>ERZ777011.556-NODE-556-length-56141-cov-7.426238_pt1 | contig 56141 bp, 50 predicted proteins | sample MGYA00374964_ERZ777011 | MGnify/ENA primary metagenome ERZ777011 (study PRJEB29310, sample SAMD00008975) | mouse gut metagenome | study: EMG produced TPA metagenomics assembly of the Metagenome analysis of fecal microbiota from mouse which was promoted...
TCAAAGTTATACACTTTTTATGTCAACAAAAAAGATATAACTTTTTCGTTATACCCTAATATTTATTTCTTTTCTTTTTGACATTTAGGACAAAAGTAAGTTCCTCGGCCACCAACTCGAATTTTTTCAATAATTGAACCACACTCAAAACATTCTTTACCATTTCTTGTATGAACCTTTAATTCATCTTGATAATGTCCAGTTACACCTAAAGATGATGTATAACTTCTAATAGTTGAACCACCCATCTTAGTAGCCTTAGTAATAATATCTTTAGCAGCCTCTTTAACTCTTTCACATTCATCTAACTTTATGTTAGATCCCATCCTTAATGGATGTATTTTTGCGGCAAATAATACTTCATCAGCATAAATATTTCCAAGACCATTTATAATCGACTGCTCTAACATTAAAGACTTCATCGGCAATTTAGAGTCATGAATTGAATAATATATGTATTCTTTAGTTAACGAATCATTATCTGGCTCAATTCCTAATTTTGCAATCTCTTTTTGCTTATAAATTTCATCAGTTTTAACTAAAACCATTTTCCCAAATTTACGTACATCATGATATCTTAAATCCGTTCCATCATCCAAATGCATTATTATATGTTCGTGTTTATTCCATTCTTCTTTAGTTGGCTTTATATAATATTTTCCTTCCATACGCAAATGAGACATTATCGTTAAATCACCTAACGTTATAAAAATCCACTTACCATAGTTATCAATGTTTGTAATATATTTATCTACAATTGATTTCTTAAAATCTAATACACTACCTTCAATGATTTTATCGTATGGAGTTTCGATTCCAATTATTTTACGACCCACAATTCTTTTACTTAATGTTCTTGCAACAGTCCTAACTTCTGCTATTTCTGGCATATATGTCATCCTCACTTTTCAGTTTTTAGAATACCATTATTTTTAAAATACATCAATATTTAACTCCATTTGTTATCCCAAGTATTCTCTTTTTACATTCCCTAAAATCAATATCACCCCTAGCTTCTCGAATTAATTCATTATCTATCTTCTTTCTTATATCTTTATCAACTGGAAAACCAACTTCTAAGCATTTCATTACACTTAAAGAAGATACATCATATCTTTCAGGCATTAAAAACATCATTTGCATTTTTTCTGTTGGAGATAATCGACCATACAAATATAAAATAAAATTTGTATAAAATATTTGCGAAATATTAACTAAATTTGAATCATCATATATATCTAATAAGAATTCATGAGCATCAATATTAGCATGTCTTTCGTTAGAGAATAAATCGCCAAATCGACTTAAAAGATGACTTAATAGTTCTCTTTTATTTAATAATGCATAAAATCTGTTCACTACTTCATCATCGTCAAGACCTAAATCTTGCCAAACATGACTAGATTCGTGAATTAATGTGTACATTGCAAAATAGTTTTTTATTAAATATTCTGTTTCTTTTGTATAAAAATCTTTAAATACTTCTAAAACTTCTAGAGCTTGATTTTCAATCCCCGTTAAAGAAGTATATATTTTACCATTATTTTCTTCCGCTGAAATTACATCATCAGTAACTATCAATTCTATTTTGCCTTTAAACCTATCTTCAGATTCTATTATTTCTAAACTTGATTTAATAAAGTTTAAATCAAATAATTTTTCTTTTTGTTCATAACAAATGCGCAAGCTCTTTAATTCATCTATTGCTCTTTTACTTAATTCCATACTTTCACCTCAAGTTTCTAAGATAATGTTTAGCTTTAGCTCTATCATTACCAATATATTGCCTTAAAAAATATATTTTATCTATATCATTACTAAATATTATATTTGAAAAATTAACAGCATCATCCAAATATAATTGTAAATAATCTTTTTGTTTTAACTCACCATAACATAAAGAATAATCAATATGATCTAAATCTAATTTAGAAATTACATTCACTAAATAATAAAAGGTATTAACATAATTTTGCCACATCCAAGCATCACTACAACCGTTAGGTATTCTTGCTTCAAATCCATTAGGAGCAGAATTATAAGAAGTTCGATTTCTATATTTAAAAGAAAAAGCATAATTTTTATTATCAATTAAACCATCCAAACCAATGCGACTAACTTCTCTTTTTTTATAATTCTTTAAAAAATTTTCTAAACTACTTGCATATTTAAGAGGCCTTAAACTATTTTTTCCACTCATCGAAAATCTAAATATTATATGCTCAAAAGAATAAAATAATAAAAGTAAGTAATAGCAATCTAAAAAATCATAGTCGATATCTATATTAACTTGAAATGCCGAAGTATCAAAATTAATTGAACAATCCCTCATTCTTTTAGCTAAATCACTCAGGTCTTTCCAAGTTTCAACATCATCTGATAAAAGTGGTGTCTTTATTTCTAATGGGAAATTACCGCCAACCGTTTTATCAATATCTCTTTCATAGGCTTTTTGCTCTAAATAATGATTACATATATAATATCTATCCATTGGATCATCTAAAGAAACTTCTATTTCTAAACCAAATGGTTTATTTAAATCAAGTACTATTCTATAAGGTAATTCATCATAAATAGCACTTTCAATTAATTCATGTCCATTCATTAAAAATCACCCCTTTAATTAGCTATTTATTATAGTTTTTTATAGTTGTTTTGTCAAATTATGTAAAGAATAAAAAATAGATAATTAATTGTATAAATATAATTTAATTAGGTGATAGCACTAAATTTCAAGATAATTCTTACCACTTGATTGTTTCGACATCTTATTACTAAGATAATAACTAGAATAAATATCAACATAGACATTTGACTTTTTGTCATTATACCACCATCTTTAGTTCTAAAACTGCCTAAATAACTTTATCTTGTGATTGGGTGATAATCCCCTTCGTTTACTTCGAGTTGCTATATTAACAAACACTTTTTAAGTAGCTTGTCAAAGATTGTATGCAAATAATTTTTAACACAAAAAAAGCTTTATAAAAAGCCTTTTTATTTTGTTTCATAAAGGTCTGTTCCAAAGTCATGACTTACTTTTAATGGTACAGATAGTTTAACAGTTGATTCCATAATTGTTCTAACTATATCAACTAACTTTTCCTTTTCTTCTTCTAAACAATCAAAGATTAATTCATCATGGACTTGTAAAAGCATAGTTGATTTAATGTTATTTGCTTCAAAAGCCTTATCAATTTCGACCATAGCTTTTTTGATTATATCAGCACTCGTACCTTGGATAGGTGTATTTAAAGCTATTCTCTCTCCACCTTGTCTTACCATAAAATTACTTGAGAATAACTCATCAATATTTCTTTTTCGTTTAAATAAAGTCCTAACATAACCACAGTCATATGCATCTTTTATAATCATATCCATATAACGTTTTACACCTGGATATAACTCATAATACTTTTCAATAAATTCTTTAGCTTTTTTAGGAGTTACACCAATATTTTCTCCTAAACCAAAACCACTTATTCCATAAACTATACCAAAGATAACTGCTTTAGCTGTACGCCTTTCTGTCTTTGTAACTTCACTCATATCTTTATTAAAAATATCAGCAGCTACTTTCGTATGAATATCATCTCCATTAATAAATGCTTGAATTAAATCTTCGCTTTCTGAAATATGGGCAAGTATGCGAAGCTCAATTTGTGAATAATCACAAGATAAGAATTCCTGATTACAAGGCAAGAAAGCTTTTCTAACTAGCCTTCCCAGTTCATCTCTTGCTGGAATGTTTTGCATATTTGGTTCAACTGAGGAAAGTCTACCCGTACGGGTCAATGTTTGTTTATAAATAGTATGTATTTTACCATCTTCCATTATGTATTTATGAAGTCCTTCTAAATAGGTATTATAAAGTTTAGTAACATTACGGTATTCTAAAATCTTGGGAATAACTGGATGGATATCAGCAATTTTTTCTAAGACATCAGCTGATGTTGAAATCTTCTTGCCATGTGGAAGTCCCATATCCTCAAATAAAACTTTAGCAAGTTGTTTAGGTGAAGCTATATTAAATTCTTGATTACATAATTCATAAATATCTTTTTCTAGGTCATCTATTTGAACCTTAACAGATGAAGCCATATCACTTAAGATATTTGCATCACATTTAATACCATTAAGTTCCATTTTAGCAAGCACTTTTATTAAAGGATGCTCAATATCTGTATATAATTCATACATCTCTTCACTCATTAAATCATCAATATATTTATCATGAATGTCACTTATATATTTAGCTTTCATTGTAACGATACTTTTAACATCCATCTTATTTTTTATAATATCATGGTATAAAGGTATATCTATTCCATCATTATTCATAAGTATTGATACATCATCTTTTGTTATTTTATTTAAAAGATACGCAGCTAAATTTAAATCAAATATGGTATTTATTTCAACGTCTTTAAGTAAACACATATTCTTCTTTAAATCAAAGGTATATTTAACCGCATCTCTTATATAATCCATGACTTCAGGTATCATATTTGCCTCAACAAAGAAAAGATTTTCTCCATCAAAAAGTCCCATTCCTAAAATGCTTGCTAAATGATAATTTTCATTATCACATTCAATATAATAAGAAATCTGTTTATCTAATTTAATATCAGTTAACTCCTCTAAAACCTTAGAATTATTAACTACTTCTATTTTTTTAACATTTTCATGTTTATTTATTAAAGAATAAAATTCAAGTTCACGATAAAAATCATCTAACTCAGATGTGGGTCCATTATATTTCATATCTTCGAATTTATTATTAATTGGTGTATCCCTACAAATAGTTGCAAGTTTATATGAAAAATACGCTAACTCTTTATTTAAAACTAATTTTTCCTTTAACTTTCCTTTAACAGACTCAATATTATTATATAAATTATCAAGTGTTCCATACTCTTGTAAAAGTTTTAACGCTGTCTTCTCTCCAATGCCTGGAACCCCTGGTATATTATCTGATGAATCTCCCATAAGAGCTTTTAAATCAACGACTCTAATCGGATCAATTCCATATTCTTCTTTAAAAGTTTGTGGATTATACTTTGTAAATCCCGTTTGTTTTAATAACTTAACATTTACAACATCTGTAATAAGTTGCAAATAATCATGATCACTTGTAATAAGTAAAGCATCCCACTCTGGATCCATATCAGCCCATTTAGAAAGTGTTCCAATTATATCATCTGCTTCATAATCTAATACATTTATATTAAATATACCCATTTTATCTAACATATCACGAGCAATTGGTAGTTGTTTTTTCAATTCTTCTGGAGTAGCATTACGTCCTGCTTTATAGTCTATATACTCACGATGTCTAAAACTTTTACCAACATCAAAGGCAACACACATATATTCAGGATTTTCTTCTTCAATAATCTTATTTATCATATTAGCAAAACCATATAAAGCATTTGTAACTAAGCCTTTAGAGTTTTTCATTAGGTTTCCTGTATAAGCAGTTGCATAGTAACTTCTAAACATTAAGTTATTTCCATCTATTAAAACTATTTTCTTCATTAAATCCACCTACTAATATAATTTTAACACAGAAATACTTAAATATTATAGAAAAAGCATATTAAATAGATAATTTATTTTTTTGTTTCTTTTCTATTTGTTTTAAACTTTTAGCAGACGTAGGTAAATTTTCTGGCAATACATCTTTTAATTCTCTATAAATTTTCTAAAGTCTTTTCCCATATTATAATGTGTCTTATTAGCATTATTATCACCCTGAATATTATTCCTTTTTTCACTCCCCATATTATCTAAAATATTTTCTTTATATCTTAAACCTTTATATCCATAGTTATGAAATTTATCAAAATTTTTCACACCAACTTTTTTTGCTGTCTGATTTAAATCATAATTACCTTTTCGAGTAAGATTCCTCTAATATAATCCCTTTTCATCAGTGTGTTTTATATTTTCAAATAGAATACCAGTTACTTCAATATTATTCATAAATTCCCTTTCCTAGATAAAAAACGGGTATGTCTCTAAAGACATACCCTCAAATAGATATATTTTTTCTTGCCTAAAAACATAGATTTTAAGATATTAACACACGACAAGCTAATTAATACAATCAAAACATATCAATGAATAAATTATTATACAATAAAAAAAGAAACTTTTTTCAAGTCTCTTTAAAATTTCCTTATAACTTTAACTGTGTTAACAATGATTTCTGTTCTATCATTAAAATCAGCAAAATTCTCTCTATAAAACTTTTTTAAATCATTTTGATAAGCTTTCAAACTTTTAAATCCTTCTAACTTATAATCAACATCTTTTTCTGTTAAATCATCTATTCGCAATTTCTTTTTCTTAATAACTTCAATTAAACCTAAATAAATACCTTCATTATTAGCAAGCAAATATCTATTATCATTAGTATTCAAACTTATAAAATACTTCTTTTTCTTATTTATCATCAATTCTGCACTTTTATCATCAGGTAAAACGAATGTTTTATAATCTCTAAAAAGACAAGCTCTTCATTTAAAGACATATCATTAATATCATCAATTGTTGCATTAAAAGAAATATCTTCTCTTTTAATAGCCATTAAGTAACTCTTTATTTTCATTAAAAATCTATATTCTTGCTCACTATAAAGGTATTTATCTTCTTTATCAATCGAAAATACATGCGGATTATAATAAACTTCTCTTACAACACTTTCAAAATTATGAGCATGTGAATGCCCAACTTTTATAGTTTCATTTCCTTCCTCATCATACTCACATATTAAAGTATTAAAACTATAATAAAATTCCTCATTTAATAAATCTTCTAAAGCATCACTAAGTAAATCATAATCAAAAACATTTATTTTTTCTTTTCCTTTATTATTCTTCATTTTATAGAAATTTAAATAATGCATAGATTTTCCATCAAAATCCATAATTGGAAGACCTGCATTCTTATACTTCTTATACTTTCTTAAATAATTCATTTAAAGTACACCTCACTTAAGCCTATACTAAAGCATTAAAACCTTAAAGTCAAGGTTACTCTTTAATAAGTTCCTTTATATTTGCTAATCTAAATCCCTTATAATTAATTTCACTTATAATAACTTTTAACTCAGCAAGACTTACATTATCGTGAACATAAAGAATATCTCCACCCTTAAGTTTACTCTTTACACTAGCAACATTTGAATGAAACATATTCAAATTTGGCTCAATTAAAAAATATTTTAATTCTTTACAAACTTTAATATTAGAAATTCCAACTAAACATATCTTATTATTCTTTTTATTTCTCTTTAAATAATAATTTAAATCATAAAATTCTGTTTCTTCATTATTAGAATTAATATAACTTATATAATCATTTTTCTTTATTTTATTTTCTTTTTTTATTAACTTTGTAAAGTTTATTTTATTTTCTACTAAATAATCATCAAAAGTATCAGAATCAACTATTAGATAAATATCAGAATCACTGTTACCTTTAATAATTACTTTATCTAAATTATCATATAAAGAAACATCTGGACTATGATAATCATAAACAAAGAATGTTTCATTAAATGTTCCAAAATCATTCATTTTAAGATAAGTTTCTCTTTTATTAATAGTTCTCCCTTTTTTACCAGGGATTATCGTGTTACCATTTATAACGGCATCCACCGGTTCATATTCTTTAAAATCCTTAACTTCATTTATTGTTTGCATTAATGGACTCATACCTTCAACCATAAGTAATAATTTATCAGATATATAAAAAGAAAATATACTCATAACAATCAAAACTAAATATTTAAGTTTTCTCATATCTTCACCTAATATTTTATATGAGTAATTATTTAATTTCATGCAAAGAAAAAAATGCCTCAAATAAAAATCTAAGTTAAATTTTAATCTATTGAATAAATCTAATTAATTGAGTTATAATTTAATTAGTAAGAAGCAGATTATCTCTTGGGTATGATGCTTACCACATTGATTCGACATCTTTATTCAGAAGAATAAGGATGTTTTTTCATTATCTAAATAAAATTAGTAACAAAATAGTAATCGTTTGAATTAACATTAAGTCCTTTATGCTAATCACTGTATTACCTTCTTTACAACTATTAAAAGCCACCTCCAATTTTTTCACCCAAGGTATTAAAGAAAGTAATAAACTATTTTTCCACCTCACGATTTGCTATATTAGCATACTAATTTAGAAATATTTGTCGAATATTCTGTTACATAAAAAAAGAATACTTTTTAAGCATTCTTACTATTTTTTAATTAATTTTATTTCGTTATCTTCACTAGTCTCAACTTTAGTGTTAAATTCTTTTTCTATTTTTTTATTACTTTTATTTATTTCTTCTTTTGCCTTTGTATTATTTTTAATTTCATCTTTTATCTCTTCATCAATATGTGAATCAATTGACTCTAAATAATCTTGTTTTTTCTTCTTAGTTTTCTTTTTCTTAGGTATAAAAATAAGTATTAAGAATTGTAAGACAACGACTCCAATTAAACCATAAATAACATACTTGTAAATAGATATTTTTTCATCAAGATTCCTTGCTATATCTTTATCATACACTTGAAAAGATCCATCATCCATAAAATATGTATAATAATTCTCTACTCCCGTTTCAACATTTGATGCATAAATTACTGCATACTTAGAACCTGGCATTTTATAAGCATCTACTGAGGCTCCACTAATTTCAATAGTCGTTTTTTCATATTCTTTAAACATATCAGATTCTTTTAAAGATAGTGGTAAAAGTGTAACGGCATAATTATCTAATTCTATATATATATCAGTAATTTTATTATCCTCATAGATATATGTTGAAACGTTACCATCATCATCTTTTATACCTATAAGTGTAAGTCCAGTTATTTCACTGTATAAAGCTGGAATTTCTGTATCTTCATATAAAACAGTTTTAACTGTAAATGTTTTATACTCTGGTAAATTTTCTTCTTTTCTCACTAAAGTGTAATTCTTATTCTTAACAGTTACACTAATGGGATTTAATTCTTTACGATAAACGTTAACAATATATGTTACACTATTACCTTTTTGAGCAGTAACAACTACATTAAATTTGTTGTTTCCTTCTACTAAAGTTTTTTCACCAGTCCCACTTACACTTGCATTAGCGTCTTCCCTCGAAGCACTAATATTAATACTCTCTATTTCATTAGGAACTTCAACATTATACTCTTTTACACTTTTAGAAAATGCAGGAGTTAACGAATAGCCATCTATACTCAATGATTTTAAGTTAGCATTATCAGAATATGACGCTTCAATTTGCTCCTTAGTTTTTATGCTAATAGTTTTAGAAGCACCTGTTGTATTCATTGTATCCATTGTATTATAATCAACTAGATAAAACGAATTAATTGACACTTTAGCAGAACCACTTTTCAAAGCTTTAAAAGTAAATGTATATTTTTTACTTTTTGTGCCACTCTGCGAAACACCAACCATAGATGCTCCACCAGCCTCAGCAGTACTACTAGTAAGTCGCAATAAACTCTTGTCATATGATAAATCTGCTTGCCATGAACCAATTAAACTACTACTAGATAAAGTTACTGTAACTGTAACATTATTACCTACCATCACTGTATTTGATGCTTGAACACTTATATTTGCACTCGACGCATTTACAACCATTGTAGGTATAAACATAATAAGTGCTACTAAAAAAACTAATATTTTTTTCATATTATCCTCCTATTGAACTATTTTATAAGTTCCTAAAATACTCTTTTGAACTTGTAATAAATCTAAAGCATTAATCTTACCATCTCCTGAAGTATCGGCTCCTAATTTTTGAGCTTCATTCATTTTATAAGTTCCTAAAATACCTTTTTGCACCTGAAGTAAATCAAGAGCATTTACTACTCCATCACCTGATGTATCCCCTTTAACTACTAAAGTATATGCTTTAGTTTCACTTCCATTAGTAACATTTATCTTCATACCTGTTCCAACCTTAGATTTTAAGTCAACACCACTTAAACTTCCCCCTAAAGCATTAATCTTATTATTTAAATCATTTAAAGAAGAACCAATTTCTATACCACTTAAATAACTACCATTTATTTTTAAACCTGAGGATGTAAGAATAGTTTCTGTATTCATACCATTAGACGTATTATTACTAGAATCTCCTATAGATCCCCCTGGAGAATTATCAATTGGTACATCTACATTGCTAAAAACAGGAATATAAAATACAAATGGGCTACCTAAAATTCCCGCATTTTTATAAGCATTATAAGCAATACTTGCTTCACCTGATGGACCTTTTAAATTTGTCATATATTGATTAACATATAAACTACTAGAACTCTTCGGATGGATATTAAACTTATGAGCATATACAGTATATTGTCCTTTATCCATATATTTAGTCTTTAAGAAGTTTGCGCCTCCACCGATAGCTAGAACTAAATCTTGCGTTTGATTTCCTGTTCCACCCCATCCTCTTTTATAGGCAGCTTCAACTGCACGATAAGCAGCATCTCCGTTAGTGCCATCATAAACACCAACATTAAAGAAATTATAATAATGATCTAAATTATGCTTTTCTAAAATATTTCCAGCAGCATCTTTTACTTCATAAAACTTGTTCCATCTTGATGTATAATTTCCTGATATACAAGAAAGTAACTGTCCCTTATATTTACCTGATGTTGCAAGACCAGTACTACCCAACTCTTGAATAATTCTTGATGATAACATTACTTGATTAACATTATTAGTCTTACAAGCAGCATTAAGCGCAGATGAAAGTGTCGGTAAATATTTTATATAACTTGATAATCTACTATTAACAATAGCTTCATAAGAAGTATCGCTTACACCAGTATTAATATAATTTGACTCAAACATAAATATATTTTTTTCATCTAAGAAATTAACTGGATTCATATAATAAGCAACAGCTTTTTGAGAAGCATGTACATAACCAGAATCTGTTTTTGATGTACAACTATTATCTATATATTCTGGATTAGTCGTTTGTAAAGTGTTTTTTCCACAAGCACTTTCTTTTTCCACTGCTGTTTTAAAATCTAACCCTGTATTTACAGGATTAAAAACCCAGTTAGGATGATTTATTTGTAAGTTACACAATCCACCCCAATATTCTTTAGGAAATCCTTTAGAAGACATCTCTTTTTCACAATTTGATACAGCACTAGGATCTGTTGAAACAGTAGTTTTTATAACACGAACATAAGTAGAACAAACATATCCTTCTCGTCCATCAACGGAAACTTTATACCAGCCATCAGGACAGCCGCCTTGATCTTTAAACTTATCATTACTTAAAAGATTAAAAGAATCTCCATGATTAGTACGAATAATTAGTGAACCATTAGTTCCTGGAAGTGTTCTAATTGCAACAGCCGAACCAGCAATTTCAACACTATCAGCCAAAACTATTGAAGGAACAAATGTTAATAACAATATAGTTATCAACATTGATAATCTAATACGCATAAAAACATTCCACCTTCCCAGTATTCAAAACCATTATACCAAACAATATGTCGAATACTGTGAAAAAAATGTGAATTTACAAACTCATTTACACAAAAAAAGAAAGGATTAATCCTTTCTATAATTTATCAATAACAGCTGCATTTTTGTTAATGCATCTAATTAAATCATCAGTATCATACTTATCCAAAATCTCATGGAACTTACTATGAGTTAAAGCAAACCTATGAGGATATTTAGAAATACACTCTTCTAAATTATCAACATTAAGTGACTTTATTTCGCGATAATTTTCAAAAACTATATCAGGTAATGTATTCATTACTTTATAATCTTCTTTCGAAGCAGTTTTCTTAAGTATTTCTGATGCTTTTCTTGATAAGCCTAAAGCATCAGAAATATTATCTTCCGAAACATCATCAATAGCTTTACTTAAACTAAATGTTAAACTAGGTTCAACATCACTTAAAATTATTTGTTCAAGTTTAGATACATTAACCTTATCTAAATACTTATAGGCAAGTGCAATATCATCACGATTACCATCAGTTTTTTCAAGTAATGTTAACATTTGATCTAAGTTTTGTGGAGTAACATCAGTAAGTACCTTATGATTAGTATAAACTAAGTCCTTACTTAAATCATGTTTCTTCATTATATTAATGAACTCTTTCACTGTTTCTTTATCAAACGCTCTTTTAATTGCATCAATACTATCTATACTAAACATATTTATATCAAGGCCAAGTTTAGTAAACTCTGAAGCTACATCTTCATCATTTGTATCAAAGTCCTTTTCAGATGATATTAATTCTTCATCAATATTAATGACTTCTCCATCATCTTCTTCTACGCTTAAATCAACTACTTCACCAGATTCCGATTCATCTTCATCTTCTTCATCACTAAAACCAAGTTCTTCTTGAAGTCCTCTTATATCTAAGAATGAATCTAAATCAGTTTCATCAAGCTTTTCATCCTTTAATTCATCATCATCAACATAAATATCAACAAATTCTTCTTTTTCTTCTAAGTCCTCAGATTCCTCAATTTCCACTTTTGGAGTTTCTACATTTTCATCTAAATCTTCTTGAACTCCCTCGTCCTGTTCTTCTTGTTCTACTTCATCTTCTTCTTTATCTAAATCTTTTGCATTTTCTTTTTTCTTCTTTTCCACAAAAGATTTAGCTTCACTAATCATGCTTTCTAATTGATTAGTAGTTGATACTTCAATTTCTACTGGTTCAACAGTTTCTTCTTGTTCGTAAACAGGGATTTCATCAGGATTAGCAAGAACACTTTTTAAAATATCAGCATCAGGTTCTCCACTAGAAATTTCATCAATTTCTTCAAAGATTGAACCATCAATTACACTTGAAATATCAATATCTTCTTGAATATTTAACTCTTCTTGTGGAATTTCTTCCCTATATGTTGCAAGTTCTTCTGGAGTTTCTTCAGCAAACTTAACTATCTCAGAAATTCTCGTATCATAGTAACCTTCAAGTATTTTTGTTTTATGTAGATTTTCTTCCGTAACCATTTTTCTTTCTCTTAATTCAATTAAAGAGTCTTTTAAGCTACGAGCCTTATCGGTAAGGCCTAATATTATTTGACTTTGTTCATCTATTGCTGATTTCTTTTCAATGATTTTAGCGTTAATCTCACGATTACCAGCAGCTAATATTTCTTTAAAATTCTTAGAACCAAATTTATCATTCAGTTCTTCTAAATCATGTTCTAAATCAGCTATATCGCTTTCAAGAGAAGATACAATTGCTCTGGCAGTTTCAACATCACTTTTATATGCGTTGGCCTCTTTAACTTTTAAAGACATATCACTTTTAATCGAGTCTAAAGTACTTTCCAAATCAGCTCTATGATCTTTAATACCACTTATTACATTTCTTAAATTGTCATTGATGACTTTAATCATTTTCTCCATAACAAAATATACCTCTCTATTCTCTATATCATTATAACAAAGTATAATAAAGTTGTAAATAATAAAGTTCTTGCAAAAGAAAAAAAGTATATAAAATACTTTTTAACGAATTGAGTCAAGTAAAAGTTTATTATCTTTAACTATGAAAGTTGCCTTAATCTTAGTACCCTCATTTTGAATATTTCTTAATGCTTCTAAATCCAAAGCCTCTTTCATCACTTTTATATTTTTATCACCAGATAAATAATCAGATATATTTTTTGTATCATAATCGTTTTTATCCATATAATAATTTAATATTTCATATGGATTAGAAACTTTATATTGCATTAATTCTACTTCATACCTATCTTCTTTTACTTCTTTTACTTTACTTATTTCATATTTTATGATTGGTATTTTAGCAATATCAGCATTCTTTAAGTTACTTATATCAAGTTCATATGTATCATTTGTAACATCATACTTTATAAAATTATTTAATAAATATGGAGTTATTCCAATATTTTTGATTTCTTCTTCGCTTATGTTAACATTAAATACTTTGTCTATTGTATCTTTTATTTCTTTATTAGATAAACTTACTTTATTTGTATCATCTAAATTATAATATAAAGCATAACTTATATAACGATCATTTTCTTTAGTTTCATCAGTATCCACTTGTTCTAAAGAAACACCATAATCATTAATAAATTCTTGAATATGTATTTTCTCAAGATTACTAATCTTTTTACTATATTTATTCTTAGTAATTAGACCTACAGTTATAAGAGATACTAGAAATAAAACTAATACACCAATTATTATAATTATTTTCTTCTTATTCATATATTTTACCTCATATATTCTAGAGTAGCATATTCATATCCTGTTTCAGAATCTATTCTTTTTGCTACTTCATAGTACGGTTCTGTTGAACTTGTTGTGTCAGGTGTAGATGATGTTGAACCAATTATCTTACCATCATAATAATTAAATAATCCATTTACTTTTCTTACACCAATACCAGAAGTTGTACCAATTGCACGTATCAATGGATTAGTTACAGATACACTTGATTCTGCTGTTCCTGATGTTTCTGATGCATCTTTACTTCCCATAGTAAATGAACCACCATTTATATAAACTCCATAAGCATTTGTACCCGCAACATCAATTATTGTTTCTTCTAAATCATTGAGTGTTACATCACTTCCATCTATATACATTCCATATGCATTCTGGGAATTTATAATATTAACGTGTAAGTTATCTAGAGTATCCGTTTTATCTGTACCTGAAGTTTTTATAGCACAAGCAACACTTCCACCTATAATGTTAATTTCTGTATTTGTTAATTCCATATTACCTGTTAAAGCAATTCCAGTTTGTTTATAGTTAACTCCTGTTGCATCAATGTTAATCGTATTATTTGAACCAATTAAACTTGTTAAGGCATTTACCGCTATAAATTCATATCGATTAATTTGATTGTTAATAACTATATTATTTCCCACTAAATTAGCACTTGGAACACCTGATTTAAGTTCAATATTTCCGAATATATTATTATTTTTCATATTTTTAACAGTTCCGCTATTAACAAAAATATTTGCTCTAACTGTTGCCGATCCTACTGTAGTTGATTCTATTGACAAATCAGAATCACTAGAGGCATTTGCGTATATTATATTGCTATTAGATGATCCCACATATGTTCCACCAAAGACATTAAGTGGACCTGAGGTATAAATAGCCGAATTTCTCGTTGAAATCATATCTGTATTTAGTATACTAGCTGTTCCTGTATTATTCACTGAATAATTACTTGCAGAAACCTTTATATTAGAATCTTCAATTATTAATTCGCCCTTATTATCAACCACTTTATCAACAACAAAGTCACAGTTTTTTATTTTCATATAAGCATTATCTGAGTTAGTCAAAGGATTATTTCTTGTTACACTATCATCTATAGTAACATTAGTTAGTGTAAAGTTGCCATTATTAATTATAATTTTTGAACCCCTTGTACTATAAATTTTAGCTGTTCTTCCACTATTATTGTTAATTGAAACAGTGCCGTTGTTTGTAATGGAATTACTAAAAGATAAAATATGTCCATTTAAATCTACATTAAAGTTTTTATCAGCACCAATTTCTATTGCTTCAAATATAAAAGCATCATCAATAGCTTGAAGAACATCTCCACTATTTGCCTCATTTATAGCTGTTTGAAGATTATTATATTTTGTACTGCCATTACTTATAAAGTCTGTTTGTGGAACAAGGATATTAACAATATAAGTTTGCTCTTCAATAACCACATTTGTTTCCTGTATTGTCATATTAGTAACTAGGCTATCGTATGTTCCATATATCGGTTCTGTTACTCCTTTTATTATTCCATCATAGAAATTAATAATACCCGATTCTTTATAAACACCATACTTATCCCCAATTATCTCAGGTATGCTCAAATAATTATCCTCATTACTACCTAAAGTTATCGTACCAGAGCCTGAATTATTTTGTCTTGTATACACACCATAATTAGTTCCACTAATTTTACCTCCAACTATAGTTGTAGTTCCTTCAGAATAAACCCCTGTTTTTCCATTAATTGTGCTGTCATATATATTAACTTTTGAAGCCGAAATCACATCTATACCTGTAGATTCTGTATTAATCGTTACATTTCTAATATTCGCATTAGCACGATAAAAGCGAGTCCAATTAACATAATGCCCTATTTCAATTCCACTCTTTTTGGACTGAATTATCACGTTCGAAATAGAGTGATAATAGTTTGAACCATTATTTCCTCGAATTTTTATACCATAGTCGTTATCACTTATTATAATTCCACCAGTTATATTCGTTTCAATAGTATCAAGAATTCCTGTTGAACTAGTGTGAATAGTTCCACCACTCATTGTAAGCTTGCAATTCCAAACTCCAATACTTCCCTCTAAAAATCCACCTTCAACATTTACATTTCCATTATTGATTCCTGCCGTCACACCATTAATCGTTCCACCTTTTAAATTAACTGTACCATTATTTTGTATTCCATAAGTGGCCCCTTTAACCATTCCATCTTCAATCACAATATTAGCTTTGTTATTAATAGCTGGGCCACCAAGATTCTCAATTTTACCGCCTTGAATAGTTAAATTCTTTAAATTTTCTAATATGGTATTAGAGTTTTTAAATATTAATGCACCAGATTTGTTATCGCTCGAATCCGTTAATATTAAATTTTCATTATTTATTAAAGATGCATTCATATTTAGTGTATTTCCACACATATCAAATATAATTGTTTTTCCATCTGGAATTGTTGTTGATGTTGCTGTTGTTGATGAAGCTATTAATTCTATTGTTCCAGAAGTTTCAATTGCATCAACTGCTCTTTTTAAAGAATTATACTCTTCACCATTTACGCGTAAAAAGTTTTCCTGTTCGACCAATGTTGCCTCTTCATAAGTTGTTCCGTCTATATCAACATTCTCTGTATGAAGAAGTGTATTGTCAGCAAGAGCATTATAGTCTCCATTTATTGCACTTTCTGTACCTCTAAAAATACCATCATAAAAGTAAAATTTACTATTGCTAGAGTTTACAACACCATTTTCCCCTATAATTAAAGGTGTAGAATTTATTATTCCATCATTATTTCCAATAGTAACTTCTGCATGTCCAGAAATAATACCATTATTATTTGCCTTTATTGTTCCGCCATAAACATTAACATAAGTGCTACTACTTGTAACATTTATTCCATTATTGGCATTTATTGTTCCACCATTCATATTAAACTTGCCATTTGACATTGTTATTCCAGAATTTTGAGCATTTATTGTACCAGAATTCATATTGGCAACTCCATTAGAATAAGTAATATTTATACCATCCTTTGCATCTATTACAAAATCTGTTCCATTTTCATTTGCTTCAATTGTTAAAGGACCATAATAACCAAGTCTTATTCCATCACCATTAGATGCAGTTATCTTTCCGCCTTTTAACGTAGTTTTACGAGATACATCTAGCCCAATTCCATTAGTTGCTACAATTTCGCCACCATTCATCGTCATTGTATTACTACTAACTCCCGACTTACCAATAATATTTCCAGATTGAATTATTAAATTACCTGAACTGTATATTGCTCGATTAGAATCATTTCTAATGGTTACATCTTCAACTGTAAGAGTACCATTATTTTCAATACCATTATTATTTATATTAATTTCTAATTTTCCTGATTTATTTTCACTACTATCAGTAATCGTAAGCACAGAGCGATTTATAAGAGTTTGAGGAGAAGTAAGGGTATAGCCTTTTAAGTCTAAGACTATTGTCTTTCCAGTAGGAAACACTACTTGACTTTTTAAAACAACATCATCTAGTACTTCTATTTTTCCAGTATCTTCTGTTGCGTTAATTGCACTAGTAAAACTGTTATACTCACTGTCACCAACCTTTAAAAAGTTTTTCATTGCAGTTAATTCATTTGTTGTATACACATTGTCTCCAATAGTTTCTTCTCCGGCTAGAACTGCCATTCCTTCTTCTAGCTCAGAATAATCAGTTAATGTTGCATCTGTAACACCTTTTATTATGCCATCATAGTACTTTATTTTTGCTGTACTATTTGAATTATAAATTCCGTAAAGACCACCAATTATAACAGGACTGTCTTTAACATCATTATCTTTCGTTCCAATAGTAATATCATTATAAGAAGTATTATAAATTCCGTAATTACTTCCTTCTATAATACCGTCATATATAAAACAATTACTAGAACCAGTATAATATAGAGCTATTTTTGAATGTATTTCTCCACCATAGAAATTCAATGTAGCACCATAAGTATAAATCCCTTCCCCTTTTGAATTTATAATAATATCATTAACAGTAAGCTTATTATATCTTTTTAAGAATATACCATGCACTTCGGAATCAATAGTAAGTTTATTGATTGTCCCAGAGACACCTTCCATTGCATGAACTCCCTCACTAGTTACTTCAATATGACCTCCACTTATAGTTATTGTTGCACCATTTATACCTGTATTAGATGAAATTATTTCTCCTCTAGTCATAGTTAATGTACCACCATATACACCAGTATGAGCATATATTGTTCCACCACTAATAGTTGTATTTCCACCGTTTATTCCTCGATTAGCAATTATATTTCCGTTAATGAATTCAAAAGTATTATTACTACTATAATTTAGTACTCCAATACCTGAATCATTACTAATCGTACCGCCAGTCATAGTTGCTTTGTTTTTGTTATTTACTGCATAAATTGAATTTGTTCCTGTAATATGTCCGCCTTCTATTGTTAAAGAAGCTGTAGTTTCGATATAGATTCCTCTAATATTTCCACTATCTACCGTAAAATCTATATCATGTAAATACAAAGCACATTTATCAGCATATAAATAACTTTCATCATCCATATTTAATGAAGCTTCCCCTGATACAGAAATTGCATATCCATTCTTTGCTGTTATTACTGATTTTTTTATATTAACAAGTTTAGTATTTTCTATTACATTTGCATCAGTTGTCTCGCTAATACTTATATCATTAATATTTAATGTTCCATTATTTGTTATGGCAACTGATGGTTTTAGTTCACCTTTTTCTGCTCCACTATCAGTTAATGTTAATATTCCATTATTTGTTATGGCATTTCCTGTTAAAACATTATAACCAGTTATATCAAATTCGATAGTTTCTCCTTCATTAACACTTAATTCATAAGGGGCCTCAAAGTCTCTTATGGCATATATTTTATACCCTGTTAAATACGACGAATTTATACTATCTTGTAAATTAAAGTAATACACTGTCCCATTTGTTATAGTTTTTGCTACTGCTCTATTTAATTCTTTAACTAAATATACTTTTTGGGCATCTTTTACATCATTATGGTCAACAAAAACAAAGTATTCCTCTGGAGTTTTTTCGACATCTCCATTTATACCTATTTTTCCTTCTACTACTCCATCATAAAAGTTTAACGTTCCCTTTTGTTCTATTCCTATATATGTTCCAATTATTGAAGGTACCTCTATTGATACATTTCCTTCATTGTTTCCTAAAGTCAATGTTCCTGTATTTGTAATGGCACTTCCATTTGCATTTTCTATTTCTCCATTATCTATTCTTAAAGTTCCTGTATTGGTAATACTTCCAGTTATCTTATGTGAATTCAAATTTAATACAATATCTTTTTCATTTGTTGAAGTTTCTTCTGTATCTTTTAATAATACTACTTCATCATTTGTTTTAGCAGCATCAAATGCACTTTGGACTGTTAAGTAATAATTATCATTTATTCTTGCTACTGCTTCACTTACTGGTATCCACACTGCTTTTATTGTTGTATTACTTGTTATTATTATTTTATTTTCTTCTATTCTTTCTTCATTTACTTCCCAATGGGAAAATATGTATCCTTCTTTTGTTACTGTATCTAAAGTTACTTCTGTATTTTCTACTACTTTAGTATTAATTATATCTGTACTTCCATTATAAAGCCCACCATCTGGGTCGATTGTTAAATCATATCTAACTTTTCCATCATCTATATTCCCTGTTGTTGTCTTTGTTGTAGTCGTAGAAGTTGTTGTTGTTACATCGCCTGGATCTATTGGATCTACGTCTATTTCAATTGTTACATCTGTATCTTTATCATCAAGCAATGGTTTTATTAACGTTATTGTTAATTTACCTAAACTATTACTTTGAGGTAACAAATCAAAATCATCAGGAGTATTTTCAACTCGTATGTATTCTGGATCATACTCAAATGTTTTTACATGAGCTCTTGCTCCATATTGGTTTGATTTATTTGTTACTGTATAATCAAGTACTGTACTTTCTCCTACTGTTGTAAGTTTCTTTGTCTCAAACTTTATCTTTTTACCATTTTCAATTATTGTTGTATCACTTACATCTTCGGAATCTAAAATTGATTTGGTAAATATTATATCTGCTTCAAATTGTTCTTGGTCGAATCCAACTGTTGCATGTCCATTTATTCTTAGCATTGTTGCTACACCTGCAAAACCTATTGCTAATAATAAAATTACCGCTATAATTACATTTCTCTTCTTTGTCATAATAAATTTCTCCTCGTAGGCGTACTACCCTACTGTAATTATAGCATTTTTTTTTTTTTTTTTTGTACAAGTGTTTGGTTATTTTTTACGCATTCTTTTCACTTATTTACTGATATGCTATTTTGAGTTATAAAAAACACCCTTATACAGGATATTTCATATTTTATCTAAGGCAAACTTTTAATTATTTCAACTAACATACCAAATAAGAAAAGAATTAAAAAACAAGTTATAGCAAAACCAATTGCATAAATCACAATTGTTAAAATAAAAGCGTCATCAGAATCTACTTTTTAAAATCCTCACTACTAACAGGATCTAAAGCAACTTTATCTTCATTCATAATACACTCTCCATTCTCTACACTATAACATAAAATATATAAAAAAAGCATATAATATAAACAAAGGTGATAGCTATAAATACATTTATATTAAATATGATAAACAAATTTGGATACTTTGGAATATTTCTTTTAATCATGATTGAAAATTTATTTCCTCCAATTCCTTCAGAAATAATTTTAACATTCTCGGGTTTTATTGCTGATGAAGCTAAATTAAATCTTTTTCTCATTATTATATCAGCAACTTTAGGATCTGTTGTTGGTGCTATAATTCTTTATTATTTAGGCTACTTTTTAAATGATAAAATAATTAAAATACTAAAACTAAACAAAAATAATACCAATAAAACTATAACGGAATTTGAAAAATCTGGTAAAAAATCAGTTCTCTTCGGAAGACTTGCTCCTATAATCCGGAGTTTAATATCTATCCCGGCTGGTATTGCCAAAATGAATATAATGGAATTTACAATTCTTACAACAATAGGTAGTTTTATTTGGAATACTATTCTTATTTTATTAGGCAATATGATTGGTGAAAACTATTTGATTGTTTCTCATATAATAAAAGACTACTATAAACCTTTAATTATTATATTCTTAATTATATATATCTTAAAAAAAATAATAAATAAAAATAAAATTGTAACTATATCTAAATAACCTCCATATAATACACTGAATAGGAGGTTATTTTATTTGAGAAAATTGTTAATAACTATTCTAATTGGTATAATACTTATTACTGCAACAGTTATAGTAGTTATATCAAAAGAAAAAAAGACAGACTCTAAAATAAATAAGATAAGAGTAGCTGAAGTAACCCATTCAACATTCTATGCTCCATGGTATGTAGCCTTAAAAAATGGATATTTTGAAGATTTAGATATTGAAGTTATTTTAACAAGTGGTGCAAATAATGTTGCTGCATCTGTGTTAAGCGGAGATGTAGAAATAGGTTTCTGTGGTCCAGAAGCAACAATTTACGTATACAATGAAAAGAATAATGATTACTTAAAATCATTCGCTGGACTTACAAAACGTGATGGTCAATTCTTAGTTCTAAGAAACGGAATTAATTATCATGATTTCAAAGATATTGATGGTTTAACTATTCTAGCTGGAAGAAGTGCTGGAATGCCACTTCTTAATTTCACTAACGCTTTAAAAAATGAAGAAATAAAAAATGTTAAAATTGATTCTTCAGTAGATTTCGCTAATTTAACTAGTGCATTTATTGCTGGTCAAGGTGATGGTGTTAATCTATTTGAACAAAGTGTTACGATAATACATCAACTCGACCGCAAATATATTTATTACATTAAACCAATTTTACAAATATTGTCCTCTTTTTCTAATTCTTTTAAACTCTTCATTAACCTCTACCTCCTCTTATTTTTAAATAACTTCATTTAGATTTTTATTCAATACTTATATAAAGTTAACGATTATCATTATTAAATAAAAACTCGTCATAAAAACGAGTTTTGCTTATTGTAATAAAATTTTTATTTAATTGTTATAAATTCATTATAGATTTTCCAACGTCCGAATCTAGAAAATCTCTAAAGTTTTCTAAATCTTGATTCATCTTTTCTTCCGTAAAAGCTGCATATTCATCATAACTCATAAAAATAGCTGATACTTATTTCTGTGATAACATATACACGAAACATCGCGGTTTACTGCCGAGGTTAACATCATAGCAACATATGTTAAAAGTACCCAATCACATTCCCATCTTTTTTTAATACAAGAACTGCATCATACTTTTTTTCTAACGCTAAGTTAGTTCTAATAGTATTTTCAAATTTACTTGTACTTGGCCTTACACCAATATCTAAAGAAACGTTAAAATCAAAGGAATTAAATATTTTTAATACAGCATCAATATTTTCTTCTTCTATTAAAGAGATTTCTATATTATCTTTTTTATAAAAAAACATAAGGAGCTTCCTTTCAAAAGTTAATATATTATACACATGCAACCGAAAAAAATAGATATAAAAAAACAAAAAATATTGCATTTTACGTACTTTTTAAATATAATAAAAATTAAAAGGAAGATAACAAAAAATGGATAAAACTGCATATGAAATTTTAGGAATTAACGAAACTGCAACTGAAGTAGAAGTGAAAAAAGCTTACCACGCACTACTAAATCTTTATCATACTGATAATGCAACTGGAAATAAAGAAAAAGTTACAGATGTTATACTTGCTTACAAACAAGTAATGAAAAAAATTAATCAAGAAAAAAGGAACAATTTATCAGCAGAAGAATTGCTTGATAGAGAATTAGACATTTATAAAACCTATAATGGTTATGAATCTTTAAAAGATAGCATTGCTAAAATAAAAGAGCAATATATAATTAATATAGAAGCTAACCCTGATAAAAGAGAAACATTTATAAAAGTATTACACGAAAGAATTGAAGAACTCTTTAGTGAAAATTTAAAAATGCAAAACACCAGTGTGGAAGAATTAGTTGAAAATGAAACATTACAATATGAATTAGAAGACGACTATGAATATTTAAAAGATAATATTGCTAAAATAAAAGAACAATACATAAATAATATCAACGCTAATCCTGATAAAAGAAATATATTTATAAATGCATTACATGAAAGGATTGAAGAATTATTTACAGATTATCGTAATTTTATTCAAAATATAAATGCAAGTGAATTAGTTGACAGAGAAACATTACAATATGAACTAGAAGATGAATATGAATATTTAAAAGAAAGTATTAATGAAATTAAGACTAAATATATAAAATTTATGGAAGCAAATCCAAGCATAAAAAATAAATTTATAGAAACAATGCGCGAAAGAATAGAATCATTATTTGCTGAATATCGCAAACGAATTAATGTCGTTAATGAACTTAGGAATTCTAACTTAGAACCAGAGGATAGAGAACTTTTAGAAGGAATATATGACAATATTCTTAATTATGATGAAATTTATCAAGAACTTTATGAAAAATATATATTAAATAATAATAATAATATGGCAGAAGAAACTAAAGAAGATTCAATAGGAAGAACAATATAAAAGATACTAACTCATTAGTATCTTTTTTAATATAGTTCTAAGCAAATGCTTGAACATACCAATATTTCCCACCAAATTTGATTACACTAACATCTAATTTAGTAAAATATTTGCCCGTCATATTGGCATAATGTCCTGGAGAATTTCTCCACCACTTCTATCCTAAAATATTCAAAAGTTGGTACTAAAGCACCTAAATCTATTTTATCTTCTACTAATATTTTTTCTTCTTGTATTGTTTCTGTTGTTTTATCTTTATTACTTCTAAACTCCAAAAAGTTAAGACATACTCATGATAAAATAAAAGACACTAAAATTACTAATACAACTATAATTTTCTTTTTCATAATACTACCTAACAAAACTTAGTTATAACATATTTTTCCTCCTTGATACACTCTATTCCGTATATTTTCTTATTTGAACATTTATTTTTATTACACTAAATAAAGATAATAAAACTATAACTACAAGTAAAGCTCCTCCTAAATATAAAATACTTTCTAACTCCAAAGTAAATATATCAAAGAATCCCGATAAAACTCCATAGTATACTTTATTTAAAGAAGTACATATTATTTGAACAACAATAACTCCTATAAAAAAAGCTAAAAAACATAGCAACAAAGTGTCACAAAAATACGGAAATACAATATTAGCATTACTAACACCTAAATATTTTAAGACCTTATTATCTTTCTCATGATTATCTATGGAATTATTATAATAATTAACAATAATGATTACTCCAACAATCATAAATACAACAAATAGAGTATTACCTATTATCTTTAATCTTGCTATTAAAATATTTAATTTCTGGATGTTTTCACTGTAAATACCAAGCGATGTTACTCTATCATTTTCTCCCATCTTCTTAACTTTATATAGAATCTCTCTATCATTAGAATTAATTAAATATTTTACTTCTATCTTATTCTTAACTCCTATATAATCATCAAACTCACTCGTTACATAAATATAATTATTATTTATGACACTATTTTTAAACATTGAATAATAATTTATTAGACCATAGTTATTGACCAGTTCCGCATTTTTAAATTTATTAAACATCTCTAAATTTTGTTTAAGAATTCCTGATACCACTACTTTTTTTTCATTAAAGAAAATTGCCTTATTTAAAATATCCTCTTTATTTTCATAGAAAACTAATTCATTATTTTCATTCATCGCGCCATACTTACTAATCCACTCAAAAAGATATTCACTTATCATTACTTCATTTTCTTTAAGAGGAGTGCGTCCAATAACCTCATCATTGTTCATTATTGTCTTATTATTGAGTATAATAACACTTGGATTTAAAGCCTCATTACTATAAAAAAAGTTTTCTTTTATGTAATCATGATTCAAATGTAAAGATTCACCACCTAAATAATAGTTATAAGCTGTATCATAATTAATTCCTGCATCATCTAGTTTTTTAGAAGCTACATCTAAACCCGATGTTATATTTAGTCTATATTCCTCATTTTTTAACATTTGTTTAACTTCTAACGAATCTAAATCTATTTTTTTAAGAACAAAAGAACCTAAAAACATCACCATAACAATAACCATAAAAGCTAAATTCAAGCTAAATAAACCTAAATTATCTAGAATCCGATTTTTAGTTATTTTAAATAAGTTAGTAAAACTACATTTTTTCTGTTCTTTTCTTATTATAGCATATCTATTAAATCTTTTTTGTCCTGTAACACCTACTATTTCTCCCTTAGACATTTTAATAGTGCGATCAGCATACTTTAAAACACTTTTTTTATGGCTTACTACAACTACTAAAATTTCTTCACTTATTTTCTTTAGGATTTTAAGAATTGCTTCTTCCGATTCATTATCAAGAGATTCCGTTGGTTCATCACAAAGCAATATACTAACATCCCTATTTAAAGATCTAGCTATCGCAACTCTCCTTGCTTCTCCACCAGAGATTTCATGAGTTTTTTTCTTTTTTAGTTCCTTTATTCCTAAAGAAAATAATAGTTCATTCGTTCGTTTATTGTCAATAAAATTAACATTATCCAAAACATTTAAATCACTAATTAAATTATAATCTTGAAAAATCATTCCTACTAAATCGATATAACCTTTATATTCCTTTATATTTTTTTTATTGTAACTAATCATACCCTCAGTAGGTTTTAAAATGCCACTAATTAAATTTAACAAAGTTGACTTTCCACTACCACTTTTACCTTCAAACAAAATTAACCCCTTATCTGGTAAAGTTAAATTGATATTTTTTACTCCAACTGTACCATCCTTATAGACTTTCTTCAAATCTTTAATTACTAACATATAAATCACCTAATTATTTTTTAAATATAGAATTGCATTCTTTTTCTTTAATCTAAGTTTTAAAAATCCATACGAAATAGAAAGAATAAATAAAACCATTAATAAAGTAAAGCTTAGATAAACTACATTAACTTTAAAAGGATGCAAATAAAACGAAACAAATTGAGACATATAATTATTACCTAAAACAATAAATAAAATAAATATTAAAATAGCAAACAATAAAGAAACACCAAAATATATTAAAGATATTTTTTTAATTATTTTATTCATATTAGCTTTTGTTAGCCCTAAGCCCAAAAGTATAGCAAATTTATCTCTACTCTTTTTATAGATATTTTCAAAATACATCATAATAATATATATAATAATAACAATTAAAATTGGTAGCAAAAGGATTAAAGCTTGACCTAATAAAAATGCATAAAAGATTACAGAACTTGCATAAGCATAAGGCGTACCTGTTAGTTCTAGTGATCCAATATCCCCATTTGCTATCATCCAATATAAGTTATGATGTTTTTCTTTATTAACTTTAGCCAAATACTCAATCTGTTTACTTTTATTTTTTTCAAACATAATCGCATTAAACTTACTTCGCTCAACCTCTTCCTTGTAATGTCCTTCAATATAATCAAAAAAATCTGAAGTAATTAATACACAAGAAGAAAAAGCATCAATCTTATACGAAAATAAGGAATAAAATATATCCTTTTTTAAATTCGTCTCCGCATTCATATAAAAACTTTCTTCTTTTAAAGAATTAAACTTATCTATGTCATCTTGTTTAATAATTCCTGATATCTTAACTACCACATCACCTAACATTACATACTTACCAATAAGTTCATTTATATCTTTTGGTTTTAAAAGTTCATTATTAGGAGTATATATACCATAATAAATAATTTTTTCAGCAAGTATTTCGTATATTAATATTTCATCTTTTTCTCTTGGTTTATCACCAATTAAATCCCCCGTTAAAAAATCATCATTATAACTAAAGAATAAATTTTCAGAGTCAACTCTATAATAATTTTCTTCTACAGAGCTTTTAGTCATTTCTGTAGGAACATTGATATTCAAACCTAAATATTTATTACCAGTCGAGTACTCCATACCATTAGGGGCTGTATAGATAATTTCTTCATCTAATAAAAAAGATCTTGGTATATATCCTTCTTCTACAAAAAGTACTGAATTATTTTCATGCTCCAAAGTATCAGCAAGTATTCTTGGATAATCATATTTTGTTATAACTCCCATAATTAAAATAAGAGATAAAAAGACAGACAAAATAATCGTTGCAAATAAATAGTTTAATTTTTTTGAAAATAAAATATCTTTTGCAATGACATTAATAAATTTTTTGTTAATAACAAAAGATTCATTATTCTTCTTTAGCTTTATACTTCCTTTTTTTAACACTTTATCATCAATTACTTTACCATCATCAAGAGTAATAATTCTATCAGCATATTCTTCTACATCACCATCATGACTAGAAACAACAACTAACATAGACTTACTTAAATATTTTAAAATTTTAAATATATTTTCGCGATTTTCTTCATCTAAAGAAGCATCAGGTTCATCACATAAAAGTACTTTTGGATCTTTAATAATAGCACGAGCAATAGCAACTCTTCTCTTTTCACCACCACTTAAGTTTCTTACTAGTTTATCTTTTAGATCAAGTATATTTAATTTTTTTAACAATTCATCATCTATATCATGATTCTCATAAATATTTAAATTATCTTTTACTGACAAATTCAAAAAAAGATTAGCATCCTGAAAAATAACACTTATATCATTTTTCTTATATTCTTCTACTTTTGTTTTATCAAGTACTCGATCATTAAAATAAACGCATCCTGATGAAGGACTTTCAAGTGTACTCATAATATTAAGTAAAGTTGATTTACCTGAGCCTGAATCTCCCCTTAAAAAAACTAAACCTGTCTCTGAAAATTCAAGGTTAATATCATCAAGAGCAACAATAGATTTCTTATAAACTTTACTTACACTATTTAACTTTAACATTAGTATCACCCTAAGCTCATTATAGCATAGTTTTTTCAACACAATTAAAAAAATAAGCATTATTTTGCTTATTTAATTAAATTTAAAATAACTTTAGCTTCACCTTTATCTAAAACTAATTCTTTACCATTTAATATAATGTGAATCTCATCATCATAGACTTCTAAATAATATTTATTACCATTAACAGTCATAAGATAATCAGGGTTTCCATCACAAGTTTCTTCGAAATATTTTCCATCACTAACTAATTTAAACACATTATTTACTTGATCTCTTGAACCAGTGAATACTTCAGCCCCTGTTTTATTATTTGTTATTAAAACATAATTATCATTTGTCTTATTTCCATCACCATCTAATGAAATTATATTCCCAGTAATACTAGCACTTGGCTTAAATAAAGATTTAAAAAAGTCTTTTGTACGAGCAAGAACTTCCCTTAAATCCCTCGACTTTTGTCCGGGATATACTTTTTCTGTCGCATCAATACCATAAGCCTCTAAGCCTAAAGAGGAGGCAATATATAAAGCTCTTGATAAATGATATCCTTGTGTTACAACAATAATCTTCTTTGCTCCAAATATATCTTTCGCTCTTTTTAAACTATCATATGTTGACAGACCCGCATGATCCATAAATATACTAGATGATGGGACATGATTGATAACAGCGTATCTTTTCATAACATTTACTTCATCATAATATTCCTTAGAGTGATCACCTGACATAAGTAATAACAAATTATTATTATCATTGTATAAAGAAACAGCTTTATCAAGTCTTTCCTTTAACATGTCGCTTGGTCCACCATTTTTTAACCCTGCCCCTAAAACTAATACACAATCAACATCACTCAAATTTTTAGCATCATACAAAGAAATAAAACTATGTCTTGTTTCACTAATAATGAATATATTTATTGCAAGAACAATAGAACAACCAAATATAATAATTGAAATAAATAATTTTAATAAATTTTTTAACTTCCCCATTATACTCACCTATTATATTCTATCATATTTTTATTTATTAATATAGACACTTATGAAAAAATAATATCTTCTTGTCCCAATAACATCAAAACCTCTTTTAAATTCATATGTCATATATTTTCGTTTATCTAATACCGCACTTTGAATATTTATCTCTATTGCATCTCTTCCCACAAAAGAAACTTTTATTTTATCAACAAAATTTTTTATAAGGTCCTCTACATAATTTTTACTTTTCATATATTTATTTATATATTTATCAACATTAAAAATTATAGAAAGTTTACTTTCTTTCATCCTATTTTCTAGCAATTCTTTTTCTTTATTATATTCATCATTTCGTATTTTAAATTCCTTATTACTTAAACACTCACGTATATTTAACTCTAAAAGTTTTTCTTTTTTTGCATCTATTTTCTTTATTTCATACTCTAATATATTAATCTCTTTATCTAAATTATACTTTTTATAAAGAGTATTCAATAATTTTTTTAAGGCTTGGATATTAATCTTAAAATTGTTTTTAACTATATAAAAAAGTTCACTTTCTCTCACACTCAATTTACAAATAGGACAAAACCAAATAATTTCACTTTTGTTTTTACTCATTTTCCTTCTATTAAAAGTATGGTTGCATTCACACTTTATTTTATTACTAAGAGCATATTTAGATTTACTATAACTATCAGAAAATGCCCGTTTATTTAGTTTTAAGCGTTCATTAGCTATATTAAAAAGATACTCATCAATTATAGGTGGAATACTTTCAGTGTTCTCGTACATAACCCATTCACTTTCTTCAAAGCGCTTAACTTTTTTGGACATATAATCAATTACTTCACTTTTTCTACCACAGTAAAATCCCTTGTATTTTGGATTGCTTATCATTCGTGAAAGTGTCGTAACATTCCATTTTTTATTTAAAGATGTTTTAATTCCCTCTTCATTAAAGATTCGCATAATCTGATTTAAGGAAAGTTTATCTATAGCATACATTGTAAATAATCTCTTTACAACTTCACTTTCACTTTCATTAATAATTAAATGAGCACCCTTTTTATCATAACCATAAAGTAAATTATTACCTAAAATAACTCCATTTTTAATGGATCTTTGCATACCAAACTTAACTCTTTCAGATAATCTCCTTACTTCATCTTGAGCCATTGATGCCATTATGGTAAGTCTTAACTCGGAATCCGGTAAAATAGTGTTTATGTTGTCATTATAAAAATAAACACCAACGCCAAAACTAAGTAGTATACGAGTATATTTTATACTATCTAAAGTGTTACGCGAAAATCTTGAAATCTCTTTTGTAATTATTAAATCAAATTTGCCCATCCTAGCATCATCAATCATTTTCATAAAATTATCTCTTTTATAATCTGTTGTTCCACTGATACCAGTATCTACATAACCAGTAATAAAAATCCAATTTTTATTATTTTTAATCATTTCTTCAAAGTGATTAATTTGATTTTTTAAAGAATTAATTTGTTCATCATGTTCTGTTGAAACTCTTGAATAGTATGTTACTCGTAAATTCATCGAGTTTATATTAATACCTTTACAAAGACTACTTCTAATTTTATATAAGTCCATAACTTTTCCTCATTAAAAAATATGCAAACAAGATAAATATTTGCATACTTTATAATTAGAAATTATCTAGCTCTACTCTTCACCTCTAAAGTTTGATCTATATTTTCATCATCCAACTCTTTGATAAGTCCTTCTGCATCAATTAAAGTTTCTTCACTTGAAACCTCACTTGCTAAAGTAGTATCTGGTTTATCTATTTTAAATTTATGAGCTATAGCTAAAAATTCATCAAATGTAAAAACTAAATTTTCTTCATATCCATACTCTTTTAACCATTCCCTCACTTTAGGAATATTTTCCGAAGTTGTACAAACACCTAAAAATCTTTCAGGATTATTTTTAAAGTTAAAAGATTTCATAGCCGCATATTTAGTTAATTCTTGATCTTCATCACTCGCTCTTAAAACAAATAAACAGCCAGCTGGCAAAGAACTCTGAAAAGCATATAAGTCTGTGAAAAAAGATAATGTTCTATTTATTGTAGAGGGTGTTGTCACCGATATTTCATCTTCTAAGTCAGTACTGCTATCATATCCATCATATCTTGAGCTAGAAGAAGAGATTCCATTATTTTTCAAAATCTCTTTGGCATAATAAATAGTAGTACCATGAAATCTTATAGTAGTATCATCGTCCAAAATACTCGCAATTTTGTCGCTAAATTCATCAATAATATTTTTACGATAACTAATATCGCTCGGATTATTAGGGCGTATAAACTGTGCCTTTAAAATAAGCTGTTCTAAATTATACTTCCATCTATTTACTTCATCACTTGCCTTAGAGTATTCTAAAGTATCTTCACCATGTAATTCTTTTGCTCTCGCCAAATTCTCTTCTGCTTTCTTTAAAAATCCTTCATACATAGTCTTATCATTAGATAAAACTTCTTTTGTCTTTTTATAATCATTATACTCGTTTTCATATCCTAACTTTTGACATTTTCTTTTTAATTTCCATTCATCAAATAACTTCATACTAATTCTCCTAAATTTATTATAATTAAACATCATTTATTTTACAATATTCTAACAAAAATTATTACATATTATCTACACTGTTAAGTTTACTTAATAATTCATCTTGTACTTTAGAAAAAGTGGAATAACTTATTTCATTTTCATTATACAAATTATGATTAATAATAAGAGCTAGTTTTATAATTATTTTATCTTTCATCATACATTTATTATATGTTTAAAAGCATACATTATTATATTAAGACAAGAAAAAAAGGGACTAGCCCTTATTTATAAATGTATCTATTATTTTATCCATATCATTCATACTAACTGGTTTAGATACATATTCATCGAAGCCTTCACTCAAATATTTATCACGTGAACCATCTACAGCATCAGCCGTTAAGGTAACAATTGGATTAATAAACCCCATATCTTTTAAATGATGAAGAGTCTCTACTCCATCCATCTCTGGCATCATGATATCCATGAATATTAAATCATAATTAGTTGTTTTTACTTTTTCAATCGCACTCTTTCCTGAAAGAGCTGAATCAATTTCTAAAAAATCATAATGTGAAAGAAGCTTTTCGGCTATTTTAATATTTATTTTATTATCATCAACAATTAAAACTTTCTTTTTTTCATCACTTTTTTTAACAATTGGGATTTCAACTGTATTTGAATTTATCTCTTCTTTCTTCTTTAATTTCTTATTTAAGAATGTTAATAAAACACGATATAATTCACTTTTTTCAATTGGTTTAGCTAAATAATCATCGAAACCTTCTGCTAAATACTTTTCTTTCATACCCGATATGGCATTAGCGGTTAAAGCAACAATTGGCATATCATAAATAACACTTTCTCTAATAAGTTTTAATGTTTCTACACCACTCATTTTTGGCATCATTACATCAAGTAAGATTAAATCATAGGTATTGCCCATTTTAACTTTTTCAACGGCATCAATTCCACTTTCACATGAGTCTGCTTCTATTCCATAATTAGATAAAAGTTTTAATGCAACTTTTATATTAACTTTATTATCATCTACGACTAATACTTTAGATTCTGTAAAATCAAACAACTTTATTTGCATTGTATTAACGAATTTCTGAGCATCGGCATCATCAGGTTTATTCATCTTAACAACTTTTTGTCTTAAATAAACAGTAAATTTAGACCCTTCTCCATATTTACTTTGAACAACTATTTTACCACCCATCATTTCAACAAAACGTTTTGTAATAGCAAGACCTAAACCCGTACCTTCAAGTGTCGTATTTTTATCTTCATCAAGACGTTGAAATTTAGTAAATAATTTATCAATTTGTTCTGGCTTTATTCCTCTACCTGTATCTTCAACAGATATAACAAATTTAGTATACTCTCCTTCATTTAAACAATTAACAAAGAAAGTTATACTACCTTCTTCAGTATATTTAACAGCATTCGTTAAAATGTTAGTAATAATTTGTCTTACCTTACCCCCATCACCATAAACCATGTAAGGTATATCAGAACCAAATTTAACGACTAAATCAATTGGCTTTTCACCAATTCTTGGTTTAACAAGTTTGGCAACATTATCAAAAGTCTCAACCGGATTATACTCTGTTTCAACAATTTCCATCTTATCTGCTTCAATTTTTGAAATATCCAAAATACCATTAACAATCTCTAGTAAGTTTTCGGAAGCAAGCTTAATATCCTTCGCATCACTTTTAGCATCTTCTAATGTTTTATCTTCCAAAATACAATCAGAAAAACCAACTATCGCATTTAAAGGAGTTCTTATCTCATGAGACATACTACTTAAGAAATCTGATTTAGCTCGATTTGCTTTCTCAGCAGATAACTTTGCTTCATTTAAAGCAGAAATCATTTTTATATCGGGATTTTCGATTGTAAAATACATAACTAAAAGAGCAAATGAAAAAATAAAATTTTCGAACATAACATGAGGAAAATAATTTCTAATCAACAAACCAATTATATAAAATATTAGTAAAATGACAAAGGGAACATTTTTCTTGATTCCCATTTTTTTTGTAAAAAACAAACGAAAGCAAACTATTATGGATAAAATAAGGTTAATTATAACAGCAATTAATGCACAATCATAGGATAAACCATTTCCATCAAGTATATCCGAATAATTTATTACGTTAAGAGGTAAAAATATTATTCCTATAATTAAAAATAAATTTAAAAACAAAGGAAATAAAATCAATTTCTTTTCTTGACTTTTAGAAAATTCACTAACATGAAGATTATAATAATAAATTAATAATGTCATCAAAACCATTATAGTCATATAAATTCTTTGTATTATACTAACCACAAAATTTATATCAAGTATTTTTGCTACCACATAACCTAAAACTGCAAATACCGAGAAAAATAAATTTAAAAATAAAAGGGCGGAATATATTTTTGTCTCTTTATTGTCAACATTTTGTTTCAAAACAAAGATACTAACCAAAAAAATTGCCAGCAATAAAGCCCCAACTGTTAATAGCATACCATTCATAATTTAACACACCTCTACCATAAAAAAAATAACACAAAAGTGCTATTTTTTCAATAGAAAGGCATTATTTTTATTTGGCTCTAATTTTTGTATAAAAGAAAAAACTTCTTCTGGCGAATCACCATTTTTAAAATATGATTTAAAAGCATCATCTGCGGTGTATATAAACTCTGATTCTGACATTATCTTACTAACATAATCATCATAATTCTGTAAAACATTTTCTCTTTTTTCAATCATAAATTCTTCCCATAGTCCAAATCTTAAAGTTGCAAGAATATCTCTAAGTTTCTGTGAGTATTCAAAACGTTCTTCAAATTTAACGTTAGATAAGTCCAAATTTTCCCCTATATTTACATAAAACTCTGATCCTTTTTGTTCTATTGCCATAGGCACAATTTCAACACCAGATTTCATTGCTATTTCAACAGCTCCAGCATATAGAGGCATAATAATTTTATTGATTGATAGATTCCAAGCTCCTTCTGGATACATTAGAACAGATTTGCCAGCTCGCAAAAGTTCTATTGCTCTTTCTTTCGCAATAAAGCGATCAATTTTATCGTCAGTTTCCAATACTATCATACCATTAGCATACAAAAGTAATCCTGCAAAACTCTTATATAGGTCTTCTGGATCACCTATGAATAGATAAGCATGTTTTCTTATAGCTTCAAAACAAGCTTCAACATCAAAACGTCCAATATGATTTGAAACATATAAAACAGGCTTATTAATTTCATGGCTGCTATCATTTATAATATGAATTTTTCTTTTCTTTATTGCACCATCCAATTCAATGGAACCTAAACAAATGGGGTGAAGCAATTCTCTCGTTTGCACACCCTTATCAATAGGCACGCCATTTTCAAATTCATATTGTCGCAAAAATTTGTAATATTCTTTTACAGATTCAAGATTCATTTCTTTTATTTCGCGTAAACTTTTATATTTAAATTCACTCATTTCTTTTTCTTTAACCAAATAAGAATATAAAAAATCATCTATACCAAATGAATTTAATATTTTTTCACGGCTAGATAAACCCTTTTTTTCTTTAATTCGTTCAGCATATAGCTTGGAAATATTTATAGAATCTACATCAATGTCATAATATAGCATGTTATCTCCCCCCCAAAAAACTATATATAATATTACATCAAATTAATAATTTATGCAAATTATCACAGTCTTAAATAATATCGACTATCTGTCTTATAGCCTTTTTCCCTTCAATTGTTGGATATGCAGCAAAGTCATGGCCTTCTTTTTCGTAAAGTATAAAATTATGCTTTATTTGTGCTTGGTTTAAAATTTCATCAAATCTTTTACATTCTGATGATAAAATACCATTACCTCCAAAAACTAAACTTATTTCTCCAAGATTCTCAAAAGTACCATACATAGGACTAATTAAAGGGTCATAAACGTTATCTCCATCTGCCCATAACTGTCCTTCATACCTTATGCCATCAACGCCATTCATCTTGTCATTTTTTTCATCATCATAAAGAGCTTTATTACTCATTGATAAATCGAGCCAAGGCGAAAGTAAAACTATTTTTGATGGCTGCATACATTTACGGTTTCTAAGTTGCATGGCAAACGATAATATTGCACCGCCTCCAGCAGAATCACCAAGAAAAACTACTTTCTTTGGATTTGAATTCAAGATTTCATTATAAACAACATTTAGTAATTCATACATTTTCTTATAATTTCCACTTGGTAAAAGCTCATATTGAGGAAAAATTAGTATAGAATTGGTTTGCTTAGCAATTTTCATAGCAAAAGAAATTTGAAATCTATTAGCACGTTCAACAAAGTTTCCTCCATGAACATAAAGCAAAAGATTTTTCTCCTTTTCTTGTAAACTTCCATTAAAAGTATAAAATGTAATGCCTTTTTTTATTACTTTATTAAATTTTTTTAATATTTTAGGCATGTAATTCTTTTTAGACACCTTATTAATAAACTTTTTAGCTGCTTCTTCAGAGCTTGAGTTCTTTTTACAATTTGTTAAAACAAACATATTATTTAAAATTTTACTCCACAAAGATTGCTTTTTATATATAATTCTCATAAACTACACTCCAATTATCTCATTTATATAATAGCAAAAAAGAACATGGAAGTAAATCAAACCTTATTTTACTTTACTTTCTCTAAACAATACAAAAATGCCACCAATGACACTAAATAAATCAAATATGGCTGATGAATATGACATTATGTAAACATCATATATAAGCCACATAAGTATTGAAAAAGATAAAGATAATCTAAATTTAAAAGTATCTTCATTATTAATAAATATAGTAAATACAGTTGTACCAATTATAGGTAAATATCCAACTATACCTAGATTATTAAACATAATAGATAAAACTACCATAAAACCTAAAATCATATATTTTATATAATTGTTTAATTTTTGCTTATAGGCAAATATATTTCTTAATAAACTTAAAGAATTTATAACTACACCTGTAATACCTTTTAAAATAATATTACTTATTATAAACATAAATATTTGAAAAGATTGTAAAATAACGCACCTTTTATCACTTTTAACATAACTTGCTAAAACCATAAATACTGAACCAATTAATGCAATTATATTCGCAATTACTACATATGCCATTTATATTCACCAAGAGTATTTTAACATATTATCTAAAATGAGTTAAGACATTTGACTTTTTAATCCTCGCATTTTCATTTTCTCATCAATATTCTTGTCATAAGCTTTTATTGCTTCTAAAACTTCCTCTATTTCTTTTCTTTCGCTAAATTCTCCATTAAAGTAGCTCATTGCTTCATCTGAAGGACCAGTCATAAATCCTTTGCTTTCTATTAATTTATAAATATCATCTAACTTATAAATATGACTAATTGGATATAATAAAACTAAGTTTCCCTCATTAGATTCATGCCAAACTTTAAAATATCTTTTAATTGGATCTTCTTTTTGTAAAGTATATGCACCTTCCTTAAGAAATCTTTTTAATCCAAACTCTCTAAGGGTAATAATATTATAACTCATATAATCTGTATCAGTTTCATAAAGAACATATTTTTTTACACTTTTACCTTTAAAGAAAGTTACAAAGAAAGGAATTTTTATTTCAAAAGGAAATATTGCTTCATCTCCCCGATAAACACAGTTATAAGCTAGTATCATATTTTCTAAAGTATTTGCATTATATTGATAATACAAAATTATTCCATTTCTGTTATCATCTCTAGCATTATCATCCAACTTTTTCTTTTCAAAACGTTCAGCAACAAAGCCATTCTCTTTTTGAACTACAAGATTTCCGCTTTTATGCTTCCAAACATCAAAACCATCATATTCAGCATAAAGAATATTATAATCTTCATCCAGTGTAACCATTTGATGCCCAATATACTCGCCATCAAATGTTAACAAAGTAATTGCATAACCACTAGAATAAAACCACCTAGTTTCCCCTTCATACTCATATTCGAAGAAAGAATCACTTACATCTCCAAATAGCTCATAGATAAAATTTAACAAATATGGCTTAGCTTTTATTTCTTCAACTGACATTTTTCTAATACTAATCATAAAATCACCAACTTTTCCCCCTATTATAATAAATATTTAAAAAAAGGGCAATACACCTAATTGATTTTCATTACACTTAGAGAACCAAATGCAACTAAATTAGTTAAAGAAGGATATGGCTTTATAGCAGACTCTATTGGCCTATACTCAGGAGTTGTACCATATACAGCATTCAATGCTAAAAAAAGTTATATTGAAAAAAATCAAGACATAATACAAAAATTCTATAAAGGTATAGAAAAAGGGCTAGAATATGTCGATACACATACTCCAGAAGAAATCGCCGATGTAATAATATCAGAATTCCCTGATACAAGTAAAAACGATCTAGTAACAATGATTACAAATTATAAAAATGCCGATTCATGGTTTAAAACACCTAAAATAGAAGAAGAAGCATTTAAAAATCTACAAAACATTATGATAGATAATAAAGATTTAGAAAGTTACGTGGATTATAAAGATCTAATTTATGAACTTAATTAATATATGTAATATTACTAAAATATATCATACAAAATCGAAAGAGATAAAAGCCTTAGATAACATATCTATCGCTATTGAAGATAATAAAATAATAAGTATAGTTGGCCCATCAGGATGTGGCAAATCAACTCTTTTAAATATAATAACAGGATCAGAACAACCAAGTACTGGCACAATCAGAGAAAATCGTAAATTAAATATCGGATATATGATGCAAACAGAAGCCCTACTTCCATGGCTAACTGTCTTTGAAAATGCTTGTCTAGGACTAGATTTAAAAAAAATAAAAACTAAAGAATCAATTAATTATGTAAATGATTTATTAAAAAAATATGGTTTATATGAATTTAAAGATGAATATCCAAATAATCTCTCTGGTGGTATGCGTCAAAGACTAGCTCTTATTAGAGTTCTAGCTATTAGACCAAATATCTTACTACTAGATGAACCATTCTCTAAACTTGATTGTGAAACAAGAAAAAATATAAGCAATGATGTATATAAAATCATCAAAGAATTAAATATTACAACTATTCTTATCACTCATGATATCGAAGAAGCCATAAGTTTAAGTGATAATATAATATTACTTACGAAAAGACCGGGTAGAATAAAAGCTATATATAAACTAAACTTTGATGAGACTATTTTACCAAGTACTAGAAAAAAAGATGAAATATTTGATACTTTATATGATGATATATGGAGAAACATAGATCATGACTGAAGAACATAAACTATATTTAAAGAAAATAAGAATAAATAAAATACTCATAAGACTAAGTCAATTTTCATTACTCATTTCTTTCTTAGTTTTATGGGAATTACTATCACGTTTTAATATTATTAATTCGTTTATCTTTTCATCTCCATCAAAAGTGCTAACAACTTTAATTAATTTAATTCATGATAATAATTTATTTATTCATATTTATACAACGTCCATAGAAGTTCTTATATCATTTATTTTATCTTTTATCATTGCTTTTATATTTGCTTTACTACTGTATTCATTTAAAACTCTAAAAAGTATTTTAGATCCATTTATAGTAGCAATTAATAGTTTACCAAAAGTCGCTTTAGGTCCTTTAATCATCATTTGGTTAGGGGCATCAACTAAATCCATAATATTTAATTCGCTTTTAATAAGTGTTATCGTTACAAGCATAACTATCTTAAATGGTATGGAAGCATGTGATAAAGACTTAATAAAACTATTTAAAGTATTTGGAGCAAATAAACTAAATATATTAACTAAATTAATAGTTCCATCAGCGAAATCCGAAATAGTTTCGTCACTAAAAATAAATATTTCTATGTCATTAATCGGAGTTATAATGGGAGAGTTCTTAAGTTGCAAAAAAGGTATAGGTTATTTAATTCTTTATGGTACTCAAGTATTTAATTTATCTCTAGTTATGTGTGGTATTTTAATATTATCTTTATTATCTTTCATCTTTAATATACTTATCAATATATTAGAAAAGAAGCTTTTAAAATAAGCTTCTTTTTATTTTATTTTTCTATGTTCATTATAAACTTATATACATAATATAATTTCTTAAAAGATAATTTTTTTATTCTATTTAACACTAAAAAGAAAAAACTACCTTAGTAGCCTTTCTTTAACATTATCTTCACCTAAAACTGGATTATCTATTCGCAAATGTTCATAAATAAACAAAAATAATTCTTGATTATCAACAAATGGACTTTTCCTCATCCCTTTTCTAACTTCTTCATCAAACATATCATAAAAATCCATCTTCAACTGTTGTAAACGCGACGTTGTAACAAATTTATAAATAACTATTTTATTAAATTCAGATACGTTATAACCAAACCCATAAAAAGAAGACATAAAGGAAAGATGAATATCTAAAAAGTAACTAGCATTTTCTTCTGGTACAAGATTAGAAAGAATTGCCCCCAAATCTAAAAGTCTACTAAACTTTCCAAGCGCATATCCTCTATTCTTTCTATAAAAAACATCACGTAACTCATCTTCCCCAAAAGAATAATAACAATCTTTATCAAATAGACCTTGAAGTAAATTGTTTTTCTCACAAACACATATTCTTTTATAAACACGTTGCCACAATGTTAAAAACAAATCAAAAAATTCCTTGTACAAGTCCTTATACTCATCATTTAAAATATCTAATGTTCCTTGTTTGACATACTCTAAATAATCATCTAAAGAACCGTCAAAATCATTTTCAATAACACTGTTAAAAAATACCCAAACTTTACCTTTCTGTTTTTCAAGAAAACTTCTACATTCATAATCTCTTTCTATTTTCAAAGTGTCATATAAAATCCTTGCTTTGACAATTTCCTTTTCCTGAGTACCTACTTTCCTTAACTCTTTATAATAAGTACTTAATACTTGATAAGCACTTTCTATCTCTCCATAAGAATTTTCATCAATTTTGCCGCATAAAAACATTGTATTATATTTTTTATAATATCTATCTACAACTTTTTTACTAGATGAAAAATCAAGTTTAAAAACAGAAAAAGCCTCCGAAACGGTCATTACAAAATCTCCCCTTTTAAATAATTAATTATAAATTAATTTTATTATTTATCAAACTTTCCATATCTTCTTTAATAGGTTTTTCGCCACTAATAATCTTATCGACACAATTATACAACACTCTTAATCTTAATTTATCCTTTGGATACATGTCGACAAACATTAAATTAATTGAACAGCCTGAATCAATAAACAAAGTAAGTTCACTTGAATCATCTAAAAAACAAACAGAAAGCATCGAAATAGATTTATATGGAATAGTATATATTTGCTTTCTATTCTTTCCATTATCAAATAAAACAAGCTTTTTATCCGTAAAAATACCAAAATCTCTTTCTGTTTTATAAACAGCTAAAACAGTCTCACTCTTTATATATTGAATTGCATAAGCAGGCAAGTCTTTCTTATCAAAAGCTTGAGAAAACTTAAAAGACGCTTTAATATTTTTAAAACTAGAATAACTCATTACTTCACTTCCTTAAATCTAATATCCTTATTATAACGTATTTTTATAATTAATAAAACTAATTCTTTTGACACTTTCTAAACACTTAATCTGTTATTTTTTCCTAATTATACAATAGGCATGCTAAAATAATTATGGTGATATTTATGAAAATAGGTATTGATATTGATGATACGATAACTGATTCATACGACATAATTACAGCGTCTTATGCTTACTGTACAAAGTCTAGTCAAAAACTATTTATAAATAACAAACTATCTTATCTTGATTTAGAAAAAAAATATCCTAATTTTAAGGATTATACAATTAAATCATTCAGTAAAATAATGCCCTATGCTAAAGTAAAATATCAAGCAAAAGAAGTAATTGATAAACTTCATGAAATGGGCTATATAATTGAATTAGTTTCTGCAAGAAACACTACAGAATATGAAGATCCTTATGGTATTACTTACGATTATTTAAAAAAACACAATATCTATTTTGACAACTTAACGGTAAGTGTTACTAACAAAGGAAAATTTTGTAAGGAAAACAATATTAAATTTTTAATTGATGATTCAATTGATAATCTAAATAATGCAAAAAGCTATGGTATAAAACCAATTATATTTAACAATGTATTTAATGAAAATAATGTAAGTTTCACAAGAGTAAACTCTTGGATTGATATTTTGAATTTATTTAATCACATCTAAAAAGAGGACTTCAAAATCCTCTTTTTTAATGATGATGTGTATGTTCTTCTTTTACAAATTCAACATGACAAGACTCATCTTCACACTTTGTTTTCGAATCCTCTATTTCAATGGTAACATGAGATATCCCATGCTCCAATATCTCTTCTTTAACTTGCCTTTTTAATTTATTAATATCTTTTTCATCCGTTATAATATGCATTGTAGCAAAGATATTTGCATTATCCATACTCCATATGTGCATATGATGAACACCCTTAACTCCCTTTATATTAAGAATATGTTCTTTAAGTTCAAAAACACTTATATTATTTGGTATTTTTTCTAAAAACAAATCAAGAACTTCTTTAATATTATGAAGACAGTTAATTAAAATAAATATAGCTACACCAATTGACATTATAGCATCAATTAAAGAAATATCTGTAAATTTCATAATAATTGAACCAATTAAAACAACTATCCATCCTAATACATCTTCAAGCATATGCAAATTGACTGCTCGTTGATTTAAAGAATCTCCTTCTCTTGTTAAATAGGCAGCTAAAAAATTAATAACAGATCCAAAAATAGCGAATATAATCATTCCATTATAATTGATTGTAACTGGGTTTATAATTCTTCTAACCGAACTTATTATAACTAAAATAGAACCTACAGTTAAAATCATCGTAGTAATAAAAGCACCTAAAACGGAATATCTTAAATAACCGAATGTATATACTTGATCAGGCTCTTTTTTACTCTTTTTCTCAAGAAAATATGAAACACCAATAGATAAAGCATCGCCCATATCATGAATTGAATCACTCATTATGGCAACACTTCCTGTAAAAAATCCTCCAAAAAATTCAAATATAGAAAAAAACAAATTTAATATAAATGCAAACAATATATTTTTTTCTGTTTTCATAAAACACCTCCATAATCATTATATCATTAATATTTATATACAGGTTTAAAATTTTAATGATATAATTTATTTAGGTGATAAAATGGATATTAAAAAACATATGTTAAAAAATGAAGAAAACTTATCAAAATACGCTACCAAAGATACAGATGCAATTAGATTATTTGGTAATCTATCTAATGATATAAGACCAAACTATTTTCGTGATATTGATCGTATAATTTATAGTTTATCTTATACACGTTATATAGATAAAACCCAAGTATTTTCCAATAAGCAAAATGACCATATTTCTAAAAGAATAATTCATGTTCAATTAGTCAGTAAAATTGCAAGAACAATCGGACGTGCCCTTGATTTAAACGAAGATTTAATTGAAGCAATTGCTTTAGGACACGATATTGGGCACGTTCCCTTTGGGCATGTCGGTGAAAGGTATTTAGATGCTATATCGATGCGTTATAATGAAGGACACTTTATGCACAATGTCCAATCAGTTAGAGAACTTATGTATTTAGAAGACAACGGTGAAGGAAAAAATTTATGCATACAAACACTTGATGGCATTCTTTGTCACAACGGCGAATTTGTCCAAGAAAAATATCGTCCAAGAAAGAAAACAAAAGATGATTTCTTAACTGACTATAATAATTGTTATAAAGATATTACCTATATAAAAAAATTAGTACCTATGACTTTAGAAGGCTGTGTTGTAAGAATAAGTGATATTATCGGTTATTTGGGTCGAGACATTGAAGATGCTGTTAGACTTGGTGTATTTAGTTTTGATGAAATTCCAGAGTCAATTAAAAATATACTGGGAAGTACAAATAAAGATATTGTGGGAACCATCACGCAAGATATAATTAATAATTCTATTGGTAAAGATTATATATCAATGTCAAAAGATATTTATAACGCTGTTAAAGATCTAAAACATTTTAATCAAGAGCATATTTATGATAAAGCTAACACTGATAAAGATCGTAAAAAAATTGAAGAAATGTTTAATAAACTATTCGATTACCTATTCAAAGTACTAGAAAATAAAATAAATGACCCAGATAATAATATCTACAAAATATATTTAGACAATATGAATGATGAATACAAAAAAAATACCAGCAATGCTCGAATCGTGATAGACTATATCTCCGGTATGACCGATGAATATTTTATAAGTGAATTTAGTAAAATAAAATAATGCCAAAAAGGCATTTTTTATTTTTGCTAAATATATTAATTGAATAAATATAATTCTTTGCGTTATATTTTAATTAGTGAGAAGCAGATTGTCTCTTGGATATGATTCTTACCACAATTGTTTGGCATCTTTATTCAGAAGAATAAAGATGTTTTTTGTTACTAAAAAATATAAGTACCAAAATAGAAATCACTAATACAAAAATGGTTAAATCCTTGATGTTGACCACTATATCACCTTTTTTACGGCAATAAAACCAAAACACCCAAATTTTTCACCCAAGGTATTTGAAAGGTAATAAACATCTTTTCCGTCCTCACGGTTTGCTATCTTATTAATAGACCTTTTTATAATAATTTGTCGAACATTGTTAGACAATAAAAAAAGAAGCATTATTTTGCTTCTTCTTGAGCCCTTGTTTCACGAACAACTGTAATTTTAATTGTTCCAGGATATTGCATTTCATCTTCAATCTTTGTTTTTAATTCACGAGCAATTTTGAAGCTCTCTAAATCATCTACTTCATCAGGTTTTACAATAACGCGTATTTCGCGTCCTGCTTGCATTGCATATGATTTATCAACACCCTTAAATGAATTACCTATACTTTCAAGTTGTTCTAAACGTTTTACATAATTTTCCATAGAGTCATTTCTTGCTCCTGGTCTAGCAGCACTTAGGGTATCAGCTATTTGAACTAAACAAGAAATTACGCTAGTTTGATTTGTATCTCCATGATGTGATGCGATTGAATTTATAACAACTTCATCCTCATGAAACTTCTTAGCTACATCTACACCAATATCAACATGACTTCCTTCAACTTCAAAATCGATTGCTTTTCCAATATCATGTAATAAGCCAGCACGTTTAGCAAGTAAAACATTTTCACCTAACTCACCAGCCATTATTCCACATAGGTTAGCTACCTCAATTGAATGTTGTAAAGCATTTTGGCCATAACTAGTTCGGAAATTAAGTTTACCAATTGTTTGAACCAATTCTGGATCTATTTTTGATAACCCTAATTGATAAACAGCATCACGACCTATCTCCATTACTCTTGTATTCATGTCTTTAACTACTTTATCGTACAACTCTTCAATTCTTGTTGGATGTATACGACCATCTTTAATTAAAGTTTCTATAGTCTGTTTAGCTATCTCCCTTCTATAGGGATCAAATGAAGATATAACTATAGCCTCAGGTGTATCATCAATAATTAAATCTACTCCTGTAACAGCTTCTAACGTACGTATATTTCTACCCTCACGACCAATTAAACGACCCTTCATTTCATCGTTAGGTAAACTTATTGTTGAAACAGTTTGAATACTAGTAACATCATTGGAATATTTTTCCATTGAATTAACAAGTAGATTCTTAGCCTTTTCATCAACTTCTAACTTAGCTTCTGCTTCTTTTTCCTTGATATATTCAGCTATTTCAACTTCCATATTACTTTCTACTCGCTTCATGATTTCATCATGAGCCTTTTCTTTTGAAAATTTAGCAATTGTCTCTAATTTTTCTAATTCTTCTTTAAGAAGTTCGTCCATTTTACTTTCCTTCTCTTGGACTTGTTTTTGTAAAGCACTTAAATTATTATCTTTTTGTTCTAACATTGAATCACGATTTTGTAACATTTCTTCTCGTTTATCTAAAGATTGTTCGCGAGAAAGTAATCGTTCTTCACTAGCTAATACCTCGGCCTTTTTCTCTTTTATTTCTTTTTCAGTTTCTTGTTTTAACTTATAACTTTCTTCTTTTAACTCAGCTAAAGCATCTCTTTTATGCCTTTCTGCTTCACGACTTGCGTCTTTCAATAATTTATCAGCTTTTTTTCTAGCACTAGCGCCAAATAATATAGTTACAAAAACTACAATAACAGCACCAATTACAAGACCAATGAGAAGAGCTATAATGGACATCGTATTAAATTCCATATTCTCCTCTTTTCTATTTATAGAAAACTTCACACAATTGAAGTTATATATCTATAATTAAATTATAGTTTAAAATAAGAATTTTTACAAGAAAAAGAGAAAATCATTTAAGTCATCTTGTATTCTCATCATTTTTTTTATTTGCAAAATTTAAATATGGATTTTTCAACAATCTTTTTTGTCTTCCAAGAAAATGAAACGATTCATGATTAACTTGGCTATCAATTTGATTTATAAAATTTAGATAATCCGAAGCTTCATACTTTGTTGTATAATCAATTTTTCCAAAGTTTTCATAATAAAGACCATTACGATAGGAAAGAGCAAATCCATCAAAGTATAATTTTAAATTTTCCTCAGTTGCTAAAAAGCAACCATTTTTCATTAAATTCTCAGCGAAATCCCGTCTTTCTTTAGTTAAAGTCATATAAGCTCCAACATTACATCCCCCAAGTAAAGGAATTCCTATTCGATTAAAATTATTTTCTCTCATTAAAAGAAACTGACTATAAGTAATATCAATAATATACCTTTTATCTCCCAAAGTAATAAGGCACGCTTGGTGATACCCACCTTTCTCATAAACATTAATATTTTCATAAAAAGCAGGAGGGATAGTAATTATTCTAGAATACATCCGCATAGCCTGTGCCAAATAATTTATATACATAGATCTTAAACATATTTCTCCCTCAAATAAATGTTCTTTCCCGTATTATACTACTTTAATTCTTACTATCAAGAAAAAAGATTAATCATAAAATTAATCTTTAAAGTCATAATGTTCTCTAATTAAACTTTCAACTTGTGATGCAATATCGGGATTGTTTTTTAGGAAAATCTTCGCATTTTCTTTTCCTTGACCAATCTTTTCCCCATTATAGGCATACCAAGCACCGCTTTTTTCAATAATACCTAAATCTGCTGCAATATCAATAAGTTCACCCTCATGTGACACACCTTCACCATACATAATATCAACAACAGCTGTTTTAAATGGTGGAGCAACCTTATTTTTGACAACTTTAATGTTGGTTCTATTTCCAATAACAGAGTCACCTAGCTTTATTTGTTCACCACGTCTAACATCTAATCTTACTGAAGCATAGAATTTTAATGCTCTTCCACCTGGAGTTGTTTCGGGATTTCCAAACATTATTCCAACTTTTTCACGAAGTTGATTTATAAAAATAGCCGTAGTATTTGTCTTATTAATAATACCACCCAATTTTCTTAAAGCTTGACTCATAAGTCTTGCTTGTAAGCCAACGTGTGAGTCTCCCATTTCACCTTCAATTTCAGCTTGTGGAACTAGTGCTGCTACAGAGTCAATAACAACTATTGAAACAGCATTACTCCTTACTAAGGCTTCACATATTTCTAATGCTTGCTCTCCTGTGTCAGGCTGTGAGAGTAATAATTCTTCAATATTAACACCTAAATTTTTAGCATAAACAGGATCAAGTGCATGTTCAGCATCTATAAATGCTGCTCTTCCACCTTTTTTTTGTACTTCTGCAACGGCTTGAAGAGCAATCGTCGTTTTACCCGAAGATTCTGGACCAAATACTTCTATTATTCTTCCCTTTGGAAAACCACCTACTCCTAAAGCAACATCTAACGCTAATGAACCTGATGGTGTCGTCTCAATTTCAATATGCGAATCACTTCCAAGTTTCATTATAGCACCTTTACCAAATTGTTTTTCTATTTCTGCCATTACTTGTTCTAAGGCTTTATCTTTATCATCTGTATTAGTTTCTATTTTTTTCATCTTGTCTCTCCTATTTCTAAATTAATTTTAATAAATAATTATAACTTTGTCAATATTTTTTTCGAACAAATGTACAATTAAATTCTTTTTCCTCAAAAACTAACCTTATCCCTCTAAAATATATATTACCCATACATTTTCCTTTTGCTTTAAAAATTAAAAAAATATTTGATAGAATTAAAATATTTTTTATCTTATTCTTCGAATAATACTTTATTTTCTTTGGCTAACCTTTTTTCTCCTTCTTCACTATCCAACTGTACTGTGTTGAATAAGACTTTTCCATTGCTAGCGCTTCTTCATAAGATACACTTTGTACTTCATCGGGCATTAAATCGACATTCATTTTCTCATCTCCAATGCTGTATATTATAAATGAAGGAAAACCAAAAATAAAAACTAACAAAAAAAGACTTCAAACAAGCCTTATTTCTCTTCTAAAAAATCTTTATTAACTAAATAATACTGAATACCTGATATTATTGATAAAACTGTTGCAGCATACATAAGTCCTTCAGCAACATTAATATTTAAAAGTTCAAATGGTAGGTTATAAAAGAAAACTAATGTTAAGCCTATCATCATACATATTGTTTTAAGTTTTCCAAGAAGACTAGCACCAACTGCTTTTCCTTTATTTCCTGCTACCATCTTAATAGAATCAACAAATATATCTCTTGTGATAATAATTACGGGAATAACTACATTGATAAAGCCATTACAAGCTAAAACGATTAATACACCATTAACTAATACTTTATCAGCTATTGCATCCATTACTTTTCCAAAATCTGTAACTAAACCTTTTTTTCTCGCTATGTTGCCATCCAAAAAGTCCGTTAATGAAGCAACTAAAAAAATAACACCACCAACAATATATTCTAAATTAATAGTAATACTTCCAAATACTTGATAACTTGGCCAAGATAAACCACACATATCAAAAGGAAATATTAATAATACTAATAACATTATTGAAAGAATTATTCTAAAAACAGTAATTTTATTTGGTAAATTCATATTCTACCTCCACATTTAAAACACCTATTAAATTTGAACTGCTATTATCAATAGTTATTTGTTTAATACTCCAAACAATAGCACAAATAACCAATATTATTACAACAATCCCCGTAATTATATAAGGCATTGTCTTCTCTTTAGGATATACTCTCGTATAAGGCGAGAATATTCTATCTTCATCTTCTTTTTCTTTATTCTTTTCTCTAACTTGTTTTTCTATTTCCGCCATTGGTATCTTCGATGTATAGTCAAACATATATTCATTAAACTTATTAATAACAGTCTCCGTATTTACGCCTAAATATTTGGCATAATTAACCATATCCTGTTTAAGTACATATATGTCTTCAAAAGACCCAATCGAACCATTTTCAATTTGCTCTAATACAATTACTGGAATGTTCAAATCTTTGCTAGCTTCTTCTATTGAAACCCCAGAACTTTCTCGAGTATTCTTAAGAGCTTCTCCTGCTTCTATCAGAATCAATCATCTCCTAAAATTATTAAGAAATAATATCTAATAAGCCATGTTCTGTACCTAAAAAGGCGATAAACATTTATCTACACTTACGTGTCCTTTGGTCCCTTATCTTTCGTTTCCAAAGACTCTCCTACCAAATTTGGATTTCTCGCTTGCGGGGTTTACCACGTTCCACCTACTTCGTTTCCAAAGTAGCTCGTCTCTTTGGCACTTTTATACCTAATTTAACCATGGTTAGGTTATTTCGGAGCCGTTAAGTAAAACTTACCTAGAGTTATTTATTCCTCTAGCACAAACACTACAGTCATCACAGACTGTGCGAGCATGGACTTTCCTCAACATAATTCTATGCAGCGTTTATCTAAGATATTATTCTTCTTTACCGTATACAACTTTTTCCAAGTTGCTAATTCTTTTAAGAAGATCCACATTATTGAAATTATTTTTCCCTGTACCACCAGTTGCACTAGACTCATTAGCCGAATCAATAATGTTTTTCATTTTACGATATTCAGCTTTTAACTTGGTATTATCATCAACCAACATTTTATTCTCATTTTGTAATTTCTTAATGATACTAGCAAATTCTGTATAATCTCTTATAACCATATCAAGAAATTTATCAACTTCTTGAGGACGATACCCTTTTGCATCAATCTTAAACTCTTTATCTAAAATTTCTTGAGGAGTTAAAAATAACTTTTCATTATACATATGCGTCACCCTTCTTATATATATAATTCTAAAATATTTTAGTATAAAAGTCAACGATTAGGAAAAAAGCAAATTAACCATAAAAAAACTTCCTAAATTTTTTCGGAAGTCTTTTTTAATAATTCTACTGCTTTATCAATACTACATAACATACTATCAAACAACTTATTAATCTCCTCCATTTCATCACCAAGATAAATATACTTGATATTTTTTTCATTTAAAAGAGATTCGACAAATCATTCAATAACTTGATAATATTTTAAAATAGAATCAGCTATATTATAACCTATTAATTTTTTATTTTGCATAATCCATTCTGCATCACTTTCATTATCATGATGAGCAACTTCTACTAATAATCCAAAAGGAATATACATATCATTTGCTTCTCCTAAAGCCCCATTAGCATACTTAACTCCACGATTAGCTCCAGGCTTATCTTTATAAGGATAGATACTCATGAGCCCCTTTTGAATAGCATTTGCTATACTTACAGTTTGACTATTTTGCGTATCAATCCATGTTTCAATACCATACTTATCATGATCAATTGAAGCATTTGAATGAATTGCTATTTTTAAATCAACTCCATAATAATTAGAATCCCTATTCCAAAGATTAATATTGCCTGCGGGGTTATTGCGATAAACCTTTACTCCCTTTGCTTCAAGCCTTTCTTGAATATAGTTTGATAAATCATTCATCTCATCCATTTCGTTAGTAAAACCAACACTTTTAACACCTAAATTACCATGTTGATTGGAAGGACTTAAATAAACTTTTAGTTTATCTTTTACTCCAACATTAATATCATACGTTGATATAACACTATCTAAATAACCATCTTTCATCGAAACTGTTTTTAAAGTAACATTTTCATTTATAACAATTGGTTCAGTATAAAGTATTCCAAAACTTTCAGGACTTTTACCATCAAGGGTGTAATAAATCTTAGCACCTTCATCATTTGATATTAATTCCAACTTTGTTCCTTTTTTTACATATTTCCAATTATTTGAAATATATACTGGACTTAATTGAATTAAATCACTCATCGTAATATTAACGCCTGTCCTCTTCTCATAATTATCATACTTTGCAATTACTTCTAAAGTATACGAATCGCCTACACTAAAAAGATTCTTAGATAATACAACAGTTTTCTTCTTTGTATTACTTTTTCTAACAACTTTGCCATCCTTAATTACATTTATTTCATATATACTCGCATTATCTCCCCCTTCATAACTTAAGGTTAAATCATTAAAAGGAACAATTTCTTCATTACTTAAATTATTAATAACAACATCACTAACAGGATTCATATTATTAAATAAATGAATTTCATCAACCAACTCGCCATTAACACTTAAAGTAGCAACTAACTCTTTTTCTAATCCTTCATAATAACTTTTACTAATTATATACTCATTACTAGTAATATTTTTGCCTATAATTTGTTCATCACCAGACTTAACTGTTAAATAATAGTCTTTATCTTCCAAATCACCTAATATATTTATTAAATAATCTTCATCATTTAAAAGAATACTTGCCTCATCATCAAAAGTAGGTTCATTCCAAGTAAACTTATATTCTTTTTCACAAGGGCGATAATCACCCAATTTATCATAAGCATAAACCATTAAAGAGTATTCTTCATTATTCTTTAAATTTGTTAAACTAAAATTATTAAGTTCATTTTCTGTATCAAGTTCGAAAACTTTTCGATTTTCCGAATTACGGATCTCAATAACATAGTGATCTGCTGCCTTAACTTTAGTAAATTTTAACTTATATTCTGTATAATTATTTGTTAAGTCTATTATTTCAAAGTTCACAAGTATTTTATTGCCATGAAGAAGAATATAGACACTTATAATAGTAGCTATAATAAAGACAAATGTTACTATCATTGTTTTTTTTAATTTACTACTCATCAAACCAACTCCATTATCTTAATTATATATAAAAATGAACTATAAATCTATCATTTAGTTAAAAATTCTATCGCTTTTATCAACCCAAGTTTACCATATTCATATGTAAGTCCCCCTTGCATATAAGCAATATAAGGCGGTCTAATAGGTCCATCACAGGAAAGTTCAATACTACTTCCTTGAGTAAAAGCCCCGGCAGCCATAATTACTTGATCAGTATATCCTGGCATATCCCAAGGAATTGGTGTGACTTTGGAATCCACTGGCGAACCTGCTTGTATTCCTTGAACAAACTTTATAAGTAACTTTTCATTATTAAATTCAATATTTTGAACAATATCAGCACGTACACTATTAAATTTAGGGCTTACTTTATATCCTAACTCTTCAAGTAAAGCACTTGTTAAAACTGCTGTTTTTAAAGAAGATGCAACTACTGATGGCGCAAAAAATAAACCTTGTAATATTTGTTTATTAACACCTAATGTTGGTCCAACTTCTCTTCCCTCTCCAGGAAGTGTAAGCCTTTCTCCTACTAAGTCAATTAGTTTTTTCTTACCAACTACATAAGCTCCATTAGGTGCAATTCCCCCACCTAAATTCTTAATCAAAGAACCAACGCAAATATCAGCCCCAACTTCAATCGGATTTATCCTTTCAACAAATTCACAATAACAATTATCAACCATAATAATTACATCTTTGTTTATTCGCTTTATTAAATCAACAACTCTTTTTATCTTGTCTATTGTTAAACTATCTCTAGTTGAATATCCTTTACTTCTTTGTATTTCAATAACTTTAGGAGTATTATGACTCAAATAATCAGCTATTTTTTCATAGTCAAAATCATTATCTACTAAATCTATTTCCTCATAATTTACACCAAAAGATGCAAGTGATGATGGATTTTCTTTTATACCAATAACCTCATGAAGCGTGTCATATGGATTTCCACTTATAGATAAAAGAGTATCATTTGGTCTCAAAAGAGCAAAAAGAGTAACCGATAAAGCATGAGAGCCTGAGACAAATTGATTTCTAACAAGAGCATCTTCTGATGCAAATACACACTTATAAATATTTTCAATTGTCTCTCTTCCAATATCATTATAACCATAACCAGTTGTTTCTGTAAAAGCACTCTCACTCAAATTAGATTCTTGCATAGCATTAAGTACCTTTTCACTAAAAAAAAGACAAGTCTCATCTATTTTTTTAAATGTTGATGAACATTTATCTTCACATTTACTTACTAAATTCTGTATTTCTTCTCTTTTCATATTATTTCTCTAACTCCTTTACAACAACTACTTCACCATTTTTATAATTTTTAATATTATCAACAATATATTTTACAAGTTCACATTTATCAAGCAATTCTTTTTGATTTGTTCTTTCTAATTCTTGTTTTAAAAAAACTGGATTCATACTATTCACTGCATCTGTATTAATCCAACCTGGACAAATAGATACAATTACTAAATCTTTTTTTTCTTCCTCAATGGCTAAAGCAAAGTCTTTAGTAAGCATATTTATTCCCGCTTTTGAGGCATCATAATCGTAAGATAATGATGTATGAGCATCAATGGCATTATTACTACTAATATTTATTATGATCCCATTTTTATTCATCTTATCTATCGCATACTTAATAACTAAAAATGTTCCAACAACATTAGTCTCTAAAACACTCATAAATTCTTTTTTTGTCTTATCTTGATAAGAATTATCTTTTGCTATACCTGCATTGTTAATTAGTATATCTATATCACCAATATTAAATAATACTTTATCAACTTCATTTTCATCTCTTATATCACATTTAATCGCTCTTACATTAGAATATTCATCTTCCAGTAAAAGAGCATTGTCAATACTTTTGTTATATAAGGCATAAACTGTGTAGCCTGAGTTTGCTAAGTACTTACTGAACTCTAGTCCAAGGCCACTACATCCGCCAGTCACTACTGCTATCATAATAATCCCACCAAACTAAATATATTATACAATAATTATCAAAATAATACGTAATTTTTTGAAAAAGAAAAGAAGAATTTAATCTTCTTTAAATTCAAGTAAATTATTTACTTCTTCAATAGTAATATTTGCGTATGCAGCTATTTTTTCAATTGCAACACCATCTTTATACATTGGCATTATCATTTCTCTTTTACCTTGTTCAATCCCCTGTTCAATGCCTTGTTTAATACCTTGTTCTAACCCTTCTTGTCTTGCTCCCTTTAGTCTTGTCTTTCTTATCTTCTCTGCTTCTACTTCGGCATCATATAATCCTAACATGGTATTGTCTTTACTCAGTCTTGCTATTTCATCTACTATATTTCCCATTACTTCATCATCCCCTGATATCTTTTTTGCATATTCTTTTGTTTCTGATTTTAAGATTAAGCAAAATTTTTCAAATCTTGTTAATTTCTTAGCATCTTTATTATAACATCTATTCCAGATGTTAAAAAGACATACATGATATTTTACTGTAGAATCTTCATCTATCTCATGGGTCTCTTCTTCTAGAAAAACAAATTTATAAATATCTTTTCTATGTTTAAAATGATAAAAGTCATTAAAGTTTATCTGTATTACCTGACCTGCATCATAATAATCTTCTCCTTCTTTATAAAGAGATGTCTTTAACTTATTTATATAGGCATCATTTTTATTAAATACTCCTCTGTAGTATTCTCTATTCATTTCTATGTTGATATATTTATTTCCTATACTCACGATAACATCGGATTTCATTTTCTTATCATTCTTATTATATTCACTTTTTAAGATTTCTATTTTCTCTAAGGCATCAATTGGTATTCCTGTTACGATATTTATTAATTCCTTCAAAAATGGTTTTAATTTTTTATTCAACATTAACGCTTTAAACATACAGTCATATGTAGCTGGTAATAAGATTTCATCATTCATCTTACTCCTCTTTTCTAAGAAGGAGTCTATTTCCTTCTAATACTCTTATTACCGATGAATTTCTCAATTACTTTTTTTACAGAACAAAAAAATAAGAGTTTTACTCTTACTTTTATCATATTATTTATACACAAGAGTACCAGATAGATAAAATTTATCAGCCCTTGTCGATACAACATTACTTGTTGCTCCTGAAACTACATATCTTAGTTGAAATATAATTGAACTTCCCGAAACTTTACAATTTGTATAAGTATCTGCATAAAGTGAAACACTATCTGTATTAGACATATAATTTCCACTAAGTGAAGTTTCTAATTCGTTTTTGTACCATTTAGCATCACTTCCTCTATTAAAGCTAAAATCGTGATCATTACTGGTTTCAATCGTTGAACTATAATTTCCTCTTAACTTAAGTTCACAAGCTACCACTTCACTTGGTGTAAAACCTAAATTTGCAGAAAAAGATACTGTTTCATTTTTGTCTGCTAAACCTACCCATGTTCCATATTTAAATGTTCTTGAAGAAGATACAGTTGCTGCTACGCTATTAAATGTATATGCTTTATATCCACCACCAGTACCTGTAATTCCTAAAACTGTTTGACCTGATACTAGTTTATCTGCTGTTAAACCTATATCTCTTGCTAGAGATTCATATGTTATGTATCTTTCGGATACTCCTGTCATCCCTCCATAATTTGCTGATGAATAAAAACCTGTTTCTACGCCAAAATATATTCTATTATTATATGACCATGCCTTATCTTGGGCTACATTTCCACTATCTGGCCTACTAGGCATTGTCCCCGTTATCTTACTTCCATTTACATAAGCTGTTTTACCACTTAAGATATTACCTGCTACGGCATTTGCATCACTCGTATAAGACCCAGCTACTCCTGCTATTGTTTGTCCTTTTGCTACTTTACTAGCATTTATTCCTAATGTATTT
>ERZ777011.557-NODE-557-length-56135-cov-15.410503_pt1 | contig 56135 bp, 47 predicted proteins | sample MGYA00374964_ERZ777011 | MGnify/ENA primary metagenome ERZ777011 (study PRJEB29310, sample SAMD00008975) | mouse gut metagenome | study: EMG produced TPA metagenomics assembly of the Metagenome analysis of fecal microbiota from mouse which was promoted...
CCACACTATACTCTTGACATCACCCTCCCGCCCACCGGAAAAATCCGCTGACCCGAGATTGCTTGTAACTCGCTGCTACTCACTCAAATGTATAAAACAAAAGTGAGGGGTTGATTTCCTCACTTTTGTTAGTTGCCTTGGAAGGATTCGAACCCTCACAGGCGGAACCAGAATCCGACGTGCTACCATTACACCACAAGGCATTGTGTAGGTCATTTCTTAATGACAGTGCAAAGGTACGTTTTTTTTTTATATTGGCAAAAAAATATTGATGTTTTTTTATTTTAATCGTGATTTTTTGCTGCTTTTGCGTTGTAATGGGTTAGTTGTGTCGGTATTTATGGGATAATTATTTTTTCCCTTTGTAGAAATCACCGGGGAAATTGACTTTGTGTATTACTTTGCCATCGGCGAGTCTAATCCACGTGTCAAAATCATTTTTATCCTGTTTCAGGACAATTATCCGTGCCCCACTTGGTTTTAGATGGTTATACACCGTGTTCCCTCCGGAATACCGTCCATAAGCCAGCAGGATATTTTTGTATCCGACGGCAAAATCGTTATCGTGGTCATGTCCACAGAATATTCCGTTGACATCACCTTGAGCGTGGACAGTTGTGAAAAGTCCGGAATTCAAATGGGGACATCCTATGCCTTCACCTTTAGAGCCTACAAGTATGTTTTTTGTGTCAGCTTCCGCATATTCCCATTCTGGGGTTGGGATATGGAAGAACATTAGGCTGTGGAGTGGCTTGCCATTGTTCTGTTTTGTGTATTTGTCGCTCAGGTCGCTATACCAGTTCTGCTGTTCCCTGGTTATCCATTCGTATCTGCTGATTTTTTTTAGGCGGTAGCTTGAGCGGGAATCGATGCAATATAGGATTGCTGCTGGCCTGTTGCCTTGAATGTCCAGTATTTCAAGTGCGTAATCGGGGCTGTCTACATTTCCACGCGGAGGCAATACGGAATAAGGCATGGCTTCAATCTGGTCGTATGTCTCTGATTTGCTTTGGTCAAACTGATGGTCGTGGTTGCCAAATACGACTGAGAATGGTATTTTACGGTCACGGATGGGTTGTGTCATTTCATCTATGGCCTGGCGCACCTTATTTTCGTATACAAGGTCGCCTGTGATGATCACATAGTCTGGTTTTTCTGCATCAAGTGTTGCGTTGATGCATTCAAGGGCTCTTTTTGAGCCGCCTTTACCATATTTGTAATGGATATCTGTAAGTTGAAGTATCTTGAATGTGCTGTCAGGATTGAACTTCAATTGGGGCTTTTCCTGGGCTATGGCTACCGCAAAGACAGCGGTAACCATAGATAATATCAGTAATATACGTTTCATATGATGTATGTTTGCAAGTTTGGATAGGGTGGGGCTAACGTTGCCATACTATGCGCAGGCCTGTGCTTGGATGACGTTCTTCGGGTATAGCCCGGCGGCGGTATGAAATGCGGTATTCGTCATCTTTTTTGCAGTCGTAGCTTCCGCCTCGCTTGGTACGGTTCTTTCCTGTGTCCGGACCTTGAGGGTCAGTAAGCTCCTTGCTCTTGAAATCGGCCTTGAAATCCTGGCATAGTTCGGTTACGTTTCCGGTCATGTCATATGCACCGATTTCGTTAGATTTTCGGCCACCTACAGTATGATGTCCTTCGGGCGAATTGGCATATGTCCATGCCACTTCATCCAGGATGTCGCTTCCTGAATATTTTGTACGGCGCATTTTGTGGGCCCCGCGGGCAGCATATTCCCATTCGGCTTCAGTGGGCAGGCGGAATTTACCTACACCGACAAGCATTTGGTTGATGGCTTCTATAAACTCTTGGGCATCATTCCAAGAGATGTTGTCTACTGGATGTTTTGCACCTTTGATAAGTGAATAGTTACGGTCTGCGCCCATTACGAAATCCCAGAGTTCCTGGGTAACTTCGGTCTCGCCGATATAGAAGTCACGCGTGATCCTGACCCAGTGTGGCGTCTCGTCTTTCATGTCGGATGCCTGCTCCATTGTGCCTCCCATTTCAAATCGTCCTGCACGGGCCAGCACCATAGGCACTTTGTATGTGAGTTCAGAGCCTGTGCCGTCATCATAACGTAATGTGATTGTACGCTTTGCTGGATTTTCACCTGGGCGTATCACATCCATCACATACGTACAGTTACTCTTTATATTCTCGGGAAAATCATATCGTAGTACAGGGTAGTCATCAGTCTTTATGTTGATGTAGCTTGCACCGTCAATCATGTATACCCAATACTCTGATTTACCTTCATCGGACTGTTTGATAATGTCTCCTTCAAATTTTGCATCGGGCACGGAAAGGCTTACCTTTATGAGGCCGCATGGAGTACCGTTAAGGTCTAATTCCTGCTTGGCTCTAGCTGTGAGGTCGGAAGGATCTTGATGGAAATCAGATACTTTTAATGTCTGTGCCGCGACTCCTAGTGTGGATATTCCCAGCAGAATTAATGTGGCAAATACTTTGTTCATTATGGTATTCTGGATTTTTATGGTTATTAATGATCGGTTTGAATATCTTATAATCAGGGCAGTACAAAGTTGCCGAGCGTGAATGCGCTTTCATCAGTCGGTTGCCATGTGCGTACATGTATTTTGGGCTGGTCCTCGTCTGTGAAGTCCCATACCAGGAAAACTATTCCTTTGTCGCTATAACTGGATGTGTTCCAATCCTGTATAAGGGTCACGCCGTAATAGTTTGGCTTTGATGCATGCCGGTTTATTTTATATTCAGAGAATTTTACATTGATATAGTGATTATTCCGGAACACACGCTCAAGCCCTTTCAGATATTGCTCTTTTGTCTGCCGGATATATTCAGTCTTGTCTGGATTTTTCATTGCCATATCTCCAGGTACACGGCGTATTTTCATTTTTCCTGTAATGATAAGGGCATCGTCACTGAATACGTCCTCCATAAATTTAAGGTCGCATTTATTGTAGGCATTCTGGAATTGTTCACACCAGTGCACAATCTGCATGCGTCGGTCAAGATCGTCCAGGCGTTCCCCCTCACGTATCAATGATGCGTATTCGGTTGTCCCCATTGCGAAATTGAAGTCTTCAATACGACCGTCCGGGCCGAGGTCAATCGTGATTTCACGTCTTGTCGGCCCATCATAAGTGCCGTCCAATGGTATCATTGTCACCCCGATATTACGTATCTGGTAACCACGCAGGCGGCCTGTTTTTGTTTTCTGCTGTATGCAGTGGTCCACGATATCATCATCTTCTGTAGAGAAATGTACGACACGCCATGTCATGCCTATGCTTTTGGATGCTTCGGTGTCAATCTGTATGCCTGAATAGTTTATGTCTGTATTCTGTGCGGCCGCTTTGTTGATTGCCGTTAGCAGGGCTGATACCTGACGTTCCATTTTTGTTTTTAACAGCCCGTTTCCGATACCATCTGAAAATTCAAATGATACATGCTGGGCGCTTGCGGCCAGTACTGCTGAGAGTATTAATAATGTAGATAGTAAATTGCGTTTAAGCATGTGTCTATGATTAGTTGTTTGGTCCTATTCGTTAATGTTAGGGCAGAACGAAGTTCCCTAATGAGAAGGCTTCTTCGCTCATTGGTTGCCAGGTGCGCACGTGGATCTTCGGTTCGTCCTCGTTTGAGAAGTCCCATACTAGGAAAACAATACCTTGATCGCTATAATTGGATGTTTTCCAGTCTTGTATAAGTGTTACGCCATAGTAGTTTGGCTTGGAGCCGTGACGCACTATCTTATAGTCTGAGAATTTTACGTTGATATATTTGTTGTTGCGGAACACCCTCCTAAGGCCGGTCAGATACTGCTGTTTTGTCTGTTGGACATATTCCACCTTGGCTGGGTTGGACATGGCCATATCTCCTGGTACACGCTTCATTTTCATTTTGCCTGTTATTATGATGGCATCATCGCTGAAAATATTTTCCATGAATTTGATGTCGCATTTGTTGTATGCGTTCTGGAATTGCTCGCACCAATGGATTATCTGCATACGGCGGTCCAGATCCTGTAGTTGTTCTCCCATACGGATAAGTGAGGCATATTCAGTGACTCCCATTGCGAAATTGAAGTCCTCGATACGTCCCGTAGGGCTGAGGTCGATAGTGATTTCCCGTCTTTGGGGCCCGTCGTATGTACCGTCCAAAGCCATCATAGTCACACCTATATTGCGTACCTGGAATCCGCGGACACGGCCATTCTTGGATTTTTGTCGGATACAGTGGTCTATAATATCATTGTCTTCGGTCATGAAATGTACCACCCTCCAAGTCATCCCTATGCTTTGGGATGCATCAGTATCAATGTCAATGCCTGCATAGTTTATAGGGGTATTGGTGGCTGCTGCCTTGTTTATTGCTGTCAGCAATGCAGACACCTGCCTTTCCATTTTTGTCTTAAGTGCTCCTTCGTTTATTCCGTCAGAAAATTCGAAGGTGACGGGCTCTTGGGCTTTCAATCCCAGCATTGCCGTAAAAGTAAGCAGGATTAGGAAATAACGTTTCATTTTTTATGGAGTGATGATTTTAACTTGGTGGTGCGTGGCTTTTATCTGAATTCAAAGAATATGGCCGTTTTGCCTTTTCCGTGCAGATGCTCTTCGAGTGAACCGTTTTCAGTATTTGTGATGATGTTCAGACGTTCGCCGTCTTGGCCTGGCGACAGAAATGCTTCCAGTGTCTTCCCGGTACGGTCATAGATCATCCAGAAAGACCATGTGCGGTTCTTGCAGCTTGTATATGCCCCATAACGCTTGACAATATATTCCGCTTCAAGACGGTGTAGTGTCTTGATGACATTTTCAATGCTTCCGGCATTGTATAGCGATTCAAGGGCATTGATATAAGTCTGCATTTGTGGGGTGATGGTTACGTCCGAATTGTCAGTAGGTGCATCTGGCAGTATCTCTTCTGTTACAGTCTGTTCAGATATGGCCTCTTCCTGGATTTGGGATTCTGGTAGGTTGGTCTCTGGTGCGTACACTATGGTATCAGGAGATATGTTCAGTTCGGGTTCAGGCTCAGGTTCTACCTGTATTTCAGGTTGAGGCATAGGTGTCTCCCCATTTAATATTACTCCTTTTTCTACATATGCGAAAGCCCTTGTCTGTGAACCGCGTTTCATGGTGATGAATTTCACACCCGGTATATTGTCAGGATCTACACGCTCGTGACTTAGGCCATTATCTTTGATATAGTCATTTATGTGGTTTGCAAGAATTGCCGTTGCTGAACTTTTGGATTCTTTTTCTGTATCAGTGGTTGCCTCGGCATAAAAGTATGTCCCGGCACGTTTAATGTTGTTTATCTGTTTTGCCGGGCTGGCGGCATTTGCAGTGGCCATAAATGAAATTACCATTATGGCGAGGGCCATTATTCTGGGGTATAATATGCGATGTCTCATTTTTTGTATGTTGGAAGATTGGGGTTTGATTTTTGGTCGGTATAGTTGTCGTCAAACAGACTGGATATTTTCGATATCGGGATGAATGGGTTCATTCTGGCCTTAAATTCGCCATCTTCGTTGCCGATAGATGAAACTGGGGCTGTAATTTTTATGATATGGCAGTAACCTTCCGGTGCATTGCGCATTAGTAGCTCTGCTGTGATGGTATTTTTGTCACTTCCGATAACTCCGAAAAAAGGAGTACATCCATTATTAAGGCAATATTCAACTAGTACAGAAAGAGGGATATTGACATTTGGCTTCTTGTGTCCGTATTGTATAAGTTTTATGTCAATATTTATCCTGTTTTCAATTTCTATACCTGTGCATAGGTTTGCCAATGTCTCCATTGGATATTCATTGGAGAAAATTGGATTGAAATTTATGCTGTCTGTACGCGTGTAGTATCGGTTTGTGTTGAAATTATCGAAATAGTATGATTCGCCAGGTAGTATGTAATAGTTTACCGGGAAATAAGTTATCACATCCTCGCGGGAAATTGGAGATTTCTTGAAATTTTCTTTATTAAATGGTGCTTTTGATATAGATTGCAGGTCTTCAAGTATCCTGCGCTCGTTCTCATCCATGTTAGTGCCATGGTGTAGGTCATAGGACACAGGAGCGGTCATGGATACGACTGGATTATCGCCTTTTCTCCATTCCGCATTATATTTTTTTCCGTTTTGTGTGTCGAGAGAAAAAATGATTGTCGAGTCTTTATATAATGATGGCAACAATCCTAAGCTGCCTTTAGAGAAATTGAAGCCTTCCTCGTATAGTTCTCTGGATACAGTCTTTTGACGTTTCAAAGGGAGGGCCTCCAAAAGGGCGTACCGTTCCATCATATTGTAGAATGGCGACGGGATTCCCCTACGTATGTCTTCAAGGAAAACGGAATATCCGATATGTGTGATTTTTCCGTTTTCAGAAATGATTGTGACAGGTTTACCTTTATAATCTATAGCCTCTACATGGATTCCATCGGAAATCGTATCCAGTAGGCCGGTTATTTTCATGGCTTCAGACATTTCTTTAAGTATGTCTGAACTGTAATGACCTTGCGGCTGTGACACCGCCTTTTGCGGTGTCACAGCGACAATGGTCAATGCGCCCAATGTTGCAAGCGCGTGCTTATGCCATTTTGATATAATTGGCAGCATTGAGTCTGATTTTTAGAGTTCTTGGTTAAGGCCGATAAGCATTACCCGTTCACCGTTAGTGCGCTGGAGCTCGCCTTGCTGGAGCTTTCCGTTTTTGAATTTTGCACCTACGATCTTGTCCCCGGCATTTGCTGAGGCGGTAGAGCCATAGCCGTCTTTAAGGTCTATAGTAAGGGACTTTGAGAATGTGAATGTGCCCATTCCGTTTGGCTGGCCTCCTGCTACAGGACCTTCCCATGAACCATATGTGAGGTTGAGCTTACTTGGTTGGGTGGGGGCTGTTCCATTATTATTGCCACCATTTTTTTTCTTCACATTCACATCAAGTGTCGCTTCAGCTCCGTTTGCTTCGTTTTTTGCTGTTATCTGGGCTGTACCTTCTGCCAAAGCCTTCACTTTTCCGCTGTTGTCAACGGACGCGACCGTTTCGTTGGATGATGTCCATGTTAAAGCTTCATCGTTTGTACCTGTTTCAGATACAACGTCCAGAGTCCGCTCATCACCGATTTTCAGTTCGGATGGGCCTTCAATAGTGAATGACAATCCGGTAGCATTGTCGCTGTTACTGCCATTGCCGGACAGGAAATACCATGCAGCGCCTCCTCCTAGCAATATGGCTACAACCCCTATAATTATTGGGATCAACTTATTCTTTTTAGTATCTCCACCAGGAGTAGGAATTTTACCGGCGTCCTTTAATGGTGCGCCACATTCGGCGCAGACGAAGTCTTCGCCTGGTTCTATTTCCTGTACCTCTCGAGAAAGGCACATGTCGCAATCAGGATTGGTACAGATACCCTTCCGTCTGATAAGCATTGTTGAGTCGCTCATAATAGTGATTATAATTGGTTATTTGTCTTGTAATTGGGTCTTGTTTATTTCCATTGCAGCTTTCTTGAATGCCAGATAATCCTGGTTCTGGCTGTTGCCGTTGAACAATGGCAGGATTGTGCCTTCTACCAGACGTACGATTTTCTTTCGCAGTTCGGCCTTCTTTTCATTGTGGATATATTGTGTGGCAATAATCCGTTCGACAGCGGCATTGACTTCACCGGCTTCTTTATCCTTGGTTGACAATACTCGTATAGCGCCCAGTAGGTCTTTGCCGATAGGGGTCTCTACAGTCCAGCCGTCTTCGTCTTCGCGTTCGATGGCGAGGTAGTGTTCACCTGTTTCTGGATTTACCTTTTCCTTTACGAGGTCGAGAGCAAAGGCAAGCATAACGGGTGTACGCAGGTCTTTAGCCTTGTCGGAAGCAGCCTTTTCAAAGAGCGACGGCAGGGGCTTGCGGAACGATTCGGTATGGAGCACCATCTTGTTGAGGGCTGCTTGCGGTCCGATAAGCTTGGAGTCGTATTTCTGTTTGAGGTTGGCTACGTTGGCTACATACCGTAACGGGAATCCGCTTGCGGCGGCTACCACTACAATCTGGTTATCCTTGTAGTTCTTTGATACGTCCTGAGAGGCGTTGAACTGGAATCCGCTGCACACGCTTGCAAATTTCTCGATGAATTTCTCGCGGAAATTTGATGGGTCGCTGTATTCCGGCAGGCATAATTGAACCATGCGCATCATATTGGTCTGTGATGAGCCTTTAGATTGTTCCTGGGTGTCAAACTGCAGGTAGCATTGTGCGGAATTGAACAGGCTGCGGACGAAGTCTTCAAGTTTCTCGTCGGTGTTGTATTCTTGCTTGATTTTCTCAAGCACGTTTACGTTGGTCATCTTCTGAGTAGGGTCGCTTATGGCAAGTTCTTCCATTTTTGCTGTAGCGCTTTCCATACATATGTTAACGAAGATGTCCTCAACAGTAGTAACATCGCCTATGTGTTCAAACAGGTTGTTGAACGAAGGGTTGTCCTCGCCGAGAAGGCCTATAAGCTTGTTGCGTATTGCACGTGCATTCTCTTTTTGAGTGTCCTCGTCAAGGATGAATTTCTTGGTGTTCTGACGTACAAGATCCGGGTCGTATTTCTTTACAATCTTGGCATCAGCGGTATTTTCGTTGGTTACCTGGCATTTGGATTCGGCATTTTCTACCACCTGTCCGAGCAATTCGTTCAGAAGAGTCTTGAACTGTACAACACTGTTACGCAGCATGCCGAATTCGTTTATGACAGCCTGCATCAGGAGTACGGCATAGCGGTAACCTTCAGCTTTTGTCATAAATGTATATAGGTCACGTGTGGCGGCTTTGTATGACGAGAATACCTTTTCGCTCTTGTTGGTTATTGCATCGCGCAGCCAACCGATATTGTTCCATTCAACTTCGTATGCCTTGATGGAGTTAGCGAGGTCTGTCGATACCATCTGGTCGATTTTCGCTATATTGTCTTTGTACTTTTCAATGCGCTTTTCGCATTTTTCCATCATGACAGTGACATACTTTTCAACCTCAAGGATTGATTTTTCGCCGTTTTTCCATTCTGTGAACAGGATGTTTTCAGCGTTGCGGCGTATGTATGAGGCGTAGTTCTTGATGTCTTTTGTGTAGGATTTGTAGAAATCCTTTACACCCTGGCTGCGGTATGATTCATCGAACTGTTTTGCGCAAGCACGGCGGAATGCGGGAAGCCAATTCTTCTTCTCCTCCTCACGCTGTACAGATTCTGCAAAGAAGTTGGTCCAATTGTCCCAAGCCACACCAATATCTTTCCATTTCTTTGTGCTGGCATCCTCGATAATAGGTTTGGAGAGGGTGAGGTATGCATCGGTAAGCAGATACCGTTCTTGAGAGTTCTTTGAGTCAACTTCTGCATTGTAACCAGCCCCGACCTCATCAATTGTGCATTCGTCAAAGCCGATTCCGCCTACCCATTTGTTGTATTGCATCTGGCGGGCAGCCTGTGTGGCGAAGTTGAATGCTACATATTCTTTGACTTCATTTTCAGGGTATTCGATACGCTTTATACCGAATGTCATGAAACGGCGAGAACGTACGGCCTGGTTGTTTGCATCCATTTCGGGTGTGGTGCCGCTGTTCTCACAGTTCTGCAGGCGTGCCATCTTACCCGCACCTGTTATTTCCGATGCAATGGTCTTCTGGAACAGGAAGTCGGCTACGGCTGCAGGTAGTTCTGTGCCAATTTCAAGCTTGTGGTTGCGTTCGTTGACGTTTGAATATAGGAATGCCGCCTCAAAGGCATCGCAGTTATCAAGCAGACGTTTTACGTTTCCGTATTCGTCAAGGAAATTGCCTGTTACGTCTGTCGGGCGGTATGTCTTGACACTTATAGCATTAATTTCATCAAGGGCGGCATATCCGTTTGCCTGGTAATATCCTGCATCACGGTCAGGATCGACTACTATCATTTCAGGGATATAGAGGTAAAGGTACACTTTGTACTTGTCGCCGATACCTATCTGTGGCTGGTATTCTTTACGAATTTGGGCTATGGCATCGATTATAGAGCCAGATCCGGTGCCGCCAGCCAGGCCGGCGCATATATGGAATGTGACTACATCATCGTTGTTTTTTTCTGTAAGTTTCTGTACACGGTCTTTTAGCCTTGCGACAAAGGTAAGGTTGGCCGGGCCACAGAGGTTGTTTGCAAACAATAGACGTCCCAGGCGTCGGCGCTGCCCGCCTATACCGTCGCTGATGAGTGATCCAAGGTCATTGAAGAGTGTGCGGTCTTCAGGCGTGATGAAGCTTTCTATACCAGGGAACTGGTAGAGGTTATCAAGAACGTTCGCACCTACACCATGTATTGATACTTTCTGTGTGTCCGCAAGGTGGACAGATGCACCAAGTGTTTTCCATGATGTCCTGTCATTAAGGTCTTTTGGGGACGAATCTACATATAGATATTCAATATTGACTTTGCCGTCCGGTTCATTTTTACCAAATTCCTCATAGATGCGTTTGCGGAGTGCGCGGATTACAGATCCGCCAGTACCGCCGAGTCCTACGATAAGATGATTTGCCATAAATGTTGATTGGTTGGTTGTTTTGATGATTATTTAATGTGTTATTTCTATAATTTATGTGTAATTCGGTCTAAAAATCTACATCATATTTATTCCAAGCAGGTATTGATGAATTGCCACCTTTAGATTTTCGGTTTTTGCCACCATAAGGGAAGATGATTAAAAGTATTGTCCCTATAGCCATGAATCCCAATGCCCAATAGAGGCGTTTTAATATGTATCCGTTGAGTTGTGATATATACTGCCCTGCAATCATATCGGCTTGTGACGTGATTGAATTTGCAGTATCGGTGTCGGCAATGTTCTTCTGGATGTTCTGTGGCATGTCTGGGAAATGCTCTTTTAATTGCCTGGATATCTCATTGGAAGACAGCATACCGCCAGCCGTTTCTGCTACGTTTTCAACTGTGTCGTGTATATCCTGCACTAGGCCTTTAGCATACATGGCCCCCACAGCAAGAACACTCTGATATAGTATGAATATGGATAAAACTATACATATCAATGGATTGACACCCTTATTAGTGTAGCTGCGTGCTATCAGTATACATATGCCAGTCAAAGTTAAGGCAATCAATAAGCCCCAGAAAAGACATGCAATCAGATGGCCGGCCAATGTTATCATATCTAAAGTATGTGTGTTAATGACATGTAAAACGTAGTAATAAAGCGCTAATATAGTAATTATTAAGATTGTAGTCAAAAAATACCCCCCCCCATATTAACAAAGTTTCACAATTGGAGGAAAAAGTGAGGCTTATTAGGGATAACCTTAAAAGACAGAAACAGTCCTGCCGAATTCGGCAGGACTGTTTCTGTCTTATTTGTCCCGGATCTATAGTTGTTTTTCCGGTGTGAAAATTACGATTCTGTTCCAGTTGTTTGTTTCATATGGCTGTGTGTCGCTGCCAAGGGCAGAAATCGAAAGGCGGTCAGGATTTATGCCATATTTATTGACAAGTATGTCATAGACAGCCTGTGCGCGGCGCTTTGACAGTTGCATGTTGTATTTGCTGGTGCCGGTGTTTTTATCGGCATATCCCTGTATGGTCACGTTCTGGTTGGGATTTGATTTCATCCATTGTCCGATATTATAGACGTTCACCATTTCCTCGTCTGAGATGCGGTCTGAATCAATTTGAAACCGTACGGTAGACATCAATGTGTTTGTTTCAATGATTTCAGCTTTCTCCTCAACGACTTCGGGGCATGGAAGTTGTGCCTCTGCAGCTGCAAGTGCTGCCGTGGTTGTTGCCACTTGGCCACGCAGGTCGTTGACCTGGTTGTTAAGGTCGCTTATGTATGACAGATAGTCGCAAGGGTTGTAGCTCTTGAAGTCTGAACCGCCAATATTGAAAATGAAGCCTCCCATGGCAGAGATATTTATATCGACAGGACGTGAGCCTACGTAGTTGTTGAAATTGTCGCCATAGAATTGGGCGCGTCCTTCTGCATAGAAGTCTACATAGCGGCAGAGCCTGAACCGAAGCTGTATGCCGGCAGATACGGGGAGCAGCCACTGGTTCTTTTTGACAGCGCCGTGACGGTTCAGGTGGTCACCGTTGCGTGGTGAGAAATCCCATACATATGTTCCTCCAAGGCCTACATACGGGACTATCGAGAATACACGCTTTGGGTTGACGTTGAAAGAATTGAACATATCCCACATGAAATCGACATTGGCATTGACATATTTAGCTTTGCAGTATGTCTGTGTGTCGTAATGTATGGCACCTCCAAGGAAGCTCATGCGCCAGCCGATATAAGGGCTGAACCATTTTCCGAATCCGGCAGTGTATCCTGCTGTAATGTGGCGTCCGGCCTTACTGCCGTCATCAAGGAAATTTTCCACGTATGGGACATTGATGCCTGCACCCAGCTGGATGAACCAATTGTCGCGTGATGTGGAGTAATATCGGTCTTTACAATCAGTTATCTCGCCATAAACTACATCCTCCTGTACTACAATCTCGGTATCCTGTGCATAGGCCTTACCTGAAGCCAGCAATGAGCCGATGGCTACAATTGCTAAAAGTACATTCTTTCTCATTGTTAATCGCATTAAAATTAAACATCATTATCAGTTAAAAGCATTATTGTAAAATAGCTGAAACTATTTTGAATTTCTTTTGCTTTTAATAACGAAAAACGCAGAGAATGGGTTCAGCAAATTCAAATAAATTACATATGGTGTCCCTATCTTTCAGCTTGGTGATGCTATGGAAATTCTGGCCTGTGCCGGGTTGATGTGACAATAGGCAGTCTCCATTATGGATTGTGGTGTCATGTTGTTGATTATTTCCTGCTGGCTTTTGAAGTACCCTTCAGGTACGCCCGTGGTCAGCCTTAATGAGTGATAGGCGGAGATATCGAAAGGGGTGTCCAATACCGCTGCCAGCTGCGACATCGCAAAAGCGCGGAGACGTTCCAGCTCGTCTTTGTCCATTGGCTTCGTGCGCAGGCGTTCGATCTCCTTCATGGTTTCTTCGACCACAGCATCGGTATATGCATGGTCTTGCTGGGACTGTATTGTGATGTATGCACCGTTGAGTGCCCCCATAAGGGCACTGCTAATGCCATATGTGTAGCCTTTGTCTTCACGAATGTTGGACATCAGCCTGCTTCCAAAATAACCGCCGAGCGCCATTACCGCCAGGCGTAACTGTATGTAATCGCGGTGTCCCCGGTCAATTGCAGGGAATGAGATGTTGACAGCGCTTTGCAGGGAGCCGTCAACGGTTATTTTTTCTATACCGGGCGAAGATGCCCGGTATCCTATGATGCTGATGGGGTACGGAGTGCCGTTTGCCTTTGATGTGTACCGCTCAAGATTTTGAAGGACTATGTCCCTTGTCTTGTCTGAGATTTGACCGGTGAGGAAAACATTTAGTCCGGCAGATGACATGCATATAGCCTGTTCCACCTCGAGCAATGTCCGCCTGTCCAGTGACATGATTGAATCTACGGTAGGGGTTTGCGCATCGGGATGGCTACTACCCATTATGCGGGCTGCATTTAGGCGTGATACCCGGTAGGATACTTTGTTTTGCGCTAATGTCAACCTTTCTGCTGCGGCCCTTAGGTTTGCCTGTATAATGTTTTCCGGCATCTCCGGATTGGTTATGCAGTCAAAAATTGATGGTAAAAGGTGCTCAAGGCGGGATGTAAGGCATGTCAGATGCATGGAAGAATGATGTTCCGATACCTGAGTGGAAAGAGAAGCACCATTGAAATCAATCATGTCGTCCATGATGTGCGGTGGGATTTCCGGTGAGCCTTCACGAATGAGCTGCATGGCCAAAGATAGGGCTTCACGCGGCATAACATCGGATGTACCACCATTCCATATCAGTGACAGTTTGCATATTTGTCCGTTGCCGTGGTTGAGTTCATGGAATGTGATTCCAGAATGGAGTAGGGTACAACGCTCCTCAGGCAGATGCAGGCTGCCAAAAGGTTTTGTCTGTGGTTTTTTTGAACGGTCGAGCATGGTTCTGTCTAAAGGTTGTTGCCGGCGGCAAAACGGCAAGCTTTTTCAAGGTCTTCAGGAGTGTCTATGCCTATGGTCTTGCATGCGGTTATCGCTGTGCGTATGCGGTATCCGTTTTGAAGCCACCGTAGTTGTTCCAGGCTTTCATCTATTTCAAGAGATGACTGTGGCAGCTGTGTGATATTGTGCAGTGTCTCTGCACGGTAGGCATACATGCCGACATGTGTATAGAACACAGATTTGCTGGTCCATTCTTCCCAAGGGTAGTTCCTTACATACGGTATGATGGACCGACTGAAATACAAGGCGTTCATTTGGTTGTCCATTACCACTTTTGGCGTATTTTTGTCAAACAATGCCTCAAAGCCGTCATCAGGGTTGAAACGGCGTACCAGTGTAGCGATATCTACTGCCGGATCATTGAAGCATCCTTTTAGAGATTCAATCTGCTCAGGATTTACAAAAGGTTCATCGCCTTGTATGTTTATTACAACAGATGCTTTAGATCCAGTCAGGTCGTAGGCCTCACATATACGGTCAGTGCCGCTTCGGTGTTCTCCGGATGTCATCACTGCGTTTCCTCCGAAAGCTTCAACAGTTTGCATTATGCGTGTGTCATCCGTGGCCACAATGACAGTGTCAAGGGCTTTGGATGCCTGACGGTATACACGTTCTATCATTGTGATGTCACCTATTTTAGCCAATGGCTTTCCGGGGAAACGTGATGATGCAAAACGTGCAGGTATTATTCCTATGAAATCTTTATTGTCCATGTATCCTGAATAAGTATAATTGTTAATCATACGCAAAATTAGTATAAAAATTGGTATGTAATTGTGGTGAATGTGGTTATAATGGCTAAAAATTAAAGAATTTTTACTATCTTAGCACCCGTAAACCATTCGGTAATAATATCAATAAATAATCATCCTAATATTTAATTATGTTCAAAGACCAACCCAAAGGGCTGATTCCAGCAGCCTTAAGCAACATGGGCGAGCGTTTCGGATATTATATCATGAACGCTGTTCTTGTGCTGTTCCTTTGCTCAAAGTTCGGATTGAGCGATGAGACCAGTACATTGATCTATTCATTTTTTTATGCAGGAATATATGTCCTAAGCCTTGTGGGGGGATATATCGCAGATAAATTCCAGGATTATAAGGGTACGATCATCAAGGGATTGATAATAATGGCCTTAGGCTATGGCGTGCTGGCTATACCTATCCTTTCAACATCAGATAATATAAACTGGCTGTTGCCGCTGACATGTTTTGCCCTGTTCCTTATCGCATTTGGCAACGGTCTGTTCAAAGGCAATCTCCAGGCAATTGTCGGCCAGCTATATGACAATCCACGTTATGCAGATAAACGTGATTCAGGTTTCCAGATTTTTTATGTATTCATCAATATCGGTGGATTGATAGCCCCGTTCGTAGCACCAATGCTGCGTAGCTGGTGGCTAGGTGAGCATGGAATGGCCTATAATGCAGATCTGCCACGTCTGTGCCACGAATACTTGTCGCTTGGCGACTCGATGAATATGGAGAACATCAATAATCTATACGCCCTTATTACAGCAGTAGGTGGTAGTGCGGCTTCAGATGTTCAGGCTTTTTGCCAGAAATACCTTGAGGTGTTCAATACTGGTATACATTACTCGTTTATAGCATCGATTGTCGCAATGCTCATTTCATTGGCCATCTTCATTGCCAGCAAGAAAGGTTTGCCCAATCCGTCCAAGAAGGAGGATATCAAGTCGGTCAATTATACACCAGAGGAACGTGCTGCCATGGCAAATGAGATCAAGCGCCGCATGTATGCACTTTTTGCCGTTCTGGGTATAGCCATATTCTTCTGGTTCTCTTTCCATCAGAACGGTACTTCGCTGTCCTTGTTCGCACGCGACTTCGTAAAGACAGATGCTATAGCCCCTGAGGTATGGCAGGCTGTAAATCCATTCTTTGTGATTGTACTTACGCCTGTAATCATGGCGATATTCTCGGCGCTCTCTCGCCGTGGGAAGGAAATATCCACTCCGCGCAAGATTGCTATCGGTATGGGAATTGCCGGGCTTGCATATCTGTTCTTGGCAATATACAGCTACTTTATGGATTACCCATCGGCAGAAGTGTTCAAGGCAATGGGCTCTTCGGCTACAGCTACATTGAAGAGCGGATGGTGGATCATGTTTGTGATCTATTTCTTCCTTACTGTCGCCGAGCTGTTTATTTCGCCTCTGGGGCTGTCGTTTGTATCGAAGGTTGCTCCAAAGCACATGCAGGGGCTATGCCAGGGCCTTTGGTTAGGGGCTACCGCAGTCGGCAACCTCTTGCTGTTCCTTGGCCCGTTGATGTATAACAAGTGGCCTATCTGGGAGGCTTGGGGTGTGTTCCTGGTTGTCTGCCTTATTTCCATGTTTGTAATGCTTGGAATGGTGAAGTGGCTTGAACGGATCGCAAAATAAATTCAGTATCATAGACATATTGCCGTCCTGGTGTGAGAATAAGCATCAGGACGGTTTTTCTAACAGATAAAATTGTTTCCATATGGAAATAACGCCTGGAAATGTGATGTTTGTTGTTGCGGTATTGCTGTTTTTCAGTGTGCTTATAGGTAAGGTCGGGAGCAAGTATGGAATGCCTGCCCTCCTGCTTTTTTTGGGGGTAGGTATGCTTGCAGGGGTCGATGGTTTTGGCATACATTTCGATAACGCTGCCACAGCGGAATTTATAGGTATGATATCATTGAGTATCATATTGTTTTCCGGAGGATTGGATACCGACTTCCGTCAAATACGTCCAGTGCTTGCGCCTGGGATTGTGCTTGCTACTGTCGGTGTATTGATTACTACAGTAATTACAGGATGCTTTATCCATGAGATGATGCGGCTATTTTTACCGCAATATGCCTTCGGTTGGGCAGAATCGTTGTTGTTGGCCTCAATTATGTCGTCAACAGATTCGGCATCCGTATTCTCGATATTGAATTCATCGGGAATTGGTCTGAAACAGCGGCTGAAGCCGATGCTGGAGTTGGAGAGCGGGTCCAATGATCCGATGGCTTATCTGCTGGTGGTACTGATGATTTCTGTTATTGAGAGTGGGGCTGATTTCAGTGGCGCGATTGTGTGGGATTCTGTGCTTTCGTTGGCGGTGCAGCTTACAGTAGGGGCGTTATGTGGAATAGGCGTAGGTTTCCTTACCGTTAAGGCCGTGAATGCCATAAACACTCCTAATGAGTTCCTGTATCCTGTGCTGGTGATTTCTTGCTGTTTTTTTGCGTATACGGTGACCAGCATGATAGGCGGGAACGGGTATCTGGCAGTATATGTAGCCGGACTGGTAGTAGGTAACAAACGGTTGGCCCTAAAGCGGACTATCGCAACTTTTTTTTGCGGGTTCACGTGGCTGGTACAGATACTCATGTTTCTGACGCTTGGCCTGCTGGTCAATCCGAATGAATTGCTTTATATAATATGGCCAGGATTGTGTCTTGGCGTGTTTATGATACTGATAGCACGTCCAGTAGCGGTATTTGTGTCATTGGCGGCTTTCCGCAAGTTTACATTTAAGGCGCGCGTGTATATCAGTTGGGTAGGACTGCGTGGGGCTGTCCCTATTATATTTGCGACATATGCCCTTATGTCGCCAGGTGTTGAGCATGCCAGGTTTATGTTTAATCTGGTGTTCTTTATAACAATACTGTCGTTGATGATACAGGGGACATCCGTTACATCCATGGCAAGATGGCTCGGGCTGTCAGAAACTGCGTCATCCAGGGAATTCAATATGGATCTTCCTGATGAGGTGTCTGCGGCAATGAAAGAGTTGAGGGTTACGCCTGGTATGCTGTCTGACGGTACGAGGCTTTGTGAAATGAGCCTTCCGGAGCATACATTGGTCATATTGGTCAAGCGGGAAGGGATATATCTTATACCAAGCGGAAATACGCGGCTGTATATAGGGGATTGCCTTTTGCTTATATCGCGTGATGAAAGCCGCCTGGCGGAGTTGGTGCAAAATATGGCGTAAAATAAATACATAGCGGAATAGCAATTTTTCAGGAAACTTAAATTAAAAAAGCCATATTTATTGTATCCGGACGAAAAATAGTCAAATTCCTTTTGCCATTTCATGGAATATGCGTACATTTGCAGGCCATTACAAGTAACCATTGCCTTACCAGCGTGGAAAATTACTTTACTTTGATTTACAAAAATTAAATTTCAGCAAATAATGAAAAAAGACATTCATCCTTCCAATTACCGCGAAGTAGTGTTTAAAGACATGTCAAATGATGAGATTTTCATCACCCGTTCCACTATCGCTGCAAAAGAGACAATTGAAGTGGATGGCGTCACTTATCCTTTGGTGAAGCTCGAAATCACCAGCTCGTCTCACCCGTTCTTTACAGGTAAGCAGAAGCTTGTCGATACAGCAGGACGTGTGGATAAGTTCATGAGCCGCTATGGCGACCGTCGCAAGAAATAATTGCCATATCATATTTTTGATAGACACTCATCCCCGCAATCTTCATAGATTACGGGGATGAGTGTTTTTTGTATGCCTGGTTTAAAGATATAATTCTCCAAAAAATGCTATATATTTCAAAAAAATAAAAAACGGCCAGACAGATAGATAAATTACCGGAAAAAATTATTATCTTCGCACAATGATCAGCAAATTGTGCAATCTATTCATTGTTGTCTGTAAATGGTATCAAAAACAAGAGAGAAACTTATAGAAGTTGCCCGTCAGCTCTTTGTACACAAGGGGCTTGACAACACAACAATGAATGATATTGCCAATGCATCGGATAAAGGGAGACGCACGATATATACTTATTTCAAAAGTAAGCGGGAGATATATAATGCAGTAATTGAACGTGAAAGCGACCTCAGGGTGTCGCGTCTTAGGGGAATAGCGGAAGATGATTCGTTACAGCCAGTGGAAAAACTGAAAAAATTTCTCACAGACAGATACCAGCTTTCATCAATATCCCCATCACGAACTTCAAGTGATTCCATACGTTCGATGTTTTCATTGGACTTCAAGCGTGTGGACCGCATCAGGCAACTTTCATATGAAAAGGAATCGGCTTTGTTCAAGTCGATATTGGATGAAGGAGTTGCTTCTGGTGCGTTCAATCAAGAACAATCATCCAGACTCAATCATTTCATGCACCGTTGGATTTTGTTGGCAGATTGGTCTTCATCGGCGCAATTTGTGCAGCCAGAAGAGGCTATGGCCTATTGGACAGATTTAATTGATTTTATAGTCTATGGAATACAGCCACATAATCAATAGCGTAATAAATTAAACTTCATAATTTAGCCATGTATATAAATTCAACCGGTTTTTATGTTCCAGCCGAACGCGTTGACAATGAATATTTCCTTAATGTGAATGGACTGACCAGCGAATGGATTGAGAAGCGCACAGGTATACGTTCCAGGTCTAAGGCATCGGAGGGTGAAGGCCATAATTCAATGGGTCTTGCCGCAATAAAGGATGCTATGGACAAGTCGCCGTATCCAATAGAGGATGTTGATTTGATTGTATCCGCTTCATATTCCCCTTATGATACTGTAGCGACTTTGGCACATGAGGCTCAACGGCTATATAATATCGACAGGGCAAAAGCGGTGTATGCATCTTCTGCTTGTTCATCTTTTGTAAACGGGCTGGAAATAGTAGAGGGGTATTTTGCGATGGGAAAGGCTAAGAAGGCAATTCTCGTATGCTCGGAGCATAATACATATTATGCAAATGAAACTGACCCTAAATGCGGTCATCTGTGGGGTGATGCAGCGGTTGCATTTTTCCTTTCGGCTGAGCCTGTTTCAGAAGGGGAACCAAAGATAAAGGAGATATATACATGTGGCCTAGGAAATGTATCGAAAGGGCCTGATGGTGTGAAGCTGCGTCCGAAGGAGGATGGGATCACCATGCCTGATGGCAGGGATGTATTTATGCATGCATGTAAATATATGGTAGATGCGCTGGAACATGTGGCTCATCCGCATGGACTGGCATTACAGGATCTGGATTATATAATATGCCATCAGGCGAACATGAGGATTGTCGCCAATGTGATACATCAGCTAAAAATGCCTTCGGAACGATTCCTTAGCAATATTTCTGAGTTAGGCAATACGGGATCGGCTTCAGCAGCCTTGGTGTTTGCCCAAAACCGTGAGCTCTTTAAGAAAGGTCAGAATATCGGTTTCACTGTTTTTGGTGGAGGGTATTCTTGCGGCGCATTCCTTGTGGAGGTTTAAATCTATTGGGCCGGGTAGGAGTCCCGACCTGAATATGTGGGATATTTAAGGTTTTCTTATTATGTCAGAAAGCATCTTTAGTGTGCAGGAGAGGAGTCGTCTGCTCCCACTTGTGTATAAATTGCGGAGAAGCGTGGGTGTAGCCATGCAGCCTGAAGACTATAAGCGTTTGCTGGCTGCACTACGGGAGGTGGCCGCCAAAGGGCACTATTCGCGTGACCGGTATGGCATGCATCCTCTCATACATAATCTGGAAACTGCATGTGCGTTGTGTGAACGGGTCAGTCCTGACAGGAATATGGTAATTGCTGTCATGTTGGGACGTCTATGCCGCCGTGGGGCGATATCTATTGAAGATATCGAATCAACATGGGGCAAAGATACTGCAAAACTGGTTGGGGGTATGGTGAAGGTCTCGACCCTATATGCCAAACAATCAGCAGTAGAGAGTGATAATTTCCGCAGTCTGTTACTTACGTTCGCAGAGGATATACGTGTAATCATAATTATGATTGTGGAACGTATGGTATTGATGCGGGCTATAAATCATCATCCGGATAATGATTTTGTACAGTCTGTAGCCCGTGAGGCCAATTATCTATATGCTCCGTTAGCCCACCGTTTGGGCCTTTACTCAATTAAATCAGAATTGGAGGACATGTCGCTGAAGTATACCAACCGCGACATATATACCAAAATAGCCCGGAAGCTTAATGAGACAAAGGTTAAGAGGGATGCGTATATCGCAGATTTTATAAAGCCTATAAGGGAAAAACTAAAATCGGAAGGACTGGATTTTGAGATAAAGGGGCGGACAAAAAGTATATATTCCATATGGAATAAAATAAAGAAACAGAAAGTCGATCTGGATCATATCTATGACCTGTTTGCTATCCGTATAATATTGAATGTTCCCAAGGATAAGGAGAAAAGTGAATGCTGGCTCGCATATTCGCTGATAACTGATATGTACAGGCCTAATCCGTCAAGGATGAAAGATTGGTTGAGCATACCCAAAAGCAATGGATATGAGAGCCTCCATATAACTGTATATGGCCCTGAGGACAGATGGGTGGAAGTACAAATACGTACAAAACGTATGGACCTTATAGCCGAAAAGGGGCTCGCAGCTCATTGGAAATACAAAGGTATAAAAAGCGAAGGCAACCTTGATGCATGGATGAATAATGTGCGTGATATCCTTGAGGCTGGTGATAATGGGCCTATGGAGCTCATGAAAAATCTGCGGATGGATGTGTATGATAAGGAGGTGTTTGTATTTACCCCTAAGGGAGATCTTCACAGATTGCCATTGGGTGCTACTGTCCTTGACTTTGCTTTCCATATACATTCAGCACTTGGCTGCAAATGTACCGGCGCACGTGTAAACGAGCGTAATGAGAAACTGAATTATAAGTTGCGTAGCGGAGACACGGTAGAGATACTCACATCATCATCACAGATGCCTAAGCGGGATTGGCTTAATATTGTGGTGACATCAAAAGCGAGGAATAAAATCCGCCTGACGGTGCATGAACAGGAAAACAAATCGGCAGAACTGGGTAAGGAATTACTTATAAGGCGTATGAAAAACCGCAAAATAGAACTTGATGATGCATCTATTATGCGCCTTATACGTAAGATGGGGTATAAGACTGTCACGGATTTCCATAATGCAATAGCCACAGAGAAAGTTGATGTCAATGCGGTGATAGACAACTATGAAGCAATGGAGAGGCGTTCGACAGAATCTGTTGAGCGTGTTTCTGCAGAGGAATTTACGTTGCAGTCGCAGATACCTGAAGACCCTACATCTTCAGATATCCTTATTATCGGTAATGATATAAAAGGTATTAATTACAGGATGGCTAAATGCTGCAATCCCATATATGGTGATGATGTGTTTGGCTTTGTTTCGGCTGAAGGAGTTATAAAGATACATAGAAAAGATTGCCCTAATGCGGCGCATATACGTGAAAAATTGCCGTATAGGCTTATACGGACGCAATGGAGCGGAAAAATCGGTGCGCAATTTGCTGCCACTTTGCGGATAGTAGGTACAGATGATATCGGAATTGTCACCAATATCACATCCATTATAAATAAACAGCAAAATGTGTCGTTACGTAATATCTCTATAAATTCAAATGATGGTCTTTTCCAGGGTTTTGTGATTATAGGGGTAGGAGATACGCAATCGCTTACGGATATTATAAAAAAGATAAGGACAGTTAAAGGTGTGAAAGATGTTCAAAGGAGTAAATAAAATTGCAGTGACGGCGGCATTGTCCGTAGGATTGTTGTCGGCTTGTTCATCCAGGCCTGAAAATACACAGGCAGAAGGGCTGTATTCGGATATCGAACAGGCCATGGAGGACGGCCAATATGAAAAGGCAATCATACTTATGGACTCCATGGATATGGCATATCCGGAGATGACCGAATTACGTGGCCGGTTATTGAAAATGAGACCCTCGGCAATGGAAGGATGGACTCTGGCCGAGATACAGAAGGCTGATTGCGATATGGCCTATGCGCAGATGTTGGTAGATTCCCTATCGAAGATGTTTGAAAAGATATCAGACCCAAAACTGGTAGAGGCCTATTATGTACATAAAAAAGGAAAAGTGCCAGATATAATGTCTGCAACAGCTGTAGAACCTCGGCTTGATGAGCAGTTTGGCTTTTATATTGTTTCGTCTCTGCAAGGGAAAAATATTGGTCTTAATTCGATAGGGTTGTCTGTAAATGGACATGAGGCATATTCGGGCATAATTCCATATGGAGATGACCGTTCTTTTTCTGGCTCTAACGGACAGAAAACAGTATTTTCAGGTAAAGATGTTGAGGAAATAGGAATACTTGCCGCCAATAATCCGGAATCTGGGAAATTGGTATTCAGAGGGAATAAAGGCAGTCATACGATAGCCATTACACAGCGTCAAGTGGTTGCGATTGGTGATGCATACAAGTATTCAGAAGCTAGGAAGTCGCTTGTCTCAGCACAGATTCTACGTGAAAAGTTAGAGAGGAAACTACAGATAGCACGGAATCAGATGGCAAATATTGTTTCATCTGAAGATAGGGGCAGGAATCACGATTGATTCAGCCCCTTGTCTTCAATCCATTTGAAGATAGTCTGGTAGACGTTATTACGGATTTCAGGTTCGGATAACATTAAATCGTGGAGTCCACCATTTATTGTCGCTTCTCGTACTTGTGGACCAAGTTTTCGTCCAATCCTTGAAATGTCCTCGACATTCAACACGCCATCTGCATGTTGATATGCTTCTGTCCATTCAGAATCATTCACACTTGAGTCTGAATGCATAAGAAGTATGGGAATTTTGATGTTAGCCCCGTCCTGTATGATTGAGTGGGCATTATCAATTGCCCTAATCCATGATGCTTCAACTTTTTGCGAATGCAGTAGTTTCCAGTTGGTATTGTATTCCCATTCTCCATGGTGGTCTTTTAAAAGGCTTTCACCATAAGCGGTATTGTCGCCTTGAGAGAAGGACATTCCAGGAATGAGGTATGAAAGTGTGCTTACTGTAGGGATGACTAACTTTCTCATTGCTGACCCCATGTTCCATTCAAGGAACGGACTGTTCAAGATCAGCCCTTTTATAATGGTATCAGGTTTTTCAGACATGTATACAGATGTAGTCAAGCCTCCTGTTGAATGTCCCATAAGGATGACTTCTTCAATGCCATCTTCGCGCATTACTGATAATGCCGAATCGATATCAGCAAAGTATTCTTTTATATCCCGTACCTGGAATTTTTTGTTTCCCGGTAATATGGAACGTCCATATTTACGTAAATCTGTGGCATAGAAAGTCCAGCAAGAATCCATGAACTGTTCGGCCATTTCTTTTTGGAAAAAATAATCGTTATATCCGTGTACATAAAGGATTCCACGTTTTAGGCCGTTGTCGCATTCTGGATTTTTGTTCTTTATAACGGTTGAGCGTATCGGACCAGAATAGTCATTACCATGATTAATATATGTCAACTCAAATCCGTCACCAAGTATATCCTGCTGCCACTCCCTGGCGTTAACGCTAATGGTTATGGCAATGAGTAATATATTTATTAATGGAATTCTGAAATTCATGTTATATTGAATGGTATTTACAAAAATACGAATTAATTGCCTTAAATGTTCAAATATCTGAAAATATATTTTATGTCAGATCGTTTTGATCGTTTTGAGATGCAGTTTTTTGTGGTATCGTTATAAAACGTTATATTTGCCTTGTGTGTTATATGTAAAAAATTATAATTAACACGTATATTTATGAAACAGGAAAACAGTTTGAACAAGTATATCGAGAATTCGGTGAAGGATAATTGGGAACGTTTGGCTTTATCGGATTTTAACGGGGTATCGTTGCAATACCGTGATGTGGCCCGTAAGATCGCTAAATTGCATCTTTTGTTCAAACATGCAAGATTGCATCCTGGTGATAAGGTGGCGATATGTGGGCGTAATTCAGCGCATTGGTCTGTTACCTTGCTTTCATGTCTTACATATGGGGCTGTTGCTGTACCGATACTGAATGATTTTAAAAGTGATACGATACATCATTTGGTAAACCATTCTGAGGCCAAATTGCTGTTTACAGATTCGTCAACATGGGAAAACCTTGACCATGAGGCAATTCCTAATATTAAAGGCGTACTTCTAATATCAGATTATTCATTATTGCTGTCACGTAGCGAGGCTTTGACAAAGGCTAGGCAGCATCTTAATGAATATTTCGGCCGGGAATATCCAGAGCGGTTCACTCCGAAGGATATCACATATTATGAAGCATCTCCAGATGATGTCGCGTTGATTAATTACACTTCAGGGTCAACAGGATTTTCAAAAGGTGTCATGCTCCCATATAAATCATTGTGGAGCAATATTCAGTATACAGTAGATCATCTTGATTACATGCATCCTGGCGATCCTATGGTCTGTATGTTGCCGTTGGCTCATATGTATGGACTTGTCATTGAAATGATCCATCCGTTTGTAAAAGGTTGCCATGTCTATTTTCTGACTAGGACACCATCGCCACGTATCATATTGGAAGCTTTTGCACAGGTAAAGCCTAAATTGATAGTTACTGTGCCTCTTATCATTGAAAAAATTATTCGTACAAAGGTATTCCCTATGCTGGAAAAGCCAATGATGAAACTTTTGTTGCATATTCCTTTAATAGATGAGCACTTGCTTTCAAAAATCAAATTGAAATTGAGCGAGGTGTTTGGCGGGAATTTGTATCAATTGATTTTAGGTGGCGCTCCGTTGAACCGTGATGTTGAAGTGTTTTTACGAAAGATACGTTTCCCATTTACAGTAGGATATGGAATGACTGAATGTGGGCCACTTGTATCGTATTGTCCATGGGATTCCCAAAGGGAAGGCTCGTGCGGTAAATTGGTTGACCGAATGGAGTTGCGTGTAGATTCACCAGATCCTGTAAATGTCCCTGGCATTCTATATGTACGAGGAGATAATGTGATGAAGGGATACTATAAGAATAATGATGCAACTAAGGAGGTCTTTGATCGGGATGGTTGGATGAACACTGGAGATATATGTAATGTGGATTCTGATGGTTATATTTATATCAGAGGCCGAGATAAAAATATGATATTAGGGCCTTCTGGACAAAATATATATCCTGAAGAGATTGAACAGAAGATAAACAACATGCCATATGTAGCCGAATCATTGGTGGTGGATGAGGATAACAAGCTGATTGCTTTGATATATCCTGATTTGGAAAATGCATCCAAACAGGGTATAACCACAGAGGAACTGGAATCATTGATGGACAGCAATATAAAGTCTGTCAATGATCAGCTTCCAAGCTATTCCCAGATATCAAGGGTTAAGGTGTATATGGAAGAATTCGAGAAAACACCAAAAAGGTCAATAAAGAGGTATCTATACACAAGAAAATGAAAATCAAAGACCAATCATTATCACAAAAAACATACAGGCTGGAGGTTGTCAATGAAAATTCATTGCAGCGGCGGGCCTTAAAGTTTACACGTCTTCAGTTTTTTGTTGCTGTGGCAGGTGCTATTATTTCTGTTATCTTAATCGGTGCAGTATTGTCTTCACTACCAGGAGTGAGAAGGTATATACCATGGAGCACTGAGAATGATATGCGTAGCATGTATATGGATATGGCCTTAAGACTGGATTCAATAAGCTATGTATCACGGATTAATGATGCATATGTCAATAATATTGTTGGTATACTTAATGATGAGATTGAGATCAGTTGTATTGATTCTGCCCTTTTGAAGAGCGAATCAATTCCTGTTGATTCCTTAATGCTGGCGTCAGATGCCGAAAGACAATTTGTTAAGGACTTTGAAGAAAATAATTTATTTAAATTGTCGGTGCTGACTCCGATTGCAGCTGATATTATGGCTTTTTTCCCACCAGTTAAAGGCGGTTTTGGATATGAAGACCGTAAAGTGATGTATATTACTTCAAAAAGTGTGGTCCCAGTTTCATCAGTCTATAGTGGTACTGTTATAAAAAGTGATTATGGCAGTGATGGTTATACTGTAATGATCCAGCATCCAAATAATTTTTTGACGGTATATACAGGCCTTACAGACAGTTTTGTCAATAAGGGGCATAGATTGAATACAGGTTCTAGGATTGGGCTGTTTAACAACAATAAGGGCACTTTGATGTTTGAGATATGGCATGATGGAAATGCGGTGTCTCCGTCCAGTGTGATTTCTTTTGATTAAATGAGTTAATAAAGATTAAATAGACAGGATTGGCCTAAGTTCAGGCATTATTATTTTCTATAATTACAATGTTTTATAATTATAATAATCATATTTGAAATTGATACCATGAACAAGAAAATCGTATTATCAAAAAATGCTTTAGTACGCTGGATAAATAAGGTTCCACAAGAATTTACTAGGCAGGATATTATTGACTTTATCATTGAGAATGATATCCAAATGGTCAATTTTATGTATCCAGCTGCAGACGGGCGCTTAAAAACTCTTAATTTTGTTATTAACGACCTTGAATATCTAGAGACGATATTGACGTTAGGAGAGCGTGTCGATGGATCAAGTCTATTTCCGTTTATAGAGGCATCTAGCAGTGATCTGTATGTATTGCCACGGTATAGGACCGCTTTTGTTGATCCATTTGCAGAAATGCCGACAGTCACTATGCTGTGTTCATTTTTTGATAAGGATGGAAAGCCGTTGGAAAGTTCTCCAGAATATACGCTACACAAGGCATGTGAGGCTTTTACAGATGTAACCGGAATGACATTTCAGGCAATGGGTGAATTGGAATATTATGTGATAGCTCCAGATGACGGCCGTTTTCCTGCTACAGACCAACGGGGCTATCATGAGAGTGCTCCATTTGCTAAATTCAATGAATTCCGGACAAAATGTATGGGATATATAGCTTCTGCCGGCGGTATGATAAAATATGGACATTCTGAAGTCGGGAATTTTGCATTAGATGGTACGGTATATGAACAAAATGAAATTGAATTTCTTCCTGTTGATGCCGAAGATGCTGCAGACCAACTTTCTATTGCAAAATGGGTAATACGTAATCTTGCATATGAAATGGGGTATGATGTGACGTTTGCTCCTAAAATTACCAGTGGTAAGGCTGGTTCTGGATTACATATACATATGCGCATTGTCAAAGATGGGCATAATATGATGCTTAATTCAGATAAGACTTTGAGTGATGTAGCCCGTAAGGCGATTGCAGGTATGATGGAACTAGCCCCAGCCTTGACGGCTTTCGGTAATACAAATCCATCTAGCTATTTCCGTCTTGTACCACATCAGGAAGCCCCGACAAACATATGTTGGGGCGACCGCAACCGTTCTGTATTGGTTCGTGTACCACTTGGATGGACCGCTGATAAAGACATGTCGTCATTTGTCAATCCTGCGAGTGCTACTGTTGATATAGATGCGGGGCAAAAGCAGACGGTAGAAATAAGGTCGGCTGACGGTTCGGCTGATGTATATCAGTTGATAGCAGGTCTTGCTGTGGCTTGCCGTTATGGATTTGAGATTGATAATGCGCTTGATATTGCAGAGCAGACATACGTTAATGTCAATATCCATAATGAGGAAAATGCAGGTCAACTTTCCAGGTTAAAGCAGCTTCCAGTTGATTGTTTTGAATCATCTGAACGTCTGGAAGAGTTGAGGACGATTTTTGAGAAGTATAATGTATTTTCACCAAAGATGATTGATGGCATAATTAGAAAATTAAAGTCATATGACCGGGAAGAGGCACATAAGGCTTTGTCAGACCCAGAAGAGATGAAACGTATGGTAGAACGTTATTTTAATTGTTGAATCCATTAGCTTTGAAATAAACATATTGGGCTGCGCCATTGCCGACGCAGCCCAATATGTTTATGCCATGCATTTATTGTTTAACCAGAACTTTAAAAACATCAGTTACTGTATCTATAATATAAATACCAGGATTTACATTTATATGTATATCAGAGGTGACGTTATCATTGAATGTGGTGAGTCCATCAGGTGTATAGACCTTTATTTTCCTTCCGTTTGCACCACAGATAATAATACATCCATTCTTTGTTGTTATAGTCAGGTTGTCTGAAGAAATATCATCTATACCAGATGTTGTAGATACTGTTACTTCATTTGAAGGGGCTGATTCTCCGGTTGAATATAGAGCTGTAACATTATATGTATGGTATTGGTCAGAAACGGGGCAAATATCGGTATGGATGGTTGACGATATGGGGTGTACATTGATTCTTTCTTTATTTCTGTAAACGTTATATCCTTTGAGCTCCAGTGATTTATGGGGATTGGACATTTTGAAAGATATATCATCTACTAGAAATGCGTATCTGTCGTCGGATGTACAACGTATTGCAAAATACTTAGCGCCTTCTGGAAGGTTGTATCTGTATTCCGTCCATTCTGTAGGAACTTCTGATACAGAATTAATTAGTTTGAATTCAGGAATGGAAGTTCCAGAGGTGGAATACAATATCTCGAATGATTCAAGTCCATAGTCAGATATTACGCTTTTTGCAAAGAATGATATTTCTTGCTCTTCTCCTGTAAGGAGTGGCGATATAAGCCAATCATCGTTTGCTGATCTGATTGATGCTGTGGATAGGAAGCATTGTTCACTTCCATTGTGTCCTTTCCATCTATTCATTACCGATTCAGGGACTCCGGCTTTATTGGCATTGAAGACAATGAAGGCTGTTACCGTGTTGGCATTAGGGAAGGAAAGGGCTTTTCCTGCAGTCTGGATTACATAGTTTGTTGCGCCATCATTGTCAATTGTTGTCCATAGGCCTATATTGTCAATATCCACTTGTGATGATTCAAGTCCGGAAGAAAAAGCTGTATATGATTCAATATCATCTGATTTGTTGATATTTTCGCGGATTATGGTTGGAGCATTCCATGAAAGAAGGATCGAATTATTGTCTGATTTGGCAGAAAGGTTTGTGGCAACAGGGAAATCAAGTTGAATAATATCAACAGAGGTTGAGGTGGTGGTGTTGTTAGACAGATCCGAATCGTTCAAACAGTTTACAACCGCATGGTATTCAATGGATTCATAGACAGATGGGACTCTATCTTCAAATTTTATTGAAACTCTAGCTTGTGGAGCAATGCCATCGGTCATTGTAATAGTTTTTATCTTTGTACCATTTCTGTACAGATCGACAGAGAATTCGCTGGGATTGGTTGATCCGTTGTTTTGGACAGAGACATTAATTTCAAAAGGCACATCAGGATTGGCATGGTTCGGTGCAGATATGCTTTTAGCATATAAATCGATCGCATTTTGATTATCAATACACAGGTTATCAATAGCAAGCAGATATTCGACTGGTTGGTAGCGAAGGCATAACTGAATATTTTTACCTATGTATTGATTCAATGGGACAGTCGCATTGGTCCAAGTATAAGGATTGCCTTCACCGATACATACATCTTGTATTTTTTCAAATCCAGAGCCTGAATCAACTAAAATTTCAATTACGTCTTCGGCATTCTCCAGGCAATAATACCAGAAGGAAAATACGGGATTATCACCGGATATTGCAATTTTTCCGGTTGTCATAGAGCCGATTGATCTTATGGTACCATCATAAAAAAGGTATTTGCCGTCACCATCCTGATCTTGTATTTCATCTTTCAATACCCATTTTGAGTAGGAGCTGGATGAGGACATGAATAATGGAGACAGTTCGTTCCCTCCAAATGTTTCATGATAAGGCAACTGTAGCGGTTTCCCTACGGGTATGTATGTTGTTTGGGTGATAATATTATCCGTAACACCGCATGTTGTTTCGGAAAATATTAGGTATGATACAAATTTTTGAGGTTCGTTCTCAGGGTCGATAGCATAGAATGTATGGCTTGTACCTTTTATCCCACGGTTTACTATAGAAAGATTTACTCCGCTCATCCTATGACCGATCATATATGAAACGAGTTCTGGATTTATTGGGTTACCATCAATATCAGTTTTTGGGGCGTCCCAAGTCATTGTGACTTCTCCAAGGTTTGAAGTCTCCATAATCTTAACATTTGATGGAGGTGCAGGATAGTTTATGCCTATATATGCAGTAGCGGCAATTTCATGTCCGTTTCCGTATGAATTGGCTGCAAGGGCGGAATATGTATGGTATCCGCTTGTGTTAGGGTAATCTGTATATATTATTGTATTTCCTGGCAATACGTCAGAGAATATTTTTATTTGTTCCCCATTGCGGAATAGTATAACCTGTTTTAGTGAATTAATGTTATTTCCTGATAAGTCAATTCTAGGTGCGGTTATTTTTATTTCAGCAGATATATTCCCTCCATAGTCTGGTGTTATGGCAATTTCAGGCCTTTCCGGAGAATTTATGTCTGCACCAGATGATATTTCAATGTCATCTAAACATAGACCATATGCATTTGTATCGCTGCATCCATGTATCGCTATATAATGTATGCCAGTCCGTTCTGGTGTTATTTTTATATCGATTAGCTTTTTCTCACCGTTTGTTATATATGTTTTTCCAATTAATGTATTAGACAGTCCGGATATGGTTGGCTCATATCCCATTTTTATACTGAATGCTTCAGGAAATGTTTCGCCTCTTTGCCACATTTTGCATTTAAAACGGTATGTCTTATTTTTTTCCAGCATTATTGGACGCGTGATAAAATAATCATCAGATGGTAATGTCTGGTTGAATGGACATAGTGCACAACCTTGGTTATTCCAATATAGCCATTCGCTACTATCGTTGTTTGCATTTATGGTAGAGAATGAATTAAAGCCATCAACAGTTGCGAAATTTTCTGAATAAGGAGGTATTATAGCGCTTTCTGGTGCAGTTGGAGATGTAACGGTGACGGTGATTTCAGATACAGGGCCGTTGCCTTTAGAATTTGCCACGTATACAGTTATGGTATGATTGCCCGTTTCGTTGAAAGTAATAGTCTGGTTTATTTTCGCTCCATATGACGTTTCACCTTGGCTTAGGATAGTTTCACCTGATTTTATATAATATGTCAATGTTTCGTTTGGCGATGTGCCTCCTATCGTTTTTGTCGGAGCAGAGAACGAAACAGTTCCGGATAGAGAATTTTCATTGAAATTGGCAATTAATCCTGTCACTGCTGCTGGTAGATTAGGATCAAGTGCTGGTGATGCAACATACATACCGGCCAATTCTTCGTCTCCGTCCATGTTATATAGCAAAGTGGCAGAAGCATCATTTGTGTCAACGGAATAAAGGGCAGAGCCATCCGGATTGCATGTTGCTACATAAAAGATTCCTGTAGAAGGGTCAATTGCCCCTGATGTTGAGTTTTCAGATTTAAGTCCGGTCTCTCCTATTATAGAGTATGCACCTGTGGATTTATCAAATGTATATAGTTTACCTGAATAACCGATTGCGTATAATTTGCCGGAAGCATCTGTGGCACAAGCAATCCAGGCATCTTTTATTTCGCATATTACGCTACGTTCAATTTTGTCAGTGTCAAGCTTCCCGAATACATATCCATCGGATGAATCGTTGTAAAAGCATCCGTATACAGAACCATCGGCTTCACAATATGCCATATCTGTGGCAATTATCGTTTCATCGCCGAAAGAAGCGACTATTTGGGACCAATCTGAAGTTGAAAATGCTGTACATTCAATCCATAGGAATCCTCCAAAGTCTTGGTAATTGGTGCACCAATATGCATTTTCTCCAATAAAAGAAGCCCCACCATTTGCATTAAAACCAAAACCTGATTTAATTAAAGTAAAAGAGTATTCATCTGGAGAAAAAGAGTAAATCCCATATTTTTGACCAGTATCCCAAGATGTACTGTTTATTATTGAAGCATAAATTATAGGAGAAGATCCATTCTGTATTTTAGGACTTTGATTCTTCTTTATCGTCTTTGCCTGTTTTGAGGCTGGTATCGGTTGTGTGTTGTTGTTTGATGTAATCCGCCATGAGTGGTCTGGGGCAGACATTCGTTGCTCAAAATTTATTTTTTTGTGTATGTTCGATTGTCGTGGCGTTGTTCCATTTGCGGTATATATAGATAGGGTAATGCCTACTATTATTGCCGAAATTTTTGAAAAAATGTGGTCCATAATAAAAATTTTAATATTGCATAATATGCATGTGATTGAATATAAAAATATTTGGAATTTGGAATAGATGCATGTATTATTTATGGCCCAAAGATATAAAATAATATCTGATAAATCATACGGTTTCTTAAAATACTTTAAGAAACCGTATGATAATTTAGTCGATGCAATTTGATTAGAGTTGTGCTAGTAATGATTTCATTTTATGTGAGATTTTGTCATTACATAGATTGCCGATACTTCCTTCATGTGTGTGGCATACATTACGTGTTGGTGAATATTGACTGTTTTGTATTTGTGATCCTATTGTACGATATGCTTCCCGGAATGGCAGTCCAGAAAGGACTAGTCGGTTTACATCCTCTACTGTAAATAGGTAGTCGTATTTTGGATCGGAAATTATGTCAGTGTTTATTATTATCTTCGACAACATGAAGTCTGCCATGTCCAGGCATTGTATAATTTCGGTGATTGCTGGGAATATTATATCTTTCAGCAGTTGTAAATCCCTGTTGTATCCCAATGGAAGGTTAGTTGTCAACAATGCTATTTCATTTGGGATGGATTGCAGCCTGTTGCATTTTCCACGCATTATTTCAAATACATCAGGATTTTTCTTGTGTGGCATTATGCTGGACCCTGTGGTGAGTTCATCTGGGAAAGAAATGAATCCAAAATTTTGGCACATCCACATACAAATATCCATTGAAAGGCGTCCAAGTGTTGATGCTATGGCCGAAATAGCCATTGATGCAGCCCGTTCTGTCTTCCCTCTACTCATTTGAGCTGCTATGACATTGTAATGTAAATCCTGGAATCCAAGGAGTTGTGTTGTCATACTCCTGTCTAGGGGAAACGATGAACCATATCCGGCAGCAGAGCCTAAAGGATTCTGGTTCGCAATATGATATGCGGCTACAAGCATTTGCATATCGTCTGTAAGGGATTCAGCATATGCACCAAACCATAGTCCAAATGAAGAGGGCATTGCAATTTGCAGATGAGTATACCCGGGCATAAGATATCCAGCATATTTATTGCTCAGATATTGAAGTCGGTCAAACAAGTGGCCTGTTGAATTTGCGATTTTTTTTAATTCGTCACGCATGAATAACTTAAGGTCCACCAGGACCTGGTCGTTGCGTGAACGCCCGGAGTGGATCTTTTTACCTATGTCTCCATATTTTTTTGTGAGAATGAATTCTACTTGGGAGTGTATATCTTCTATACCGTCCTCGATTATGAAATTGCCGGATTCAATTTCTTTCAAGATATCATTCAGGCCGTCAAGTAGGATGCCGAGTTCTTCCTTTGATAGCAGCCCTATGCTTTGTAGCATTTTAATATGGGCCATTGACCCTTCCACATCATAACGTGCGAGTCTTAAATCCAGCTCGCGGTCCTGACCGACTGTAAAATTTTCAATCATTTTATCAGGTTCAAAACCTTTATCCCAGAGTTTCATCTATAATTCTTTTATTGATAGTATTAACTGATTATATATTTTAATCGCATTCGCGATTTCGTCTACCTTTATGTATTCATTTGCAGTATGGCTACGTGATGATTCGCCAGGTCCTATCTTTACAGATGGTAAATTATGCATTAGTGCCATGTCGGACGTTGTCGGTGATACAAATGGACATAGTCCCAAATTTACTGTTGCAAGTACTAATGGATGGTTGTCAGGAATTACGGAAGCCCATACTCTTGTGGAGCGTGGGGTGATGTCACAATTCACATTATTGGCTATTATATTGGCGGTTTCTTCATTGGTGTATGCATCTGTGGTCCGTACATCAGCAGTGAAACGGCAGATATCAGGAATTATATTGTGCTGATTACCTGCCTCAATTTGGGTCACAGTAATTTTTATAGGGCCAAGGGTGGGGGATGTCTTTTCAAATTTAAGATTACGTAATATATCTATATCATTGATTGCATGGTATATTGCATTTATCCCTTCGTTCCTTGCGGCATGACCACTGACGCCATGGCTAATGCAGTCAAGGACCAGAAGCCCGCGTTCAGCAATAGCAGGTTGCATGGACGTCGGTTCTCCGACAATGGCACATGATATATCGATACCATTTTCCTTAATGAAAGGAAGAAACGCTCTCATGCCATATTCTCCCATTACTTCTTCTGCAGCGGTTAATGCCAGTAATATATTGAAAGGCAATATGGCATTATAAAGATTTATGAACGTACATGCCAGTGCCACGACTGATCCTCCAGCGTCATTGCTACCAAGTCCGTATATTTTACCATTTTCCAAAGTAGGGGAAAATGGATCACGGGTATAAGAGCTGACCGGCTTTACTGTATCGTGATGGGAGTTCAGCATAAGTGTCGGCAATGCCGGATTAAAGTTTGAATTTAGAGCCCATACATTATTATATATACGGTTGGTTTTCACTCCGGCATCTATCAGGAACTTTTCAAGTATATCAGCTGTTGCAGATTCTTCTTTTGAAAAAGAAGGAGTGGCAATCAAACGTTCCAATAAAGATATTGCTTTTTCGGTCATTGTGATATTACTGTGCCAATATTATTTAGCAGGTCCTTGGCGTGTTTTATTATTACCTTTGATACCTTTCCTGAGTTTACTGCATTAAGTGCATTCTCTATCTTAGGGATCATTCCATGGTTTATTATACCTTGTTCCCGAAGATTTTTAAAGTCGGATTCATTTATATGGGGTATCACACTGTCTGCATTATTGATATCGCGCATTACGCCAGGCTGCTCGAAGCAATATGTCAGAACTGTTTTGTCGTACATACGGCTCATAGCGCATGCAATGGCAGAAGCTACGGAATCAGCATTACAATTTAGCAATGAGCCTTTAGCATCGTGCATAATGGCACAAAATACAGGTGTTATCCCTTGCCTTAATAGGGCCTTTATGAAATCCTGGTTAATGTTATCTGGGTTGATATCTCCTACTAACCCATAATCTACAGGTATGGGTGAACGTTTAGACGCTACTATAGAATTACCGTCTGCGCCAGTGAGTCCAATGGAGTTGCATCCCGCTGCCTGTAAACCGGAAATAATCCGTTTGTTTATAAGCCCGGCATACACCATTGTCACAATTTTAATTGTGCTTTCATCTGTAACTCTACGGCCATCAATCATCTGAGGTATTAATCCCATATCTTTTGTGAGGCGTGACGCTTCTTTCCCGCCTCCATGAACGAGGATCTTATAGCCGTCCATTTCAGCAAAATCTTTTATGAATCCGGACAGCGCTTCTGGATTGTCGATTATATTTCCTCCAATTTTTACGATATTTAAAGCATTCATCTTTATATGGACTCCAACATTCGTTTTAACACTGTTTGCGCAGAATATTCACGGTTTGCAGCTTCTGGTATAACGAGGCTATTGTTGCTTTCAATTACGGCATCAGAGACAATCATATTGCGTCTGACAGGAAGGCAATGCATAAAAAATGCATTATCTGTTATGGCCATTTTTTCAGAATCGACAGTCCAATTACGGTCTGTAGTCAGTATTTTTCCGTAATTTGGATCAGTATAAGCAGACCAGTTTTTCGCGTAAATGAAATTTGCGCCTTCAAAAGCCTTTTTTTGATCATATTCAATTTTGGCATTTCCAACAAATTGAGGATCTAGTTCATAACCATGGGGATGGGTAATTACGAGTTCATAATCGGTAGCATTTATCCACTCTGCAAATGAATTAGGGACAGCTTGCGGTAGTGCTTTGGGATGTGGTGCCCATGTCAGCACAATTTTAGGCCTCTGACAGGTCTTGTATTCTTCTATTGTAATGACATCAGCAAAACTTTGTAATGGATGACGTGTCGCCGCTTCCATGCTGAATACGGGACGTCCTGAATATTTTATAAATTGAGACAGTACCATTTCTTCATAGTCATCATGCTTATCTTTTAATCCGGCAAATGAGCGCACGCCGATTATATCGCAATAACTAGCCATTACGGGTATTGCTTCCAATAAATGTTCAGCTTTATCTCCATCCATGACTACACCATGTTCTGTCTCAAGTTTCCACGCCCCTTGATTGACATCAAGAACGATTACGTTCATTCCTAGATTCAATGCTGCCTTTTGTGTACTTAGCCTTGTGCGTAAACTGGAATTGAAAAAAATCATTAATAATGTCCGGTTTTCACCCAGATGCTTGTATGCGAATGGATTCTTCTTTATATCAAGAGCTTCTTTGACAGCATCCTGTACATTAGCTATATCTTTGACTGATGTGAATTGTCTCATGAATCTATGAATTTATGGCTTTTGAAAACTCAGATAAAAATATGTCGGCTTCTGTTTTAGTAATGGTAAGTGCTGGTAGTAGGCGCACAGTATGCTCTCCTGCCCCACCTGTAAATATCCTATGTCCATACAGTAATTTCTTACGCAGTTGTGGCGCAGAACCTTTGATTTCAATTCCAATCATTAAACCGCGTCCCCTTATTTCTAGTGGACCTTCTATTTCAGATAGCTTGGATATCATGTATTCGCCTATGTTTTTTGCATTAGAAATGAGGTTTTCCCGTTCCATGACATCAAGTACGGCTATGGCGGCTGCACAGGCCAGGTGGCTGCCGCCAAAAGTTGTTCCTAACATACCTTTTACCGGTTTGAAATCCTTTGAAATAAGGACAGCGCCCATCGGGAATCCATTGGCAATACCTTTGGCGCATGTTATCAGGTCAGGGCGGATGCCTGAATATTGGTGTGCAAAGAATTTACCAGTTCGCCCATATCCGGATTGGATTTCATCTAAAATCAATACTGCACCATGGCGTTTTGTGGCCTTATGTAATTTTACCAGAAAGTCATCGTCAACCATGCGTATCCCTGCAACTCCTTGGATGCCTTCAATTATAACTGCACAGAAGTCGCCTTCCGATAGTTTTTCTTCAACGGCATTAATGTCGTTGAGAGGGACAAACTCGACATTTGGTGTTTGGTTAAATGGAGATACAATTTTGGGATTGTCAGTAGCGGCGACAGCTCCAGATGTCCTGCCATGGAATGAGTTGTTGAATGCAAGTACTTTCTTATGGCCTGTGTGGAATGATGCCAGTTTAAATGCATTTTCATTAGCTTCAGCACCGGAATTGCAAAGGAACAGGCTATAGTCATTGTACCCGCTTAGATTCCCTAAACGTTCGGCAAGCTGAGATTGCATGTAATTTTGTACAGAATTGGAGTAGAACCCCAATTTTGATACCTGCTCTGATATTGCCTTGATATAGGTAGGATGTGAATGGCCTATAGAAATTACAGCATGGCCTCCATATAAATCAAGATATTCATTACCTTCTGCGTCATAGACATAGCATCCATTGCCGCTTGTCGGTTCAATATCATATAATGAATATACGTCGAATAAATTCATGTTTAAATGTGTATTAAAAAGCAGAAGCTTTAAGTCTTAATCCGGTACATTGGTCTAGTCCGAACATTATGTTCATGTTTTGTACGGCTTGTCCTGATGCTCCTTTCAAAAGATTGTCTATTGCTGCAGTTATTAATAATTTGTCATCATGCTTTTCCAGATGAACCAACGCATTGTTTGTGTTTATCACTTGCTTCAAATCGATGTTACGTTCTGATACAAATGTAAATGGTGCGTTTGTATAATAATCATTATATATTTTGTTGGCATCATCTATTGTTAATGGGGAATTAAGATATGCCATAATAAATATACCACGGGCAAAATCGCCGCGGACAGGTATGAAATTTATTTTACCTGTAAAACTTGGCTGACTGGATTGCAGTGTATGGTTTATTTCTGTAAGGTGCTGGTGTTTAAATGCCTTGTATATAGAAATATTATCAGAACGCCAGCTGAAATGTGTTGTTGGAGATGGTTTTACTCCTGCACCTGTGCACCCGGTTATACCTGTAATATGTACTTCATCTGTAAGGTTTCCTGTAAAGGCCAAAGGAAGTAACGCCAACTGTATTGCTGTAGCAAAACAGCCAGGATTAGCAATGCGGGATGCATTGCTAATGCGATTGAAATTTTGTTCGGGTAATCCATATACATATCCATCAGATTCATCCCGGAAATCCTGGGCTAGATCAATGATTTTCAATGAATACGGCCTTGGATTATCAATCCAGAATTGGCGGCTATGCCCATGTCCGGAACACATGAATATAACGTCTACAGCATCAAGTGCGTATCTGTCAGAGAACCGCAAGTCGGTTTCTCCTAATAATCCAGAATGCACATCGCTGATGAGGTTGCCTGCATTGCTTGTTGAATGTATGAATACAATTTCGGCATATGGGTGATTAAGAAGTATACGGATAAGTTCACCAGCGGTATATCCGGCACCTCCGATAATTCCGATTCTCATTATTTATTATTGCGTATTTGTATGTTGTGATATATTTTCATCTGGTTGCCGAAGATTTTTGTAAATCCCTTTACATCATCGGCGGTCCATGCTTTGTTGACTTCTCCGTATTCACCAAAGTCTGTTTTCATCAAGTCATACGGAGAGTTTACTCCTATGAGTGTATAAGAATGGGGGCGTAAGATAATAGATACTGTCCCACATACATTTTCTTGTGAACTTTCCAGGAATTTCTCCATATCACGCATTACTGGATCAAGATACTGGGATTCATGCAGGAACATACCATACCAAGTACCAATCTGGTCTTTCCAGTATAGTTGCCATTTAGTTAGGGTGTGCTTTTCGAGCATTTTATGCGCAGAGATTATCAGTATAGGTGCTGCTGCTTCAAAACCTACGCGGCCTTTTATTCCTATAATTGTGTCTCCGATATGCATATCCCTACCAATGCCATACTTGCATGCAATCCTTTCGATTTCGCGGATGGCATCTATTTTATTGTCAAATTTTGTGCCGTTTATAGCTGAAATTTCACCTTTTTCAAATGTAATAGAGATTTCTTCTTCTCCTGATGCTGAAATCTGGCTTGGATATGCGCTTTCAGGTAGAGTTGTATCTGAATTCAAAGTTTCTTTTCCACCGATACTTGTTCCCCATAATCCTTTGTTGATAGAGTACTCCATTTTTTTGAAATCAGCCTCATATCCATGTTTCTTGAGGTAGTCGATTTCATATTCTCTGGTTAGAGTCATGTCTCGGGTGGGGGTTATTATTTCTATTTCAGGTGCAAGAATCTGAAAAGTAAGGTCGAAACGTACTTGGTCATTGCCTGCTCCTGTAGAGCCGTGAGCGACTGCATCAGCGCCAATGCTTTTTGCATAATTTATGATCGCAATAGCCTGGAATATACGTTCAGATGATACGCTGATTGGATAAGTTCCGTTTCGTAGGACATTTCCTGCAATCATGTAGCGTATGCTTTTATGGTAGTATTCATCAGTAACATCAAGAGTGGCGTGTGATACCGCGCCTAGTCTCAGTGCTTTTTTCTCTATTGTGTCAATTTCTTCCTTGGAGAAACCTCCGGTATTTGCTATTGCTGTGTGTACTTCGTATCCTAGGTCTTCAGAAAGATATTTTGCACAGAATGATGTGTCAAGGCCACCACTGAATGCTAATACTACTTTTTTCTTGGGCTGTTCCATTTTTATATTTATTTATGACTATTATTTAAGATGAAAAATTTTTTTAATTTTATTGCGTAGCAACATAAGATATGGTGCTGACTTGGATTGTTTTTCAAGTCTTGCTTTGGGGTCATACAACATTCCTGTACATAAGCACATACGGCGGTTGTTGCGCTGCAAAATATCATAGTTGACGCATCCCTCACATCCCTTCCAGAATTCTTCATCATCTGTAAGTTCTGAGAAGGTGACCGGTTTGTATCCTAGTCGTGAATTTAGTTTCATTACTGGTAGTGATGTCGTGATGCTAAAAATTTTAGCGAATGGAAACCGAAGTCTGGCTAGTTCAAAAGTTTTTGCCTTTATACGTGATGCCAGTCCTAGATGGCGGTATTCAGGATCAACTATAAGTCCAGATGTGGCAACATAGTCTCCATGTCCCCAACATTCTATGTAACTAAAGCCTATAAGTATATCATCACATAATGCAACAACAGCCTTTCCGCTTGTAATTTTCTTTGAAATATATTCTGGAGAACGTCTTGCAATACCTGTCCCCCTTTGGAGGGCCGATTCATAAATGAGATTACATATGCGTTCGGAATGTATGGTGTGCTCATCTTGAGCGAAAACCACTTGAATCTGGTCGTTGTTCATTGATTATAAGTGTATAAAAGCATACAAAATTAATGAAATAAACATAATTATAACTTTGCGTTATATCTAAATTAAGGTATTTTGCGACATTTAGATGAAATATCTGAATATTAATTTAATAATTAACAATTCAGCGTCCCGGAATGCTGTTGCCTCCGGGACGCTGAATATTTTATAATATGTTATATTACAATCTATTCAGTCAGCCCGGAATATCGTCGTGAATATCGTAACATCTGAGTAGGGTAGTCCTCGGTGTAATCAATCTTAATATCAATTATTTCGCCATTGGCATTCATTATAGGTCTATATACAGGGTTTACAAAGCCTTTATATGGGGCAATGTCGAGTTTTGAATATCTGTCCAGTACTTCTTTATGTAATTTTGGATCTACTTTAACTGCATATTTTTCTACCATGTCACGTCCGGCTTCATAGTCTCCTTCGCTTTTTATGCGCTGTATCTCTTTTAGGAGTTCCCCAAAAAGTTCTCTAAGACGCTTGTAGTCATTGATTTTAATGTAAGTTTTACCTTTTTTCTTTACAATTTCTATAACTTTGTGTGGCTTGCCTTTTTCCAAAGCCCACTCAGCAATAAGTTTACGGTTGCGCATATGAGCTTCCTCTACGTCTTTTCCTGGCTCGATGCGCATTAGTTGCGTCATCAGGCCGTTAAGTATATACTTATAGTATTCAGCTTTATAGGCATCAGGATTATCTAGAAGTCCTAATTCAACTAATTTTGGGTCTGCCAGATAATATAGAGCAAAAAGGTCGGCACGAGTCTCTTCCAATGTGGATCCATGAGCCTTGAGTGCATCAGGGTCAACACCCGGAAGTATTTTACCGGAGCCATGCCCAAGACACTCATGCAGGTCTGTATGAAGGTTGTCGGTTATAAATAGGTATTTCTCCATTAAATCACGAGTCGGGGCATCAATGACGAATTCTTCGTTGAAACCATTGCCATGGCTGGCTTCATCATATGCCATTGTGATGTTTTCAAGTGTAACTGATTTTGAGCCATGTGTTGCCCGTATCCAATTGGCATTAGGGAGATTAATGCCAATTGGTGTGGCTGGATACGCATCACCGGCAAGTATTGCTGCAGTTATTACTTTAGCAGATACACCCTTTACTTTTTCCTTGCGAAAACGTGGATCTACTGGTGAATGGTCTTCAAACCATTGCGCATTCTGGCTTATGATTTCTGTTCTGTGGCTGGCCTCATTATTCTTGAAATTTACAATAGATTCCCATGCACCGGTCATTCCAAGAGGATCGCCATAGCTTTCAATGAATCCGTTTATGAAATCTACTTGAGAGGCGGTATCTTCGGTCCATTTTATTGAATATTCATCGAAGATAGATAGATCTCCAGTTATGTAATAGTCAACTAATGTGCGTATTACATCACGCTGGGCATCATTTTCTGCATATTGTGCTGCCATCGTGAGGTTTTCTATGATTTTAGCGATGGCTGAAGAGTATAACCCATTTAGTTTATACGGCAATTCCACTATATTACCATCAATTTTGGAAACTTTGGTATTCAGACCGTATGATATAGGTGTCAGATTTGTTGTGTCTTTTTTATTATTGTAGTATTCTTCAACTTCTGCTTGCGTTACACCTTCATATAAATTGTTTGCAGATGTAATGATAAGATCCTGTCCCTCAGTTTGATTGACTCGTTTAGACAGAGTTTGGGGATTAAAAATCACATCCAACAAAATTTCGATATCGTTGTGCTTATTGTTGCCAGGAAGCTGCTTTATCTGGTTCATTAGGAATTCACGGGAAAATCCAGGCGTGAATTTATCCATTGAATAATGGTGATGTATACCATTGCCAAACCATATCTGCTTAAGATATTTCTCAAGGTGTTTGTATTCAGGATCAGATTTTTCGCCTGAATAATTTGAATATACATCCTCAATAAGATTTCGTATTGCCAGATTGTATTTCCCATTCTGATCCCATAATATATCCCTTCCCCAAATAGCAGCTTCGGTAAGATAATAGATCAACTTTTTTTGATTTATGGTCAAATCTTCAAATCCGGGTACACGGTAGCGCAGGACTTCAATGTCCGCGAAACGGTCGGTTACATATTGAAATGAATCATTATCAGAATTAATGATATTATTTTCATTTGCCATGATTGGATATGAAACAGCTGCCGCTAATGTTGCGGCGGCGATGGTTTTCGTAAAAGAATACATATTGGTATTGATTACAATTTATTCGACATATAAGATAAGTCCTTTAAGGTATTCTCCTTCAGGATGGTAGATGTTTATTGGATGGTCGGCGGGTTGGGTCAGTTGGTGAAGTATTTTCACTTTTCGGCCGGTTTGTGCCGCTGCTGAGAATACTGCCAATCTGAACTGTTCTTTGCTTACAGCCTGCGAGCATGAAAATGTAAACAGTATGCCCCCAGGTGATATCTTCTTAAAAGCTTGGGCATTTATCCGTTGGTATCCCCGCAAGGCATTTTTGAGGGCAGTACGATGTTTTGCGAATGCTGGCGGATCCAGTACTATAAGGTCATATTCATTTTGTTGTATGGTGTCAAGGAATTTGAATGCGTCCTCAGCATATGATGTATGACGGGAATCCCCAGGAAAATTCAGTTCTACGTTTGCGTTAGTCAAAGATACAGCCTTTGCAGATGAGTCAACCGAATGTACAAGGGATGCATTGCCTCGCATTGCATATACGGAAAATCCTCCTGTATAACAGAACATATTGAGCACCTTACGCCCGTATGAATAACGTTCTAGCAGCATGCGGTTGTCGCGTTGGTCTACGAAAAAGCCGGTTTTTTGGCCACGTAGCCAATCAACATTGAACTTAAGACCATTCTCAGTTGCTATATTGGTACTATATCCTCCTATAATATAGTCATTTTGAGGATCAAGGTGAGCTTTGTATGGTAATGTGGTTTCAGATTTATAATATACATTATTAATATGTATATCTGGTAATTCCACTAATATTTCTGCTATTATATTACGGGAAAAATGCATTCCTGGTGAATGGGCCTGAAGTACGGCTGTATCACCATATATGTCAACGACAAGGCCAGGCAAGAAGTCTCCTTCTCCGTGGACGAGCCGGAACGCTGTATTATCTGGACGTATTACCCCCAATGCCATGCGCAGCTTAAGTGCTTGTATAAGCCTGCTTTTGAAAAAATCGCGATCAATATTGGTGTCGTATCCAAATGTCAGCATCCGTATTGTTATACTTCCAACTTGATAATGACCATTGCCTATGATCTGCCCGTCAGAAGAGGCTACGGAAACAATATCACCCTCTTCAATTGCTTTATCAGGCATTTGTGCTATCGCACCTGAAAACACCCATGGATGAAATCGTTTCAAGGAGTCGTCTTTTCCTCGTTTTAGTGTTATTACAGGATATTGTGACATGTTACGTTATTATAGGAATTATTGGAATAGCAATCTATATAAATCATTACCGTTGGCGTATACAAGAAGAAGAAGAAGGAATGCCATGCCTCCAATCTGTGCATATTCAAGGAATTTCTCTCCGGGCTTTTTTCTTGTTATTATTTCATAGAGGGTGAAAAGCACGTGTCCGCCATCAAGGGCTGGTATTGGCAGGATATTCATGAAAGCTAATATTACGGATAGAAATGCTGTGATTTGCCAGAATGAATACCAGCTCCATTTTTCGGGGAACATGTTGCCGATAGCCCCGAATCCGCCGATACTTTTTGCACCCTCTTTAGTGAAAACCAATTTAAGGGAACTTACATACATGCCAAGTTGTTGTGTCCCCATTTCCCATCCACGCGGAATGGCAGAAAATATGTTGTATTCTTTTATTTCAGTAGGGTATATCTGAGACCAATGCAGAGGTTTGAACCCTAATTTGCCGTCGGCAGTAGGAGTTACATGAAGTGTGATGATTGAGTCTCCTCGCATTACTGTAATTGTTGTCTGCTTCCCTGCATATTTAAGCAATGATGTCTGCATTTCGTTATATGCAGCAGTCGTGTCTGACCCAACTTTAACAATTCGGTCATTTGGCATTAATCCTGCATCTTTTGCAGGGTTTGATACAATTTCAGACACAATAGAAGGGAAACGGTAATCGAAAAGGGAATTATTCCCATCTATTAGTTCGTTAAGGAATCCATTGGGAATCGTTATGGTCTTATGTTCTGTATTATTACGGAGCACTCCTATTTTTGCTCCGTCCTGTATCATTTCCCAGATATGTCCATTGGATTTTACATCAATAGGCTTTCCATTAAGGGTCAATAATATATCTCCGTCCTCAAAGCCTATGTCATGGAAATTCTCGCTATAGTTCATGCCTTCTGTAGCCTGGCTATATTGAACAACGCGGTCTCCCCAATAAAATGCTATTCCAATATATATGGCTATTGCAAGGATAAAATTGAAGATTACGCCAGCAAGCATTACCAGCAATCGCTGATATGCAGGTTTGGTGCGGAATTCCCATGGTTGGGGGTCTTGTGCCATTTGTTCCTTGTCCATAGACTCATCAATCATCCCTGCGATTTTTACATATCCGCCTAGGGGAAGCCAACCAAGGCCATAGACAGTATCGCGCCATGATGCTTTTTCATTGCCGTTTTTGTCGTATTTCCTGTGTTTAGGCTTTTTGGGTTTCCATTTATACAGTGAAAACCATGGATTGAAAAACAGATAAAATTTTTCAACTTTTATTCCAAAAAAACGGGCGAACAAATAGTGCCCAAGTTCATGTATAAAAACAAGTATGGATAAGGCTATAATAAGTTGCAGCGCTTTAATAAAAAACGTTTCCATTTCTAATAATTGGAATGAATCAAATTTTCAGTAAAGTTTCTGGTCTCGGAATTACATTCCATATAATCCTCTATTGTCGGTGTTGAAATATATGGGATATGCTCGAGGGCCTTAATGATTAGTTCGTAAATATCTAAAAATTTAATGCGTCCAGTCAAGAAGGCTGCAACAGCAATCTCATTGGCGGCATTAATTATACATGCAGTATTGCCACGTTGCTCAAGTGCATGGTAGGCTAGGTTTATACATGGAAAACGTTCCGTATCAGGCTCTTCAAATGTCAGATTTGACATTTCGCTAAAATTCAGTGGACGTTCCGCGCCAGCAAGTCTTACCGTTTCTCCTAATGCATATGCAATGGGAAGACGCATGTCAGGTACTCCAAGTTGGGCTTTTATAGAACCATCATTAAATTCTACCATAGAGTGCACTATTGATTGAGGATGCACAATAGGAACAATACGGTGGGCTGGTATGTTAAAAAGCCAATATGCTTCAATAATTTCAAAAGCCTTATTGAGCATTGTTGCTGAATCAATTGTGATTTTTGCTCCCATGGACCAAGATGGATGCTGCAATGCGTCAGAGGCAGATACTTTCTTAAGTGTATCTATCGATGTTTGCCGGAATGGACCACCAGAAGCTGTGATTATTAGGCGATTTACAGATTCAGGATTTTCTCCTCTAAGGCATTGCCATATAGCGGAATGTTCTGAATCTATGGGGTAAAGATGAGAAGGAGAAGATTCTAATCGTTGGTTTATTATCTCCCCAGCCACAACAAGAGTCTCTTTATTGGCTAAAGCAATGTCTTTGCCGGCATCAATGGCGCTAAGGGTAGGGCGTAGTCCGCTATAACCTACTGTAGCATTGACTACCATATCTATATCATCACGTGATACTGCATCACATATGGCTTCATGCCCAGAAGCACATTCTAAACCTAGGGGCTCCAATTCATTTTTCAGTTTCCAATATTTGGTAGAGTCGGCAATTATGGTAAGTTTAGGACGGTGCTTTATGGCAAGTTGTATAAGGGTGTCAACACGGGTATTTGCAATTAATACAGAAACACTATATTTTTCCGGATGGCGCGCGACGATATCCAGGGTCTGTGTGCCAATAGACCCCGTCGCTCCTATTATTGCTAATTTTTTTTGATAATCCACGTTGAGATAAGTCGTTATTTGTATGCAAAGGTACATAAAAAATCGTGTTTTTGTTGTAACTTTGCATAAATTAGTATCTCTAAACAATATCTTAATGATAGATCTTGAATTTTTCAATAACCGTAGGACTGTACGTAAATACAATAATAATAAAATTTCTGATTCGGAGCTAAATAAAATGTTGGAAGCAGCATTCCGTGCGCCGACAACTGGTAATATGCAGCTTTATAGTGTTGTCGTTACCCGTTCTGAAGCAGGCAAAAAAGCTTTGTCTCCGGCTCATTTCAATCAGCCATCTGTTACAGGTTGTGATGTCGTATTAACGTTTTGTGCAGATTTTAACCGTTTTGAGAAATGGTGTAAGATTAGTGATGCAAAGCCAGGATATAATAATTTCCAGTCATTTATGACGGCTGTGATTGATACACTTTTGGTGGCGCAACAATTTTGTACTATTGCTGAAATGAGTGGATTGGGATGTTGCTATTTGGGGACTACGACTTATAATGCACCGCAAATATCTGAGATATTGAAGTTGCCTAAAAGAGTTGTACCTGTTACAACATTGACTTTAGGCTATCCTGATGGGGATTCTCCTTTGAGCGACCGTTTATCAGCAGATGCGATTATCCATCGTGGACATTACCGCGATTATTCGGATGAAGTTATAAAAAGCTATTATGCAGAAAAGGAATCACGGGATGATTCCAGACGTTTTGTAGAGGAAAATGGTAAAAAGTCATTGGCACAAGTCTTTACAGACGTGCGATATCCTAAGATTAATAATGAGGTTTTTTCTGATATATATATGGAATTTATTAAAAATCAGGGGTATTGAGCATTTATTAAATTGTAAAATTCATTTCTAAGGGAAGCATCGTTTAAGAATACACCAGAGTAATCTGTTGTAGTGGTAGATGATCCCTGCTTCTCAACTCCTCGCATTTTCATGCATAAATGTTCAGCAGTGCAATATACGATCACACCTTTAGCCTTAAGTGTACGGGTTACGGATTTGCATATCTCAGATGTAAGCCGTTCCTGAACCTGTAGCCTCCTGGCGAAGACATTTACAACTCTTGCAAGTTTGCTTAGTCCGATCATTGAATCAGTAGGGATATATCCTATGCTGATTTTTCCGAAAAATGGAAGGACATGATGCTCGCACATTGAGTAGAATTCAATATCCTTTACAATAATCATTTTTGACCCAGCATATTCAAAAATAGCTTGACTCATTATATTATCGGCGTCTTGTTGGTAGCCTTGAGTGTTGTACACTAGTGCTTTTGCTGCTCTTAGAGGAGTCTTTATGAGCCCATTACGGTTAGGGTCTTCTCCAATAAGACTTAAGATTGCACGTATGTGTTTCGCTATTTCATTTACGCGTTCGTCTGTATCTGGAATTGGTATTTGTGATTTTGAATGTTTTGATGTCTGTTCTCTATTCATGTCCATAAAATACATCAAAGTTTTTTATTCAGAGAAATTAATGTGATCCCGTATCACTCTCATTTCTTTACCATAAGCCGGGAGCTTTTGCCGTAGGTCCTCAATTGTTTCCTCGGCTTGTGAGCGTGATCGGAAATCACCAATTTTTACTCGCCAATAAGGAGATTGGAATACAACATAAACCTTATATTGTGGAAAATGTGCATGTACTGCGTTTGCTCGCCGTTGTGCTTCTGCACGGGCGGTACGCTGATTATTGTCACTATAGATCTGTACGCGATAACCGGCTGATTTATTGTTGTTACCATGATTACCTATGTCATGGGATTCATCTTCATTTGAAGCGGATGATGAATGTTGCATACGGCTACTCAATGCTTTAGGCTGCTCGATTATTATTGGTGAATTTCCAGATTTTAAGCTGTCAAGTATATTAGCCTTGTCTGCAGATTCTGAAGCATAATTTATATTCGTATGGAATAGTGCCAATGCAAATATAAGGAAGATATATCTCATAAAAGTGAAGTAGATATTAAACAATCAGGCTACAAAAATACGAAAAAGTATTTTTGTAGCCTTGATTATTTATGGAAAGTTTGCTTAGAATGCTGTTACTATGCCCATAAAGGAAGGTGCATCAAGTGCGGCTCCTCCAATCAGGCCACCATCAACATTAGGCTTTGCAAAAAGCTCGGCTGCGTTAGACGGCTTGCAGCTGCCGCCATACAATATGGATGTATTTTCGGCCACTTCGTTTCCGTATTTTGATGCGATTGTATTGCGGATATGGGCATGCATGTCTTCTGCTTGGTCAGCTGTTGCAGTTTTGCCAGTTCCGATTGCCCATACGGGCTCATAAGCAAGTATGATTTTGCCGAAATCTTCAGCAGACAGATTGAACAGTCCTTCTTCTATCTGAGTCTTAACGATATCGTTATATGTGCCGTTTTCACGTTCTTCCAATACTTCACCTATGCAGAAAATAGGAGTAAGTCCGTTTTCAAGCGCCAAAGCAACTTTATCGCGGAGTGTCTCTGAGGTTTCACCGTAATATTGACGGCGTTCGCTATGGCCAAGTATAACATATTTAGCACCAGTTGAAGCTACCATTGAAGCTGAAACTTCACCGGTGTAAGCGCCCTTAGAGTGATCAGCGCAGTTTTCTGCTCCAAGACCAAGTTTGGCAGGGTCAATTACATTGTTTACAGATGCCAGGTGTGTAAAAGGTGTGCATATTACTACATCACATTTAGTTTCAATACCACACAAAGCTTCGTTCACTTCTTGAGCCAGCTTTACACCTTCCTGAAGGGTTGTATTCATTTTCCAGTTGCCGGCAACGATGTTCTTTCTCATTTGTTGTTGGTTTTATTTGGTTCTATATTGTTTTAATGTGTTTGAGAAGATGGATGCAAAGTTACATCTTTTTTCTTGTTTTTTCTAGTAAATATTTGTTTGATAATCCAAGGCAATAAAATTATGTCAATTATAATGGCTACATATATTATTGACAAAGAAAGCAGCCAACGTACATTATTTAGAGGTATGGAGGTCAATGGATTTATGTTTGGGTCAATTTCATCGAAATAGTCAGACGGCAGAGGTGTTGCTGCTGTTTTCCATTGGATTATGCCATTGCGAAGTAGGACCAGGGATATTTCTCCACGGGCTATTTCTTTTATAACAGTATCGTCAGCTGTAAATGTCTCCAGTCCGGTTCCAGCGTTTTCACGCCATGAGCCATCTTCATCGCCTGCGACTATTATGGATAATTTCCCTCCGATTATATTCATTGCATTGTTTAAGGTGCGTATAAAATATGATCTGGAGTAACCGATTGTTTTTGCATTAGGGATCAATACAAGCATTTGCAATCCGTCTGATGATATTGTCTCATTGGTGACATCATCTCCATATTTATCGTATAACGCAAATGATCTAGCCTGATCATCTATCTGCAATTCTTTTCCGGTCTGCAATCTATCCACAAAAGTCCATGTGTCATCGGGCAATGAGTCTACAGAAAAATATTGTCTTATTCCTTCCTTTTCATAAATATATGAAAATTCAGGTTCGTTTTCATCTTTTTCCTCTTCATAAAGCAATGTTGATCCTACAGGGTATTGACGGAAGTCGAGTAGGGGCTGATACCTATATCCAATAAATCCGATTCCTAAACAAAATGCGATTGATGCAGCTAGTGGAATCCATTGGAAGGCCGGTGTGATTAACGATGGTGCGTACCTGTTTTTTATTATCAGGAAAATTATCGCTACAGTAAGTATGATATTTTTAATGAATGTCGCTGAATTTGATATAACCAATAAATCGCCAAAGCATCCACAATCTTCTACGGGATTTTCAATTAATATATAAAAGGTCAGAGGCAACATGAACATCATCGTCGCTCCTATAACCCATGGTACGATCCTGCGGTATGCACCTAACAATAGCATTGCCCCAAGGCAAAATTCGGCCGATGACAATCCTATTGCGCAAGTGACTTTTATGGTGCTTGCAATTGATAGATCCCATGCGTTCAGATAGTCCTGTATCTTGTATATAAATCCCCATGGGTCTATAATTTTTGAAAAACCAGAATATATAAATGTAGCACCAACAAGAATCCTTAGCGCCCATATTATGAATAACTGGATTTTTGGGCGTGTCAATTTCATTCGGTAAGTTTTATTACTCCGAATATGGCGTAATTTATAATGTCTTTATAGTTTGAATCAATGCCTTCAGATACTTTTGTTTTCCCGTTGTTGTCTTCAATTTCTTTTATGCGCTCGATTTTTGTGAGTATGAAATCGACATATGAAATAGTACGCATCGATCTCCAGGCTTCGTCATAGTCGCAGTTCTTTTCTATCAGTAGCTCTTTTGTCTCTTTTGCATATCTGTCATAGAAATTTAATGCTTCAGTTGCATTCATATCCTTATGGTCGGCACATCCAAGTTCCAATTGTATGAGCCCTATTATCCCATAATTTATTATTGCAATAAATTCTGGCAGAATCCCTTCACCAACTGCAGATTTTCCGGTGTTTTGAATAGTTCGGATTCGTTTTGCTTTTATGAACAATTGGTCTGTAACTGCTTGTGTACGCATAATGCGCCATGATGTGCCGTAGTCGATTAATTTGTCTGCAAATATTTTGCGGCATATGCTTAATGCATGGTCGAAATCAGAATTCGTATCTGGCATATTCAATATTTTTTACTTTGTCGGTTTTTGCAAAATTACAAATTTTTCCTGATTTGATTTATTTGTTCATGCATTTATTGACGGCAGGAGTAAACATTTCATAGCTATTGTCAGTGTAAAAGACCATAATAGTTTGAATCGTTTTTCCTTGTATGCTTGTAGGTATTGGTGTGTTTGTGTCTGTATGCTCGTTTTCTGGATAAACTGTATTGTTATCTGATGCGTATATGTCTTTTTTATCAGAAATTTGTTCTGTCTGTTTGTGGAAATTGCCAAATGGCTCTTCTGATTGATGGAATGACGGCTGCGTGATATTTTCTGCGGTAAAATCGATCATATTGCTATCCATATCAAAAGAGAGTATATTTTCTTTTGAATCAGATCGTTGTGTGTAGCTGTTTTGTCTAATGTTGTTAAATTGGGGCTCTGAGGTTTTGATATTTTCAGCTGAAATCATATCCCCCTCGCCAAACATCAACCACAGTATCGATAAATGTGGGAAGGACTCATGGAGTTTACCGATTAGCTCATCGCTTATTTTTTTATTACGGCCATTAAGTATCTGTGAGAGAGTAGGGCGTGGTATTCTACATTTGTCAGCGAACTGTGAATTAGTAAGCTGTTCGTGTTCCATAAACCGTTTTATGCGAGATGTTATGTCCATGTTGTCAATTGTAAACAATATAATGAATGTGCAAATGTAATCAATTTGATTGAAATATGCAAATTTTAAAAAGTAAATATGATTTGCGTTACAAAATAAAATTATTTTCAAATGAAAACGAATTATTTAGATAATAGTGTCATTTATTAAACTATATGTTTAATAGTGAATCACAAAATAGTGGAACACAGTACCTAGATGTGTAGTGTTAATCTATTTGGCGTATGTGGAATGACTGCGTGGCTAATATAAACTAAAGGTCGATAAATAACGTATAATATCTATGATAATATTGCATATACGATAAATGTAAAAAAATACAACTGGGTGAATGTTGCGCCTGTAATCAGTTCTAATATGTAAACAAATAATTCAAAACGCTGCACAGCTTGATGGTAGATATACCAATGCGGAAATGTAAATTGGGAATTAACAAAGAGGAATTATGCAATTGTAAAACCAACGAATGGTCTTTTATTGTGTGCTTTTGCATATGTAAATTGTATGTATCTAAAAGCTTAACTGTCAGTAATATATGCTTTATGCTTATTTTATAATTAGAACAACCACAAAATTCATTTGGATTGTAATTGTATGTTAAAATATTGATTTACAGTGCATTTTAACTGAAGTTTAACACAAATCCAATATAATTGTTATTATTCCTTTTGATATAAATTCGCGGTAGGCTATCTTTGTAAATGCATATTTAATAATATCAAGGATTATATATGATTAATATATCAGGCAATGTAATTACAGCTGCAGAATTAAAAACAGAAATATTGCGTCGGCGATACCTGTCATTATTGTCAAAGAATGACGTTTTCCCTTCTCAAAAAAATTGGGACTATATAATAGCCAGCCGTATGCAAGGACTTGGAGGGCTGTTATATCATAAATATTTGGTGTCCTTAAATACTGATATAAAGGATAGGGTTGAATGTCATCATTGTGCGATAAAAAACTTTCCTAAGTATTTGGATGGACTATGCTATGAGGAGGCGTGCTCTGCGATATATAGCAATTTATCTTCATCGGGACTTGAAGAATCTATAAGATTTGCAGAAAAGTATAATTTATTTGACGCAAGGAGGTTGCTGGTTTTATTAGAGTCTGGGCATATAGACGTTGTTATGAAATTTTTACCCTTATTTAAGGTTGAATATGATGCAGGAGATCTGATATCAATGAAAATGTTGTTGCGGAAACTGCGCAATTTACCGGAATTAGGTTGTAAAAGTATGGTTAAGGGAGTGTTCTCATCCCAAATGCGCTATATTTGTCCTGTTGGTCATGTAAACCCGGACGATTTTGATTTTTGTAATACTCCTGGATGCGGTAGGAATATATTTGGTCTTACTAAGGATGATTTGGCTGTGATAGATGCTTATGAAAATCTTATTGATGTTTTAGAGGATATGATAAGGAAGGGGCAAGCATGAAGCTTGCCCCTTCCTATATACTTTGATTTTTGTTTGCTATTCAGTTTCATAGTCAACGCATGCCCTTTCATCCACTTTTCCACTAATTGCTGATGTCGATGCTACGTGGGCTGGGTGCTGTGCATATATTGCAACATCTTGTATGGAGTCTACAGTTGCAGTTAGCACTAAATCCCATTTCTCTATAGGGTTTTGGTTTATACCTACCTCGATGGACTGTAGTACGTCTATTTGTTCGGGTAACAAAATCAATGCTTCCTTGAACTTGTTTGCAATATTTAAACGTTCTGATTCAGTGCCTTTGAATTTGAATGTGACAATATGCTTTACCATGTGGATTGCGCTTTTGTTTATTATATATCTTTTTTATTATACATACGCTCCCGAGCGGCCAGGACCTTTTCATCAGATGTATAGTCATCATAATCCATCATTTTGTCTATGATGCCATTTGGTGTAAGCTCTATGACGCGGTTGCATACAGTCTGTATAAACTCGTGGTCGTGGCTGGAAAGCATGACAACACCCTTAAACGATTGCAATGTGTTGTTGAACGCTTGTATTGATTCAAGGTCAAGGTGGTTGGTCGGGGAATCAAGAACCATTGTATTTGCGTTACGTAGCATCATGCGGGCAATCATGCACCTCATTTTTTCACCACCTGATAGTACTGATGCCTTTTTGAGCACTTCTTCTCCAGAGAATAGCATTTTGCCTAAAAATCCTTTCAAATATATTTCGCTGGAATCATCGCTGAATTGGCATAGCCAGTCTACAAGGTTTAGGTCGGTATTAAAGAATGAGGAATTGTCCAATGGCAGATAGGCCGTGGTTATTGTTTGTCCCCAATCATAGCTTCCGGCGTCTGGCTTTTTATTGCCATTGATTATTTCAAATAAAGCGGTCATTGCTCTGGGATCGCGGCTAAGGAATACGACTTTATCGTCCTTTTCAATCTGGAAATTTACGTCATTGAAAAGCGTTTCTCCGTCTATGCTGGCTGAAAGCCCCTTTACTTCAAGGATCTTGTTGCCGACTTCTCGTTCGGGGGTGAATATTATACCAGGATAGCGCCTTGAAGACGGCTGAATCTCCTCGATATTGAGCTTTTCAAGCATCTTTTTCCTAGATGTGGTCTGTTTTGATTTAGCGACATTTGCGCTGAATCTTTGTATGAATTCAAGTAGCTCCTTACGCTTTTCTTCCGCTTTTTTGTTCTGCTGTTGCTGCTGTTTCAGCGCAAGTTGGCTGGAGTGATACCAGAAACTGTAATTCCCGGCAAAAAGGGTGACCTTGTTGTAGTCTATGTCAAGTGTATGGGTGCATACAGAGTCCAGGAAATGGCGGTCGTGGGATACGACAAGTACAGTGTTCTCAAATTTTGACAGATAATCTTCAAGCCATGCAACAGTATCAAGATCAAGGTCATTGGTAGGTTCATCGAGCAATAGGTTGTCTGGATTCCCAAAAAGCGCTTTGGCAAGAAGGACACGTACCTTTTCGTTTCCGCTTAGATCTTTCATAAGCATATAGTGCTTATCTTCTTTTATGCCGAGGCCGCTCAACAATGCTGCGGCATCGCTTTCTGCATTCCATCCTTCCAATTCTGCGAATCGCTCTTCAAGTTCGGATGCCCTTATGCCGTCAGCGTCAGAGAAATCCTCCTTGGCATATAGCGCATCCTTTTCTTTCATTATATCCCACAGGACAGTATGGCCCTGGAGGACAGTATTCATGACAGTTTCTTCGTCAAATTTGAAGTGGTCCTGTTCGAGTACGCTCATGCGCTCGCCTGGCCCTTGTGTCACAGAACCGTGGGTTGGAGTGAGCTGGTCGCTTAATATCCGCATCAACGTCGATTTTCCAGCACCGTTCGCTCCGATTATACCATAGCAATTTCCTGGAGTGAATTTTAGATTGACGTCCTGAAACAGGACTCTTTTACCAAACTGTATACCTAGATTGTTTACTGCTATCATTTTTACTTATTTGATTCTGTATTTTATCCTGCAAAGTTACGTTAAAAAAATGAGATTAAGAAACCGATAGCAATAACTACGTTGTTGTAGAGTCAACAAGCAAGTGCCAAATTAGCGAAAGAGTTTTATGAATAGTTCCAACGGCGAAGAAAAGTTGAGCTTT
>ERZ777011.558-NODE-558-length-56079-cov-7.003534_pt1 | contig 56079 bp, 41 predicted proteins | sample MGYA00374964_ERZ777011 | MGnify/ENA primary metagenome ERZ777011 (study PRJEB29310, sample SAMD00008975) | mouse gut metagenome | study: EMG produced TPA metagenomics assembly of the Metagenome analysis of fecal microbiota from mouse which was promoted...
ATGGTTTTCGTGGGGAGGTATAATATTACTCTGACTTTTTCGTTCAATATGTATTGATTGAATATTTTGATATGAAAAGTATATATGATTCTCGTCAGTGGCTGAAATTTGTGTTTATTTTTACGGCTATCCTGATCGCGATTGCTTCACTTGTTGTCTCTGATATGTTGATAAAGGACTTGGCTCAGGAGGAACGCCAAAAAATGGAAGTGTGGGCGGAAGCTACCCGGTTGACAGCAAGTAAGAATACGGCTGTGGATTTGTCTCTTGTTTTAAAGATCCTGGAAGGGAATACGACTATTCCGGTAGTTCTTTGTAATGACAAAGATAGTATTATGTTCGTGAAGAATATAAGTTTTCCAGAAAATGGTGTAGAAGAATTCAAGAAGGCGAAGGTAAAAGAACTGAAAAGCAAAAATACAATTGTGATTGATATGGAGGATGGGGTCTTCCAGTATGTTTATTATGATGATTCTGTCATTTTAAAAAGATTGTTGATTTATCCTTATGTGCAGCTTACGGTTGTATTCGTTTTCATTGTGATCGCTTTTCTGGCACTTGCAAGCACAAAGAAGGCCGAGCAGAATAAAGTATGGGTTGGATTGTCCAAGGAGACGGCTCATCAGTTAGGAACGCCTATTTCGTCTCTGATAGCTTGGGTGGAGTATTTGCGCACAAAGGATATGGACCCTTTCCTTTTGAACGAAATGGAAAAAGATGTGGCGCGTTTGGAAACGATCGCAGAGCGTTTTTCCAAGATCGGTTCTAATCCAGATCCGGTTCCAGTAGATATCAACAATTCTATTTGTTCGGCCTTAAGTTATATGAGCACGCGTATTTCTTCTAAAGTCAAGATTTATACGCATCTAATCGATGAGCCAGTCCCCGTGTTGATGAATGACTCTCTTTTTGCTTGGGTTATTGAAAATTTGACAAAAAATGCAGTAGATGCGATGGAAGGACAGGGGGAAATTACTTTTCAGGTGGAAGAACGTGACAAGGTCGTTCGTATCGATGTTACCGATACAGGGAAGGGAATTGCCAAGTCTAAATTCAAAACCGTATTTAACCCTGGCTATACGACAAAGAAACGTGGCTGGGGATTAGGATTGTCTCTGGTTAAGCGTATTATCGAATCGTATCATGGAGGGAAGATATTCGTTAAGAGTTCGGAAGTCGGCAAAGGCACGACTTTTCGCATTGAACTTCGAAAATGTGAGGGCTAAAATCTTAGATAATAAAAAATAACTACAAACTTATTGCATTTGTGTTTAGTTTTTTCGTACCTTTGCAAGGTTTTTACACTAAAAGGCTTTGGGAAAGTTTAAATTATATAATGTAGATTTGAAAAATCTCACTCCAGGAGTACACGAATTCGAGTATTTATTGGAGAATAAGTTTTTTGTGGACATCGATGGAGATCAAGTCCAAAAAGGAAAAGTGAAGGTTCGCCTCACGGTGAAACGGTCTTCCATGATGTTTGAAATGAACTTTCAGATTGAAGGTGTTGTTATGGTTCCGTGCGATAGATGTCTGGACGATATGGAAATCCCAGTTGACACACATAATCGCCTGGTGGTAAAGTTCGGTAAAGAATATGCCGAAGAAAGTGACGAAGTAGTGGTTATACCGGAAGACGAAGGTGCTATTAACCTTGCGTGGTTCTTGTATGAATTTATTGCATTGGCAATTCCGATGAAACATGTGCATGCTCCGGGAAAATGTAATAAAGCGATGTCGTCCAAGCTGAAGAAGCATACTGCCAGAAGCACTGAAGACGGAGATGATGGGTATGAAGACGATGGCGTGGAAGATGATATCACAATCGACGATGTACCCGTGGCAACAGATCCGAGATGGGATGGTCTGAAAGGTTTACTTGAGAATGATAACAATTAAATAAATTAAAACATGGCACATCCTAAAAGAAGACAAGGTAAGACAAGAACAGCCAAGAGAAGAACTCATGACAAGGCTGTCGCTCCCACAATGGCTATTTGCCCGAATTGCGGCGCATGGCACATTTATCACACTGTATGCGGCGAATGCGGTTATTACAGAGGTAAGTTAGCTATCGAAAAAGAAGCTGCTGTGTAAGTTTATCCGAACTGATAGAGTTTTGATAAACCAAGAAATAGCCCTAAAAGTTTTTTTAGGGCTTTTTTTTAATTGGGATATATAGTCCTTTTATTTAAAAAAATATGGATAAGATAAATGCGGTAATAACAGGCGTAGGCGGATACGTTCCCGAAGATGTATTGACGAACGAAGATATTTCGAAGTTGGTGGATACGACGGATGAATGGATCATGACGCGTGTTGGCATCAAAGAACGCCGAATTTTGAAAGGTGAGGGCATGGGGACCTCATATATGGGTATACGAGCTGTGAAGCAGTTACTCGAAAAGACAAATGTGAACCCAGAAGAAATAGAAGTGATCCTCACGGCTACGACTACGCCTGACCATCATTTCCCGACTACTTCTTCCATTATAGCCTACCATACCGGTTGCAAGAATGCGATGACTTTTGATTTGCAGGGAGCTTGTGCCGGTTTTTTGTATGCTTTGGAAACTGGTTCTAACTATATCCGTTCGGGACGCTATAAGAAAGTGGTTGTCGTGGCTGGAGATAAAATGACCGCTATAACGGATTATCAGGATCGTTCCACTTGTCCTTTGTTTGGTGATGCTTGCGGGGCTGTGTTGCTCGAACCAACGGAGGAAGAAGTGGGGGTGATGGATACGATCCTGCGTACGGATGGTGTAGGCTATTCACATTTGATTATGAAATCCGGTGGTTCAGCCTATCCGCCTTCACATGAAACGGTGAATAACCGTGAGCATTTTGTTTTTCAGGATGGCAAATATGTTTTTAAGTATGCAGTTTCGTATATGGCTGATGTCGCTGCCGAGATCGCTGAACGGAACGGACTGGCACACGACGATATCTCATGGATCGTGCCTCACCAGGCAAATTTGCGTATCATTGATGCTACGGCTAAACGTTTGGGAGTGGATATGGAAAAGGTCATGATCAATATCCAGAAATATGGGAATACCAGTGCCGGGACAATTCCTATCTGCCTTTGGGAGTGGGAAGACAAGCTGAAAAAAGGCGATAACCTGATACTTGCCGCTTTTGGCGCCGGTTTTACATGGGGAGCAATTTATCTTAAATGGGGATATAATGGGAAATAAGCATAAGTCCGGCTTTGTTAATATTGTCGGTAATCCGAATGTTGGAAAGTCTACGTTGATGAATCGCCTTGTGGGAGAGCGTATATCAATCATCACATCGAAAGCGCAGACGACACGACACCGAATCATAGGAATCGTGAATACCGCTGATATGCAGATTGTGTATTCTGACACGCCGGGCGTCTTGCATCCGAATTATAAGTTGCAGGAGTCTATGCTTAATTTTTCACAGTCGGCACTTGGTGATGCCGATGTGCTGCTTTATGTAACTGATGTTGTCGAAAAGATCGACAAGAATGAAGCATTTCTTCAGAAGGTCCAAAAAGTGGAATGTCCGATCCTGTTATTGATCAATAAGATCGACACGACCGCCCAACCAGAGTTGGAAAAACTGGTTGCCGACTGGAAAGAACTTCTTCCGAAAGCAGAGATTATCCCGATCTCTGCCCTTTCGAATTTTAATATAGATTACGTGAAACGCAGGGTGGAAGATCTGATGCCTGAATCTCCTCCCTATTTTGAGAAAGATGCGCTTACCGATAAGCCGGCCCGTTTCTTTGTAACGGAGATCATTCGTGAGAAGATTCTTTTGTACTATCAGAAAGAAATCCCGTATGCGGTAGAAGTTGTTGTTGAGCTGTTTAAAGAAGAAGTTGAGCTGATTCATATCAAAGCGCTCATTATTGTTGAACGCGATTCCCAAAAAGGAATCATCATCGGGCATCGGGGCCAGGCATTGAAAAAGGTGGGTGCTATGGCTCGTAAGGATATCGAACGCTTCTTTGATAAAAAGGTTTTCTTGGAAATGTTTGTCAAAGTGGAAAAAGATTGGCGTAACCGGGATAACATGCTGAAGAACTTTGGTTATCAGCTGGATTAATTAACAGCACAGACAGAAAAAGTTGTTTATGGGAAATATTGTTGCAATAGTTGGTAGACCCAACGTAGGGAAGTCCACCCTCTTCAATCGTTTGACGCAGACGCGGCAAGCGATTGTCAACGAGGAAGCTGGGACTACACGTGACCGTCAGTACGGCAAGGTGGAATGGACAGGTAAAGAATTTTCGCTGATTGATACCGGCGGATGGGTGATTAATTCGGATGATGTTTTTGAAGAAGAAATAAACAAGCAGGTGAAAATTGCCCTTGAAGAGGCAGACGTGATTTTGTTTGTCGTTGATGTCTTGAATGGGGTTACGGATTTGGATAACGAAGTTGCCTCCATCTTGCGTCGTGCCAAGAAGCCTGTGATTGTTGTGGCCAACAAGGCAGATAATTTCGATTTGCATCCCTCTTCTGCCGAATTTTATTCTTTCGGACTGGGTGATCCGTTCTGCATCTCTGCCATCAATGGTTCTTGTTCCGGTGATTTGTTGGATAAAATCGTAGCTACGCTTCCGGATGACAAGCCGGAGGTTCTCGAAGAAGAGTTACCCCGTATCGCCATCATCGGTCGCCCGAATGCTGGTAAATCTTCTTTGATCAACGCCTTTATCGGTGAAGATCGCCATATTGTAACAGATATTGCTGGTACGACTCGTGATTCCATTTACACGAAATATAACAAGTTCGGCCTGAATTTCTATTTGGTGGATACGGCCGGTATCCGTAAGAAGGGGAAAGTGAACGAGGATTTGGAATACTATTCTGTGATCCGTTCGATCCGTGCTATCGAGAATTCGGATGTCTGCGTGTTGATGTTGGATGCCACTCGTGGTATCGAAAGCCAGGATCTGAACATATTCTCTTTGGTCCAAAAGAACAAGAAAGGCTTGGTTGTTTGTGTGAACAAATGGGATTTGGTCGAAGACAAGAGCCAAAAGGTAATCGATACCTTTACGAGTGCGATCCGCGAACGTTTGGCTCCGTTTACTGATTTCCCTATCTTGTTTATCTCGGCATTGACGAAACAGCGCATCTTGAAGGTACTAGAAACAGCCAAAGATGTGTACGAAAATCGCCAACGCCGTGTACCGACAGCCAAGTTGAACGAAATCATGCTGCCGATCATTGAGAACTATCCGCCTCCTGCATGGAAAGGAAAATATATCAAGATCAAATATATCACGCAGCTTCCTGCCGGCCAAGTTCCTTCGTTTGTATTCTTCTGTAACTTACCGCAGTGGATCAAAGAACCTTACAAACGTTTCTTGGAAAACAAGATCCGGGAAAACTGGAACTTTACGGGAACGCCGATTAATATATTTATTCGGGAAAAATAAAAAAGCGCCAATTGGCGCTTTTTTTGTGAACCGTGCCGGATTCGAACCGGCGACCTCTGCCCTGTCAAGGCAGCGCTCTAAACCAGCTGAGCTAACGGTTCCAATGCCACAAAGATAAAAGAAATCTTTAGGTTACAAGCACACTGTGGAGTCCTTTTTATGATTTTTTTTGATCTTTGGGGATACCAAAGGCAATATGAATGTGGATTGATTGAATTTTTGCCTACTGATACTTCTTCTGTTTATTTTCGTTTTGTTTAGAGCCTGTTTAAATTTTGTTTAGCATTCTTATAATAGTTCTTTAAGAGTATGTTTTTCTGTTTTTATAAGGAGCATAGCGAGCTATGTGACGAATAAAAAGAGGAAAACAGACCGGAAAGAAACTCAAAAGAAGCTGGAAAACTTTTTGAACCAAATTTAAACAGGTTCTAAACATAAATGTTCTTTTTGTGTAAAAAGAGCTATCCCTAAGTTAGTTTTAGAATATAAACAAAAAAAATGTAGATTTATTTCTTAGGGATAACCTGTTCATGTTATTTCTATTATAGCGAATTCAGCAATTTGTTCAATTCATTCACCATTTCAGCCGCCGACTTCTGTGTTTCGGACAGGCCTTCCGGTGTGAACATCGAGACTGCTTTGTTCAGTTTATCCAACTTACCGCCTTTGAGTTCTTTGCGGAGGATACGGATTTTTTCACAATCCTGGATGCCTTCAACCAAGCGCTCGAAGCGGATCGAGCTGCGGGGCCCCGGATAGATGTTGTATGTGTCGCCGGCTGCCCAGGTACGGAAGCGGGAGTCGCGTAGCGGGTCGGATGTCCAGCTGTTCACGGCCCAGCGCAGGTATCCGTCATACCCTCCGGCGATGGCGTGCAGGGTGGTCCAGGTGGCTTCGGCAGGGTCGGAGAAGGTGAAGATGTTCGGGAAGGCTTCCGTGCAACATGTATACACTGTGCTGATTTGCCCCTTACGTTCGCGTTCGGCTTTCACATCTTCCGGGAATTTGTGGCCATAAGGAATGCTCAGGTAATACAGGTCGGATTGGATTTCAGGATGGTAGTTCCCTGCCAGCGTGATCTTGAATTCAGGATCAGCCTGTTTAATGACTTTGATTGCTTCGCGCATGGCTTCCATCGGACGTTCGTCCATCGAGATGGCAGTCTTTTCGAACCAGCCTTTTTCACGCAGGTGGCGGGAAAAATCTTTCAGGAAGGAACCCCAGTATTCGGAATATCCGTCATCACCCGGTTTGACGTTGACAAACTGCACGCGGTTGGTGGCCTCGTCGTAGTAATCGAAAGTCAAAGCCCAAGGGATCATGGTGTAGCAACTGATCAGGTCTTTGATTCCCACTTCGTTCATCATGAACGAGACCCATTTGTCGAATACGTCATACCTGTATACCCATGTCCCGTCGATCTTCTTGATGCGAGTTACCATGCTGTCAAAATGGTCTTCCGTCTGTCCGGCCCAAGGCTTGTGCATGATACTGGTTGTGATAGCCCGTTGTCCGGCGTTCGCCAGCATCTTCATGATGGGGCGCATGGCGTCAAAATGTTCTTTGCTCCAAAGCGGAACCTGGTAATAGCGGGCTACGGCGTATGGATTTTGCCACAAGTCCAAATGGAACGCCCAGTCTTGCGGGGCCGGCAGTGTACGGTTGAGCACGTCAATCTCGAACTGGAGGTTCATTGTTTGGAAGTTCTTTCCCGAAACAGTCAATGTCCCTTTGTATTTTCCGGCCCGGGTATCCGACGGAACCCATACGTTCAACCAGATCGGTTGCGTCGTGTAGGATTTGATATCTTGTATCTTAACGATATCCAATACGTCGGCAACGATGGACGAATCCCATTCCGCCTTGTTTTCGCGGTGTCCGCAACCGCCTGTCCGTTCCTTGTTCAGTTCGTCGGTCATGACATAGCGAACGAAGTTGGTCGTGACGGCAGAAGCTGGGATGACGGCAGAACCGCATTTCAGTTCGCTGACAGTGATTGTTGCCCCGTCCAACGCCTCTTTGGTCCATAACACGGCCTGCGCGTTGATACGTTCCCCTTTCCAGGCTTTTCCTTGCCAACGAGAGGTCTTCTTCACGTCGGGAACGTTCAGTTTCTTGTAGCGGATATCCGTTGTTCCCCAGCTCAATTGGGTAGGAGTTGTCATTTTATCCCAGACTTCCACGCCGTCGTGCGGCTTGGTGTCTGTCAATTCTTCATAATTGCCCAAAGGATACTTTTCAGTCTGTTGAGCGAAACAGACCGGCCCTAATGTCAGCAAGGCCGATAGGATAAGAGCGTTCTTCATTTATGATTGATGTTTTTAGTTTTACGTGGGTAAAGATAGGAAACAATGCACAATTGACAATGGGCAATTGACAATTACTTTCTCCCTAATGGTCAATTCTTAATCCTTCTATAATGGCACGTAATCAAATCCCCATTATCGTCATGTAAGTGCATGCCGCTTCCTTCACAATAGCGGAACATGTCGCAGTCTGCGCATTGTCCTTTCCGTGCCCATTCTCGGTTGCGGTATTCTTTGAAGCCGTTGTTCCATACATCTACAAAACTGTCTTTGTAAATATTCCCCTGATGGAAGTTTGCACGGATGCTCGGACAGCCGGATATCGAGCCGTCGATCAGCACCGACGCCGTGCTGACTCCTGCATTGCAGTGGAAAATTTGGTCGCGCACTTCCCCTTCATAGTTGCCGAGGAAGCCTTCACAGGCAAAGCTCGTGTGTATCTTTCCTTCTGCGCGGCAATGGCGAATGAAGCGCAGCAGCCAGGTGAACTGCTGGTTATCGATCTGCAACTCCGGTGTCTCTGCTGCCCGACCGACCGGAAAAATGGTAAAGATACGCCAGTTTTTGACTCCCATTTCGGCCAGGAAATCTTTGAACAGCATCAGGTCTTTAAAATTTTTTTGGTTGACGCAGGTCACGACGTCCCAGACGATCTCCTTCTCTTCCGCCAGCATCGCAATGGCATTGACGGCCCCTTCGAAGCTCCGGCGGTTTCCTCTGAGCCAGTTGTGCGCTTCTTCGAACCCGTCGAGGCTGATGGTGATGGAGTGCATTCCTGCTGCCAACAGCGAGTCTAACCGTTCGCGGGTGAGCAGTAATCCGTTGGAGACGATTCCCCAGGGATATTCACGTTTGTTCAGTTCCCGCCCGCATACCTCGATGTCTTTACGGATCAATGCTTCTCCGCCTGTAAAGGTGATCATCACCTGATGCGGGTCTATATGCGGTGTGATCTCGTCTATTACTTTCAGGAAATCTTCGACCGGCATATCTGGATGGGCGGACGAGACGTGGCAATCGCTTCCGCAATGCAGGCAGGAGGCATTACAGCGAAGCGTACACTCCCAAAAGAGCGTACGCAACTCATGTATCTTGGCCCGGTTTTTCCGGATGCTTCTAAATAATTCTAAAGCAAGGCGTTTTCGTAATCCTGGACGTTTATTCATTCTTTATTTCTTTTTTTAATTCGATATTCAAATCCTATATGTTTCAATAATTTGTGATTCGGATTTTTTGCGTAAAGCAATCGTTTATTTGTTTTTTCTTCTTTCTTTTCTTTAAGTACGATGGTGATTTCCTTTGTCGCTTCTCCCAAATACCATTCTCCGTCATTTCCTGTCATCTCCGCATCTTTGAAAGATACCGATACGCTGTCCGAGGCATAACTGCCTCCATTCTGCTCTCCATCGATATCTGTGAGTAAGAGCGGAATGTTGTCGCCCCTCAAGAAACCGTTGAATGAGTAGTTGAATTCTCCTTTACTATCGGTATATAACGTGTCTGTGTGAGGGATATTCTCTCCGTAAGGTGAACGAATTTGGATCTGCGGAATAGGGGCATTGCTTTCATTTGTAACTTTTCCCTTGATCGTGAACTTTGAATGAGGTGTGCCGTACATATCGGTCGATATCTGGTCGCATGAGGAGAACCCCAGCAGTGCAAGTATGCCGGTTAATAGCCAATTGACACTTTTCAGGATGTAGGTAGAGATCTTTTTCATATCCTTATAGCATGTTTATATATATGATTGATGCAAATATAACTTTTATAGTTGCATTTTTTATTGTTTTTTTTCGGATATATGATCTTTTTTGATGGAATAGATTCGTTTTTCGGCTGCATACTATAAAAAATAGGGCTGATGGGCTAAAGAATAAGGACGGATGAAATAAAGTGCAGCGAGGATATCCGGAATCAGCCGGATATTGAGTAACTTGCGCCCCAAATTCAATCGATTGATCAAACATGAAGCATTTTTTGCGTATACTGGGGCGTTTTGTGCCTCCCTATAAGAAGTTTATGGTATGGAATGTGATATTTAATATCCTGTCCGCCATTTTGAACTTGTTCTCTTTTGCTTTAATAATCCCGATTCTGAATATCCTGTTTAAAATCAGTGATGAAACCTATACCTATACGGACTGGACGTTTGCTCCTTTCTCGTTTGAGGCTTGGAAAGCGACACCGGAATTGCTGAAAAACAATTTCTTCTGGTTCGTGTCCGACATGATCGAGACGAAAGGTGGTTCCTTTACGTTGATTATATTGGGCATTTTCCTGATTGTGTCCACTTTTCTGAAGGTCGGGACGATGTACATGGCTTTTTACACAATGATTCCGATTCGTACGGGGGTCGTTCGAGACATCCGCAACCAGATCAACCGCAAGATAACGGAACTACCGTTGGGCTTTTTTTCGGAAGAGAGGAAGGGAGATATAATCGCCCGTGTTTCAGGAGATGTGAACGAGATCGAGACTTCGATCATGAGCTCGCTCGACATGCTCTTCAAGAATCCGATCCTGATCCTGATCTATCTGACCGGGATGATTGTTATCAGTTGGCGGTTGACACTTTTTGTTTTTATACTGCTGCCTTTCGCCGGATATGTGATGGGGACGGTTGGAAAGAAGTTGAAACGGAAATCGTTCGAGGGACAACAACAATGGGGCTATCTGATGAGCCAGATAGAGGAGACGTTGGGCGGTTTGCGCGTCATCAAGGCTTTTAATGCGGAGGAGAAGATACAGGACCGTTTTGAGAAGAGCAACGAAACGTTTCGGCGGCTGACCAACCGCATTTACCGTCGCCAGCAGATGGCGCATCCGATGAGCGAGTTCTTGGGGACGGCCACGATCGCGATTGTATTGTGGTATGGCGGTACGCTGATCCTGAGCAGCAACAGCCCGATCGACGCTTCCACTTTCATATATTACTTGGTGATTTTTTATAGTATAATCAATCCGGCAAAGGATTTGAGCAAGGCTTCATACGCCATTCAGAAGGGGCTTGCCTCTATGGATCGCGTCGATAAGATCCTGAAGGCGGAGAGCGATATCAATGATCCTCTGAATCCGAAACCGGTCGCGTTGACGGAAAGTATTCGTTTTAAGGATGTCTGGTTCAAGTACCAGCATGAATGGGTGTTGAAAGGCATCGACCTGACGATACCGAAAGGACGCACGGTCGCGTTGGTCGGACAGTCGGGATCGGGAAAGAGCACGCTGGTGGATTTGTTGCCTCGTTTCTATGATGTGGACAAGGGGAGCATAACGATCGACGGCACGGATGTGCGTGAAGCGACCTTGTATGATCTGCGCAGTTTGATGGGGAATGTCAACCAAGAGGCGATTCTGTTCAACGACACGTTCTTTAATAATATTTCTTTCGGTGTGGATGGAGCTACGCTTGAACAGGTGCAAGAGGCGGCGCGTATCGCCAATGCGCATGATTTTATCATGGCGAGCGAGAATGGATATGATACCAATATCGGTGATCGCGGCGGCAAGTTGTCAGGCGGACAGCGCCAGCGCATCAGCATTGCACGTGCTATCCTGAAGAACCCGCCGATCCTGATCCTTGACGAAGCAACCTCTGCACTCGATACCGAGTCGGAACGCTTGGTGCAGGAGGCTTTGGAGAACCTGATGCGTAACCGTACGACGATCGTGATTGCACACCGGCTCTCGACGATTCGGGGGGCGGATGAGATTTGCGTGATGCATGAAGGGGAGATTGTGGAGCGTGGACGGCATGAAGAGCTGATTGGGCTGGATGGGTATTATAAGAAGCTTTGCGATATGCAAAGTTTCTAACGTTACTTTTGGCTTGATCCAAAAATAACAGATAAGTAATGAAAAAAGAATGAATTAATAATTAAATATTTTAATGCTATGAAATTAAAATGTCTATCATTCATCTTACTGATCCTTGCAGGATGCAACATGTCGGATATGAAAACGGGGAAGCTGTTGTCTTATCACTTCGATACTCCGGCAAGGATTTGGGAAGAATCGTTCCCATTGGGTAACGGGCGTCTGGGGTTGATGCCGGATGGAGGTGTCGATACGGAAAAGATCGTGTTGAATGAAATATCCATGTGGTCGGGAAGTAAGCAAGATACGGATAATCCTGAGGCATATTATTCGTTGGGTACTATCCGTAAACTCCTTTTTGAAGGGCGTAACGATGAGGCTCAGGAACTGATGTATAATACGTTTGTCTGCAAAGGCGAGGGAAGCGGACAGGGGCAAGGGGCGAATGTCCCGTATGGCAGTTACCAACTGCTGGGTAACCTGGTCCTGAATTATGATTATCAGGGAAGTGCCGATACCATTTCCGGATATAGGCGTGAACTGGATCTCGATAATGCGATTGCGACAGCTTCCTTTAAAAGGGGCAAAGTGGCGTATGGCCGTGAGGTCTTTACTTCATTTGCCGATGACTTGGGGGTGATCCATCTGACAGCCGATGCGGATAGAGCGTTGAACTTCTCTTTCGGCATGAACCGCCCTGAACATTATAAGGTGACGGTCGATGGTGATGACCTGCTGATGCAGGGGCAACTGCCTGACGGTGTCGATACGCTCGAAATGAAAGGCTTGCGTTATGCATCCCGTGTACGTGTTGTCTTGCCGAAGGGAGGAACTATTACTCCCGGTGATTCTACTGTTTCCGTACGGAATGCTTCCGAAGCGATCTTGTTGGTCAGCATGGCAACCGACTATTTCGATAAAGACCTGGACGGCAAGATTACTTCTCTGTTGGATAATGCGGAGAAGAAAGAGTATGCCTCTATGAAGAAAGCGCATGTTGCGGCCTACCGTTCCCTTTTCGACCGCGTAGAGCTGGACTTGGGGCATTCTTCCCGGGAAGACCTGCCGATGGACGAACGCTTGGCTGCTTTCAACGAAAATCCGGACGATCCTTCGCTGGGGGAGCTCTATTTTCAGTTCGGACGTTATCTGCTGATTTCATCTACGCGTGTCGGCTTGCTGCCTCCCAATCTGCAAGGGCTATGGTGTAATACGATCAATACTCCTTGGAACGGAGATTACCATTTGAATATCAATCTGCAAATGAATCACTGGCCGGCCGAGGTAGCGAACCTTTCCGAACTGCACCTTCCGTTGGTGGAATGGACGAAACAGCAGGTGGCCAGTGGCGAACGGACGGCCAAGGCTTATTATAACGCCCGCGGCTGGGTGACGCATATCCTGGGAAATGTCTGGGAGTTTACCGCACCGGGCGAACATCCTTCTTGGGGAGCGACCAATACGTCTGCCGCCTGGCTTTGCGAGCATTTGTACATGCACTATCTGTATACGCTGGATAAGGAATATCTGAAAGACGTTTACCCGGTTTTGAAAGGGGCTTCCCTGTTCTTTGTGGATATGCTGGTGGAAGATCCCCGCAATAAATACCTGGTGACTGCTCCAACTACTTCGCCTGAAAACGGGTATAAATTGCCGAATGGCAAAACCGCCCATATCTGTGCCGGTTCGACAATGGACAACCAGATCGTACGCGAACTGTTCACCAATACGATCGAGGTTGCCCATATTTTAGGACTCGATTCTGCTTTCGCCGGTGAGCTGGCTGCTAAACGTGCCCGCCTGATGCCGACGACGATCGGTAAGGACGGGCGTATCATGGAATGGCTCGAACCCTATGAGGAGGTTGAGCCCCATCATCGCCATGTCTCCCATCTCTATGGCCTCTATCCGGGTAACGAAATCTCGATGGAGCATACGCCTGAACTTGCCGAGGCTGCCCGCAAATCACTTGTGGCCCGTGGCGATAAGAGCACAGGCTGGTCGATGGGATGGAAGATGAATTTCTGGGCGCGCCTGCATGACGGAGACCATGCTTACAAGTTGCTTGTCGACCTGCTCCGTCCGTGTGTGGACCGCAAAACGAATATGACGAACGGCGGCGGGACCTATCCGAACCTGTTCTGTGCGCATCCTCCTTTCCAGATCGACGGTAATTTCGGTGGTTGTGCCGGTATTGCCGAGATGTTGCTACAGAGCCAGGCCGGACAAATCGAATTGCTTCCGGCTCTTCCTTCCGCCTGGAAAAACGGTAGCTTTAAAGGTCTGAAAGTGCGTGGCGGCGGCGAAGTGTCTGCAAAATGGAAAGAAGGCCGGTTGACCGAAGCCGGTTTGAAAGCCCTGGTTTCCGATTCGTTCCGTATCAAACTCCCCGTTGATTCTGCTAATATGAGCATCAAGGTTAACCAAAAAGCTGTATCTCTCCCGGTTGTTGACGGCATGTTGGTCGTGGAGTTGCAGGCAGGGGATCAGTTGGTACTGAAATTTTAATCAATATAACGGTAATTTATATATAAACCCCACCGATAAGCGCTGTGTGTTTTCGATCGAAGCACCCAGCGCTTGTGCTTTTTCCGTCAGGTGGTAGGAGCGGGCTGTTCCGGTCAGGAAGATATGCAGGTTTTCATCCGCCATCGGATAGAATTCGATACCGGCTTGATAGCCCCATGCCGTACGGTATTTGCCTTTAGGGAGTTCTCCCTCTTCCTCTCTGGTTTTATAGATTGAGCCGGTTTCGTACATTCCTTTGGCGAAAGCATTCCATTTCGGATGGAACCGGTAATTCATTTCGGCAACGAGTGAAAAATACTGGACATTACGCAGGCAGACAGGTTCTTCCTCATTATCTCCGGACGAGGGAACGAGTTCCGTCAGGATACCTAACGGATCGAGCGGACCGCGTGTGTACATCACATCCAGATAACCGTCGAACGGCCCTGTGCAAACGTTGTGCCCGGCCCATGCCATATACATCCATTTCCCTTTCGCCTGTTCGCCGGCGGTGGCCGAATAGCGGAGGTTCAATACTTCGTCCAGATAGCTGCTGTTCCAGTTGAATGTATAGAATAGCGGGGCGCGGGGCTTTTCGATTCCGGCCGGAAGCGTGCCATAAGCGTCTTCCATACTCCCGATGCGGTTGTCCGTGACCTGTATGCGAAGTTCCTGTGAAGCAACCGGTTGGTAACCGAGGGTGAGACCTGTGAAATAGCAATCCATGTATTCATTCATATCGCTATATTCATATATCGCATACGGATCGAGATCATATTCGAACCCACCCCAGGCAGCATCCTGCTTTCCTAAGGTGACGGTGAACTTATCGCTGAGGCGGTAACCGACCAAAGCATATTCGATCGATTCCGGCAGGTTCTCCAGTTCCATGCCTTCGTTCCCTTGGTTGAGGTTTTGGCGATACCAGTAGAAAAGACGGTCGCTGACTTCCCCGGTCGCTTCGATTTTGATATGGTTGAAGCGGAAAGCGGTCTCGTCCAGTTTCTTTCCGGTAAAGAATGTGTTGAAAGAAGCGTGCATCTCCAGGTCCAGATTGAATGCGTTCGTGCGTTTGGGAATCTTTGTCGCATATTCAAATAAGGAAATATCGGAGGAATCCCGTTCGGGGATAAATGATTGTGCTTGTACGGAAAGAGTACATAAAAAGAAGGCCGACAGCCAAAATGCCGTTAGTCGTTTCATTGTCGATTATGATTATGTTTGATTCTGGCTGCAAAGTTACTATTTCTCTTTGTTTTTTCCCATGTGCTTCATTACCTTTGTATCCGGATAGGAGATGTTCTTCTGCAATATTGATGCAATGGTCGCCGATGCTGATTAGAATAATGGCAGAGAGATAAAGGAATAAGCCAGACTGTTGTTATGTGGTTTTGCAGATGTTTTTGAGATGTAGAAACATTAATGAGGCTGAAAATAATTTTGATATAAACCATGAGAAATTCATTGAAAATCGCTGTACTGATTCTATGTACGATCTGTTTGCCTTTTGCAGGCAACGCCCGGCGGGCAACCGGTAAAGAGGATCGTGCGTTTTGGGTGGAAAACCTGACACGCATTGCCGATCCCGTCCTTGTCAATCTGAGTAATAATACGCTGAAGAAGAATATGCCTTACGAATCGTTGGGTAACCGTCATCGCTTCTCGCATTTGGAGGCGGTAGGTCGTTTGGTCTGCGGCATCGCCCCTTGGCTGGAACTCGGACCGGACGAGACGCCGGAAGGCAAGCTTCGCCAAAAATATATCAACCTGACGGTAAGAGGTTTAAAGAATGCTGTTAACCCGCAAGCTCCCGACTATCTGGTTTTTGGTGAACCGTCGCAGCCTTTGGTGGATGCCGCTTTTTTGGCCCAGGGATTATTGCGTGCCCCGAAACAGCTTTGGGGAAATCTTGATTCGCAGGCAAAAGAATGGATGATAACCGAGTTGAAGCGGAGCCGTAACATCAAGCCTTTCGAAAGTAACTGGTTGCTTTTCGCTTCGACCGTCGAAGCCGCTTTGTTGGAGTTAACAGGAGAATGTGACATGGAGCGGATGCTGTATGGGGTGAAAAAGTTCCGTGACGAATGGTATAAAGGTGATGCCATGTATGGGGACGGAGTAGACTTCCACATGGACTATTATAATAGCTTCGTGATTCATCCGATGTTGACGGACGTGTTGGTCGTGATGAAGAAACATGATATCGAAGGAGTTGATTTCTTGGATACACAGTTGAAACGCCATGCTCGTTATGCCGAGATACTGGAACGTTTTATTTCTCCCGAAGGAACTTTTCCGGTTGTCGGTCGTTCCATCTGCTACCGTTTCGGTGCTTTCCATGCGTTAGGGCAGGCGGCTTTGATGCATATTCTGCCCGAACGGGTGAAACCTGCTCAGGTGCGTTGTGCTTTGACATCCGTCATCCGTCGCCAGTTGAAGTCTCCGGCTAATTTCGACGAAAACGGTTGGTTGCGTGTTGGCTTTACAGGTGAACAAATTGAGATCTCCGAATCGTATATAAATACGGGAAGTGTCTATCTTTGTGCTTTTGGCTTTGTGCCTCTGGGATTGCCGGAAACGGATGAGTTTTGGTTCTCTCCTTATACCGAATGGACGAATGTGAAGGCTTGGAACGGGGAGAAGGTACAGGCAGACCATGCGATTAGGTAATTGAAAAATTGAGAATTGAAAATTGAAAAATGATACAACTGTAAGAATATGAAAACAAATTATGAATTGCGTTATGCTTCGCATCCGGAAGATGCGAAGCTATATGATACGAAACGTATCCGTCGTGATTTCTTGATTGAGAAAGTGTTTACTCCGAACGAGGTGAATATGGTCTATTCGATGTACGACCGTATGATCGTCGGTGGTGCTATGCCTGCCGGTGAGATGCTGGTTCTGGAAGCTATTGATCCGTTGAAAGCTCCTTTCTTCTTGACTCGTCGCGAGATAGGAATCTTCAACGTAGGCGGAGCGGGTGTCGTAAAAGTTGGGGATGCTGTCTTTGAACTTGATTTTAAGGAAGCTCTTTATTTGGGTTCCGGCGACCGTGAAGTGACATTTGAAAGCAAGGATGCCGAGAATCCGGCTAAATTCTATTTTAATTCTACGACTGCACATTGTAACTATCCGGATAAGAAAGTAACGAAGGCTGACGCTGTTGTTGCCGCTATGGGTTCTTTGGAAATGTCAAACGACCGCAACATCAACAAGATGATCGTCAATCAGGTCCTTCCTACCTGCCAGTTGCAGATGGGTATGACGGAACTGAAACCGGGTAGTGTCTGGAACACGATGCCGGCACATGTGCACAGCCGTCGTATGGAAGCTTATTTCTATTTTGATATTCCTGAAGATCAGGCTATCTGTCATTTCATGGGCGAAGTAGATGAAACCCGTCATATCTGGATGAAGGGCGATCAAGCCGTTTTGTCTCCCGAATGGTCTATCCATAGTGCTGCTGCTACTCACAACTATACATTTATTTGGGGAATGGGTGGTGAAAACCTGGATTACGGGGATCAGGATTTCTCTTTGATCACCGATTTGAAATAAATATGTCGGCTGGTAACGAATAAAGGTTTAAATAGTATATTGGATTATGGTAAATTTTTCATTGGAAGGCAAGGTCGCACTTGTTACAGGTGCGGCTTATGGGATCGGATTTGCGATGGCGCAGGCTTTGGCGCAAGCCGGGGCTAAGATCGCTTTTAATTGCCGCGGAAAAGAACACTTGGATAAGGCTTTGGCTGATTATGCCGCACTGGGAATCGAGGCAAGAGGATATTTGTGTGATGTGACCAAGGAAGATGAGGTAAGGGCCATGGTGGCCGACATCGAGGAACAACTTGGCGTCATCGATATTTTAGTGAATAATGCCGGTATAATCAAGCGTATTCCTATGGATAAGATGAGCGTGGAAGATTTTCGTCAGGTAGTGGATATTGACCTGACGGCTCCTTTTATCGTCTCCAAAGCTGTTATTCCTTCCATGATCAAGAAAGGACATGGCAAGATTATCAATATCTGCTCAATGATGAGCGAACTCGGTCGCGAGACGGTTTCGGCTTATGCTGCTGCCAAAGGCGGCTTGAAGATGCTGACCCGTAACATCGCTTCCGAATATGGCGAATACAACATCCAGTGTAACGGGATCGGTCCGGGCTATATCGCGACCCCGCAGACGGCCCCTTTGCGTGAAAGACAGGCTGACGGTTCACGGCATCCGTTCGATGCTTTTATTGTAGCCAAGACTCCGGCTGCCCGTTGGGGAACTCCCGAAGACCTGATGGGACCTGCTGTGTTCCTGGCCTCCGACGCTTCCAACTTCGTAAACGGTCACGTTCTGTATGTCGATGGCGGTATTCTGGCTTATATCGGTAAACAGCCTTGATAATGTCGTGCTAAGGGCTGTGTTGTCTCTTTATGCCTGAGGCGGAACTTCTGAAGAGGTATCTGTTGGCAAAAAGCCTCCTTGTTCCAAAGACGGACAAGGAGGCTTTTTTGTGTAAGGCAAAGCCCGTTGTTATTTGTTGTATTTGCTCCAGTCTACATTATGCATGTCACCGCTGGTTGCCAGTTCTTCGTGGAAAGCGAAGCAACATTTCAGGTTCTGGGGCGTGTGTCCCTTGATACCCATTGCCAGATACTCTTCCAATAACGGTTTGTAATCCGGGTGAACGCAGTTGTCGATGATGCAACGTGCACGCTGGATCGGGGATTTGCCGCGCAAGTCGGCAACGCCATATTCCGTGATAATGACTTTGACGGAGTGTTCGCTGTGATCCAAGTGAGAAACCATCGGTACGAATGCGCTGATCTTGCCTTCCTTCGCCGTCGACGGGGTCGTGAAGATAGAGAGCATGGCCGAACGGGTGAAATCGCCCGAACCACCGATACCGTTCATCATTCTCGTTCCGGATACGTGTGTGGAGTTGATGTTACCGAATATGTCCGCCTCCAAAGCCGTGTTGATAGCCACCAGACCGAGACGGCGGGCGACTTCCGGATTGTTGGAGATTTCCTGCGGGCGAAGCAGAATCTTGTCTTTGAAGAAATCCAGGTTTGCATAGATATCGCGGATCACTTCGTTGCTGACAGACAGTGAACAACCGCTGGCAAACTTGACACGTCCCTGTTTCATCAAGGCGATAACGGCGTCTTGGATAACCTCCGTATACACGTTGAATGCCGGGATGTCCTTGTTTTCGCCCATGCAACCCAAAACGGCATTGGCAACATTGCCTACGCCACTCTGCAACGGAACGAATTCTTTCGGCAGGCGTCCGGCTTTGATTTCGCCAACCAGGAAGTTCGCAACATTCTGGCCGATGGCCATTGTCACGTCATCCAGCGGGGAGAACTTGCCGCCTTCGTTCGGCTCGTCGGTCTTGACAACGCCGACAATCTTAGCCGGATCGACTTTCACACAGTCGCTGCCGATACGGTCGGAGGGAGTGTAGATAGGTATTTCGCGACGGTAAGGAGGATCAGCCGGTTCGTAGATATCATGCATTCCGCGGATTTCTTTCGGGTGGCGGCAGTTCAACTCGACGATGATACGGTCCGCCATGCGGCAGATGGTCGGCAGGATACCGACACCGCTTGTCGGAACGATTTCGCCTTCTTCCGTTACATCGGCAGCTTCGACGATGGCCACGTCGATCTTGCCCAGGAAGCCGTAACGCAGGCTTTGTGCCAGTTCTGACAAGTGCATATCGTAATACTCTGCGCCGTGTGAGTTCAGCAGTGCACGCAGGTCTTTGTTGGACTGATAAGGTGTACGGAATTTGATTGCGTTGGCGCGAGCCAGTTCGCCATCCAGTTTGTCTCCGGTTGAGGCGCCGGTAAACATGCCGATCTGGAACGGGTTTCCTTTTTCATGTTCGGCAATTGCTTTTTTTGCAATAGCACCCGACACGACTTTAGGACATCCTGCCGGAGTAAATCCGCTAAAGCCCACATTGTCGTCGTGGTGTACGAATGAGGCAGCTTCTTCAGCTGTAATAAATTTTAAAGCCATGATATTATTTGTTGTTATATTAGTAATTCTTTATTCAGTTAACAGTACAACGCAAAGGTATTAAAAAAGAATATAGATTAATACTTGCGATTAAGTATTTCGGTGTAAATAACAGCTTTTCTGAGTTCGGCGGCATTGTCGAACTCAAGATCCGTAAGCGGACTTTCTTCGTCGGCCGGGGGAACGCCCGGATGGTTTCCGGCAGGAGACAGTCTGTTTGTCGTTTTTTCGGCGGCAAATAACGGTGCGGGTTCTGCCACTTGTTGTTTTTTATGCTTTCTTTTGGGAGTGGCAACAGGTTTCTTTACCGGTTTCGGATTATTCATTTCTTCCAGAATTTCCCAAAAACCTTTGTCGGGTACATTTTCTTCATTCGTGACGATTTCCCTGTCCGGTTGCCCCAATATCTGTTTGGGGCGTTTTTTCTTGTTCTTGGAACCGAACAAACTACTGATCCCTGCAATTATCAGGAATACAATATATAGCCAATCTCCTGCATTATCCATAAACTTTGATTATTTTTGCACTCCAAATGTAGGAAATATTATTTAGAAGTGAAAGAAAGGAAAGATATAATAGATATAAAAGTAAATAAGGGTAACTTCACAGCCACCCTTATTTGATTTAACCAAAACCTTAACTATGAAAAAATTTACGTTTTTCGAATGCAAATATAAACGTGAGATTTTAACTGTGCAAGTATTTGATGAATTATTTTTCAAAAACATTTATATTTAACAGTAATTAGTAAATAGGATGGCAAATCAAGAGAATGGCGCGGACTTAAAATCCGCAGCCGTAACAGAAGAAAAGAAGTTGTTTATAGAGACTTACGGGTGTCAGATGAATGTGGCGGACAGCGAAGTCGTTGCTTCCATCATGAAGATGGATGGATACGCAGTGACTGACAAGATTGAGGAGGCTGATGCCGTTTTCGTCAACACGTGTTCGGTCCGTGACAATGCGGAGCAGAAAATCTACGGGCGGCTTCAGTATTTCCAGTCTTTGAAGCGGAAGAAAAAAAACTTGGTGATTGGCGTGCTCGGATGTATGGCGGAGCGAGTGAAAGGGGAGTTGATCGAGGTGCATCGTGCCGATTTGGTCGTCGGTCCGGATTCCTATATGGATCTGCCGAATCTGGTGGGAGCGGTCGAACGTGGTGAGAAGGCGATCAATGTCGAGCTTTCCACGCAGGAAACCTACAAGGATGTGATCCCGTTGAAATTGGGTGGCGCGCATATTTCGGGCTTCGTCTCCATTATGCGCGGGTGTAATAATTTTTGTACTTATTGCATTGTGCCGTATACCCGTGGAAGGGAGCGGAGCCGGGACGTGGAAAGTATCCTGAACGAGATACGCGACATGCGCGATAAAGGTTTCAAGGAAGTGACCTTGCTGGGGCAGAACGTAAATTCTTATCTCTTTGAGAAAGAGGGAGAGAAGATCTCTTTTCCTGTTTTGCTGAAGCGTGTCGCCGAGGAAGTGCCTGAAATGCGTGTCCGCTTTACCACTTCGCACCCGAAGGATATGAGCGATGAAACCCTGCACGTGATCGCCGAACATGATAATATATGTAAGATGATCCACCTTCCCGCACAATCGGGCAGTTCCCGTATCCTGAAAGTCATGAACCGCAAATATACGCGCGAATGGTATCTGGACCGTATTGCCGCTATCCGTCGTATCTTGCCGGATTGTGCGATCTCGACCGACTTGTTCTGCGGTTTTCATTCCGAGACGGAAGAGGATTACCAGGAAACACTTTCCCTGATGCGCGAAGTGGGTTATGACAGCGCTTTTCTTTTCAAATATTCCGAGCGTCCGGGGACATACGCAGCCCAACATCTTCCCGATACGGTCAGCGAAGAAGAGAAAGTTCGCCGCCTGCAAGGCATGATCGACTTGCAGAACCGGCTTTCGGAAGAAAGTAACAAGCGCGATATCGGCAAAGTGTTTGAAGTGCTGATCGAAGGTTTTTCCAAACGTTCGCGTGAGCAGTTGTTCGGTCGTACCAGCCAGAACAAAGTCGTGATTTTCGACAAGAAGAATTATCATGTAGGACAATTTGTCAAGATACGCATCGACCGTGCTTCCTCTGCCACTCTGTTTGGGGAACCGGTGGAATAGGCTGTGTCGGGTTTATCCGTGCCTTACATTTCATGGGAGTGTCAAAAAAACATTCGTGCTTTTTTGGGCACTCCTCTTCCTCCGGCTCTTCTGAATGATTAAAAAAGGCTTCTGAAAGGCATTTGAAAGCAATTTTAACACCTCGTTGCTTCACAGATACCTCTCTTTTGTGATTGACATTTTGAACGGAATCTTTTCTTTTTTACTGATATTCTGTTTTGATTTTAGCTGTTATTTTGCTTTTTATGATGATATGGTAAATGAATCAAGCGATTTTTCAAACAAAATGAAAAACCTGAACTCTTTCTCCTTGCCCTGTTTGCAGCCGCTCCTGTAACAGGGCACATATAGGCGACTCAGAGAAGGGTTGCTTTCCGGGTGACAATAAGCGTAGGGTGAGCTGACGTAAAGCATAGGGTTAGCACCCGTAACCCATCGGGTTATGGTGGCTAAAGCGATTCATCGAAAATGTAAATAACTGTTATCTGTTGAAGATAAAATAACATAGAGTCGAAATTTCGTCGGAAACAGCCTGTTTTTGCCCTTTTCGGAGGGATGGAATCTCCATTCGGATGGATAGTTAGAGGCTTGATAATCTGATATGTATTTGATTATATAATGTACACGCGTACCTTAATATGATATGGCGATTTTGATGTGTATTGTGCTTGTACACGGTTGTATGATAGGCAGATATGCGCGATTTTGAAATGGACGGGGATAACGTACGTTTATTTTTGCCATTTTTGGAAGGAGGATAAGGCAAGTTCGTATTGGAAAGAGCAATGTTTGTACAGAATAAGCTATCTAATTGATAAGAAAGAATATAGAAAAGGAAAAATTATTTGAGAAAAGGATTGCAGGTTTAAAAAGTAGTTGTATTTTTGTGGTGTGAAAATGACTAATTAAAACGTACGTTTTATCTTGTCAAAATACAGCCGTTAAGTTAAAGAGATAAAAACGTGTGGTTTAAGCGATTGGACTTTTAAGTATACATTATTAATATTAATTCAAATGATTATGAACAAAAAGTTTTCTACTCTTTTGGCAGGTGTTGCACTTTTTGGTGCGATGTCTGCTAATGCGCAAACGTCAGTCAACACTGACATCAAGCTGAAAGAGGGACAGAACGAAGAGCTGTACCAGCTTAAGGTTGATGGAGGTTTCCTGACAATCAATGAAAACGGAAAGTTGGATACTGTACAGACAGTTACTTCTGCCAACCTTTCCAGAACTTTGTGGTGTGTTTCTGTAAGTAGCGAAAACCAGGGACAGCATCCGAAGTTCGATTTCTTGAACAAAGGTGCTCAGGCTTACTTGGATGTGACAATGGACGGCCTTGCAGGTACTGCTTATGCTCCGGATACAAAGTATCCTGCTGCTGATACTGTAGCTGTTGGTGGTGAAATCGGCGGTTGGGCTTTCTCTTCTGTATTTGCAAACGGTATTGAAGAAAAGAATCCTTTGTATTCTTATTTTACAAAAGACTCTGTTGTAGGTCTTGCTTTTGAAGCAGGTGTTGCAAAATTGATCAAAACAAGTGCGGATAAAATTGCAGCAACTTTCACAGACTCTGTTGCTTTGGTTAAAGCTGAAGCTATCGAATTGAATTCAGATGAAATCAACACTGTATTAGGTACACAAGATGCTAAGGCCGGTGTAAACTTGACTTTCAATCCTGATGTAATGGGTACGACTTTGAAGAACCCGTTCAAGGAAGGCAAGTTCTTGACTGCTCCGTCTGGTGAAGGCAACTTTGTATATGTTTTGAGCAAAGACTCTTCTTATCTGTATGTCGATACTACTTATACAAACACTATTGGTGCAGCTAAGTTCTTGGCTTATAAGTGGTCTGATTTGAGATATGCGAAGATTAAGAAATCTGCTGCTGATTCAATCACAGCTAACGCATTGGCAAATCAATTCAAATTCCTCTTTACATATTATCCTACGGATGATAGCTTGGAAATCCAGGTAAAGAACGTATTGTTTGAAGAAGGTGGTGTTTTCGCAGGTACTACTCCTTCTGATTCAGTATATGTTTCTTTGCAGGAACTGGTTAAAGGTCAGACTCGTATCTTGACTGTTGACTCTGTTGCCCAGAACACAAGAATCGCTTTCGGTTATAAGGGTTGTGGCGTTTCAGCTACTGACAAGACTTCAATTGATAATGGTCTGTATGTGATTTACAATGAAAAAGGTCAGGTTCTGGCTTCTCCGATCCATGAAAATGGTAACAAATATGCATGGGTTACATTGGACGAACAGGATCCGAAGCACATGCCGGCTTATCAGTGGTTGGTAGAAAAGACTCAGACTTCTGAAACTTTCAAAGCTACATCTCCGATCGTAATCACGAACCGCGAGTTTGAAGATGAAGCTAATGTACAGTTGCGTCTGAAAGATGGCAAAGTCGTAAGTGATGGCTTTACAGTAGGTACGTTGAACGTTGCAGGTGTAATCAACTTCGTTCAGATCACTGACTCTGTAATCCTGAAAGATCCGTATCTGGGTTACAAGAACTTCGATGAAAATGACTTAACTGTTTCTAAATACAAATTCAACTACTTGCATCCGTTCAGCCAGGACAAGTGGATCAAGAAGGGCGAAGCTAAGGACTCTGTCTTGTATGCAACAGACGGTTATACTGCATTCGAAATCTCTATGGGTGAAGAAGTTGCTTATGGTGCAACAGCTGCTAACGTTGAAGGTTTGAAGGGTATTGCCAACTTGGTAAGAACTCAGTATGTAATCTCTTTGAAGAAAGATACTGTTGGTGTAGGTGCAGAAGATAAGATCGTTCTGGGTCAGGTAGATGTAGATAGCGTTTACTTCAAGGAAAACAACCATTTCAATGGTGACCACTATTATGCAATCCTGTTTGTTGCCAATAAGGAAATCGGTGCTAACAAGTATGGTGTTGCTGACGACGGTATGACTGCAAACCTGAAATCTCAGGTATTGGAAGAAAGCAGAACTTCTGCATTCGCAATCAAAGTTGACGATGTTCCTTTGTATCGTCGTTTCAACAGTGTTGAACTGGATGGTGCTGTAGAAGGCAATGAAGATGCTACTAAGCTGCTGAAATTCAAAGAAGCTTATGTATCTGACTATTTGATGGACGAAACAAATGAAAACTTCCAGCGTGCCGCTATGGATTACCTGGGTATCGGTGCTAAGAATATCGCTGAAGCTGGTCTTTCTTTCCACGTAAGACCTTTCAATATCGGTAAGTCTAAACTTCATTACATCAAACCGCAGTACTTGGTTTATGTAAGCGAAACTGAAAAAGAAGGAACTCCGGGTAAGGCTTGTACAGAAGACGGTCCTCACGTAGACAAAGATGGTAACATCACAGATGCAGAACATTGCGTTCACGCAACTCCGGGTGTAGACGGTTTCGTAAGATACAAACTGTTGGTAAGCTTCGCTGATTCAGCTAAGAGCGAAACAAGCAACGTGGTTTCTAAAGAACAACGCTTCAAATTTGGTAAATATACACGTGTCGGATTCGTTGACGCTGTAGAACAGGATAGCGTACTGTATATCTTGGGCAACCGCTTCGCTGATGTCAAGACTGCTGATTTGGATATGGAAGCCGTTAAGGAAGCTGTTAAAGGTATCAACCTGAAGAAAGCTGTGATGGAAGATATTCACCACAACTACACTTGGTCATTCCGCTATATCGATCCTGAAAAGGCTGCAAACGAAGTAGAAGAAGACCGTGCATTCTTGATCGAATCTAACAGAGGTGATGCAGATATCGCTCCTTTGCAGGCTGCTTGGTTGAAGAACCAGAACAACTGTCTGGTATTGTCTGACCCGAAAGAATCTGACTTCGCAGAAGCTAAGATCGGTGGTGACAATGCTTTGATCTTCAACATTGAAAAGGGTGCTGCTGACGATATGGCAACTGACAACGAAGTGATTGCAACTTCTGAAGTAGCTGTAATCGCAGGTGAAGGCCAAGTAACAGTGGCTGGTGCTGCCGGCAAGAAAGTGGTTATCACTAACATCTTGGGTCAGGTAGTTGCTAACACGGTTGTAGCTTCTGACAATGCTGTAATCGCTGCTCCTCAGGGTGTAGTTGTTGTAGCTATCGAAGGCGAAGAAGCTGTTAAGGCAATTGTTAAGTAAGAAATTATAATCAAATAATTCTAAATCGGATCGTGCACCGTCACGTAGAGACGCACAGCGTGCGTCTCTTGTATACAACGGTAATTAGCCTGTGACAGGCGAACAAGCGATCGGTTATTAATAATACTAAAGTAATGAAATGAAAAGTTCTTCTGCCGGTAGGCCTGTGAAGGTCGGAAGCAGATTGACAAAGCAATTCCCGGTGGCGGTTCGTCATCGGGAATTTGTTTTTACAGAAGGAGAGGCGGAATGTATTGCCATGTAGTTAAAGAATTGTAAAGTTGCCACTATCTCACAATTTATTTGTTCTTTTGCAGAAAAATTGGGAGATGTGTTTTCTGAATGCATCTCCTCTCTTTATTTAACAACTATAAGGTTATGTCTCAATTTCATTCTCGTCTGATTTCCATTATAAGTATCGCGTTGGTGCTTTTTCTGTTGGGACTTGTCTTTCTGATAGGATTGTTGGGTAATAAACTTTCCGTATATGTGAAAGAAAATATTTCGTTCTCGATTGTGTTGAAAGATAACTTGCGGGAGAGCGATATAAAGAGGATGCAGAAGGCGTTGGATGTTTTGCCTTATATCAAATCGACCGAATATATATCGAAAGAGCAGGCTGCGAAAGAGCTGGAGGAGGAACTGGGTGAAAATCCCGAGACATTCCTGGGGTTTAATCCCTTGCTGGCTTCCATAGAGGTCAAGTTGCATTCGGAGTACGCTAATGCCGACAGTCTCAGGCTGATTGAAAAGAAAATAAAGAACTATACTTCCGTCTCCGATTTGCTTTACCGGAAAGACATGATGCAGATGGTGAACGACAATGTGAAACGTGTCAGCCTGATCCTGCTGGTACTTGCCGTGATGCTGATGTCAATTTCGTTTGTGCTGATCAGTAACACGATCCGTCTGTTGATTTATTCCAAACGTTTCCTGATCCATACGATGAAACTGGTGGGTGCTACGTCTGGCTTCATCAGAAGGCCGTTTGTGTGCTATAATGTGGTCAGCGGCATTTTTGCATCCATCCTTGCAATATTGATGCTGACGGGATCGTTGTACTATTTGCAGAACGAATTGTCCGGTTTCATTCAGTTGCTGGATGTTAAAGTGCTGATGGTAGTGTATGCCGGTGTACTGATAATGGGGACCTTGCTTTCGGTTACGGCTACTGTCTTTGCGGTAAACAAGTATTTACGGATGGGTGTTGATAAACTATATTATATGTAAATATATGGCTAAGAGAGATTTTGCTTTTGGAAAAGAAAATTTTATACTGATCGCTATTGCGGTTGTGGTTATCGCGATCGGTTTTATGCTGATGAGTGGAGGGGGCGCGCAGGACCCGGCTGGTTTCAATCCGGATATTTTCAGTGCCCGCCGTATTGTTGTGGCTCCGGCTGTGACGGTGATCGGCTTCGTGTTGATGATTGTCGGTATTTTGAAGAACAGCAAAAATAAGGAAGTAGCGGAATGAGTTGGTTTGAGGCCTTGGTGCTGGGGATTGTTCAGGGACTTACGGAATACCTGCCGGTCAGCAGTAGCGGACATCTGGCTATCGGTTCTGCTTTGTTCGGAATCCAGGGGGAAGAGAATCTGGCATTTACGATCGTTGTCCATGTGGCGACTGTATTTAGTACGCTGGTTGTCTTGTGGAAAGAGATCGAATGGATATTCTCCGGTTTGTTTAAGTTCAAGATGAATGATGAAACGCGTTATGTGGTCAACATCTTGATCTCTATGATTCCTATCGGTATCGTAGGCGTGTTTTTCAAGGATGCGGTGGAAGATATTTTCGGATCGGGGCTGTTGGTTGTCGGTTGTATGTTGTTGCTCACGGCAACATTGCTCGCATTTTCCTATTATGCCAAACCTCGCCGGAAAGAAAATATATCGATGAAGGATGCCTTCGTCATCGGTTTGGCTCAGGCTTGTGCCGTGATGCCGGGGCTTTCCCGTTCCGGAACAACGATCGCGACCGGTTTGTTATTGGGAAACAATAAGGAAAAACTGGCCCAGTTCTCATTTCTGATGGTCATACCCCCGATTTTGGGTGAAGCGTTGTTGGATGTCATGAAAGCGGTAAAAGGAGAAGCGGTGGCTGGCGAGATCCCGACGTTGTCGCTGGTGGCCGGTTTTATTGCCGCATTCGTATCGGGATGTATCGCTTGTAAATGGATGATCAACATCGTGAAGAAGGGAAAGCTGATTTATTTCGCCATCTATTGTGCAATTGCAGGTTTGGTTACAATCGCCTGTACGTTACTTGAATAAGAATGGATTTTATAGCAGGAGAAGTATTATATTTCAATAAGCCCTTAAAGTGGACTTCCTTTGACTTGGTGAACAAGTTCCGTTATAAGTTATCGCGGAAGCTGAAGGTGAAAAAGATAAAAGTGGGACATGCCGGAACGTTGGATCCGCTGGCGACAGGGGTAATGATTGTTTGTACGGGGAAGGCAACCAAGAGGATTGATGAATTTCAGTATCAGACGAAAGAATATGTTGCTACCCTCAAGTTAGGGGAGACGACGCCTTCTTTTGATTTGGAAAAAGAGATAGACGGAGTGTATCCGACAGAACATATAACCCGTGAGGAAGTAGAGAAGGTATTACAGTCGTTCGTGGGGACGATTCAGCAGATTCCGCCGGTGTTTTCGGCCTGCAAGGTGGATGGTAAGCGGGCGTACGAGCTGGCTCGCAAGGGAGAAGAGGTGGAGTTGAAGTCCAAGACACTTGTGATCGACGAAATGGAGCTGTTGGAGTGTGACCTGCCGGTAATAAAGATACGGGTGGTTTGCAGCAAGGGGACTTATATCCGTGCTTTGGCACGTGATATCGGTGTCGCTCTCCGCTCGGGCGCCCATCTGATCGCTCTCGAACGCACTCGTATCGGAGACGTCACACTGGACAAATGTATGTCTCCCGATGATATCGATGCCTTTTTGGAGGAAAATATCACAGCCGGAAAGTGTTGTGAGGATTGATAATGATAAGAATAAAATAAAAATAGATTTATATTATGAAGCTGTCGAAATTCAAATTTAACTTACCACAGGAGCTGATCGCTCTCCATCCGGCAAAGAACAGGGACGAGTCCAGATTGATGGTTGTCGATCGCAGGACCGGAGAGATCGAGCATAAAGTATTCAAAGACTTGCTTGGCTATTTCGGAGAAAAAGATGTATTTATCTTCAATAATACAAGGGTTTTTCCTGCCCGTTTGTACGGGAACAAGGAAAAGACCGGAGCTCGTATCGAAGTTTTTCTGTTGCGTGAGTTGAACGAAGATCTCCGTCTTTGGGATGTATTGGTCGATCCCGCCCGTAAAATACGTATCGGTAATAAATTGTATTTTGGTGAAGATGATTCGATGGTGGCTGAAGTGATCGACAATACGACATCACGCGGCCGTACCTTGCGTTTCCTTTATGACGGGAACCATGATGAGTTTAAAAAGGCTTTGTATGCACTGGGTGAAACCCCGCTGCCTAAATATATCGACCGTCCTGTTGAAGCGGATGATGAAGAGCGTTACCAGAATATTTTTGCAACCGAAGAAGGGGCTGTCGTGGCTCCCGCCGCAGGTCTTCATTTCAGCCGTGAACTGATGAAGCGTCTGGAGATCAAGGATTGCCAGTTCGCTTATCTGACACTGCATTCCGGTTTGGGCAACTTCCGCGAAATCGATGTGGAAGATTTGACGAAGCATAAGATGGATTCCGAACAGATGGTTGTGAACGGGGATGTCGTGAATATCGTGAATACGGCAAAGGATAACGGTCGCCAGATCTGTGCGGTCGGTACGTCCGTGATGCGCGCTATCGAAACGGCTGTCAGTACGGACGGCCACCTGAAAGAGTTTGAAGGGTGGACCAATAAGTTCATCTTCCCGCCGTATGACTTCAGTGTGGCGTCCAGCATGATCACAAATTTCCATATGCCGCTCTCTACCCTGTTGATGATGACGGCTTCTTTCGGCGGATATGACCTGATCATGGATGCTTACGATGTCGCATTGAAAGAAAAATATAGTTTCGGTGCTTATGGCGATGCCATGCTGATCTTGTAAAAAAAGTATTTATGGCGATTGTGTACCTGGGGTTGGGAACCAATATCGGGAACAAGCGACGGAACATGATAACAGCCGCAGCGTTGTTGGCTGAAAGGGTGGGAGATATTCTCGCCCTTTCCGGTTTCTATGAAACGGAACCGTGGGGGTTCGAGTCGAAGAACATTTTTTTGAATGCGTCTGTAAAATTGAAAACCTCTTTTTCTCCGTTGGAATTATTGCAGATAACCCAGCAGATCGAAAAGGAATTGGGCCGCACGGAAAAAAGCAACGGGACCTATCATGACCGCATTATAGATATCGATATCCTGCTGTACGATGACGAGGTCTTGCAGATACCGGGGCTTATCTTGCCGCACCCTCTCATGCATGAGCGGAAGTTCGTGATGGACCCTTTGTCTGAAATAGCTCCGTTTGTCGTGCATCCTGTGTTGAAAGAACGTATAATAGATTTAAAAGAACGATTATGAATGATATAGAAAAAATATTGACCGGTGGTGGCATGGTCTTTAAGAAAAAGGGAAAAGACGAGAATGCCGGAGAGAAAAAGATTAAGTTTTCTGATTTTCTGCGTGGTACGCATAAGTCGGGTGCAGCCAAGATGAGAGCCGAGTTCAAGTATAAAAAAGCACTGCGTAACACTAAAAAGAAAAAATAATTGTCAATTATCAATTGTCAATTGTCAATTGTTTCGTACTTTTGCGTCCGAATTGATGTGGATAGATTTGTATTGCTTGCAACCACAGGAAAAAATGCTAAAAACAAGTTCTTTTTTACTGCCGTCCGGCAAAGCAAATTTCCCCTCGTCAATCCTTTATTAATTTATTAACCGTTAATTGCAAATTGTCTGTTGGCTTTATCGGGCTTCTCCTTTAATGTCTCAATTTTCAATTTTCAATTTTCAATTAAAAAAACGATGAGTTATTTATTCACCTCCGAATCGGTGTCCGAAGGACACCCCGATAAAGTAGCCGATCAGATATCGGATGCTTTGCTGGATGAGTTTTTGGCATACGACAAGAACTCTAAAGTTGCTTGCGAAACCCTTGTTACAACCGGGCAGGTTGTCTTGGCTGGAGAAGTAAAATCAAGTGCTTACGTGGATGTACAGGATGTAGCCCGTAACGTGATCGAAAAAATTGGTTATACGAAAAGCGAATACCAGTTTGAAGCAAAGTCATGTGGCGTGTTCTCGTCTATCCATGAACAGAGTGGCGACATTAACCGTGGTGTCGAGCGCGAAGATCCCTATAATCAGGGTGCAGGCGACCAAGGTATGATGTTCGGTTATGCTACAAACGAAACAGAAAATTACATGCCTCTGGCTTTGGATCTTTCACACAGCTTGTTGTGGGAGCTTGCCGGGATTCGTAAGAATGAAAACGACCTGATGCCTTATCTCCGCCCGGATGCAAAGAGCCAGGTGACGATTGAATATGATGACAGCGGGAAGCCGCTGCGTATCGATACGATTGTCGTGTCTACGCAACACGATGAATTTATCACGGCGAAAGGTATCACACAGGAAGAAGCGGATCTGGCAATGCAGAAAAAGATCGCTGATGATGTGAAGAACATACTGATTCCGCGTGTGAAGGCTCAGTATCCGGCTCATGTACAGGCTTTGTTCAATGATGATATCATTTACCATGTGAATCCGACCGGAAAGTTTGTGATCGGTGGTCCTCATGGGGATACTGGTCTGACTGGCCGTAAGATCATTGTTGATACTTACGGTGGTAAGGGGGCTCACGGTGGTGGGGCATTCTCCGGAAAAGATCCTTCGAAGGTAGACCGTTCTGCTGCTTATGCTGCTCGTCATATCGCGAAGAATCTGGTCGCCGCCGGTGTGGCTGATGAAATGCTGGTACAAGTGTCTTACGCGATCGGTGTCGCTAAACCGATGAATATTTTTGTCAATACGTTCGGCCGTGCCAATGTGAAAATGACAGACGGAGAGATCGCTGAAAAGATTTGGGACCTGTTCGACATGCGTCCGAAAGCAATCGAAGAACGTCTGAAACTGCGTAATCCGATTTATCTGGAAACAGCATCCTACGGCCACATGGGACGTAAACCGCAGGTTGTGAAGAAGACATTTACATCTCGTTACAATCCGGAACCGACTGTCTGCGAAGTGGAACTGTTTACCTGGGAAAAACTGGATTATGTCGACAAGGTAAAAGAAGCATTCGGTCTTTGAGATAACCGTTTGTAAGAACATATATTAGCTCCCGTTTGAAAAAAATAGATTCTTGTCCTGTTTTTTTTCAGACAGGAGCTATTTTTATTTTAAATTTCATATATTTGACGATTGTAATGAACTAAATTTTAAATTTATGCGTAAAACGATTCAGTTTCTTCAGTTAGCCATTGTGCTCTTTTTGGCTACTGCATGTGTAGAGACTTCCCCGTTCAAGTACGAGTCGGTCCCGAACGATCCTATGAAAGCTCGTATCTATACTTTGGATAATGGCTTGAAGGTGTATATGACTGTGAATAAAGAGACCCCGCGTATTCAAACGTATATCGCCGTTCGCGTGGGTGGTAAAAACGATCCCGCCGAAACGACCGGTCTGGCACACTATTTCGAACACTTGATGTTTAAAGGGACTCAGCGGTTCGGCACGCAGAATTACGAGCAGGAAAAACCGATGCTCGACCAGATTGAACAGCTTTTTGAAGTGTATCGCAAGACTACCGACGAGGTGCAGCGCCAGGCTATTTATCATCAGATCGATAGTGTTTCATACGAGGCTTCCAAGTTGGCTATTCCAAACGAATATGACAAGTTAATGGCGGCTATTGGTGCAAACGGAACAAATGCGTACACAGGGTTTGACCAGACGGTCTACGTGGAAGATATCCCTTCCAACCAGATTGACAACTGGGCGAAAATTCAGGCAGACCGTTTTGAAAACAACGTAATCCGTGGTTTCCATACGGAACTTGAGACTGTCTATGAAGAAAAGAACATGTCTCTAACCAGCGATGGACGCAAAGTCTACGAGGCTGTCCTGTCTGCCCTTTTCCCGGATCATCCATACGGGATGCAGACTGTTCTTGGAACACAGGAAAATCTGAAGAACCCGTCTATCACGAATATCAAGAATTACCATAAAACTTGGTATGTCCCTAACAATATGGCAATTTGTCTGTCCGGAGATTTTGATCCGGACCAGATGATCGAGACGATCAATAAATATTTCGGTCACTTGAAACCGAATCCAGATCTGCCTAAGTTGCCGGTGACACATGAGTCTCCGATTAAGACCCCGGTTGTAAAAGAAGTCTTGGGTATCGATGCCGAAAATGTGACATTGGGTTGGCGTTTTCCAGGGGCTGCTTCTCCTGACCAGGATTTGCTGAATCTGACAGGCGAAATTATCAATAATGGTAAAGCCGGTTTGTTGGATGTCGATTTGGTTCAACAACAGAAGGTATTAAGTTGCTATGCCGGAACATACGGTATGTCTGATTATAATGCATTTGTTATCAGCGGTCGTCCGAAACAGGGACAGACACTGGATGAAGTCAAAGACCTTTTCTTGGCTGAAATCGAGAAATTAAAGAAAGGTGAGTTCGACGAAGGCCTGCTGGAAGCGTCCATCAACAATTACAAGCTGATGCAAATGCAACGGATGGATAGCAACGACGGTCGTGCTGATATGTTTGTATCTTCTTTCATCGACGGCGTGGACTGGAAAGACGAGGTTGCTTCGTTGGACCGCATGAGCAAAGTGACGAAACAGCAGATCGTCGATTTTGCCAACAAGTACTTCGGCGATAACTACGCGCTCATTTATAAGAAGCAAGGCAAAGACCCGAACGAGAAAAAGATCGATAAACCCAAAATCACTCCGATCGTGATGAACCGTGACAGTTCCAGCCTTTTCCTGAAAGAAATCCAAGCTTCGACAGTCGCCCCGATCGAACCGGTATTTCTGGATTACGACAAGGATCTTCAGAAGCTTACTGCCAAATCCGATATTCCGGTATTGTATAAGGAAAATACCTCAAACGACATATTCACTTTGATGTATGTGTTTGATATGGGTATGAATAATGACAAGATAATGGGGACCGCTTTTGAGTATATGCAGTATTTGGGCACATCCAAGAAGAGCTTGAAGGAGATCAACGAAGAATTTTACAGGTTGGCTTGCTACTTCAGGGTCGTTCCCGGTTCGGACCGTACATATGTTGTTTTGACAGGTCTGAAAGAAAGTATGCCGAAAGCAATGGCGTTGTTCGAAGAAATCTTGGCGGATGCGCAGGTCAACAAGGAAGCATATGCCGGCCTTGCTGGCGACATCCTGAAGAAGCGTACCGATGCCAAACTGAACCAGTCGCAGAATTTCAACAAGTTGGTACAATATGCTATCTGGGGTCCGAAATCACCGGCGACCAACGTGTTGACGACTGCCGAATTGCAGCAGATGGACCCACAGGAACTGGTTGACCGTATTCATAAGATCAACTCGTTCGAACATAAGATTTTGTATTATGGTCCGGAAAAGCCGCAAGCTGTTTTGGATATCGTCAAACAGTATCATAATGTTCCTGACCGGTTGCAACCGGTTCCTGCTGCTATCGAATTCAGTCAGCAGGAAACGCCGGAAAACAAAGTGCTGTTTGCCCAGTATGATGCTAAACAGATTTATCTGTCTGCAGTCTCTAATCGGGGAGAAAAGTTTGATCCGGCTATCCAGCCTACACTGAATATGTATAACGAATATTTCGGTGGTGGAATGAATGCGATTGTATTTCAGGAAATGCGTGAATCACGTGGTTTGGCTTATTCCGCAGGAGCATTCCTGATTACTCCGTCCAAACTGAAATATCCGTATGTATATCGTACGCTTATCGCGACTCAGAATGATAAGATGCTCGATGCAATGAAGGCTTTCGATGAAATTATCAATAATATGCCGGAATCAGAAAAAGCGTTCAACTTGGCTAAAGAAGCTCTTATCACCCGTTTGCGTACGGAGCGTATTACCAAATCGGATGTTCTCTGGTCTTATTTGAATGCGCAGGATTTAGGTTTGAATACCGATAGCCGTAAGGAATTGTACAATAAAGTCCAAACAATGACATTGCCCGAAGTCAAGTCATTCCAGGAGAAATGGGTAAAAGGACGTACTTATGTCTATTGTGTGTTGGGCGATGAAAAAGATCTCGATCTGAAAGGCTTGTCACAATACGGCCCGATCCGGAAACTGACACAGGAAGAATTGTTCGGATATTGATTATTGATATAACTTTTTGTGGAGGAAATTGATAGCCTCCTCTAAATAATATTACCCAAGTATATAGTTCGTTATATATACTTGGGTAAATTTGTTTAATGTGAATTTGATTAAAAACGACATTAAGATGAGAGTCAATGAAGATTTATTGAAACGATTGAAAGCTGGTGAAGAGAAAGCTTTTGAGGATTTATATTGGATCTACAGCCCTCAGGTTTATAACTTCATCAACTCTTTATTGTTTGATAAATCTCTTGCAGAAGATCTGACGCAGAATGTCTTTCTGAAAATTTGGGAAAAGCATGAACAGATAGAGCTTGAGTTAGGGATCACGGCTTACCTGTTTACGATTGCCCGGCATTTGGTTTTTAAGGAGACAGAATTCCGTCTATCTCAACATGCAACGTTGCATGTTGAGAATATTGATCTAAGTGATGAATCAAACGAAGAACGGCAGCATGAAACGAATTCTCTTCTTGAATATATTGACCATTTGATTGAAAACCTGCCTCCTGCCCGAAGAGAAATATTTCGTTTAAGCCGTTTTGAACAACTTTCAAATAAAGAGATAGCCCATAAATTGTCCATTTCGGAAAAAACGGTAGAGACACAACTTTATCGCTCTTTTCAATATTTACGTTCCAAGCTGCCCTCAGATAAGAGGTGGATACTCCTTTTTTGCTATTTGGTTAATCAGTGTTAAATACAAATGTCTTTGTAAGTGATCTTCCCTTGTGAAGGATATACAATATAGAAGATGGAAAGAAAAAATATATACATCGAGTTGCTGGATCGCTTTATGCGTGGTGAACTTCCTGCTGAACAGGAACATGAGTTGAGGACATGGTTCAAACAACCTGAAGTCCGTGAGTTGTTGTTTCAACATTATCGACACTCTTGGACAGAGGCGGAGGGAAAGGAACTTGCGGCCGAAATTCAGAATCGGATGTTCCGGAATATTCAGAGCCGGATACATGCAGCAAGAGAGAGAAAGATGAAACAAAAATCAGTTCGAAAGCGGCTGTTTCGCCAATGGTTGCCGTATGCTGCGGCTGTTGTATTTCTTTTAGGCTTGACGACTTTTGCTCATCTATATACGACTTTTGCTGATAAAACGGAAAATTATTCGTCGCAGATCTATAAAGTTTTAGTCGATAAGGGACAACGGGCCAGTGTCGTATTGCCGGATGGGACAAAAGTCTGGTTGAATTCTCATACGGAATTGACCTATAATGGTGATTATGGAAAAGAAAATCGCCAGGTTGTTTTGTCCGGAGAAGGCTATTTTGAAGTAGCCAAGGATACCGCTTCGCGATTTATAGTGAAAGCCGGAGAAATGGAGGTCGAGGCGTTAGGCACAACTTTCAATGTGAAAGCTTATCAGGAAGATAGAGAGTTGATAACAACTCTTTTCGAAGGAAAAGTTCGTACGTCGGTAGGAAAAGATGAAGTCCTGTTGAAGCCTGATGAGAGTTTGAGTTTTGATAAGTCTTCGCGTAGAATGATTATATCGGATGACCTTGCGGCTTATGCCCGGATGTGGAAGGATAATGAGCTTGTTTTTAGGGGAGCAACGATGGAAGAAGTAGCTGTAATGTTGGATCGTTTATACAATGTGAAAGTACGGTTTGCTTCTGAAAAGGTAAAGCGTTATCGTTTTTCCGGAGTCATCAAAAATAATAGTCTGGACAATGTGATTGAGTTGATTAGTCTTACGGCACCGATCATGTACAAAAAGGTTGGCGGCGAAATTATTATAGAGGAGAGAAAATAACAGAATGGAATATTAACATAAACAGAATGCCTATGGGGAAGGAAGTATAAAAACGCAGGTGTATCTAATAGGATAGACACACCTGAGATCTACGCAATGTAATTTTGCTAATTTGAAATCATCGCTTCTCACCACTTGATTTCAAACACAAAGTTACCTGATTAATTTATTACTAATTAATGGAGAACTCTAAAAAAAATGAATACCTTAAAGAATTTATTACGGAAAGGAATCACAATTGGAAGTTTTTGCCTTGTTTCGGGTACGATACTTTCTGCACAGATATCCTTATCCATGCAAAACAAATCCACTCGCGAGGTGATTCGCGAAATTGAAAAAGTCAGTGATTATCGATTTTTCTATAATGACAATCTATCCGGTCTGAATACAAAGATTTCGGTTTCTGCCCGGGGAGAAAATATCCGGGATGTGTTGGAACAGATTAAGTCACAGGCACAGATCACTTATATAATTAAAGAAAACAATCAAATTGTACTATCTGCCCCCGGTTATGTATCTTCGTCGACCCAACAGGATACCCGGAAGATTACCGGTATTATTAAGGACCAAAGCGGTGAACCGGTAATCGGGGCAAATATTGTTGAGAAGGGAACAACAAATGGAACGATTACGGATATGGATGGACAATATTCGCTTGAAGTGGGTTCGAACAGTATTTTGGTTGTTTCCTATATCGGATATATTACGCAGGAAATTCAGGTAGGAAAGAACAATACGTTGGATGTATTATTGAGGGAAGATACGGAGACGTTGGATGAAGTTATTGTTATCGGTTACGGAACGACAAAAAGAAAAGATTTCACGGGTTCTGTCAGTTCCGTTAAATTGGAAAATTCACCGATTGCCTTGTCTCCGAATTTGAATGCATTGGAATCTCTGAAAGGCAATGTCTCAGGGTTGGATATCGGTGCGACTAATTCTGCCGGTGGGGAACCGAGCATGCAGATGCGCGGACAAAAGTCCATATCCGGGTCGAACGATCCGCTGATTGTAGTGGACGGAGTGATTTTTATGGGAAGCATCAATGATATAAACCCGAATGATATCGCTTCTTATGATGTATTGAAAGATGCGACATCTGCCGCGGCTTATGGTTCCCGTTCGGCAAATGGTGTGATTATTATAACGACTAAAAGAGGAAAAACCGGAAAGCCTGTTGTTACTTTTAATGCTACGGGTAGTATGCAGACTTGGCAGAATAAACCGGAATTGATGAAAGGAGAACAATGGCTTGAGTCTGTAATGGCACGAAATAATAGTTCGGACTTAAGTTGGTTGAAACCTCAGGAATTGGCCAATATGGAAGCCGGCAGGGAGATAAATTGGTTAGATGCGTCAACCCGTACAGGTTGGGTACAGGATTACCAGGTCGCAGTTTCCGGGGCTGGAGAGAAAATGAATTACTATTTGTCTGCCGCCTATTCGGATAATCAAGGTGTGGTCATTGGCGATGATTACAATAGAATAACGGCCTTGGCAAAAATCAATACCGATATAACAAGTTGGTTGCAGATCGGTGTGGATGCTGCATTTACTAAGTCTGATTATTCGGGGGTGGGAGCTGACATAGGTGAGGCTACGCAAACATCTCCTTACGGTGTGATGTATAGAAACGAGTCGGAAAAATTGTTGGAAAAATACCCGTATACACAGTCGAGTGTAAATGCCTTGTGGAATACCGACAAGAGTGTTCGTGACAATAAGGATATACGAAACAATTTCCGTGCAAATGCTTATGCCGTAGTCAAACTCCCTTGGGTTGAAGGTTTGAGCTATCGTTTTAATTATGCCGGAAACTTAAGCAAAAACCAGTCTGGAGATTTCTATTATGAAGGGTATTTTGTTAAGGAAGGTGCTTATGATGATGAAACCCGTTATTCCCCGGCAACGCTCCAAAGTTTGTTAGCAAGCGCGAATGGAAAAATTAATAATAATACGACAGACAGTTGGGTGATCGATAATATCCTGAATTATAAGAATACATTTGGAAAACATTCAATTGATCTGACTGCTGTCGCAACGCGTGACAGGAAAAAATATGAGATGGTAGAAACGACCGGTTCGAACTTTGCTGCGAATGGGAATACGACTTTGGGCATAAATGGTTTGCATAAAGCTACAGTCCAGAAAGTCAATATGGATAATAACCAGCGTTCCAATATCGGATATTTGGGACGTGCATCTTATTCCTATGATGATCGTTATTTCTTTACCGGTTCTTATCGTCGTGATGGAGCTTCTGTTTTTGGGGTTAATCAAAAGTGGGGAGATTTCTTTGCATTTGGTGGCGCCTGGAGATTGAGCAGTGAAAAGTTTATGTCTTCAATTTCATATTTGGATGATTTGAAATTGAAGTTATCCTGGGGTAAGAACGGTAATCAAGGATTGGATCCTTATGGAACGTTGTCTACCATTAACAATGGCGCCTCCGGCGGTGTTCGCTATGAGTTTGGTGGCAGCGATATTATCTATGGATTGAACCAGAAAGCGCTTGGCAATGCCAATTTAGGTTGGGAAACGACAGAGTCTTGGAATACTGGCTTTGAATCTGCTTGGTTAGGCAGCCGCTTGTTTGTAGATCTGGATCTTTATTTTTCTAAAACAACAGACCAGATCTTTACGAGGGATATCCCTGTTATGACAGGCTTTAAAAATATGAAGTCTTCTATGGGGCAGGTTAATAACAGAGGGGTGGAATTGACGATTCGTTCCGTGAATGTCGATACACGAGATTGGCATTGGATGACGAACTTGACATTTTGGCTGAACCGTAATAAATTGATCCATCTGTACGGTGAAGATTTGGATGGTGACGGCAGAGAAGATGACGATATTTCGAACTCTCGTTTCATAGGGAAGTCTTTGGGTGCTATCTATGGCTATCAACAAGACGGCATAGTCCAAGAATCGGATGTTGAATATATGAAAGCGAATGGAGCGACACCTGGTATCCCTAAATATAAAGACATAGACAATGATGGCGTGATTACTTCTGCAGACCGTGTTATTTTGGGATATTCAACTCCTAACTTCAAGTTAAATATGAGTAATACGATTACGTATAAAAATTGGGATTTATATTTTATGCTGACCGGTACGTTTGGTGGCGGTGGATACTATCAAAAGTCTAATAAAAGTGCTTACTTGACTAATGGTTCCAGCCGATTCAATACCAATGGCATCTATATCCCTTGGTGGACTCCTGAAAATAAAAGCAATGAATATCCGGCTGCAACGTTTAATGGTGATGGCGGACGTTTCTTAGGATTGCAGAACCGGGCATTCGTCCGTTTGCAGGACGTCACCTTGTCATATACATTCCGTGAACCTTGGGTACAAAAAGCAAATATCCAAAATTTGAAAGTATTCTTTACGGCGAAAAACTTATTCACGATAACCAAGTGGCAGGGGGGAGATCCTGAGGTTGGTGTTACCGTTAGCGAAAATACTTATCCTGTATTGACCTCTTTTTCTTTAGGTGCAAATATCAGTTTCTAACAGACAAAATATATAGAAATGAAAAACGTATTAAAATATAGTGTTTGTGGCTTGTTGAGTGTTTGTTTACTTGGCGGCTGTAATGATTCCAGGTTTTTGGAAGAAGATCCTGAAACATTTTATACGATAGACAATGTCTTCTCTACTTCTGAACAGGTTGACCAGGTGTTGGTCGGCTGCTATTCACATATACGTGTTATGATGTGCATGACTGAAGAGAGTAATACTGCCTTTGTCTTTCGTGGAGGAAATGGGACGGATATGTTTGACGTGGCTACTATCCGCCGTAGCAACCGTTTCAATGATTATAGTATATTGAATTCAACAACGGAAGTTTTTTATATTAATTATTCACATTGGTATCAGTTGATATCAAAAGCGAATCTTGCTTTGTATGCGGCAGAACTTCCTCAGATATCTTGGACTTCGGAAGCTGAAAAGCTTTATGTGATGGCTCAGGCTCGTTTTTTCAGAGCTTTTGCTTATCGGAATTTGGGTGAATTGTATGGAGGCGTTCCTCTTGTAACGGAAATTACGACAACTCCACGTTATGATTTTAAGCGCAGTAGCCGTCTTGAAACTTATCAATATGCCATTGACGAGCTGGAAGCGATCTTGAATGATTTGCCGGAAACTACCGGAACAATGGGACGTCTGGTCAGAGGTGCGGCTCAGCATAATCTTTGCCAGTTGTATATTGATAAAGGCATAGCGCTGGAAGAAGGAGGTAAAGGTGGAGAGGCGCCTGCTGCCTATCAGAAAGCGATTGTTTATGGCAATGACGTGATCGATGGCTCTGTTTATAGTTTGATGACGGAACGTTTCGGCTCCAGAGCGGACGAAGATCCGGTTTATTATTATGCAACAGAGGAAAGTATGCAGACTCCGGAACACCTCTATTCAACAGCAGGCTATCCGGTAGCAGGAAATCTTTATTGGGATTTGTTCCAAGAAGGAAACCAGAACTATCAGGAGGGTAACAAAGAGGCTGTTTGGGTCGCCCAGATTGACTATGATGCCTATAAAGCAGAAGATGGAGAATCAAAATTACAGTATTCCCGTTCTTTTGGTCCGGTTTACAGGGACCCCATGTCTGCTCATTTGAATTCGGCGATGGAAGACGTCGGAGGTCGCGGCATCGTACAAATAACTCCGACAAAGTATACGAGAGACCTTGTTTATGAAGGGAAATGGGGAAAAGACTTGCGTAATTCGGAAGCAGTTCTTAGACGTACTTTGTTAGGGAATGTCCCTTCTTCTCCTTATTATGGCAAACCGGTTCCTTGGAGTGTCATTTATAAAGAAGGAGAAAGTAAAGATGCAGTTGACGGTTCCTGGACACAATGTTTTCCGATCTCCTGTAAGATTTCGACTGATAAGTACAGAGGCCTGAATGCCGGGGAAAACAGAAGCAACCTGTTCCGTGATGAATATTTGATCCGTTTGCCGGAAACTATCCTGTTGCGTGCAGAAGCCAAGATGCGCTCCGGAGATAATGCCGGTGCGGCGGATGATATTAATTTGTTGCGTAAGCGTGCACAGTGCGAATATTTGGTACAGGCATCGGATGTGAATGTCGACTTGATACTGGATGAACGGGCACGTGAACTGGTGTATGAAGAATGCCGTTGGAATACCCTCTTGCGTATGGGTGGAACCGTTGCTGTAGACCGGATTAAGAAATACGCTTACTGGGATGATCCGAGAACGACATTAACCAAAAATTTCAATTTATGGCCAATTCCCCAGGTTGTTATCGATACGAATAAGGATGTCGTGATGGAACAAAATCCAGGTTGGAATTAATTGGTTATCATAGGGATTTTTACTAAGACCCGCTAACGTTTTATGAATCGGATCATGAATGAAATTTTAGCGGGTTTGATTATTAAGATAGATAATAGATGTGAGTGATGAGTTGGAAAACATTATGTTGGGAAGCGATATTACTTGGCTTTCTCTTTAGTTGTACGGGTTCGGACAAGGATTCCGCGGATAGAAAATGGCAAATTGACTATGACTGTCTGAAAAGCAATTTTCAGCAACCGGATAGAACCTATGGTGTGAATTGCTGGTGGTGGTGGCTGAATGGAAACGTGACAAAAAAAGCGATCACGGAAGATTTGGAAGCGATGAAATCCCGGAACTTCCAGGGAGCTATGATCTTTGATGCCGGTGGACATAATCAGCGGGGAAATAAGGATATCCCTGCCGGACCGCTTTTCGGGAGTGAGGAATGGACGGATCTTTTTGTCTTTGCATTGGATGAGGCCAAGCGTTTAGGATTGGAGATCGGTTTCAATATCCAAAGCGGATGGAATCTGGGAGGGCCGTGTGTCACTCCGCAGCATGCAGCCAAGCAACTGACTTATTCCGAACGAAAGGTGACAGGAGGAAAAATGCTTCGTCTGCAATTGGCTGAACCTGAAATTTATAAAGGATTTTATAAGGACATTGCCGTCCTTGCTTTTCCTTCAAATAAAGAAAACAAAACGGATGAACCGGTCAGTAATCTGGATCTGAAGTTAGGTTTTCACGAATTGGGAGGCTCTGCTCCCGACTGCCGTTTTTTATTGGAGAATAATGCGCGTGGCAGAGAAAGGAAAACGGATAAAACGATATATCTTGTTGATATGGCCCGGATAGTCGACCTTACAGCGCAGATGGATGAAAAGGGCTTGCTCAGTTGGGACGCTCCTGAAGGCGACTGGAATATTATGCGTATCGGTTATACTTGTACTCGATCGGAAGTTTCTACTTCCAGCAGGGATTGGCAAGGCAATGTCCTGGATTACATGGATCGGAGCGCATTCGATTATTATTGGAATACGATCGTCGAACCGATCCTCCAGGCGGCAGGTGAAAAGCATGTGGGATCGACATTGAAATTTATGGAGACGGACAGCTGGGAGTGTGGAGGAATGAACTGGACGGAGGCTTTTGCCGATGAGTTCCGTTCATATTGCGGATACGATTTGAAACTATATTTGCCTCTTATTGCCGGGCATGTCGTGGATAATATCGACACTTCAAATGCTTTTCTGGCTGATTTCCGCAAGACGATAGCACATCTGGTCGCCACGAATCATTATGCCCGCTTTGCCGAACATGCCCACCGGCACAACATGGGGATTCAACCGGAGTCGGCAGGACCCCATGCCGGACCGTTGGACGGCATGAAAAATTACGGCTTCAGTGATATTGTGATGAGCGAGTTCTGGTCGCCATCCCCGCACCGTCCGCGGCCGCAGGACCGTTTCTTTATCAAGCAGGCCTCTTCCGCAGCTCATATTTATGGAAAGAAGATTGTGGGAGCCGAGTCTTTCACGACGATCGGCCCGCATTGGAACGATGAACTGTGGCACGACCAGAAATCGGCATTCGACCATGAAATATGTGCCGGTCTGAACCGGGTGTATTTCCATACCTTTACTTGTTCTCCTGCGGAGCAGGGAATACCGGGACAAGAATATTTTGCCGGCACGCATGTGAACCCGCGTGTTACTTGGTGGAGTAAATCGGCCCCTTTCATCGATTACATGCATCGTGTACAGATGTTGGTGCAGGAAGGAACGTTCGTTGCCGATGTCCTTTATTATTATGGCGATCATGTCCCGAATGTCTATCCGTTTAAACATTCGGATATGCCCGGTGCGATGTTCGGTTTTGATTACGATGTGACGGATGAAAACATTCTGATGAAATTAGGTGTCAAAGATGGCGACATTGTAGTTCCGGGTGGCAGGAAATATAAAGTGTTGGTTTTGCCGGATCACCGGATCTTGTCGTTACCAGTATTGAAGAAGTTGGAACTGTTGGTAAAAGAAGGAGCTTCTGTTCTCGGTCCGAAACCACAGAAAGCCGTATCGCTGTTCGGAGGAGAGAAGGGGGCTGCTGAATTCAAAGAATTGGCAGACCTGCTTTGGGGAACGGTAACCGGGACAACCGGACAGAATCAATATGGCAAGGGGCTTGTCTCTTGGGGGATAAGTGCTAAGGAATATCTTCTTTCCCGGAACCAACCGGTTGATTTCGCTGTCGAAGGAAATGATAGCAAGACGGATTTTGATTACATCCATTATGTGATCGAGGATACTCATGTTTATTTTGTCAGCAATCAGACTGTGGAACGGCAGAAGATCGACGCATGTTTCCGCGTATCGGGATTACAGCCGGAGTTATGGGATGCCCTTGACGGAGAGATACGTGAGGCCGGGGCTTTTACCCAGAAAGATGAAAAGACGGTCGTCCCCTTGACGTTGGAACCTTACGGTTCTGTGTTCGTGGTGTTCCATAAGAAGATTGATCGGAACAAGCAAGGAACGAAAGCAGGCAATGATCCTGATTATGAGATTTTGCAAACGTTGGATGGCGCCTGGACTGTCAATTTCGATCCGGAATGGGGAGGTCCGTCCTCTGTTGTTTTCCCGGAATTAATAGACTGGACGACGCATCCGGATAAAGGAATCAGATATTATTCGGGAACAGCAGCCTATAATAAGAAATTTATGGTTAATTTCAAAAAGAATCCGGTAAACCGGTATTACCTGCAACTCGAAAATGTAAAGGATGTCGGGATTGCCTCTGTCCGTATTAACGGGAAAGACAAGGGGATTGTCTGGACAAAGCCTTTCCGTGTGGATATAACGGACGGTTTGAAGGAGGGAGAAAACGATGTGGTTGTGGAAGTGACCAACTCCTGGTTTAACCGGGTGGCAGGTGATGAGATGGCGGTGTCCCCGACTAAATATACGCAAACGAACATCGTTTTAGGAAATGATTTTAGGGGAAATGCCGTATCCGAGATTACGTTGGAACCTTCCGGTCTGTTGGGACCCGTGACGATACAGGTTGCGGCGCAACAGAAGTAGGAGGACAGGATACGCTTTACCTGCCGGGAAACGGCGGCCTGCTAACTGTTGTCGCAATGATGTGTGCCGGTTGGGACGACTGTACGGAAGGTAATCCCGGATTTCCTAAAAACGGACAGTGGAATGTGAAATGGGAAGGGTTGAAACCTGCATTATGAGAGTATAAATAAAAATAGGCATCAGTAAATAATCCGATGCCCATCCCTTTCCGATCCGATGCCCATAGTTTTTTCATCCGATGGGCATCGGATATTTTTTTACTTTGCTTTCTGTCCTTCTTCTTTCAACTCTTCCTCTTCGACTTCTTTAACCTTGCGGAACAGGTCTGAAGCGAAGATAAAGTCGTTCAATGCTTTGTTCTTGGAAGTAATAACCTCTTTGCTGTTACCCTGCCATTCTTTTACGCCTTCTTTGATGAAGATGATGTTTTCACCGATATTCATGACGGAGTTCATGTCATGCGTGTTGATGATAGTCGTCATTTTGTATTCAGCGGTGATATCGTGGATCAGATCGTCGATGATCAGCGAAGTCTTGGGGTCCAGCCCGGAGTTCGGTTCGTCACAGAACAGGTATTTCGGGTTCAGGGCGATCGCACGGGCAATGGCGGCACGCTTCATCATACCTCCGCTGATCTCGGAAGGGTAGAGGTGGCCGGCTTCCGACAGGTTCACACGGTCCAGACAGAACTGGGCACGCTTCAGGCGATCTTTGTAAGTGTCGTTTGAGAACATGTCCAGCGGGAACATGACATTTTCCAACACCGTCATGCTGTCGAACAAGGCCGATCCTTGAAACAACATACCCATTTCACGTCGCAACATGTTCAGTTCATGCTTGCCCATCGAGGTCAGATCACGTCCGTCGTACAGGATTTCTCCTGAGTCCGGGCGCATCAGTCCGATAATGTTTTTAATAAGAACCGTCTTACCGGAACCGCTTCGCCCGATAATCAGGTTCGTTTTTCCCGTTTCGAAGACTGTGCTGATATCATTCAGGACAACCCGCCCTTCGAAAGACTTTGTAATATGTTTTACTTCTATCATTTCTTTATGTCAGCATTAAATTCGTTAAAAGCACATCGGCAAGCAGGATCATGATACTGCTCATCACGACTGCATTCGTACTGGCTTTTCCCACTTCCAATGCTCCGCCTTTTACATTATATCCGAAGTAAGCGGCTATAGACGAAATAATGAATGCGTAAACAACGGATTTGATGATGGAGTACCAGATGTAGAACTCGTTGAAGTAGAATTGCAAGCCATACTCGAATGAGGCGGGAGTCATTCCCGTTCCCGTGGAATGGCTGGCGGCTACACCGCCTAATATCCCCGTAAACATACTGAAGATAACCAGAACCGGAATGAAGGTCATCATACCGACCATCTTCGGCAGGATCAGGAAGTTGGCTGAGTTTACCCCCATAATCTCCATTGCGTCGATTTGCTCCGTCACACGCATGGTCCCGATCTCGGAGGCTATGTTGCTACCGACTTTGCCCGCCAGGATCAGTGACATGATGGAAGAAGAAAATTCCAACAGGATAATTTCACGCGTTGTATATCCGATTGTGAATTTAGGGATGAGCGGCGAACTGATATTCAGTGAAATCTGGATGGCGATGACCGTACCGATAAAAATGGAAATGATGACAACAATCCAAAGGGAATCGACCCCTAATTTGTATATTTCCTTTATCAATTGCTTAAAGAACATGCTCCACCGGTTGGGTACGGAGAGGCATTTCCCCATCAACATGACATATTCACCTACTTGATGTAATGCTTTATTCATTTTTTATGTTTCTATTCAATTACAGTCTGCAAATATAACGCAATTCTGGGAACAACTGTTCATTTCAGGCTTGATACTTCTGGTTCGTATTTAATCTAAACTGGGTTGTAGGTCAATAAAAGCGTAGTGAACGATTTGTATGGAAAGAATTAATTCCGTTTCTTTGTGGCAAAGATATTTTGGATATGGCAGACGAACAACAAATGGTGCTCCGTACGGAGGACCTCGTTAAGAAATATAAGACACGTACCGTTGTAAATCATGTTTCCATTAATGTCAAACAGGGGGAGATCGTGGGATTGCTCGGACCGAACGGAGCCGGGAAAACGACTACTTTCTATATGACGGTGGGATTGGTAACTCCCAATGAAGGGAAGATATTCTTGAACGATATGGAGATCACCAAGTTCCCTGTGTATAAACGTGCTCGTAACGGTATCGGCTATTTGGCTCAGGAAGCGTCTATTTTCCGTAAAATGACAGTAGAGGATAACATCCGTTCCGTATTGGAAATGACAGATACGACCCTCGAATACCAGAAAGAGAAACTGGAAAGCCTCATTGCCGAGTTCGGCCTGAATAAGGTGCGGAAGAACTTGGGAGACCAGTTGTCCGGAGGTGAACGCCGGCGTGCCGAGATTGCCCGCTGCCTGGCTATCGATCCGAAATTCATCATGCTTGACGAACCGTTTGCCGGAGTTGACCCGATTGCCGTGCAGGATATCCAAAGCATTGTCGCGAAACTGAAACATAAGAATATCGGGATTTTGATCACAGATCACAACGTGTATGAGACGTTGAGTATCTGTGACCGTGCCTATCTGTTGTTCGAGGGGAAAGTGCTTTTCCAGGGAACAGCAGAGCAGTTGGCCGAGAATGAAATTGTACGTGAAAAATATCTGGGTAAGGATTTTGTCCTCCGCAAAAAAGATTTTTGAATTTTAAAAGCCTGTTTAATTTTGTTCGGCATTCTTATGAGAGTTCATTTGCCGAGAGCCGTTTTTTTATGTGTTTAGTACAGCAATAAAACAAATAAAGTGTGGCAATAGATACGATTGTGTAAGGCAACAGGTTCTCTGCGGAGATGTCTCCGGTGATGAATTCACTATTTTTCAATCGGATGTTCGAGAGGCTTATTACGGCACATGCATTATTGACGAAATGGGCGAAGACCGGTATCCATATATTTCGGCTCCAGTGGAGCAAATAACCGAAATAAGCACCTAATAGCATACGGGGCAGGAAGCCGAAAAACTGCATGTGGAAGGCACTGAAGATGATGGCCGCGCTCCAGATGATGACATGATGGTTACATGTCCATTTTCCGATTACCCGTTGCAAGGCGCCTCTGAAAAGGAACTCTTCCGTAACTCCGGCGGCTCCGGCGATGACGATCAAATTAAAAATCAGGGTCGTCACTCCTTCGCCGGCCAATAGCATCAAAGTCGTCTTCTCGGCTGCTTCCTCTTGTGCCCGCATCCAGCTTTCCACTGGAGCCATGAAAGACGGCAGTTCCATTTGTTTGTTCAGTAAGCCGGTCAGGCTGATGGTGGGGGAGAGCAGTAAGACGCTGAGAAACGTGAGTCCGTAGAGGCCGCTCGCGAACGACCCGTACGGTTTGCGATTTCCGAACGACAGGTATTCTCTCGGATTGTTGCTGCATAGCCAAGCAAGTGCCAACGCCGGAAAAAGGAATGTCCCGATAGCTGAAAGAAGCTGCAATACACGCATCATGTCCGGATATCGCCCCATGTCGGTATAAGGCACGTGGGCCAGGTGAAGTATGCCCATCGCAAGCAGTGATGAAAAAACTGCGCCTGCCATGATCAGGAGAAGCAGGACGATCAATTGAAAGATGGCCGGTTTCCCGACATATATACCTTTTAAGAACATAGGTCGATTTTTGAAATATACGAAAATACTGCTCAAAGATAAGCAGAAGTTTTTTATTTCTTTTCGGAAAAGTGATTGTTTCAAGGTGACTGCCCTCGATGGATGATCCGGTTATCCGCCTTGGTGATGTCTTTTTGCTGTGGTCTTCAGATAAATTGAACAAACAATTTGCGAGATTAAAAGAATAAGCCTAATTTTGCACCCTAAAAACCGAATAAGACTAAATTAATTAAATAAATCATTCAGAATGAACGTTTCGCTTAAAAACATTGATGCTACAAAAGGCATTGTGAAATTGGAAATTGTGAAAGCTGACTATGCAGACAAGGTAGAAAAGAGCCTTCGCAGCTTCCGTCAGAAAGCAGAGATGCCGGGTTTCCGCAAAGGGATGGTCCCGATGGGTATGGTAAAGAAAATGTATGGTAAGCATGTATTGGTTGAAGAAATCAACAAATTGGTTTCTGAAAATCTGTACAACTATATCCGTGAAAACAAACTGAACATTTTGGGCGAACCGCTGCCTAACGAAACTGAACAGAAAGAAATCAATTTCGATACCCAGGAGGACTTCGAATTTTGTTTTGATGTGGCTCTGGCTCCGCAAATCAAGATCGAACTATCCAAAAATGACAAGATCCCTTATTACCAGGTGAATATCGACGACGAAATGATCGGCAAGCAAGTAGAGGCTTATCAGGCTAACTACGGAGCGTACGACCAGGTTGAGGATGTGGAAGAAAAAGATTTGCTGAAAGGTACGGTTGCCGAACTGGAAAACGGTTCACCGAAAGAGGGCGGTATCGTTGTTGAGGGTGCTGTTTTGATGCCGATGTACATTAAGGATGAAGCTGAAAAAGCCAAATTCATCGGTGCAAAGAAGAACTCCGTGGTTGTATTCAATCCGAACAAGGCATACGAAGGCGCGGAAGCGGAAATCGCCTCTTTCCTGAAAGTGGACAAAGATGCCGTCAGTGGTATCACTGGCGATTTCAGTTTTGAAATCGCAGAGGTGACTCGCCATAAGAATGCAGAGCTGAACCAGGAATTGTTTGACAAAGTATTCGGCGAAGGTGTCGTTACCAGCGAAGAAGAATTCAAGAACAAGATCCGCGAAGCTCTGGCTGAGCAGTTCACTCCGCAGAGCGACTTCAAGTTCTTGGTTGATGCCCGCGACCTTTTGGTGCAGAAAGCAGGCGAACTTTCTTTTGCAGAAGACCTGTTGAAGCGCTGGTTGCTGGTTGCCAATGAGAAGAACACGAAAGAAAAGATCGACGAAGAATATCCTCGGATCATAGAAGACCTGAAATATCAGTTGATCAAAGAAAATCTGGTGAAGGAAAACGGATTGAAAGTTGAAGATGCCGATATCGAAGAATTCGCCAAACGCGTAGCTAAAGCCCAGTTCGCTCAGTATGGAATGTTATCCGTGCCGGAAGACGTATTGGCTAACTATGCTAAAGACATTTTGAAAAACAAGCAGACGCTGCAGAACATCATTGACCGTGCGGTTGAAGAAAAACTGGCAGGCTGGTTGAAGGAACAGGTCGAACTGGATATGAAGGATGTGACAGCCGACGAGTTCAACAAACTTTTTGAAGAAGAATAAAATTATCTGAAGACGGTGTGTCGAAATTCACAATCCTGTCCTCCTGGATCAGACTCGTTATGAGAAAATAGAATTATGACACACTCTCTTTTTTATCAGAAAAGGGCTTTCTCTCGAAAAAATATCTTACCGGACAGCAAATAAGTTGTTTCTTTCAGAAATTTATTTATAACTTTGTTATTCCGATAAGTAAGAGGGGAATCCCTTTTTTTATGACTTTTCGGTAATACAATAGACTATAGATTATGGAAGATTTCAGAAAGTATGCAACGAAGCATTTAGGGATGAACAGCAACGCGCTGGACAGTTATATGAATATAACCAGCAGTTACATATCTCCGACGATTATCGAAGAGCGTCAATTGAACGTTGCTCAGATGGACGTTTTTTCACGGTTGATGATGGACCGTATCATTTTTTTGGGTACGCAGGTTGACGATTATACGGCAAATGTAATCCAAGCGCAGTTGTTGTATCTGGATTCAAGCGATCCGGGTAAGGATATTTCGATTTATATCAATTCGCCGGGCGGTTCCGTTTATGCGGGATATGGCATTTATGACACGATGCAGTTTATCAGTAGCGACGTTTCGACTATCTGTACCGGTATGGCTGCGTCTTTCGCCGCAGTATTGCTGGTAGCCGGAGCGAAAGGCAAACGTATGGCGTTGCCTCATTCTCGCGTGATGATTCACCAGCCGTTAGGCGGTGCGCAAGGGCAGGCTTCGGATATCGAGATTACAGCCCGTGAAATCCTGAAAGTAAAGAAGGAACTCTATACAATCATATCTACTCATTCCGGTCAGCCCTATGAAAAGGTAGAACACGATAGCGACCGTGACTACTGGATGACGGCAGAAGAGGCTTTGGCCTATGGTATGATCGACAAAGTTCTGATTCGTAACAAATAATATTAATGCAAAAACAAATACGGAATGGCCAAAACAGGCGATAGCTGTACGTTTTGCGGGCGCGGAAGCCGGGATGTTAATATGCTGATTAACGGGATTTCCGGTGCTATTTGCGATGAATGTGCGCAGCAAGCGTATGAAATAGTAAAAGAACAAATGCCTGGCAAAGGAAGTCCTTTCGGATTAAACCGGGAAGATCTGCCGAAGCCTGAGGACATCAAGACTTTTCTGGATCAATATGTAATCGGGCAGGATGATGCTAAACGGTATCTTTCGGTTGCGGTGTATAACCATTACAAACGTTTGATCCAGAAAGTGACATCGGATGATGTCGAGATCGAGAAATCGAATATTATTATGGTGGGTGCTACGGGGACAGGCAAAACGCTGCTTGCCCGTACGATCGCCAAGTTGCTTCATGTCCCGTTCGCCATTGTGGATGCTACGGTCCTGACAGAAGCCGGTTATGTGGGAGAGGATATAGAAAGCATTTTGACCCGTCTGTTGCAGGCTGCCGATTATGATGTCGAAGCGGCTCAGCGTGGAATCGTGTTTATTGATGAAATAGATAAGATCGCGCGTAAGAGCGATAATCCTTCCATTACCCGTGACGTAAGCGGTGAAGGTGTGCAGCAGGGTTTGCTCAAACTCCTGGAAGGTTCCATAGTGAACGTGCCTCCGCAGGGTGGGCGCAAGCATCCGGACCAGAAAATGATTGCCGTGGATACGAAAAATATTCTGTTTGTATGCGGTGGTGCTTTCGACGGGATAGAGAAGAAAATCGCTCAACGTTTGAATACCCGTGTAGTAGGATATGCTGCAAACGAGAACACGGCGCAGGTGGATCGAAGCAATCTGCTGAAATACATTACTCCTACCGATCTGAAATCGTTCGGCTTGATTCCGGAAATCATCGGGCGTCTGCCTATCTTAACTTATTTGAACCCGTTGGATAGAAGCACGCTTCGGAATATCCTGACAGAGCCGAAGAACTCGATCATCAAGCAATACATCAAATTGTTTGCGATGGATGATATTGAATTGACATTTGACGAGGACGTGTTCGAATTCATAGTCGACAAGGCGCTTGAATTCAAGTTGGGAGCACGTGGCCTGCGTTCCATTGTGGAGGCTGTGATGATGGATGCCATGTACAGCATGCCGTCCGCAAATGAAAAGGAACTCCATGTCACGCTGGAGTATGCGAAGGAAAAGTTTGAAAAATCGGACGTAAACCGTCTGCAGATGGCCTGACAGGCGGTAAAAAAATATGAATAGTATGGCGAAGAAGGATAATTTAACAGAAGAGCTCAAGAAACATTTTGGTTTTGATACCTTTAAAGGAAATCAAAGAGCAATCATCGAGAATGTACTGGCAGGAAATGACACCTTTGTCTTGATGCCGACCGGAGGAGGAAAATCTTTGTGTTACCAACTGCCTTCTCTTATGATGCAGGGGACTGCGATTGTGATTTCTCCTTTGATAGCCCTGATGAAAAACCAGGTGGATGCCATGCGCAATTTCAGCGAAGAGGATGGGGTCGCCCATTTCATAAACTCTTCCTTGAACAAGTCGGCTATCGACCAGGTAAAGGATGATATACGTAATGGACGGACGAAGTTGCTTTATGTGGCTCCGGAGTCATTGACCAAAGATGAAAATGTGGAGTTCCTGCGCCAAGTCAATATTTCGTTTTATGCTGTAGACGAAGCACACTGTATTTCCGAATGGGGGCATGATTTCCGCCCGGAGTATCGTCGTATCCGCCCGATCATCAACGAAATCGGCAAACGCCCTTTGATAGCCCTGACGGCGACGGCCACTCCGAAAGTGCAGCATGATATCCAGAAAAACCTGGGAATGATCGACGCCTCCGTTTTTAAATCCTCCTTCAACCGTTCTAATTTATATTATGAGATTCGTCCGAAAACGGCGAATATCGACCGCGAGATCATCAAATATATTAAATCTAACGAGGGAAAATCCGGTATTATCTATTGCTTGAGCCGCAAGAAGGTGGAGGAATTTGCTGACATCCTGAAAGCAAACGGCATCAATGCGCTCCCTTATCATGCCGGCATGGATTCGCAGTTGCGTTCGAGCAATCAGGATGCTTTCCTGATGGAAAAAGCGGATGTGATAGTTGCTACCATTGCTTTCGGCATGGGGATCGACAAACCTGACGTGCGGTATGTCATCCATTATGATATTCCCAAAAGCCTCGAAGGATATTACCAGGAAACCGGACGATCCGGCCGTGACGGCGGTGAAGGCCAGTGCATCGCTTTTTATGCCTACAAGGATTTGCAGAAGTTGGAGAAATTTATGCAAGGGAAGCCGGTGGCGGAACAGGAAATCGGGAAGCAGTTGCTTCTGGAGACTGCCGCTTATGCCGAAACTTCCGTATGTCGGCGAAAAGTCTTGTTGCACTATTTCGGTGAAGAATACCTGGAAGAAAATTGTGGAAATTGTGATAATTGTTTGAACCCGAAAAAGAAAGTGGAAGCAAAGGAATTATTAAGCGCCGTACTCGAAGTAATTGGTACGTTAAAGGAAAAATTCAAGGCAGAATATATTGTAAACATGTTGGTCGGCAACGAGACCTCTGAAATACAATCTTACAAACACAATGAACTGGAGGTTTTCGGTTCCGGTTCGGATGAAGAAGAAAAGACATGGAATGCCGTTATCCGCCAGGCCCTGATTGCCGGATATCTGGCCAAGGACATCGAAAATTACGGCCTGTTGAAGATAACGGAAAAAGGAAAAGAATTTATAAAGAAACCGGTCTCTTTCAAGATTACCGAAGATAACGAATTCGATGAAGAGGAAGAAGAGGCTCCTGTGCGTGGTGGGGCTGCCTGTGCGGTCGATCCGGCTCTTTTTTCGATGATGAAAGATTTGCGGAAAAAACTGTCCAAACGCTTGGAAGTCCCTCCTTTTGTGATTTTCCAAGATCCCTCTTTGGAAGCGATGGCTACTACTTATCCGGTGACGTTGGAAGAATTGCAGAACATACCGGGGGTGGGTGCTGGTAAGGCTAAGAGATATGGCAAGGAGTTTGTCGAACTGATCAAGCGGCATGTGGAAGAAAACGAGATCGAACGTCCCGAAGACCTTCGTGTCCGCACAGTTGCCAACAAGTCCAAACTGAAAGTTTCGATCATCCAGCGCATCGACCGTAAGGTGGCGTTAGATGAGATCGCCATGACGAACGGATTGGAATTTAATGAGCTGCTCGACGAAATAGAGGCGATCGTTTACTCCGGAACCCGTATCAATATCGATTACTTCCTGAACGACGTGATGGATGAAGACCATATCGACGATATTTACGAATACTTCAAGGATTCGGAAACGGACGATCTGGAGGATGCGATTGAAGAATTGGGAGGTGACTATACGGAAGAAGAGATTCGTCTTGTCCGTATTAAGTTCTTATCGGAAATGGCTAATTAAGAAATCAGGTCGCGACCTGATTGAAATGGCTCCTGTCCCAAATAAAACCGGACAGGAGCCATTTTTATATAAAAAGGGACATTCAATAAATATGATATATCAGCCAACCGATTCATATTTACAGTGTTGTGAATTAGTTGGCTTTTTGTGCCTTTAGGTATTCCCCTGCAAATAAGGTTTGGCAGCCAAAACGGGAGAAATCCCCAAACTAAGATACAAAATACTCCATGAATTCGTCCTACTTTGCAAGGCAACCGTACCAAAATCATAAAGCGTCCATCTGTTTCCGCCACCGATACGGACTAATCATATAATGTTTTTGCAAAAACAACCATCATACTATCATATCCGTCCGTATATTGTTTTAAACTAATATGTTATGGCATGATAGTTGCCGTTTTTAACTATCATTCATCTATCACACCTATGGTAAGCGTCGTAAGCGTCTCCGGGATGCTACCTTTGTTCTTCAAACAGTAGTATTTAGCTTTGTCATCAAAAAAAAGATGAAATCAGAAACTCGTTTCCCTCCTGACTTCGTCACTATAAAAACCGCTATCTTATAATTGCCTAATAAATAGAA
>ERZ777011.559-NODE-559-length-56027-cov-7.605731_pt1 | contig 56027 bp, 55 predicted proteins | sample MGYA00374964_ERZ777011 | MGnify/ENA primary metagenome ERZ777011 (study PRJEB29310, sample SAMD00008975) | mouse gut metagenome | study: EMG produced TPA metagenomics assembly of the Metagenome analysis of fecal microbiota from mouse which was promoted...
CAGACACTAACTGCCAAATCCTATATTTAAATCAATGTGTTTTGCTCATCTCTAGTTTTTATGTGTAATTTAATTGCTTCCGTAATTAGTCCCGGCTTTTGCGGGGGCGTTCCCGCAAAGGGGATAAAATTCAGCGTCATACATACGCCAAATTTTCTTTCACGGCGACCACGATCTTCGTGTAAACATCCCCTGTGATTTCTTCGTCCATCAAAAGACTTCTGCACAATTTCTCAACCGCCGCATACCCTTGCTTTTTTGCTTCCTGCCCGATAGAAATACTGATCGTACCGCTCTTTATATATTTAACGACAAAGTCCGTCAGATCGTGCCCCACAAGCTTTATCTTTCCGGAATAACCCAGATCCTCCACCGCCTGCGCCACATTCGCCACAATGCCGTTAGACGCATAAATTGCATCTACCCTTTCCCCCTGAATCAGTGCTCTCGCCTTATCATAAGCCTGCTCACCTTCCTGTGCACAGCTGAAAACACCTATCAGTTTCATATCTTTCCGACTGGCATCCAACACTTCCCGGAATCCTATATATCTGTTATACAGGGCGCTCATCCCTTCAACGATAGGCAGAAAAACCGCATATCTGCTGTCAGGCTCCGCAATCATCCCCATCAGCTTTCCGGCTGTCCTTCCGCTTTGCAGCAGATCCTGTCCTACATAACAGGCTCTCTCACACTCCTCGTCATTATTAAAGGTGATCACCTGTATTTTCCGGGCTGCCGCTCTGCTCAACGCCTCGGAAATTTTCGGAGAACAGTAAGGCACGATGGCCAACCCGTCATATTCCCTTTCGATCACCTGATCGATCAGTGCAAGCTGGCCGTCTATATCTATCTGAGGAAGAACAAACCGATCGACCACAACGCCCATCTGCTTATACTCCTCCGCAGCTTCGATGACCCCTTCCTCCACCTGACTCCAGAACTCCGTCTCTTTATTATGATAGATGACGGCAATTTTATAAACGCGGCGTTTCGCCAACATACGGGCCGCCGTATTCGGCTTATACCCCAGTTCTTTAATACAATTCAAAACCCTTTTTTTGGTTTCTTCTGAAACACGCCCGCGGTTATGTAATACTCTGTCAACGGTTCCCTTACCTACGCCGGCCGCTTCAGCAACATCATTGATCGTCACTATATTATTCATATTTATCTGCGGGTACGCCCCCTCTTTTTTTACTATAACATTACAACGATATCTTTGTCAACTTTTTCTTACTTTTCAGACAGCGTAAATTTATTGCAGCTATGAAGCAGACAATCGTGAGCAGGATGAGGTATCCCCTCCTGCTGCATATCCTCATATATCCTTTCCGCCTTGTAGCTTCCCGTCCTCCGCTGGCTCCTTATGATGCTTTCAATCACCAAAAGCTCCTCTTCCAGCTCTTCCGCTATGATCTCTGCAGATTTGCCCCTCCGGAGTTTTTTGCATATGGCCTCTATCAGGGCATATGCCCTGCCTTCTTTTCTCCCTTCCTTTCTCCCTTCCTTTCTGCCGTCCTCCCGCTCGTACGCCAGCTCTTCCCATCTCTGCATGATACGCACCCCCGCTTTTTCAGACTTTCTGATTCGTTTCACTTTCTCATGGATCTTTCGGATCCTCTCGCTTTCCGCTTTCTTCGCCATCTCGTCCGTGGTTTTCCCGATATATTCCATGAAATCAAGGAACTCTCTTGAAAACGCTTCCCGATTAGTCCCCTTGGTGTTGATAAACACTTTCAGCGCCCCGTCTTCCAATTTCAAATCCGGACATTCCCTGCATATCCCCTCAAACGTATACCGATATAATCCTCTTCCAAAGATATCAAAAGGAGCTATCAGAATAAAACAGCTTTCGTTCAACAGGTTAAAATCCGTGCTTCCCGGCTTCAACAGCGACACATCCAACTGAGCCTGATAGTAGCGGCTCCTTTTGACCAAATTCCCTGTATTGCGTTTCTGCATCTCCGTGTAATAGATCTTCCCCTCTCTGTCCATCCCTACAACATCCAGACGTACCTCTCTCAGTTCCGGCGAGATCCGCATCTCTTTCTCCGTCTCGGTCTTTGCCAAAAGCTCCACCTCATTCTCCAGCAGAATGCTCACGGTCGCCTGATACGTCTCCGCATCCTCCATCGCCTCATCAAATAAAAACTTATCTAACAGGTTCAGTCTCTCAAGTTTCGTATTTACCATACGCTTCCTTCCTGATCCCGGAAGAAAGCACTTCTTCCTTCTTCCAAAATCCTATGCAGTTTCATTTACTGATATCAAAGCACAGATTTCAGATGAAGTCAGACGGGATGAGTCCCAAGAAAACGACAATGCCAGTTTGGTAACGTCTGACCGGCATTGCTATAGATTCCAAAAGAATATATGCTTCTACAGATAGTATAGCAAGAACAAAAGTATTTGACAAGCAAAAATCTAATCCGCCGGCGCCGCCCTATATTCAAAGTACAGCTCCAGTTTTATGTCCTCATCTTTCCAGAGTGGTTCTGAACCTCCGGACAGATCTCCATGCACCTGCATGGACAGCGCGCCGTTAGTCTTCCCGTCCTCCTTTTTGGATGGGATACGGATACTCAAAAGTTCTCCGGAATCTCCTTCCGGCAGATAAACATCGCCCCACAGATCGCAGGACAGATACAGACTGCAGTCCTTCCGCGCTGTGTCTCCGCCCACGTCTTCGCGGTTTACCGTGACTTTTGCGCTCCGCAGTGTGGCAATAATGTCGTAACCGCTCTTATTTTCTATCGTAAAATTGTCGGAACAGATCTGCTCGCCGCCCGTCCAAGGATCTACAGTCAGAGTCACTCTAGATGGTGCTGTCACGGAAATGGGACCTCTTTTTTCCGGAATCTCTATCACCTGTACGCAGGAGAACACATTCCCTGCATGATCTTTTACCTCCAGCCGCACCGTATAACACCCGCTTTCCTCCAAAGGCAAAAGATAAGAGGCTTCCGAAATGACCGCCTGACCGAAACAGTTTTCAGAAATTCCGGTCACTTCATACTCCACCGGTACTTCCGCTCCATCGACCAGACAACTCACCTGCTCAATGCCGGTCGCCGTCGCTCCTTCATCCTTCAAGACAGCCACAACCCGCCTGCCGCCGTCTGTAAGTTCTTTTTCCACGATAGAAACGACAGGCGCAGAGGCATCGACCAGAAGCATCGGCGTGGAGACCTCGCAGGTATTCCCCGCTGCGTCCCTCGCCGTGAAGACAATGCTTCCATAGAAATTATCCGGCAGTGATATCTCCGCCGTTCCCGTCTGCATGTCTGCGTACAGCATCTTCCCGTCCGCATATCCATAAGCACACACCGCGGGACTCATGCCGAATTCGTCCTCCGTCTCCGGATCTATATGAGACGAAACCGTTGACAACACAAGCACAGACGAAGCATTACCGACTAATATGCCCGCTGCGCTTTCTTTCATCCGGCAGTCAATAAAAAGCTGCGGAATATATTGATACTGCACCTCTTCCGGATCATTGCCGCTGATATCCTCAGGACCCGCTGCCGGATCATTCCCACTCGTATCCTCCGGGGCCTCCACCGGATTATTTCCACTCACATCCTCGGAGTCCTCCGCCGGATCATTCCCACCCACATCCTCCGGGGCCTCCACCGAATTATTTCCACTTACATCCTCTGAATCCTTCAGCGGTTCATTCCCACTCGTATCCTCAAAGTCCTCTGCCGCATCCTCTCCGCTCGCTGTATCATCTGAATTATTTTCAGGAGGAACGAATGTCTCTTCCTCATCCGCGCTGCTTTCATCCTGCCTCTTTTCATCGGAACCGTCTTCTGTTCCGGCATCCCCGGTTTCAGATTCTGCCGCCTGATCCTCTGAAGCCTCCGCTATCTCTTCCGCATAGGTCGTCACGACAAATAGCTGCGAGAAGCACAGCGCGACAACGATCAACCATGCCCTAAGCCCCATCCTGAGAGAAAGGTGCTTTTTTCGCAGGGCCGGAATCGTGCATATAGCAGCATATGCACCGATCAGGCAATAGCGAAACCAACTATTCTGTTTTGCAAACCGAACGATCCTTTCCCTTCTGTCTCCCATAGATATCCCCCCTTGAAATGACCCTCTGCGCGATACAGTTTCTTTTACCACTTTCCCTATAAATAGGGAGCGGAGCGGGAATCCGGAAGATCCCGCTCTGTCCTCATACATATATCTTCTTCACTTGAATAACATCCGTGTCAAATAAATCTTTTAACTTTTAAATCCTTGTCTCTTATTTGAACGTTGACAGTTTTGCGTTATCGCCAAACTGGATATCGTATGTTGTGACCACCGTAAATGCATCTGCATCCGTCCACTGAGATGTAGGAGATTTGCTGGTGCCGCCTGTAATTGTGAGGATTATCGTGTCTGATTTCGTATCCTCTGCCTTACCAAGAGCCGCCAACACCGGAGCGTTCGACAGCTTTGCGCCGGCAGCGCTGTATACCAGCGCTTTCTCCGCAGCAGTGCCCGCAGTCGTCTGCAGCTTCTTCGCATTGCCATCTGTTATTTCAGCCTGAGCAAACACCTGCTTGGTTTTCGCCGTGTTTAACGACGTTGCAGAAGTAGCCACCGTCACTTTATCCCCGGTCGCTACACTCGTATCATACGCAGCAAGCTGAATCTTACCTGTCAAATTAACGGCGATCTCAGTGTCGCTCTTATTTTCAAATTTAATCTCGGAACCCTTCAATGTTTCCTCCGCGGTCAGACCTGCTGCAGCATCTTCAAGTCCGTAAGGATTTGCAATAACCTTTGTGCCGGCTGTGATCGTCACTTCCAAATGAGGCACTTTCACTTCCGAATCCATATCGATCGAATTTCCGCCGAGTACATCATTTCCGCTCACCTCTGTCACATCATTGCCGCTTGCATCCGTAGCCGCAAACGCCGTCATGGACGCGCCGAACAGCATGGCAGCCGCAAATATGAAACCTATCATTTTTTTCTTCATAGCTAAATTCCTCCTTGAATTTATTAAAATTTTTTAGAAGATGTATGACTCTCATTTTTATTCCGTCACGTGTATCTCTACTATAACCGGAGTATCTCCCATCAGATTTCCCGCCTCATCCAGACAGGAATGAATCAGCGTTCCCCGGTAATCGCCGGGGGCTAACTCCCGTTTTGCCGTAAAAGATTCTATATGGCTTCCTCTGGGAATGACTTTTGAGACATAAATCTCATCAGAAAGTTCATCATTTTCATCATTCAGATAAATATGTATGTACATATCCTCATAGTAATTGGAATCGCTGTTTCCGATATAGCACGTCGCATCTTTACCATTCGTAATATAGATATCCCTATCATACAAAGTCGTAAAAGAAAACGGTTCATTCAATTCCAGATCCGTCAGGTCGCCTTCATTTGTAACGATTCCCGCTTCCATACCGATCTTCTGCACCGCCTCTGACTCCGGTTCTTTTGTCAGCAAAAATACGATAATACTGCCTGCAATCACTATAATCAGCAAAAGAATCATAACCACCAAAAGCGTAGTCTTCGACTGTTGTCTTTCTTTTTCCCGCATTTCTTTCATTTCGCCCTCTGTTTTCTGTTCGGACTTTGAGGGAGCCTTTTATGCTCCCTTTCCGTCCTTTTTATAGCAGCCTCATTTCTGTACGTCCGCCCCGATGTCCGGGTCCGGTCCGTCATGTCTTACAGCTCAATGATTCTTCACTTAGTCATCCCCTCATTACTGAAGCAGGGACAGTACGCTCTGGTTGCTCTGGTTAGCCTGAGCCAGCATGGATGTACCAGCCTGAGCCAGAATGTTGTTGTTGGAGTACTGAACCATCGTTGTCGCCATATCTGTATCACGGATAGCGGATTCAGCGGATGTGGTGTTCTCCACAACGTTATCTAAGTTGTTGATCGTGTGCTCTAATCTGTTCTGAACAGCACCGAGGTCGGATCTCTGAGCGGATACCTTGCTGATAGCAGCTTTGATGGTATCGATAGCGCTCAGCGCATTCACGTCGTTGTCGCCGTCTACTCTGATACCCACGATGCCAAGTCCCTTAGCGCTCATGGAGTCGATGTTCAGAGTGATCTGGTTGTTTCTTGTAGCGTCAGCGCCTACATGGAGAGCGAAGCCCAATGTTGCTGTCTTATCCTGAATTGCACTGATATCATCTTCATTAAACTCTTTTTCATTGCCGAGAGCATCATATAATTTTGTTCCGGCTTTCTGTTTAACAGTTCCGTCGGACAGAGTAGCCACATAGTTCTCCAGATCGTTCTCGGAGATCTTGTTGCCGTCCTTATCGTAATACTGTGCTCTGTCGCCGTCCTTTTCATATGCAGTAACGCTCTCTGCCGTCAGGGTAACCGTGTCGGTAAAGGCATCACCTGCCGCCGTTGCTACACGACCATAACCATCTGCAGTTACCGTCATCATTTCATTGCCTGCTGCATCCTGAATGGCAAACTCTGTATCGCTTGAAGCGACAACTTTAAATTTCTTTGCCGCATCGCCGTTTAATGTCAGAGTATACTTGGTAGCTTTAGCAGCACCATTCTCGCTGTCCCACTCGCTGAGAGCCGTGATGGAAAGTCCCTGATCACGGATGGACTTTAACAGCATGTTCATATCGCTGGAGCTTGCGGCGCTGCTTCCCGTCACTGCTACCGTCGCTGTGATCTCTGTACCATCATGCTTGTCTTCGTTAGACATAACTATAGTAGCGTCTGCCGCAGTTGCTGCCGCATAACTGTAGCTGTAGCCCTTTACTGCTGTAGTGCTCTTATCGCCCTTCAGAAGATAAGTCTCGTTGAACTTGGTTGTCTCGGCAACACGGTCGATCTCTGTTGTCAGCTGATCGATCTCTGACTGAATGGCTGCACGATCGGAAGAAGACTGTGTGCCGTTCGCTGCCTTAACTGCCAGCTCGTTCATTCTCTGCAGCATATCGTGCACTTCTATCAAAGCGCCTTCTGCTGTCTGCACTGCACTGATACCGTCCTGTGAGTTTGCGGAAGCCTGTGTAAGACCTCTGATCTGCTTTCTCATTTTCTCGGAAATCGCAAGACCTGCTGCGTCGTCCGCTGCACGATTGATCTTGTAGCCGGAAGACAGCTTCTCGGTTGTCTTAGCCTGCTGACCTGTGGTTACGCCCAACATTCTGTTGGAATTCATTGCTGTAAGATTGTGTTGTACTACCATAATGTACCTCCATATACGTTTACTCATCTGCACTTCCGTGTGCCGATGGTGGGAGCAGGGCTTTGCCCTCGCTCGGTTTTTGGTTTTTAGTTTTTTTACATTGCTTTTTGTTTCATTGCCGGCGTTTTCGCCGGTTTTCCACTTTCTATAATAAGAACCGACTCCCAGGCTGTCAGTCCGTATTACCCGTTTTGCTCCGGCCTGCTATTACGGCCTTCTCACTAAGATCTCGCGCGCGGCTCTTTCTTCCGCTTTCTGCTTTAGGACAAGTTCCCTGTCTCCCAGATAACGCTTTGGCTCCACCTCGCCCGCCTTCTCCGCCGCTTTGCTCCTTATAACGGAAACTTCTTTCGGTGCATCCACCATGATGCGCAAATAGTTTTTTGACCAGCCGGTAAAAACGATCTTCATATCATCCCCTATCATCAGGTACTCTCCCGGCTCCTTCACCTGTAATTTCAGCATTCCAGACCTCCTTTTCTTTCCTGTGATTTTTGGGTAACATACTCACCATTTTGTTACATTTTATTTTGTGATTTTTTAAGCCCTTCCTGCACAGGATACGTTATACTGAATGTATCAAAATCAAGGAGGGCTTATTATTATGGCAGCAACAGAACCGATACGGGATAAAAAACAATTCAGAGCGCTGACCAACTATTATTTGAAAAAAGGACAGCTCCGCAACTACACCCTGACCGTTATGGCCGCGTATACGGCGCTCAGGATCAGCGACCTGTTGCGTCTCAAGTGGTCTGATGTATACGATGAAAGACTGGAGACTTTTTGCACGCACATCACACTCCGGGAAATGAAAACAGGAAAGGCCAAAACAGTCGCCCTAAACCGCCATATCCTGAGCGCGCTCAGACAGTATTTTCCCCACAGACGAGGAGAATTTATCTTTTCCAACAACAGAAAGGACGGCAAAGCCATCAGCAGGGTACAGGCATGGCGGATCATCCACGATGCCTCCGTGGCACTGGGACTGACAAGCAGGGCATCCTGTCACAGCCTGCGCAAAATCTGGGGCTACCACGTCTGGACAAGCGGCGCCGTATCACCTGTGGTCCTCATGGATATTTATAATCACAGTAATTATGAAGTTACAAGGAGATATCTCGGCGTGGCGCAGGATGATCTCTATCACGCCTATCTGGATATGAAATTGACATGAAAAAACCGCCCGCTTATTTCATGATCGGACGGTTACAGTATTGAATCACAGGGGAAACATATAAACTCTCCGCTGTGATGCCTGCCTGAGATACAGGCGTTGTTGTTATGTTTCATTTTAATGTTTTGTTCCGTGCAATATATCCCCTAAAACGTCACATACCCCTCCCCGTCGATTCCCACCGTAGGCGATATCCCACGCATATACTGCAGCACTGCCTCTTTCTCGGCGCCGTACAAAAGTTTTGTATAGCAGTCGGACTGGCGGGCGGGCAGAAACTGAAAGCTCTGCATAGCGCCGTCTTTCAGCGTCACTTTCACAAGGCAGGTGTCCAGAGTGCTTGAGTTAAACCAGTAGTTGCCCACGGAATAAATGACAGGCGTGTCATTTACATTCGCAAGCGGCTGCAGCACATGAGGATGATCTCCGATGATCAGATCCGCGCCGGCCTCGGCCAGAGCCTTCGCCGTGTCAGGCTGCGCCCAGTCCAGCTCATCCGTTTTTTCGGTTCCCCAGTGGATATACACTACCACAAAGTCGCTGTTTCCCTTCGCTTCCTCCACCCGCTCCAGAATTTTCGTCGGCTTAAAACAGCGGAATACGCCCGGCGCACTCTCCGTGGCGCCTTTCGTGTCGGGATTATCCTGCCGCTCGATCTGAGTGCCGGATATATAGGCTATCTTCTGATTTCCCGCATGAAAATATACCGTCCGCGAGGCTTCCTCCAGATTGCGCCCGGCCCCCACATAAGGCATGTCGATCCCCTCCAAAGTTTCCAGAGAGTCAAGCAGGGAAATCTCCCCGTAATCGTAGGCGTGATTATTGGCAAGAGATACGATATCGACACCCAGTTCCCTGAGAAGAGCTGCGTTTTCCGGCTTTGCCCGGAACGTAAACTGTTTCTCGGGAGTCGGTTCCCCGCGATTCGTGTAAGTGAACTCATTGTTCAGCATAAAGATGTCCGCCGCCTTCATCTCCTGCAGCGTTTCCTCTGAAAAGCAGGCTCTGATATCCCCGCGCTTCCGCATGGCTCCCATCATTGCATAACCGTCGTCAAGCAGAATATCTCCGGCAAAAAGCAACACCGCTTCCTCGCTGTCGGTTCCCTGCTTCTTCTCCACGATCCTGCCGTTTTCATCCCGGATGCAGCCGTCCTCATCAAATCCGTCGTCCGCTTCCGCTTCCTCCGAAACATCGGATTCCTCCGGCACATCTTGCCTCACCGGAATATCCTCCGCTTCGATACGGGTAATCTCGGAGGCTCTCTCCCCGTTCTCTTTCCCGAAATCAATCTGTTTGTTTGAGATCATATAAAGAAACAGGCAGCCTCCTCCCACAAGCAGCGTAACTGCCAATGCGATCACAAATACTGTCCCTGTACTTTTTCTTCTTTTCTGTTTTCCTCTGCTTTTCCTTTTCCTCATACCTTAGTCCGGCCCATCCGGACAGGATTCCTCCTATACCGAAAAGGCGCAGCCTCTGCCGCGCCTTTTTATTCGTGGAACATAAGGACAATTCGCGAAGCGTGTTGTCCGTTGTTTACACTAATTTTGCCGTTGAAACTTTTACGCCGGGGCCCATCGTGGAAGCCAGTGTCACGCTTCTGATGTACTGTCCCTTTAATGCGCTGGGTCTTGCCTTTAAGACCGCACCCAACAGCGCGTCAAAGTTTTCTGCAAGCTGCTCTTCCGAGAAAGAAACTTTGCCAACCGGGCAGTGGATAATGTTGGACTTATCCAGTCTGTATTCGATCTTACCGGCTTTGATATCCTTGATAGCTTTTGCCACGTCCATCGTCACCGTTCCGGCTTTCGGGTTGGGCATCAAACCTTTCGGGCCGAGCACCTTACCGAGACGTCCCACAACACCCATCATATCAGGAGTTGCAACTACCACATCAAAATCCAGCCATCCGTCATTCTGGATCTTCGGAATCAACTCGTCGCCGCCCACATAGTCAGCGCCAGCTGCTTCCGCCTCATTCACCTTATCGCCCTTTGCGAACACAAGCACTCTTACAGTCTTACCTGTTCCGTTGGGCAGTACCACTGCACCACGAACCTGCTGTTCCGCATGACGTCCGTCACAACCTGTTCGGATGTGCACTTCTACCGTCTCATCAAATTTTGCTGTCGCCGTCTTCTTTACCAGAGCTACTGCATCAGTCGGATCATACTGAACGGCACGGTCAATAAGCTTTGCTGCTTCTTCATATTTCTTACCATGTTTCATTGTCGTTCCTCCCCATTAATCTTCTACTGTGATGCCCATACTTCTGGCTGTTCCTGCGATCATGCTCATAGCTGCTTCCAAACTTGCCGCATTTAAGTCAGGCATTTTTGTCTCAGCAATCTCCTGCAGTTTCGCTTTGGAAATTGTCGCAACCTTTGTCTTGTTCGGTACTGCGGAACCGGACTTGATGTTGCAGGCTTTCTTTAACAGCACAGCCGCAGGCGGTGTCTTTGTAATGAAGCTGAACGATCTGTCTGCATAAACAGTGATCACAACAGGGATGATAAGATCTCCCTTATCCGCTGTTCTCGCGTTGAACTGTTTTGTAAATTCAACAATGTTCACACCGTGCTGTCCCAGCGCAGGACCAACCGGCGGTGCTGGTGTAGCTTTACCAGCAGGGATCTGTAATTTAATATATCCTACTACTTTTTTTGCCATAATGGCACCTCCTATAATAAATTGTGGTCAGCGTCGTTTTATGACTCCCACTGTCCCAACCATACTTGTATAACGGCAAAATCTTTGCCGTTTGCAAAATCTTTGCAATTTGCAAAATTCTTTGCCGCTTCAGTTAAACTTCCGGACTTCCGCAAAGCTGATTTCAACAGGCGTATCCCTGCCGAACATATCCACATTGATTGTCGCCGTCTGTTTGCTCACATCGATCTTCTGCACAATGCCCACCGTATTTTTCCATGCGCCGGCCACAACAACGATCGTATCACCCTCATTGAAGTCGATGGTAACGTTATCGACCTTAATGCCGAGGGGCTTCATCTCCGCTTCCGTCAGAGGTACAGGCTTGCTCCCCGGCCCTACAAAACCGGTAACGCCTCTCGTATTGCGCACAACATACCATGTATCATCGTTCATCACCATATTGATCAGAACATATCCCGGAAACATTTTCTTCTGCACCGTCTTACGGGTGCCGTTCTTCATTTCCGTCACATCCTGCATCGGCACGCGCACCTCCAGAATCTCCTCCTGAAGATTTCTGTTTTCAATCGTCTTCTCTATATTGGCTTTCACTTTATTCTCATAGCCTGAATAAGTATGCACTACATACCAGTTTGCCTCTGCCATATACTCTCCACTCCTGCTTTTCTTTGTCAGTTACATTGTCAGGAAACTAACACCATACTGTACGATAAAATCTAATATGGTAATAATGACTCCCAATGCAAGAGAAATGGCAACAACTGCAGCGGTCTGCTTGATGATAGACGTCTTGTCGGGCCATGAAATCTTCTTGAATTCTGTTTTCACGCCGTCAAAGAATCCTGTTTTGTTTCCTTTCTTTGAGGAATCTCCCATTTTTACTCCTTCCCGGACAATAAAATGTCCGCGGTCAGCCTTCTTCCGCATCCTTTCGGACGCACTTTCTTTTCTTACGGCAAAGTTTTACTTTGTCTCTTTGTGCAGCGTATGCTTTCTGCAGAATCTACAATATTTCTTGATCTCCATCCTGTCGGGATGTGTCTTTTTATCCTTTGTTGTATTGTAGTTACGCTGTTTACATTCCGTACATGCCAGTGTTATTCTTGTACGCATTTCTCCACCTCCAAGCGTCATTTCGAGCATAAAAAAAAGACCTAAATCTCATCTCGTTTAGTCACTATAACATAAGAAAGCTTTTCCGTCAATATTTTTTTCCGTAAAACGTAAAAAATCCTGTGAAAACAGCCGAAATACCTTGTAACGGTACCCGAAATGTGATATTCTTTATATAAATATGAATAGGGGTTTTTACCCTGCTGATCATACCCTGTTTCTGGCGCAAAACATCTGCCGCAACGGATCTGCGGCATGCGTACCCGAAATAATTTCATGGAAGAAAGGAGGGGACCAAATGGCTTATAATGCAATTCATGACAATATTTATAATTACTATCTAACCGCTTATGCGCCCAAAAACGCCGGCAAGTATGATGCCCATAAGCGCAGCGAGCTCCGCGGTATTTATAATTCCATCATAAAATTAAATAAAGAATCCCCTCTGTATCTGCTTCACAACAGAAAGGAATCGGCGCAGTCCGCCATGGGATTAAAAGAAAGCGCAAGGGAACTCCACATGGAGATCGCCTCTCTGGGCGGCAGTTTAGACAGCAGGGAACTGTTGGACCGCAAGGTTGCCTACTCCAGCGATGAGGATATGATCACTGCCAAGTTTGTGGGTGCTTCCTCCGACACGGATGCCGTACCTTCCCTCGATATGGAGGTACAGTCTCTGGCGCTGAGCCAGATAAATCTCGGTAACTTCCTGAAAAATGACGCTGTGATCGCCCTGCCGCCTGATACCTACTCTTTCGATATCGGCATCAACGATATGAACTACGAGTTTCAGTTCAGCATACGTCCCGGCGAGACAAACCGCAACATCCTTGACCGTCTCGGCCGTCTGATCGGCAACTCGCATATCGGACTGACTGCGGAAGTGATCGAGGGCGAGGATGATACCTCTTCTCTCCGCATCGAATCGGAAGCCACCGGATTAAAACCCGGAAAAAGTAAAATCTTCTCCGTCTCCGACGACAAGACGAGCAAAGCTTCCGGAATGGTCGCCTATCTGGGCGCGGATTATGTTTCCCGTGAACCTGCCAACGCGCAGTTTACCATAAACGGGGAATCCAGAGAGACTATGTCCAACAAATTCATACTGGACAAATATTATGAAATATCCCTCCACGGCATTACCTCCGAGGAACACTCCCCCGTCAGGATCGGACTGAAGACGGACTATGAGTCTCTTTCCGACAATGTGGCGCAGTTGGCCGGCAGTTTCAACAGTTTCTTGAGCGCCGTCGACCAGTTCAAGAGCTCCCACAGCTCTCCCGGAAGACTGAGAAGGGAAATGTCCGGCATCGCCTCTTTATATAAGGATAACCTCTCGGGGATCGGCCTGAACGTGCAGGAGGACGGTAGTATCGACGTAAACAGAGAAGTCCTCTCTAAAGCTGTCCAGTCCGACAGCGCAGATGATAAATTTCAGGTGATAAAAAACTTCACCCAGCAGATCTTCCACAAAACGGATCAGATTTCTTTAAATCCTATGGAATATCTGGACAAAACGGTTGTCGCCTACAAAAACCCGGGGCACAACTTCCCAAATCCCTATATTTCCAGCAATTACACGGGAATGCTGTTCAATTATTACTGTTAAAACAACCGCAGGCAGATGCTTACGGTTGTTTTTTTACAATTTCCAACACTGCTGCGATAGTCTTGTCCATATCGTAGTAGCGATACTGCCCGAGCCTTCCTCCAAAAATCACATTTTCCTCCCCTTTGGCCAACTCACGGTACTCCTCATATAGTTTTTCATTTTTTTCGTCGTTTACCGGATAATAGGGTTCATCCCCCTTCTTCCACTGCGCCGGATACTCTCTCGTGATCACAGTTCCCTTTTGGGTTCCGAAAACAAAATGCTTATGCTCTATGATCCGCGTGTAAGGGATCTCACGCTCCGTATAGTTCACCACCGCATTGCCCTGATAATTTTCCTCCTCCTGCAGCTCCTCTGTCTCAAACCGCAGAGAGCGATACTCTAACGAACCCAGTTTATAATCAAAATATTCGTCAATCATCCCGGTATAAAACAGACTGCCATAGGTGATATCCCGCCTTGTCTGTCTGAATTCCTGCCATGAGATCCCCGTCTCCACATCGATTCCCTCTAACAGTTTTCTGACGATCTCCGTGTAGCCCCCTATGGGAATCCCCTGATAGCGGTCGTTAAAATAGTTGTTGTCGTAAGTAAAACGAAGGGGCAGCCTCTTTATCAGAAAGGCCGGAAGCTCCCTGCAGCTCCTGCCCCACTGTTTCTCCGTGTAGCCTTTTATCAGCTTCTCATAGATATCTTTTCCCACCAAGGACAGCGCCTGTTCTTCCAGATTCTTCGGCTCCCCGCCGGAAAACGCCGCGCGCTCTTCCTCTATCTTCGCTTTTGCCTGCGTCGGGGTCTTCACGCCCCAAAGCTTGCTGAAAGTATTCATATTGAAAGGCAGATTATAGAGCTCGTCTTTATATACTGCCACAGGTGAGTTTACATAATGATTGAACTCTCCGAACTGACTTATATAATCCCATACCGCCTTATCCGAAGTATGGAAAATATGCGCACCATAACAATGCACGCAGACATTTAACCGCTCCTCGGTATAAACATTCCCCCCGATGTGCGGCCGCTTGTCAATCACAAGACATTTTTTTCCCTTCTTTTTCATTTCATGGGCAAACACGCTGCCGGACAGCCCTGCTCCCACAATCAGATAGTCATAATACATTTTTTCGCAATTCCTTTCTTGTCCGCTTTTGGCACGCCTCGATCCTGCACGCCTTGATTCTGCACACCGCTTATAGAATTATACACAAATTTTATGATAATTAACAAGTTATATCTTGCCACTTTCACAAAAATATAATAAAATAAATGTAACAAAAATTAGAAGGAGTTTTGCATATGAGCGAACTGGATTTTTCAAAAGTGGGTTTAAAGATGAAACAGCTCCGCGTAGAGCAAGGCTACACGCAGGAAATGGTGGCAGAGGATCTGGATTGCACGGTCGCTTTTGTCAGCAATCTGGAAAACAACCGCGCCAAACTGAATCTTCGGGTTCTCCTCTATTATTCTAAACTCTGTAATGTGACGATTGATGAAATTCTTGAGCCCGGTTTTACAGACCGCACTCCACAAGAAACCAACAAAGCCATGAACACCGAACTTCTCCGTGTTTTCCAGAGTTACGGTCCTGAGGAACAGAAAAAAATCTTAAAAACTCTAAAATTGTGGAAGAGAGGCTGACGAGCCTCTCTTCTTATTTTTTCTTATCCATAAACTGTGAATCCACATAATTCAGTTTTTTCATATTATTGTAATAGCTGCGCGCTGCCTTCCCGTTATCGCGCCTCAAACGAAGCGCTGCGCTTTCCCGCTTTGCAAAATTATCTACTTCCAGTTTTATCCGATTCTCCTCCGCTTGGACCAGCACGCTCTTTTCACTGATCTCTCCGATCATATCCTGCATTTTTCTGATCTGAACGGCATATTTTTCCTTATGGTTCATCATTTCCTCACGAACCCGGCTATAAACCTGCTCAAAACCGTCATCCAGCGAATCAATGCTTTCCGCCAGCGCTACCTTCTCATTGATGTTCTTGTCAAAGGCTTCCATATCAACGCTTTCACTCTTCAACATATCGGACTCTTCCCGTTGATACTCCATAATACTGTTTAAAATCTCCAGTTTCTTTTTCAAACTGTCCTGCAACATATCCAAATATGCATCCATCTGATCCGCTCTGTTCCTTTCCGTGCACGGAAAATGGTCATACTCTTCCGCACGACCATTTTCCGCAATAAACTCTATGCCTGCTTTTTTGTTCTGTTTGCTTCCATCACCTGTTTCCATGTTTCCCGCATACTTCTGAGATGGGTGTTCACTTCCTCCAGTATTTCCGGATCTTTTTTTACATTTGCCTCCAACAGCCTCTGCAGCATATAAACATATACCCTGTCAAAATCTTTGGAAATCTCATACTTTGAATCCAATGTAGCCCGAAACTCATTGATGATCTTCTCCACTTTGACGATATTGTTATGAGCTTTCTCAATATCCTTTTTTTCGATCGCCATGATCGCGATATTGTTAAATTTGATTGCCCCGTCATAGAGCATCAATGTAAGCTCGGCCGGCGAAGCCGTCAAGATCTTACTGTTATTGTACTGTGCGTACTGATTCATGGATCTCACTGTTTTCCCTCCGCTTGCACCTGTATGGAATCCACCGTGCTCTGTTCTTTAACCGAACAGGCTGGAGATGGAACTCTGCTGAGAATTTATTTTGGATAACGCCACTTCCATCTGGGAGAATTTCTTATACCATCTGTCTATGTAATCGTTCAGCTTATCCTGCTCTGTCTTGACCTTGCTCTCGTAATCTTTCAGTTCCTTTTCCATCTGCTTGTCATTATATACGGTGAAAGAACTGCTGTAGTCCGTGCGGGCCATCTTCTCGTCGAGGGCATTGTACAGGTTTGTGCTGAGCTGCTTGAAGAATTCCACCACGGTGTCGGGATCGTTAGCGATCGCTTTGCGCAGCTTATCCTCATTATTCTTTACATTTGTATCATCCGAATCCCCGTTGATATGGTAAGCGTTCTTCTCATTGTCTTTCGACTTAAAATATCCTAACGTCTCAATTCCGAAGAAATTGAGATAGATATCTTTTCCGTCATTCACACCGTTCTTGTCAGCTATGCTGGTGCTCAGCATCGCGTTCTTCATAGCGGAAGCTACGCTTGACAAAGTGCCGTCACGTCTGAGCAGGGACTCCTTAATCTTCTTCTCCCACTCTTCCACTTCCGTTTCAGACATCGCGTCTTTTTCTTCACTGCTCAAGGGTTTGTACTTGGACGCGCTCTCCGCATTATAGAGCTTATCCATCTCGTTGATCAACTCGTTGTACTTCTTAACGAAGTTCTTGATCATGTCGTAGATGCCGTCCGTATCCTGCTGGGTGGTCAGCGTAACCGTCTCGTCCCCCGTCTCCGCCAGAGCGGTGATCGTAAGGCCGTTTATCTCGAAAGTATTCCCGGAGGAGGTAAACTCCGCTCCGTTAAGCTCTATCAGGGCATCCTGTCCCTGAATCATAGTTGCCCCGTCTGTCCCCTTGGAATAGCCGTCGCTGTTATAGTAGGACGAATAGTCCAGTCCCAGCTTTTTCAGAGCTTCTGCAGATGCATCGTCGCCGTCGACCGCCTTGATATCAAAATGCGCCTCCGCGCCGCTTTCTTTCGCACTGACAAAGAAACGTCCGGATCCCTCGTCAAATTTTGCATTTAATCCTGCTTCGCTGAATTTCTCCGCCACATCGGCCAACGTCTCGGAACCGTTTAAGGTAATCTCTTTCTCTTCCCCCCCGGCAGTCAGTTTCAACTTTACTTCGCCGTCTATCCCGAGATCGGAAAGCTTTGTCCCTTTTGTCGCCCGTTTACCGTCCGCCTTTAATTCTGCGCCAGTCAGATATGCGGTAGTCGCCAGCTTTTTGACCTTTAAAGACTGCACTCCGTTCGCCGCATCACCGCTTGTCACCACGCTGACCGCATTTGGATTGGAAACTTTGGTCGTCTTTTTGCCGTATGCGTAGTCAAAACGCATATCGCTGAGCACATCTGTATAGAAAGAATAAATCTTGGAGTTTAACTCCTTCCAAGCGTCTATTTTCCAGCTTAGCTGTGTCTGATCCTTTTTTATATTCTCCACCTTAATGGAACGGGCGCTGGCCAGTTCCGAGATGATGGATTCCGTATCCAGTCCGGAATTCATGCCTGTAATTCTAATCGTCATATTTTACCTCCCGCTCTGCAAAGTTATCGTTTCTCGTCTACTAAAATACCTGCGAGCTCCCATACTTTGGCGATCATATCAAGTGTTTTCTCCGGCGGAAGTTCTTTGATCACTTCCTTTGTATCTTTGTCCACTATTTTGATCGTCACTCTGTTCGTCGCTTCATGAATACCGAAAATCGCCGAAGAGTGGCTCAAATTCTTATTGAGCTGTTCCACTGCCTTTTTGATTTTATCATTCTGCTGCTTTGCAGTATCGGCATAATTAAAGCTGTTTTCTTCCCGTTTGCCGCCGCCCGTATTCTCGGAATTATTTTCCGGCGTATCTGTAGCTGCCGCCACCGATACTGTAGTGGGATCAATGTTATTTACCTGAGTCTCTGTCGGGTTCGCTTCCGTGCTGACCTGCTCTGTCCTCTGTACTGTTCTTGGCTGCAGGGGCTGCGCCTGCATTGTCATGATACTTCCTAATGGTTCTATTGCCACTTTAATCACCTCCATGTGAGACATTTTTAGACTTCTTAACCTGTATATCGGACATTTGTCGAAAATCTTTAGTGCCGCCGGATAATTTCCGTCAAAAAAATTGCCGGAAGCAACAAAAGAGCCGCCTTTCACAAAGCAGCTCCTTCTACTTGACACAAATTTTTTAAAATAAATCTTTTAAAGCATCCAGATTCTCGGCGCTCATTGCTTCCTTGTTTGCCTCCTGAATCTGCATATACACTTCTTTCCTGTAGACAGGGACTTCTTTCGGCGCCGAAATGCCGATCTTCACCTGATCGCCCCTGATGTCAAGGATCGTGATCTCGATATTATTGTTGACCACAAGGGCTTCATTTTTCTTTCTGGATAATGCCAGCATCTTATTCACCCGCCCTTTCCTTTTTCTTCTGCAGAATATCATACACCATAAACTTTACGGGAAATTCCCCGCCTTCATTGTCCACGATGATCTGACACCCCTTCTTGTTTTCCGCATTGATCACAAGGGGAGCCTGCAGATTTACACTCATCTTTGTCAAATCGCTGGGCACCGTCACCGTCACAAGCACCAGTATTTCCTCCGGATCCAATTCCCCTAAAGGCTTGAGCAGTTCATCCTCCACCACCGGATTGTACGTCTCTTTCACGGCTAGCGGATCCATGACCGGCATTGCAAAAGCCGGCTCATCCAGAGACTGCAGCCACTTGATGCCTCCCGTCTTCTCCGAATCATAAAGCAGCGTAAACCGTTTCAGATCCGGAAACCCGATAATGCCTCCCTCAAACGTAATGATCTTGGCATCGTCAATTTCAATTTCACCAAATACTTTGGTCGTTATTACCATACCCGTCTCCTCTTTACTTTCTGGTGTTTAAATAAAGTCCATCAGATTGACCTGCATAATCTTTCCGGTAGCCTTAAGCGCCGCCTCATAAGTCATCTCCGCGCTGGTAAGCTGCACCACCGCTTCCGAGAGATCCACGTCCTCATTCTCGGATTTCAACGTCTCGAAGGTGGTCTTCTGAGAACACAGTCTGTTTGATACAAGTTCCAGTCTGCTGCCTCTGGCGCCGCACGCAGTCACTGCAAGGTTCACTTCATTCAGGAAATTTTTCATCTCCCCGAGCCCGTACGAAAATTTATCCTGCACTACTTTTCTCTCGTAGGTGAGGGCTTTATTCGCCGCATCCAACTGCTGCTGCAGCAATTTTTGTTTATCCGGATTCGGCTCTTTTTCCATCAGGCCTTTTAAGGTGCCGACCACTTCCTCGATCTTCTGCATCCTTTCCAATGCCTGTATCATATCGTCCACTTCTCTGTTGACGGCCGGATTGAAGCACTCCTCGGCGATGGTGTTTACCTGCAGACGCTGGTTATACCCCACATCATACTCGATAACCTGCCGTTCGTGCCCATAGTCGAGATACTTCGGATTGTACACGATATCCGCGTTGCTGCCAAGGGGCGTATCGCCCAACGCTGTATCAAGGGTACCATCCTCTCCTGCAGCTACACAATAGAAGTAATGTTCCGGTTTCAGATCCCCTTCTTTAAAATCCGTTTTTTGGTAACTGATCCGAATCTCTCCCTCGTTTATGTCTCTTGTCTGCGGATTATCCGTCAAATCGGATAACTCTTTATAGAGGTCTTCCCCTATGAGCAGTTCTCCCGTATCGGAAAGGTAAATCACTTCATCTTTTCCGACCGTGGCATAGGGGCTGGGCACATCCGTGGATAATTTGGACACCACCGCCGGTCCGCCGCCTGTGGCCGTTCCGTCCACCGATTTTCCTGTCGCATCTATCTTTACCCATTCGCCCTGTTTGTTCCGGTACTGGATAACCGGCTCCACATCGTCACAGTTATTATAGGATAACCGGAACCTATGGTATTCCACCTTTTCTATATCGTCTTCATCAATGCTCTTATACTCGCTCTGCGTTCCCTCCCGCAAATCCGTCAGATCGCGGTTCGTACCGTCCTCTTCCGTATAACCGGTTTTTACATATGTATTTGTCTTCAGATCTGCGGCGCTAAGCTGCTCGGTGATCTGATAGGATTTGAGCGTATCCTCTCTGAACATCAGGGAACTCTCGGTGCGGTAGCCCGTAAAAATATAGCGACCCGCATAATCGGCGTCTCCGGTGGCATACACTTCACCTTTTAACGCTTTGAGCTGTTCCAACACAATGTTTCGCTCCTCGCTGGTCAGATACTCATTCGCACCTTTGTTGTACTGTGTGATCATATCCGTGATCACGTCAGTTACCTGCTGTATCGCATCCTCCGTCGTCTTTAACCATGCGTCCGCGTCTTTCGCGTTGCGGGAATAATACTGTGTGATCTCCACCACGCTGCTGCGCAGCCGCAGCGACCTGATCGCTACGATTGGGTCGTCGGAAGGCCTTACGATCTTCTTGCCCGATGAAACCTGACTGCTCCTCGCATCCTCCGCAACCTTCGCCAGATTGATATTTGAAAGTGAGTTATTCTGCATGATCTTATTTGTGATTCTCATAAGCTATCCCTTCTGTCTTATACGCCGGTTTCCAGTATCAGTCTGTCATAAACCTCCGAAAACGTGGAGATCATTTTACATGCCAGTGTGTAGCTGTCCTGAAGATGCACCACGCTTAACGCCTCTTCATCCTCGTCTACACCAGAGATAGAAAGTCTCTGGTTGTCTAATGACTTCTGTAATATAAAGTGATTCTCCTCAAATGTCTGTGCACTGCCCGCCGCCAGTGTGATATCCCCCAGCACGCAGGTCAGAAACTCTCCGGCATTGGCTCCTCTGAAACTCAACGCCTTGTCATTGGTCATCGTATCCAACAAAATCGACATATTATCGTACTCGGATTCACCCTCCGTCTGGCTGGGCTCCGTTTTCACTCCCAACAGTTCCGGATTCTTTTTCAGCGCGTCAAAAATGGTAATATTTCCCGCTGTCAAGCGATAATAGCTGTCGTCAAGATTCGACACCTCGTAACTCTGTCCGTCGACATATTTCCCCGAAAACAGATCTTCGCTGTTTCCGCCTGTGGGACTCGTATAATCGAACTTCCCTTCCTCCATCGACTTTTCACCCACAAAATCATAGGTAAACATCTGACAGCCCGGTTTCCCGTCGTCCGTGTAGCCGGATTTTAAGATTGCATTCATAGACTGGGCAAAAAGTCTGACCCACTCGTTCATCTGCTCCTGATAGTAAGGGATTCCCTGATAATCAATGCTGCTTCCCACGGAGGCGCTCTTGCCGGTCATATTTATATTTTCTTGGTTAGCGTCCTTCGCAAGCGTCAGGGTATAGCTGCAATTGCCGTCCTCATCTCTCTCAAACTTCCAGCCGTCGTATTTGTAGAGCGTATTGCCGATATTGATTGTCCCCGCCCCCGCAAGGGTACATTTATTCAGATCCTTCAGGTGCTCCGCCGTCACATCGATCTTTACTGTCTGACGGATCTCGGGACCGTTTGCGGTCTCCACCGTCGTCTCACCCATGCCGGATACGGTTCCGTAAAAATTCTCCTTATTGTTACCGTCCCTGAGTTTCAATAACCCTGCCAACTCGCCTCCCATGCGGGAGTTCGTTGTATTGAACAGATCGCCTCCCACCCAGTAGATATCATACAGTCCGGCGATATCGCTCTGATTCACCTTCTCGTTTGATTCCTTCGCGCGGCATTCCAACTCAAAACGCTTATTATCGTCCACCAGAGTCTGCCCGCCTGCGATCCGCACCATATAGCGGGTCGCGCCGGTCTCTCTGTCCGGATTGTTGCTGTCAAAAACAGGACTTTCAATGACCTCTACGTCCACTATTTTTGACAACTGATCCACCAGTAAATCCCTCTTATCCCGCAGTTCGTTAGCTCTGCTGCCGGACAGTTCCACAACGTTGATCTGCTTGTTCAGAGTCTGGATTTCTATGGCGATGGAGTTGATCGTTTCTACTTTCACTTTGATCTCATCGTTCACGTCTTTCTGAAGTCTCTCCAGATTTTTCGACGCCGTGTTGAAATACTCCACCAGTTTTTCCACCGTGCCCAGAAAATCCTTTTTCGCCGTGGGATCCCCGGGATTTTTCAGCACTTCCTGTGTTCCCACCGCTTTCATGTTGGTGAAGATCGATGAAAACCCGGTCTTGCCGTCGTCCTCAAAGTAGTCCTGAATCAACTGCATATAATAATTTTTAGCGCCGTATTCGCCATAACTGGTCTCGTTCTCACGGTACTTCACATCATAAAAAGCATCCCGCACTCTCTCGATCGCCAACGTCTGCACACCTGCGCCGGCACAGCCGTAGGTTGCAAATGTCCGCAGCGGATCCGACGCCGCCTGCAGCACTCTCTGCCTGCTGTAGCCCTTTGTGTCCGCATTGGATATGTTGTTTGCCGCCGTGTTGAGGGAGGCGTTCGCCGCCCGAAGCCCCGAACCCGCTATGTTAAGTCCAAAAAAGGTAGAAGCCATCTTATTCTCCTTCTTATCTCAAAAACTCTTTTTACGCCCCAAACTGACTGATCATACTCTCGAGCATACTGTTCAATGTAGTGATATATCTGCTTGCCACATTATAGGCATTCTGGAATTTGATCATAAACTGCAGTTCTTCGTCTGTTGACACACCCAGTATCTGCTCCCTTGCAAAGCTCGCTTCCTCCTGTGTGTCCAGCTGATATTCGTAGAGCAGTTTGTTTACCGATCCCGTATTGGATACCTGAACGACCAGATCCCCGTAAAAATCCTTAAAGGCCGAACGCTTCTCCGTATTCGGATTTAACGTATAGATCTCCGCCTCAAAGACTTCTTTCAGCCTGTCTGCCGCCTCATGGTCGACTGTTTCATCATCTCTCACAAAGTTTAACAGTGCCGGCTGTTTCAGGAATGCCTCGTTCACGGCGATGTTGCCCACATGCCAGCCCTCGTCATCCGCCATTCCCTCTTTGTTGATCCTGACAAACAGGGCGTTATCCGTATTTTGCGTGCCGTCTGTGTATCCCGTATCTTTGAGGATCTTGTTTACCGACATCGCAATATTGCTGATCAGTTTATCAAACTCCGCCTGAATGTTCATACAGACGGACGGTGCAATCTCCCTGTTATAGTAATCCTTATCCTCCATCTCGCTGCAGTCCGCCGCGTGGTCGCCTCTCACAAGAAGAAGCGCCTTGAGCCTTCCCACATCCGTGTTTGCCGCCGTAGATATCTCCCTGTCAAGATTGAATACTTTTCCTCTTTCTACCTCTTCCGGGGAATAGACTACCTCGCCCTTTTCATTGACGGTGCTCTCCGCGATATGAGGCCAGAACGGAGTGTAAAACCCGTTTTCGGGATCCTCATCCAGCTTCATCTCGTAAAAAACGTTGCGCTTCACAAAATCCACGCCCTCTATCTGCACCGAGACATAACCGTCCACATCCTCGGAGTAGGTGATATCGCAAAGCTGCGCCATCTCATCCAACAGGTAATTTCGCGTATCTTTCAGATCGTTGGCGCGCTCTATTCCGCCCGCTTCCACATTGACGATCTGTTTGTTGATCTCCGCCAGTTTTTTTCCGTAGTCATTGAGCTTATCAACGTACTTTTTCACCTCTGAATTCAGGTTGTTCTGGTAATCTTTCAGGCTCTTATAGACATTGGTGGCGCGCTCGATGAGTGTCTGGGCCTTGGAAATGAAAAGTCCCTGCGTCACCGCGTTGGAGGGATCGTTTGCCAATTCCTGTATCGTCTCCCAGTAATCATCAATCGCCTCTCCGAAATTCCTGTCGCCGCTTTCTCCCAACAGATCCTGCACATGGACAAGCGCTTCATAAGACACCTCGTAAAAGGCGCTTCTGCCAGATTCTCTTCTATAAACCTGATCAAGGAAAAAATCTCTGACCTGTCTCGTCTCCGCATATTGAACACCCATTCCGACCTGCTTTGCAGCAACCAGTGCGGTGGCGTCCGCAATTTTATGGTAGTGACGTGTAGACTGTGATACCTGCTGCCTTGTGTAGCCCGCGGTATCTGCATTAGATATGTTGTGTGCTGTTGTGTTTAATGCGTCCGAAGCGACCCTCAGGGCCGTCGTCCCCATATATAATCCGCTGAATAATGACATACTTTCACCTCAATGTTATTGTTTCGCATCAAAGCCTCCCCGCAAACTCCCCATAACCATTCCGTCGCTGTAAGCGTCTCTGTTATAATTTGCCGTCTCGGGGGCGGATTTCGTCGCCTGATAGAGATTTAACTCAAACTGCGCTATCTCAAGCGCTCTCTCGATCAGTTCCAGATTATGCTCATTGATCTGCTTCATCTGGTATACCGCCGTTTTCAGCCTGTTCTGACAAGCCTCCATCTGTGCTCTCTCTACCGGTCTTCTGTCAAGAACCCGAACCATATCCGCCAGTTTCAGTGCCTCAACATCCGTGTTAAGTACGCCTGCTATTTCTTTCATCACATTTCGTCTTTCATTTTCAATGTGATTGATGCGGGCTGCCGCAAGCTGTTCCTCATCCGTGATCGCCTGCAGCCCCTCCAAATCTCCCCTGATAACTACGGGAGTCTTTTTTTTCGATAACTCCACCAGTGCCTCGTATTCTTCGCTTTCCCTGTTCAATGTATCCATCAGATTTTCAATCAGGCTCGCCACCGGTCATCTCCTCGTTTCTCAAATCTCTCCCGCCGCCCTAAGCAGCTTATCGGCAAAGCTTGCGCCGCTCACTTCATAAGTTCCGTTTTGTACCGCGCTCTTTATCGGTTCCACAATATCGGTTCTGACATCCGGCGCTGCTGCCACAGCCTGCTTTGCCGTCTGGATATCTTTTCCGATGCTGGAGATCATCACATCATCCGTGCGCCCCGCACTTCCGGCCTTTTTTGCAGTGCCTGCCTTTTTGGTATTGTACATTTGCTGTACTTGAATGTAAGGATTAATTCTCATAACAGGTCCCCCTTTTTCTGGATTGCTTCCGTGCTCAACCTGTAATTTTTTTACTTGCATAACACGTTTTATACTTATAGTATCGGACTTTTTAAGAAAGACTTTAGGGTACAGTAAAAAATTTTGATTTAATAATTTTAGTCCGTCTAATCCGCCGTCATCCGCCGCATGATCTTTTCCCCGTTTGTTTTCAGCCATTTTCTGCGCTTTTTATAATCCGGCATCACCCTCTCCACCTCGTCCCAGAAGTAATCAGAATGGTTCATTTCCAGTCTGTGGCACAGTTCATGCACCACCACATAATCTATGATTTCCGGCGGGGTCAGCATTAAGAGACAGTTGAAATTCAAATTCCCCGTGCTGCTGCAGCTTCCCCAGCGCGATCTCTGGCTGCGGATCGTGATCCTTCCGTAAGTTATCCCTGTCAGTTCCGCATAATAGGAAACTCTTTCCGGTATATATTTGGCCGCCTCCTTCGCAAGCGCCCGTATCTGCTCCAATGTCAAAATCTCTTCAGGCTCCGGCCGCGTCTCCTCCTGCCTGCGCCTCATTTTTTCCAAATTTTTTTCGATCCATTCCGATCTTTCTTCTATGAATGCCTCAAGGGCAGCCTCTGACATACGCAGAGGCGCCCGCACCGTGATCTGAAGATTCTCATCTATCTGAATCGAGATCGTTTTCCGCCTGCTGCGGACAATTCTGATATCCTCTCTCATTCTGCCTCCCGAAACAACAAAGCCGTCCATCAGGACGGCCTGTCATCGCTTTTCTCTATTATCTCATACTGCATGAACTCATACTTGAGCTGCGTTCCCTCCGATATCTCCGGCGGGAGAAGAGCCCTCGCCACAAGTTTAAGCTCCTCTGACTCTGCATCCGTCCGCCGCAGGTTTGCATAATCTCCGTCTATGTTTACCACTTCGTAAAACCATGTCTCCATCTTTTCAGGCCTTCCTGTTTTGAAAGAAATTGTCTACTTCGTCCTTGATCGCCTCCGGCTTTAAATTCTTTAGCAGATATCCCGTCGGCTTTAGGGAAAGCACCTTTCTGACACTGTCGGGATCGCCTCTGCCCGTCAGGAAAATAACCGGCAAATCTGCAAAATTAGAATCGGACCGCAGCATCTGAAGGGTCTGTCTGCCGTCGCACACAGGCATTTCATAATCTAAAAGCACCAGATCCGGCTTGTTTAACGTGATCGCCCGGATCGCCGCTATTCCGGATTCCGCCGGCGTAACGTCGTAGTCCGTCTTCAGCAGATCGCATACATAACACCGTATTGTCTTGGAATCGTCCACCACAAGCACTTTCGGTTTGTGATTTAACTTATCTTCTTTTTTCTCTTCTTCCTTCTTTTTCAGGTACTCTTCCACCTCACTGATGGCATTTTCTGCCCCGATCGGCGTCACGACATTCTCCTCCTCCAACAGATGGGGCGCGACCATACAGTAGGCAAAATACCCTGCTCCTCCGGTATTAAAGAGCATGCTGACCTGCATATTTTCCCGCTCAAACACTTTCTGAAACTGTTCGTAGGAAAGAAGATTTTCCTCTTTCAGTTCATACCCTGCCGTCTTCGGGAAATACTCCATAATACGGTTTGCAAACTGCCTTGCCGTGTATCTGGCCGCATGGAGCAACGTCGTATCCACTTTATTAGTCTGGATTCCGAGCATCTTTCCAATTGTGTTGATCAGTATCTTTTCCTCCAGAACGAGAAATACCTGCAGCTTCTTCTTATCTTTTTTTGTCCCGTAGATCAGCCGGAAGTACAGGCCGTCCCCGAATTTTTCCCCGCCGTATGTATCGCTGAGCAGCTGTGATTCCAGACGAAACATATTGAACACAAGCTCGACGATCACCTTTCTCACAGCCTCGCTCTCGTCCTCCTGCAGGCGGCTGTCCCACTTTCTGTCGCTCTTTCCGCTGATAGCCATATCCTCCGTCAGAGTGTGGCCAATCAGCCAGCCCGTGCATACTCCCAAAAAGTGTTCCACCGAATCCGGAGCGTACTGCGTATTTTCCAATTCTTCTTCCAATGCAGGAAGAGTATTATCACGAAAGCTTTTATGTATCTTTTTGTGCTGCTCTGCCTCCGGATAATTGATCGATTCCATATATTGCTCTTCGCTGGCGAAGTGCTTTAAGGCATGCCCTTTAAAAAACTTGATTCCCTCCTGACACACCCAGCGCCCGTCTTTTTCCTCTTCCCGAAATGCAAAAAGCTTATTGATGATCTTAAAAAGCTGCTGGTGTTCTTTATCGATGACATCCACTCCGATACTGTATGAATCCCGCCATTCAACTTTGTTCGCCATGACTAAAATCCCCCGTACATAAATTCGCTCCGAACCAGTATAATATTAAAAGATATTATACCATACCGCATATCTGAAATGCAATCCCATTCTGCCGCAACTACATCTCATTATGCCCTAAGTAGGATCGGATCGTCAGAACGATAAAAAGCGGAATTTCGAGGGCGCATGCCCACAGCATGACATAGGGCAGCCACAGGGCAAAATTTCCGATATTCCAAAAATCAAAGTCAATGGCCGCATACAGGATCGATGCCTGCAGCCCTGCTCCGCCTGCAGCCGGCAGAACAGGGTATATCCAATTCGCGATCTCCGCCGGCAGCGCCATGTAGATCACGACCGGCAGTATGCAAAATAACAGAGAGACGGACACGGACGCCGCAACATTTTTAAATGCGGAAGAGACAAACAGCGTAAGCGCAGATGCCGCGATAATGCTGAGAAGCCCTCCAAGAGCCACAAAACGCTGCAGTTCTCCGATGCTCATATCCGGCAGATTCATGGCGGAGTAGATCATCTGCATGGACGTCTCCGTACATTCCCAGCCAAAAAGGCTGTTCGACACCAAAAGGTAAATACAGATACAGCCAAAATATGTTGCGCCGCAAATCAACAGGGCCGACGCCGTCTTCGTCACGGCCAATTTCGTTTTTCCGTATCTTGTGCAGCGCAGTATATCATCCGCCCCCGTCTGATAATCGGAGGTAAACACCGGCGCGATCATCACCGTGCCAAAAAGCAGAATAAGCATAGTCAGAAGGATCTCGTAGTCCATCGGGTCGCTGCCGTATCCCGGAAAAAACCGGAAAGGTTTCTCCACCTTTTCATACATGGCGGCCCCCGCATTCTGCGCCGCCTCGTGATCTTTTTGTTCCTGTTTCATTAACGACAGATTGCGCTCCGTGCATTTTTCATAGAAATGATCCAATTCCTCGGGATCGATCTCCATCAGAGACGGCGCGATCCCTGTATGGGGATCCGCATACGCCTCCCGCACCCCGTGCAGCAATGGACTGTATGGAAGTATTTCTCTCACGTAAACACCTTCCGGCAGATCATAGGTCGTCTCCGCTTTGTATTTTGTCAGACAGGCCTGATACTGTTCAAACGCCCGCCGCACTTTTTCGGGCGTTACGTCGCCTGCAGTATCTCTCTGCACCTCTTTCTCATACCGGATCGATTCTAGCCCTTTTAACTCCACTTCATATCCTTCTTCGTCCGTATATTTGATCCGGGAAAACGTGGTCGGCAGCCAAGCCAACAGAAAAGAAAACCCGAAGGATAAAAGCAGCAGCACCACCGTCATCCTTGTCTTTAATACTCTTTTTAACTCCAATTTTAATAAACGCATACGGTCACCTCCTGTCCATTGATTCCTGCGGGAACATCCACAGATACAAATCTTCCAAGCGGGGCGGGACGGGCATGGAATCCTCTACTGCCGGCTGCTTTGCCAGATAACGGATGGAGAGTCTGCCATCCTCCTCGTTTCTGATATTTGCGATCTGCAGTTTACTCTCATATTCCGCCAGATCCTCCATTGAAATTCTGGCGCTCCACACTTTTTTCTCCACCAGCTTTACCAGTTCCTCCGTGGTTCCCACAGCCAGAAGTTCCCCGCCCTTCATCACCGCGTTCTGCGTCGCGATATATTCCACATCGGGAACGATATGAGTGGAGATCAAAACGATCCTGTCATGGGCAAATTCCGAGAGAAGTTTGCGAAAGCGCACTCTTTCCCCGGGATCTAACCCGCTGGTAGGTTCATCCAGAATCAACACCTCCGGCTCGTTGAGCAGGGCCTGCGCGATGCCAACCCGCCTTTTCATCCCCCCGGACAATCTGACGATCTTTTTGTTTCTCACGTGGGACAAGGACAGCTTCTCCAACAGTTCATCGATCTTTTGCCTGCCCCCTTTCTTTGTCAGTCCTTTTAATGCCGCCACATATTCCAGATAATCTTTTACCGTGAATTCGGGGTAAAAGCCGAACTCCTGAGGCAGATATCCGAAAATATCCCGGTAACCTTCTTTCAGTTCCCGGATTGGGAGTCCGTCGTACAGAATCCTTCCGGTGTCCGGTTTCATAATGCCCGCAATCATCCGCATGAGCGTTGTCTTTCCCGCGCCGTTGGCTCCAAGCAGCCCCCAAACGCCGGAGGTGATCCTAAGGGAAACATCCTTCACCGCTTTTACATCTTTAAACTGTTTTGACACGTTTTCAATATATAATTCCATCTTCTCTCCTTCCGTTTCTGTTACGTGATCTGCATTTCCGCATAAGGCGAATGATACAGGATATAGCGAAACTGTCTGACACAAAAAAGCGCAAGCAGCCCACAGAGCACAAACCAAGCCGCCAAAAAAGATTTCTCCGCCAACGCCCCGCAATCCCCCGACCAGAAAGCGGATAACCAAATACACACAGTACACAGACTCATGCTGCCCGCAAAAAACCGTTTCGCCTTACAGTGTCCCAGCATGTACAGGCAGCCGCTGGCGGCGAAGAGAAACGGGAAACACAGCGACAAAAATACGTGATCCGCCTGCAGGGAGGTTTTCCATACCACAGCGGCAAAAATACCCCCAAACACCAAAAGGTCTCCGATTCCGATCATGGCCAGTTTCGCCATCAGCAGCCTGACGGATGAAAACCGAGTGGCTCCTTCCACTTCCTGCATCCGGTAATGAACCGAGCGGTAGATAAACGGCAGCGCCGTCATCAGCACTAAAACCGACAAACAGGCTAACAGTTTTACCAGATACCGCGTCTCTCCCCTCTCATAGACGCCCGCAAACACCCTGCTTACCACAAGCAGAAAAAGTATCTGCAGCATCCAGATTTTCCAGCCGATGAATGCCGCCTGTCTTGTCAAAAACCGGAGAAACGTAATGCGCTCCCTCTCTGTCTTTCGAAGAATCTCTCTGTCTGCAAGAATCCGTGTTCTTTCCATATGCGTTCTTTCCATATATTTTCCGTCCGTCATGACAGGCATCTGATGCAAAGATTCCCTTAATTTTTTTTCAAATTCTCCGCTCCTCACCATTCTTCCCCCTTCTCCATATCTTTTTTCAGCCTTTTTAACGCCGAGCGCAGTCTGGTCTGCACGGTTCTTAACGGTATATTTACCACTTCCGCGATCTCCCGCATTGTCAGATCCTGCCCAAATCTCAATAGAACGATCTCCCGCAGATCCTCCGGCAGACCGGCAACTAGCTGCCGCATTACCATGTCGGATCGCACTTCTCTATATCCGGCCTCCTCTCCCGCCGGCTCTGCCGTCACTTCCTCCAGAGACACCTCAAAGCCCCGCACCCTGCGCCTCATGTCAATGCAGGTATTCGCGGCCACCCGATAGAGAAACGGCCTGAATTTCCCTCTATGCGCATAGCGGTCTGCGTAGCGAAGCACCTTTAAAAATGTTTCCTGCGCCGCGTCCTCCGCAAGTGAGCGGTTCGGCGCATGCCACAGGCAGTAGCGCAGTATCTCAGGGTAAAATATCTCAATCAGCTCGTGAGCCGCACCGGTATCTCCCTGTTCCATTCTCTGTATCAATCTGTCTTCACGCGTCAAGATTTTTCCTCCTAAGGGCGTCCCCCTATCAGTATATAACGAAACGATACCTTCTAAATGATTTGGTTTTTAAAATAAAATAAAAAAAATGCAGAATTGAAATATATCGCAAAGTATGTCTATAATGAAAAGAGAACGGAAAGGCGGGTTGCGGATATGAAAATCGTATTGCAGGATCTGACGAAAAAATTCCCCGGGCGGGGCAGAAAAAAGCGTGAGGAAGTGGTTGCCGTAAAGGACTTCTCCTTTGAGATCCCCGACGGGGCTCTGGTGGGGCTGCTTGGACCCTCCGGCTGTGGAAAGAGCACCACTCTCAACCTGATCAGCGGTCTGGAACAGCCGACGGCCGGAAAAATCTTTTTCGGGAATGAAGACGTCACAGACCTCCCTGCGGAACACAGAGGGATCGGACTTGTCTTCCAAAATTATGCTCTCTACCCTCATCTCAGCGTCAAACAAAATATTACCTTTCCTCTGGAAAATCTGAAGGGAAAGGACAAACTTACCAAAGCGCAGATGAACGAAAAAGCTCTGGAAGCCGCTCACCTCGTACAGATACAAGATCTGATGGAGCGAAAACCCGGCGAACTCTCCGGCGGTCAGCAGCAGCGTGTCGCCATCGCCAGAGCCCTTGTGAAAAATCCGTCCGTCCTTCTGCTGGACGAGCCCCTCTCCAATCTGGATGCCCGCCTGCGGCTTCAAACCCGCGAAGAGATCAGACGGATCCAACGGGAGACTAAAATCACTACGATCTTTGTCACCCATGATCAGGAGGAAGCCATGAGCATCTCCGACCTGATCGTGGTCATGAAAGAGGGGGTCGTACAGCAGATCGGAAAGCCTCAGGATGTCTACGACAATCCTGCTAATCTGTTTGTTGCAAAATTTCTGGGTACGCCGCCCATCAACGTTTTCCACGGAGAAATCCGGGACGGCATGCTCCACATCGGTGAGGAAGCCGTGCTGCCTGTCTGTAGAACAGAGAATCAGAAAGTCTTTGTCGGCATCCGGCCGGAAGGTTTTATCGTGCAGGAGGACGGTCCTTTCAGCTGCGCCCTAAAGGGCGTGGAAGTGATGGGGCGGGATATCAGTGTTCTCTCCTCAAACGAAGCATCCCTGAATCCCACCGTCCGCTCGATCGTCGACTCCCGGCACAGGGTAGATACGGGAAGCGGCAGAGTCCGCTTTGCACTGAATCCCCGCAAAGTGCTTTTGTTCACTAAGGATACACAGAAGCGTATCCTAACAGCTGCCTGCGAGGTATCAATATGAAAAGAAAAAAACGGTTAAACGACAATATAAAAGGCTGGCTCTATCTTCTGCCGGCGCTTCTCTTTCTGGGTGCTTTCATGGTATATCCTCTCATCGATGTATTTGTCTATTCCTTTGAGGAGGGATACCATTCGGCCTCCCAAACTTACTTAGGCATCGGAGCATACAATTATTCCTACGTGCTGCACGATCCCTATTTTCTGCAGGCGCTGCAAAATACCTTTCTGTTAGTGATCATCACGGTGCCTTTGTCCACCGTGATCGCCATTGCGGTCTCCGTGGGTTTAAATTCCATCAAAGCCCTCCGGGACTTTTTTCAGACCGTATACTTCCTGCCCTATGTGACCAACACATTGGCTGTCGGTTTGGTATTCATGATCCTGTTCAGAAAAACCCCCTACAGCGACGGATTTATCAATCTGATCATCCGCTTCTTCGGCGGATCAAGCGTAGATTTTATCGAAGGCCCCTACTGGGCGAAAATGTTTGTGCTCTGCTTTTATACGATCTGGGTGGTCATGCCTTTCAAAATTTTGATCTTGACAAGCGCCCTGTCTTCTGTGAATCAGGATTACTACAAAGCCGCCAAAGTGGACGGCACTTCGAGATGGCGGACTTTCATAAAGATCACCCTGCCGATGATCTCCCCTATGGTTTTTTATCTGATCATCACAGGTTTTATCGGCGCCTTTAAAGCATACAGCGACGTGGTGGCCCTCTTCGGCACCAACCTGAACGCGGCCGGGATGAACACCATCGTGGGCTATGTGTACGACATGCTCTACGGGGACAGCGGCGGCTATCCGTCCTACGCTTCTGCGGCGGCGATTTTGTTGTTTGTTATTGTGCTCACCATCACATGCATCAATCTGCTTGGCAGCAAAAAGCATGTTCATTACTGACAGGCGATTGCGAAACTTGGCTGTTCAGTTGTTTTGCCGAGCAGAGTTTCTATATCCGATGCAGGCACGCTCTCGCTGCGGTTTGGCCGCAGCGGACCATGTTCACTTCCGAAAATGAGAGGAAAGAAAAATGGATTTTCAGAAAATAGAAAAACAGACGCGGATCAAAAACGGCATACTGCGGAGCGTCACCTGCCTCTTTCTGGGCATATGGGGGCTGATCGTCCTGTTTCCCTTCTACTGGATGATTCTGACTTCCGTGAAAAGTTACGGCGCTTACAACTCGGAGTATATCCCCAAATTTTTTACGTTGTCTCCTACCTTTGAGAATTACAGGGAGGCATTCACCGCAGTGCCCCTCGGAAAGTATCTGCTCAATACCGCCTTTTTCACGCTCTGTACCACCGCCTTGATGTTAGTGGCGGTGACCCTCGCGGCTTTTGCCTTCGCAAGGCTTCAGTTTAAGGGAAAAAAGATTGCTTTCGTCGGGTTTCTGTCTCTGATGATGATCCCAAATGAACTGGTGGTCATCACCAACTTTGTGACGATCACTAATCTGGACATGCGCAACACTTTTCAGGGGCTGATCTTCCCCTCCGTCATGTCCGTCTTCTATATTTATTTATTGAAAGAAAACTTTGAACAGATACCGGACAGCCTGTACCGGGCGGCAAAAGTGGACGGCACATCGGACTTTAAGTATCTGGTAAAGGTCATGATCCCCATGTCAAAGCCGACCCTTGTCACCATAACCATCCTGAAAGTGATCGAATGCTGGAATTCTTACGTGTGGCCCAGACTGATCACCGACAACCCGTCCTATTATCTTGTGTCCAACGGTATTCAGGAGATACGGGAAAACGGGTTTGGACGGGAAAATGTTCCGGCGATGATGGCGGCGGTGGTGGTGATTTCCGTCCCGTTGATCTTTCTGTTTCTGGCATTTCGCAGAAAGATCATGGATGGGGTTTCGAGGGGAGGTACGAAGGGATGAGTGGAAAAAACAAGCGGCGGAAACTGAAAAAAAAACGTGTATCCTCGATCATTCTCATACTGTGCGCGGTATTTTCCCTGACAGGCTGTCATGGAAAAAAGGGATTGGAGCCCTTTGCCCTGCCTGACGAATTTGATGCTTCCGCAAATTATGAGATCACATTCTGGGCAAAAAACGATACCAACAAAACACAGACTGCCATCTACGAAAAGGCCATCGATGATTTTGAAAAATTGTATCCCAATATCAAAGTAAATCTGCGCCTATACACTGATTACGGCAAAATTTACAACGATGTGATCACCAACATTTCCACCGGCACAACGCCCAACGTCTGTATCACCTACCCCGATCACATCGCCACTTATCTGTCCGGCGTCAATCTTGTGGTACCCCTTGAGGAGTTGTTTGCCGACGAAAAATACGGTCTGGGCGGAAGTGAAGTCCGGTTTGATTCCCCCGCCGCTGATGAGATCGTCCCGCAGTTTTTGAACGAGTGCTCTATCGCAGACCACTATTACGGCATCCCCTACATGCGCTCCACGGAGGCCTGCTATATCAACAAAACCTATGTGGAAGCCCTCGGCTATACGCTGCCGGATATGCTCACATGGGATTTTATCTGGGAAGTCTCGGAAGCCGCTATGGAGATGGACGCCGAGGGGAATTTTAAGGTAAACGGGCAGAAAGTGCTGATCCCGTTCATCTACAAGTCCACAGACAATATGATGATACAGGCGCTCTATCAGAAAGAGGCCGAATATTCCACGAAAGACGGCGAGGCGCTGCTGTTCAACGATACCACAAAAGATTTTTTGCAGACTATCTCAGAACACGCAGAGAGCGGCGCATTTTCCACCTTTAAGATATCCGGCTATCCCGCCAACTTTTTAAATGCCGGTCAGTGCATTTTTGCAGTGGATTCCACGGCGGGCGCCACATGGATGGGGACGGACGCTCCTCTGTGCGATATCAGTGCGGATAAGATCGTAGCATTTGAGACTGCGGTCATGCCTGTCCCTCAGTTTGATCCTGCACATCCGAAAATGATCTCTCAGGGTCCTTCGGTCTGCATCTTTAATAAAGAAGATTCCGGTGAAGTGCTGGCGTCATGGCTGTTCGCCCAGTACCTTCTGACGGACGAGGTGCAGATCGCCTACTCTGAGACGGAAGGATATATCCCGGTCACTTCCCGCGCCCAGAAATCAGCAGAATATCACGACTATCTGGCCGGAAGCGGCACAGATCAGGAGCTGCATTACGAAGTCAAGATACGAGCCGTCGAAATGCTGCTGTCCCATATCGACGATACCTTCACCACGCCGGTCTTTAACGGCTCCGCTTCCCTCAGAGACGCGTCGGGACAACTGATTGAAAGCACGGTAAAATCCGTAAGAAGAGGGGAGACCATCGATGACGCCTATGTGGAAACCCTCTACAAAGATACCGCTTCCCTGTACCGTCTGGATCAACCAAACAGGCAGGGTACGTCCGGGAAAGCCGATCTTGGCCCTTTATCCGGATCCGCCGCTGCGCTGCTGTGTACGCTCGCCATAGCTTGGGTTCTGATCGCGCTCTATGCGATCCGCGGCAGACGCAGGGAAAAATCCCGCAATGATTGACTTTCCGGGAAATTCATGTATAATTATGTCGATAGTTATCAACCTGTTTACGATATCGGAAAGATATCTGACTTGAGGAGGAAAAAAATGAAAAAATTGATGTCACTGTTTCTTGTTCTGGCTCTGGCCTTTGCCTGTGTGGGCTGCGGTTCCAAGTCAGGCGGCGATACGGATGCAAAATCGGAGGGCGTTATGACTTACGAGGAGTACGTCGCTGCGGCATTAGACACGGAAGTAGTCGTTGAGACCTATGTACAGGCAAAGCAATCTTGGTGGGAAGACAAAGCTACCGTATACACGCAGGATAAAGACGGCGCTTACTTCATCTACAATATGGCGTGCTCCGCGGAGGATTACGAAAAGTTGGAGAAAGGCACAAAGATCAAAGTCACCGGCTATAAAGCCGAGTGGTCCGGCGAAGTGGAGATCATAGACGCCACCTTTGAGATCGAAGAGGGAAATTATGTGGCGGAAGCTGAAGACGTGACCGCTCTTCTCGGAAAAGACGAACTGATCGATCATCAGAATAAATTCGTCTCCTTCAAGGGGCTCACCGTGGAAGCGGCCGGTCAGGATGAAAGCGGCGCAGATGTTCCCTTCCTGTACAACTGGGACGGTTCCGGTCAGGACGGCGACGACCTGTATTTCAATGTATCTCTGGACGGTTCAACCTATAATTTCACTGTGGAATCTTATCTGTGCGACAATACCACAGACGTTTACAACGCCGTGAAGAATCTCAACATCGGCGACAAGATCGACGCAGAAGGATTTTTATACTGGTATGAGGGCGTCAATCCCCATATCACTTCCGTAACAGTAAAATAAGAGATCGACACGAAGAACCGGCCTTTTAAAAAGCCGGTTCTTTTTATTTGAGGCTAAAGCGCCTCTCTCTTGCACCCGCCAACAGATCCAGTCCGTACAGCGCTGCAATATAGAGCAGAAAATACCTGATATATCCGACGTTATGGACAGACTGCAGATAATAAAAGGGCGGGAACAGCTGCTGTATCATTCGGAAGCCCTTTAGGGATATAAACACAGGGCACAATACCGTCATGGCAAGCATCAAAAGCGGAATGCAGGCGCCAAGTCTCTGAATCGTTCCGCATATTTTCCGGACAAGATTGCTAAATCCTGTACACGCCGCGCAGTAGAGCGCCATCAACACAAGTTCCCTTTCCGGAGAGATCCAGATCCCGGTGATGAAAAATGCGGCCAGGGCTGCTATAGCTCCATCGATCACCGCCGGCAAATGATACAGATACGGAAAAAGTATCCCTGTCCCTGCGGGCATCAGCAAAAAAAGCCTCTTCTCTTTATCCTGTTCATAATACAGGGAAGCCGCCAGTCCGCAAAACAGCACCGCCAGCGCCAAAAGCCCCCGCAGAGGAGTCAGCAGATAGTTGGTTTCCGCCTCTGTGTCCGCCTGATCTTCTCTGTTCCGATAGGAAAACCCAAAAATTCCTCCATCCACTTCGGCCACTCTGTATTCCGCTTTAAGTTCCTCCTCGGAAACCCCCACAGACAAATCCACCGTAATGTAATTTTTGAAGAGGGCATAGGATAAATACGGATACAGCGCACTGTACAACCGCTCTCTCGCCAACTGCAAAAACACCGTATCCTCCCGCTCCACCACGGCGACTAAAAATTCCGTCTCACCGGAATCCGAAACATAATCCTCCACGCTTTCTGTAAAGCCCTCTGCAAAGATCCAAGCCGCGTCGGCTTCTCCTTCACAAACCGCCTGATAAGCCATATCCGCGGAGGATGCCGCAGAGTATCGGAGAATGCTTTTTTCTCCCGTCAGCTCTCCTATCACCTGTTTTGCCAGATCATCCGTCTCATCTTCCGCACACAACATAATATGGAGTACACCGCTGTCCTCTCCGGCAGCCAAAAGGAGCCCTGCAGCCAGAACCGGGATCATGGCAAGAATCACCAGAAAACTATATTTTTTCAGAAGACGTTTATTCAAAAGTAAAAAGAACAAAAACGCTTTTTGCAGATTCTTCATCTCGCCGCCCCTCAGTTTTTCATCAGTTTTCGCTCCCGCACCAACATCGTCAGCCAAAGAAACAAAAACAAACTCATCCCCATACCGATCAGATGCAGGAGCGCCTTCTCCTGTCCGGCCATGCAGACGTCCAGATACTTGAGGCTCATCCCGGATGGCAAAAAAGCCGATATCCGCTGCATCCCCTCCGGCAAAAAGGAAACCGGATAAAAGCAGCCGGACAGATATCCCATGCAGACCGCGCCAAGGAACTGCACAAGCACTCCGTTTACTATCCCGGATACTAGTTCAAACAAAAAGAGCTGGAGCGCCGAGAGCAGCCCCATCACCGGAATTGCCTGTACCACAAGAAAAAGCAATCTCCCTGATCCTCCTTTCTCCCACTCGGGAACAGGCAGCTCCGTAAAATAGAGCCCCGCAGTCATAATAACCGCTATGACAAACACACTGACTGCCATGAGAGCCAAATAGGACACATACTCCCCCGCCACCTGAATCCACAGCTTCTGCCCTCTGGCCAAAAGAAACTTTTGGAATGTCAGATCCTCCTTTACAAACAGCGGACTGCAAGCTATGCCCCACAACATAAGAAACAATAACAGCATGGCGCACACATAATACCCCTGCAGGGAAAGTTCGTTGGCCAGCCCGACCTCCTGCACCTCGCATACCTCTGCCCGGTCCAGAAATAAGTTTACATAACGCAAATCAAACTCTTCCGTCGCCTGCTGCAGCTGATCTTCCATACCATATTCTCTCAAAAATCGCTGCATACCGTAAACAGAATTCTGAGTTTCCACTAAAATCGCAGACATTGATTCCATCAGCTCTCTGATCAGGATGGAAACCATCTCCGCAGAACCGCCCGCCGTCACATAAGTGATCTTTTTATTCTCCCCCCGCATCACGGACTCCACAAGCCCCTCCGGAATCACCGCATAGGCTGTGATCTGCCCTCTGTCAAGCTTTTGAACAGCCTCCTTTTCCGACATAGGCAGAAATGTCACTGTGTAATGTATGGGATCCAGATGTTCCAGAGCGTATATACTGAGTTTCAGATAGGGATCCGACAGATCCCCCACTAGCGCAATCTCCACTTTCTTTTTGTCCGCGGCATCCTCATCGATCCCCCGGATCGTCAGAAAAAAAAGCGCGACGATCCCCGCAAGGAGAATCGTCGGTATCAAAATAGCCGGAAGCGCTCTCAAAACTCTCTTCATCTGTATCCGGATATAGTTTTTAAAATCCTTCATACTCCTCCGCCGCGTCAACGCGAAAGCTGATCTGCCAGACGTGACACGTTTCCATCATACTCATAGGGGACCAGAAATCCATCTCTTAAAATATACCATCTGTCGCACAGATCAAGTTCCTGTGTATCGTGGGTCGCAAGAATCAGGATCCCGCCCTCCGCTTTATACCGGCGAAAATAAGCCGCAAGCCGTTCTTTACACACCAGATCCAACGCTGCGGAAGGTTCATCCAACAAGAGGATCCGGGGCGAGTGGGCTACCGCACATCCGATGGCCAGCCTTTTCTTCATCCCGCCGGACAGTTTGCTCACACGTATTTTGATAAAGTCATCAATCCCCAGCATGGCTAACGCCCCGTCGGAAAGTTCTCTCTTTAACGTTTCTTTGTCATACCAGAGGCGCAGATTATCCCACGCGGTCAACTCCTCCAAAAGAGGCGTCCCCTGTGGGATATAGCCGATCAACTCGGCCTGCTGCCTGCGTTTCTGAAAAAGATCTGTCCCATCCAGAAGAAATTCTCCTCCGTCAGGCCGCTGCACGCCTGCAAGGACTGACAGCAGTGTAGATTTTCCGCTTCCGTTGCTGCCCAGTATCCCTACGCACATTCCCGATTCCGCCGCAAAAGACGCCTGCTTCAACACTGCCTTTTTCCGATACTTTTTTTGTATCTGCCTTACCTCTATTTTCATACTCACATATACCAGTCAAGAATATCTTCCAGTTTATAAACGATATCTCTCGGCAGCGCCGTCTCTTTTAAGTGTTCTATCAATCTGTCCGTATCCACACTGTCCAGCCAGTCTAACACATCCCTCTCGTCCTCTATCATAATAACATCGCCCTTTTTCGGGATACTGACTTCCTTTCCTTCGTCTATCTTCATATTCCAGCCCAACGAGACTACTTCTTCCTCGTCATCCATCAACCGGATATCCGCATTTCTGCTCTGTTCGTCCACATCAAGCGTCACGGTAAGTACGTATCCCCCCAAAAAACGCCCGTCTATGCCAAGCATATCCTCCAGTTCTTCCAGCGCAAAGATCACCGTTCCGCTCACATTTCCCTTCCTGACCGCCTTTTTGTCAAAGTTTTCCACTCGGAATTCCACTTCTTCCGATCCGTAATAGCTGTCTGTCTCCAACACAAAGTCCGCGTTGATCAGACCGCCGGATTCTTCTCCTTCTCCCTCGAGCAAAAAACCGACGCCGTCCGCATCGCAGACAACCTCATAACCGATATTCTTTCCTTTTTGCAGACCCACACAGCAGAATCTGTCATCTCCCATTTTCACCTGCATTCCGATGATGCTGCCCTTGTTGTCCGTATATATTGTCAGGACAATATCATCATACAGGTCGATATCCTCCGCGTCGTCTAAAGCTTCATCCAACAGATTTCTGTACTCATCGTAAAGGTAGTCAAAACCTTCCAGATCAGAAAGGTTTTTCATGATCCGGCGCAGTTCCTCGTCATTTTTCATCTCCTTCACAACTGCCTTCGAGATATCCCTCAGTGTCCTTGATTTGATCACAGTCCGCAGAGCCGTACATTTTTGATCCACATCTCCCGCATGCAGGGTTTCTCTGCTTTTCTCCACATCCTCGATGCCGGAGAGCGCCAGCGTACCGTATTTATACAGCAGTCTCTCCACTTCTTCCCTCTCGGGATAGCACGCATATAGCGTTTCAAAATACCCGATGATATCTCCGTCATCCATATAATATGACAATTCGTCCAGATACTCATCGAGATCCACACATGCATATTTGTCGGAGAGAACCGGAATCTGTAAATAAGCCGTCTCATCCGCCATATCCGCAATACTGTTTGCAGAAAGCAGCTCGTCCTCCCCAAGCTTCAGCGCAAGATTCCCGCTGATGACCTCATCTTTCACGGAAAACTCTGTGGCCACGCTCACCTGTTCCAACCACGCCAGATCATCCAGATAATCCAGATCCCCGAAAGCTGCCGCGCTCTCAAGCAGTTCTATACCCTCATCCCCAAACCTTACTGTGAGTTCACCACTGACACTACTGTCACTAATATCGCTGTCTCCTTTGACCAGCCTGCCATACCACTCCGCAAGCATCTGCGACTCTTCCCGCACATATTTTTTCATAGTGTACTGGAAATATTTTTCAGGGGAATAAAACGTCCTCTTAAAAAAATCTGTTCCGGAAATGGCTATGATGCCGACTGCCAGAACTAATATGGGAATCAAAATCAAAAATTTCTTTCTGCAATTCACACAAAACATATCCCTCTCCCCTGTATAAATCCATCGTTTTTTCTTCAGTCTCCGTTTATCATTATACCGTAAAACAGGGGGAATGGCAACTTCCCGGAATGCTAATGCCCTTTCTTACAACCCCGCCGCAATGGTATATCCCTCCATCGTCGCCTCCTGAATCTTGCGAGGTTTCTCGCAGTCCCCGATCATATAGGTCTCCGGCGTGATTCCGTAAAAACTCTCCGCAGTCCTCTTATCCGCGCGCACGCCGGCGGCGATGATCACCGTATCTGCGGAAAGCATGATTTCTTTTCCTTCCCTGTCTTTTACAAAGACGCCGGCAGGCGTGATCTCCTGACAATTTGTCTGTAACATAACCCGCAGCCTCTCCGCCTCGTCCATCTTGTGGCGAAGGCCGATCTTATAGAGCATATTGCCCTGAGCCGCCAGCTCATCTGTCATCTCCACGACCGTCACATTCTTTTTCTTTAGAAGGGACAGTTCCAGTCCGATCTCCGCACCGATCGTTCCGCCGCCGATGATGACCACATTTTCTCCGATCTTCTCCTCATGTTCGATGGCTTCATAAAAACCTATCACATTCGGACTGTCGATCCCCTTGATCGGTGGTTTTGCGGGAAGCGCTCCCACCGCTATGATCAGAGCGTCCGGCTGTAATGCCCGAATCATCTCAGGCGTCGCCTCCGTGTTTAACCGCAAGTCGATATCCGACTTTCCTATCTGGATTTTCAGATATTCCAGATAATCCCTTACTTCCACCTTGAAATGCTCCATAGCCACATAGTGGATCGCTCCGCCGATATGATCCCGCTTCTCAAGCAGAATCACCTCATGGCCCCTCTCCTTTGCCGTAAGAGCCGCCCTGCATCCCGCCGGACCTGCCCCGACGATCACGATCCGCCTCCTGCTCTCCGCCTTCGGAAGTTTCTTAGGCACCCAGCTCTCATTCGTATAGCGCGGATTCACGGAGCACCCCACATTGCGTCTGTTTGTGGAAATGTGATAACACTGCAGGCAGCGCAGACAGGGTACGATGTCCTCCGGTCTGCCCTCCAACGCCTTGATCGGCCAATCGGGATCCGCCACCAGAGGTCTTGCAAGGGCCACCAGATCCGCTGCGCCCTCCGCCAAGATCCGTTCCGCCTCATCCGGATTCATGATCGCCCCCACAACGGAAACGAGAATATCCACATTCTCTTTGATCGCCTTCGCGTACTTCACGTTCAGTCCGTGCTCGGTAAAGTTGGTGGAAGCGGTATACACATTCGCCTCGTGCTCGATATCCAGTCCGCAGGAGACCTGCACCACATCGATATATTTCTGCGCCTCCTTCACAAAGGTCAGCACATCCTCAAAACTGATGCCGCCTAGCATATATTCGTTGGCGGATATCCGCATTTCTATCGGGAAATAAGGCCCTACGGCTTCCCGCACCTCCCGAAGGACCCGCAGCGGAAATTTCATGCGGTTCTCGATGGAACCGCCGTATTCATCGGTCCTTTTATTGAACAGCGGCGACAAAAATTCCGGCACAAGCCAGCCGTGCCCAAAATGCAGGAAGATCATATCAAATCCCACATCTCTGGCATCCTTCGCCGTTTTCGCATATCCGGCCGCCACCTCCTCCATCATGGCTTCGTCCATCTCCCTTACTTCCACGCCATCCTCCCGCACGTAGCCGGTGGGGCCGATGGCGAAATCTCCGGATTCTACTCTGGCATACTGTCCTGCATGGGCAATCTCTATGGAAGCCTTCGCGCCGCCCTGATGGGCGATCAGCACTCTCTGTCTGGTTTTCTCCACCTGATACTTTGAGAAAGCGTAGGGCTGCCCCGCCGATTCCCAAGAGGATTTTCCCGGCTGCGTGATAACGGAACCGGCGACCACCACCCCGGGGCGTCCCAATGCCTTCTCCGCAAAAACCTGCCCCATAGGATTTGCAATAATGCGGTTGCTCACCATGATGGAATTTATCTTCAGGGGCGAAAATAAATGGGGATATCTCAAATTCATACTCATATATATTCTCCTTTAATTCAAATCTTCTCCGTTTGAAGCAATCACTTTTTGATACCAAGCGAAGGAATCTTTCTTGCTTCGCTCAAGCGTTCCGTTTCCGTCGTTATCTCGGTTTACATAAATAAACCCATAGCGTTTCTTCATCTCTCCGGTTCCTGCGGACACCAGATCGATACAGCCCCACGGCGTATAGCCCATGAGCTCCACACCATCTTCCTCCACTGCCAGTTTCATCTGCTTGATGTGATCCCGCAGATAGGCGATGCGGTAGTCATCGTGAATGCTGCCGTCCTGCTCCACTTTGTCCGCCGCGCCCAGACCGTTTTCCACCACGAATAATGGGATCTGATAACGGTCGTAGAGATGATTCAGCGCCAGCCTAAGCCCCACCGGATCCACGGTCCAGCCCCAGTCTGAAGCTTCCAGATAAGGATTTTTTACCGTGTGCAGCATATTCCCCGGCGTCATATCCCGATCCATTTGATGGGACGCCACGTTGGAGTTGTAGTAGCTGAACCCGATATAATCCACGGTTCCGTTTTTCAGTGCCGCCGCATCTTCGGGCGTCTGCTCCAACACCACCCCTTTTCTTTCAAAAAACTTGTTCGCTTTGGCTGAATAATATCCCCGCACCTGCACGTCACTGAACAGATAATGGACATCGATGGCTTCCATGCACTTCACCTGATCCAGAGGGTTGCATGTCTCCCCGTAAAATGTCGGGTAGAGCATCATCATACCGATCCGGAAATCCGGATCGATCTCATGGCCCAGTTTCACCGCTTTGGCGCTCGCCACAAACATGTGATGAGCCGCCTGATAAATAGTCTGATAAAAATCTTCCCCTTCTTCCGGCCTGATTCCCGCGGCCATCTCCGGCTTCAGCACGATCACATTGATCTCATTGAACGTCATCCAGTATTTCACTTTGTTCCGGTAACGCTTAAAGATCGTCTCACAAAACCGGATATAGTGATCTATCATCTCCCGACTGCGCCAGCTTCCGATGGTCTCCGCCAGATGATAGGGCGTCTCATAGTGCGAGATGGTCACGACCGGTTCAATCCCGTATTTCAGACATTCCTCAAACAGATCGTCATAAAACGCAAGCCCCTTTTCGTTTGGTATCAGTTCATCGCCATTCGGAAAGATGCGCGTCCAGTTGATAGAAGTCCGGAAACACCGAAAACCCATCTCCGCAAAAAGGGCAATGTCTTCTTTATAGTGATGGTAAAAATCGATGGCCGTATGACTCGGGTAATACTTTCCGGAGATGATCCCTCTCGTATATTCCCGCTCTCTATCCACCGCACCGGCCGTAAAGCAGTCTGCGGTGCTGACGCCTTTTCCATCCTCTCTGTATGCGCCCTCACATTGGTTGGCAGCCACCGCGCCGCCCCACAGGAAATTTTTCTGCAGCATAATAATACGTCTCCCTTCTTCGCCATAAGGGAGAAGAGATCAAAATCCCTTCTCCCCTTATCCTGTCTTTTACTGTCTGTCTATTCCTTGCCTTCTTCTTTACAGATCTGACGATCCACCATTTTAAAGAACGGGAACCAGATCGCTGTAGTGATCAAAACGAGCACCACTTGTAAGATCGCGGTGGGTACACCCTGTGCCAAAAAACCTGATACAAACTGCGGCATCGTCCAGTTTACCATTGTTCCGCTCAGGCGCGGCGTGATGCCGAGAGCAATAGAACAGTAACTGATGCTGGTGCAGATGATCGGACTGATCACATAGGGGATGAACAGCAGCGGGTTCAGCATGATCGGAATACCGAATAACAACGGCTCGTTGATGCCGAAGATAGCCGGTACGATGGACATTCTCCCAAGCGTCTTCATCCGTTTGCTCTTTGCCAAAAACGCCATCAGGAAAGCGAGCCCGAAAGTACAGCCTATCCCGCCCGGCTGGCAAAGCACCGAGAAAGAATCAATGATGATGTTCGGCAGAGCCTCCCCCGCCGCAAGGGCTGCCAGATTCTGCTCGGAAGCTGCCATAGTGAGCGGCGTAAAAATGCTCAGGATAGAATTTCCGTGAATACCGCAGAACATAAACAGGGTACACAAAATCTGCATCACCAGATAGGACGGGAAGGACAATCCGAAACTCTGAAGCGGCGTCTGTATAAAGCTGTAGATCACCTGATGGATGCAGCCGAAACTCGTCTTAGCCATGAGTGTGCTGACCGCGATGGCCACGACTGCGCTGATCACAGTGGGAACCAACGCCTTAAAAGATTCCTCCACCATAGGCGGCACACCTTCCGGCATGTGGATATAGATTCCCTTGTCCTCCATCACTTTATGTAAACGAACCACTAACACCGTCACGATCATGCAGGTGAAAAGTCCCGGAAATCCTAACCACTGCTCCGGAATATTCGTGTATAACTCCGTGGGTGTCAGAATCAAAAATGACATCAGTGTCGCAATTGCGCTTGGCAGAGGAGCCATACCAAGCTTACTGGCGTACTGGTAGGGCAGTACAAACGCGATGTACAGTGTGATAATGCTCAAAGTCAACGACTGCAGCGTCATAAAAATAACGTTAAGACCTGTGCTCCCCACAAAACCCTGCCAAACCGGAATATCCAGAAACGCCCCCAGACAGGCGAAGGATCCGATCATGATCACTGGCAGTAATATCTGAAATGTCGCTCCCAGCGCGCTCAAAAATTTGATCTGGCTGATCTTATTTGCCAACGGCATCAGCCTCTGCTGCAATTTATCCATAAATTGATTCATTTTCTCTCTCCTTTGTTTTTGTTTTCTATTTTTCTGCTATCCGTATCGCATCCTCCAGAATCTTGGCGCCGTTCATCATGCCAAAGTCCATCGGGGCGATGACGCTGATCTTTTCCGCCTGTTCCGGAAAACTCTTTGCCGCCGCATCCCTCTTGAACGCAAGCTGCGGTCCGAAAAGGATCACATCCTTATCATCGATGAAATTTTCAAGCTGGGTAAAGGGATAAGCTGCGATTTCTGCTTCGATTCCTTTGTCCTGTGCGGCCGCTGCCATCTTTTTTACCACCATTCCGGTGCTTGCCCCGTTCTCACATACCAACGCTATCTTATACATGTCTGATCTCCTTATACAAATGAATGATTTCTTCCGCCAAAGCTTCCGCCATATCCGCGCTTGTCAGATGATCCGCCGCATGCACCATGAGCATGGATATCTGCAGATCCTGATTGTCCGCTTCATAAAATAAAAGTTCGCTGTGGCTCTGATGACATTTTACAATGGCTTCGTGGGCCTTTTGCAGCAATGCTTCCGCCTCGGCAATATTTCCTTCTCTCGCTTTCTGTATTGCCGTCATAGCCAGACTTTTTCCTTCGCCGCCGTGGGCAATGATCTCCATACTTTTTTCAATGCCGTCCATCAAATCCCCTCCTTTCTCTTCGTTCTTTCGTTTTGTTGTCTCTATCATAAAGTTTTCCCCAAAAAGAATCTATCTTCAAACCTGCACTTTTACGGTGCAACTCCGATAATTGTTTTTGAACGGGCTCGTCTCTATAATAGAAACAAAAAAAGGGGATACTCTAAGCTTATGAAAGAAAAACAGTTAAAAGTTTTATCCTGCCTGAACCAGAAGGACGACTGGGCAACCGCATCAGAGATTGCCCTTGCCGCAGAATGCTCTGTCCGAAGCGTAAAAACCTACATCGCCGACCTGAATACCGCTTATCCGGATCTCATCGCAACTTCCAGAAAAGGCTATCTTCTAAGCGACAAAACTCTGGCCCTTTCGCTGTTAAACGAAGCTGACGACGCCATTCCCCAATCTCAGGAGGGGCGAAAAGCATATATCATGCAGAAGCTTCTCATTAAAAATCAGAAGATGGATCTCGACCTTCTGGCGTCGGAACTTTGCATTTCTCCTCTCACCTTAAATAATGAAATTGCAAAATTTAAAAAAGAACTGATTTCTTTTGATCTTGTCTTTCGCACCAAAAATAATCAGGTATGGATCGAAGGAAATGAAAAAAATAAAAAGAAGATGATCTCCCATATCATCTACGACAGCACTAAGGATTTCTGCTGCAATATGGACGCGGTTCAGAAATATCTGCCTAATATCAATCTGCGCATTATCCGCCAGATCGTAAACGACAGCCTGCGGTATAATCATTACTACATTGATGATTTCTCTCTTTTGAATTTTATTCTTCACATAGGGATCACCATTGAGCGGTGTCAGACCCACGAGGATATGCCGGAGACAGACAGGGAAAACGCTCTGAAAGAAATGCGGATCCTTCCTCCGCATATTCAAACTATCATGGCGCAGATCACACAAAATCTGGAACAGTTTTTCCGGATCAGTTTTTTTGCTTCTGAAATACTTGATCTGTCTTTACTTCTGATGACGCGCTTAATACAGGATCCTCAGGCGGAAGATATGTCCGCCCTGCAGGAAAAGCTCTCCCCCGACATCTGGGAGCTTTTGGAACTCATTCAGGACAGGGTACGCCAGACATTTTATGTAAACCTAAATGACCCGGATTTTCTGTTTCGGTTTGCGCTGCACCTTAAAAATATGATCATCCGTCTGGAGAATCATATTCCGCTGAAAAACCCGCAGCTTCATTCCATCAAAAACTCTTATCCCTTTATATACGATGTTTCCGTCTTTATCGCCGATGTGATCAGACAGGAGAGAGGCTTTCTTTTATCGGAGGACGAGATCGCTTATATTACCCTGCATCTCGGCGTGCAGTTGGAAGAACAGCGGATTTTTCGCGAGCGTGTAAAGACCATACTGATCTGTCCCCACTATTATTCCTCCAACCACAAGCTGCTGGGAAAAATCAGCATGTTCTTTGAGGAGAGCCTTCTTATCCGCGGCGCGTTAAGCGGCCCTGAAGACCTAGACTCTTACCATGATTACGACTTTATCATTTCCACTATGCCGGTGCTGCCGCAGCCCGCAGTGCCCGTAGTGCAGGTATCTTATCAACTGAATAATGCCGATATTCTTGCGGTTTCCTCCGCCATTGAAGGTACAAAAAAACTGCGCATGAAAACTATGCTGGAACAAAAACTAAAATTTTTGTTTTATGAGGATCTGTTTTTCTTTAATCCTCCCCTCCGCACCGAGCAGGAGATCATCTCTTTCATGGCCGACCATCTGGAACGGACCGGATATGTGAAGGCGGATTACAAACAGAAAGTATATGACAGAGAACAGATCAGCTCCAGCGCTTTCGGCAATATCGCCATGCCCCATCCGCTTGAGATGTGTTCCAAAAAGACCGCCATCGCCGTCTCCTGCTACCCAAACGCCATCCCGTGGAACGGCAACCGGGTGAACCTCGTGCTCATGCTGTCCATCACCGAGGAAGAGAGGCCTCTGTTTCGGGATATATTTGACTTTGTGACAGAAGTGATCTCAGATGCCAGAAACCTTCAGATGCTGGTTTCCGCCAAAACCTACGATGAGTTTATCAATCTTCTCATCTCATTTTTATAAAAAGGAGTCTCTCAATATGAAAACTTACGCCCCCGCAGGCAGGCGTTTCGCTGCCTTCCTCATAGACTGGTATGTATCCTCCCTGTTCGGGAGCATCCCTGTTATCCTCATGCAGTCCCTTCAGGCTCATGATCTTGTTATTTTGAACTCCCTCAACGGGCTTACCTCCCTCTCCGCTTTTGCTGCCGGCGGCCTCGCCCTTTTCTGCCATTTCATATATTATTGCTTTCTTCCCTGCATGGAAAGCAGATATTGGCTGAAAGGACAAACCATAGGGATGCGCTTCATGCATATCAGACTTCTCACCGAGCAGGAGACGGAAGTTTCACTCGGAGCACTCACCATACGTCATATGCTCTTCGTGATCGTTTTGCAGGGATATTTGACCAGTTCCCACATTTATCTGATGGATCTGTTCCGGATCTCCACAGGATATGATATCATCCCTTACGCTCAGGCCTTTTACTATGTAATAATTTTAATATCACTGATCCAATATCTCTTTTTTAAGCGCAGGCAGCTCCTGCAGGACCGCCTGACAAAAACCGGAATGTATGCCGCGTAACGGGAAGGCCGCACCGCACTATCACTGCTGCCCCAACCTTTTTAATCCCTTCCTTGCCGCCAGCGCGATCAACAGGGAGGCTGCCCCCGCAAACAAAATCACCGCAAACTCATATCCCCGGCAGGCTGCAAACAAAAATCCATACATTACATTCCCCAGAGGCTGAGCACACATGGAAACCGTGAGCATCACCGCGATCACCTTTCCGATCAGATCCGCCGGTGTCTCAGCCTGTACAAAGGATATCATCTGCACCGCAAAAACAGTGGAACAGACCATAATAAAAAAGCAGCTCACCACCATCACCAGATAATTTACCATTGCAGAAGAAGAAAGTAACATCGTCATCCCCATCGGAAAGACACAGACCGTACAGCCTATGATCAGATTCCCCGCTTTTCTTATCTCCAGTTTTTCTGCAAAGATGCCGGCGCAGATACCCCCGGTAAGTCCCCCGGCTGCCAGCGCTCCTTCCGCGTAGCCGCACAGCCTTTTCGCCAGAGTCTGATCCAAAGGCAGCACCTCCGTCACAATATACGGCAGCCCTACCGTCAGCATCGCCGACAGAAACAGATTGATGCCGCATACCATCAAAAGCCCTTTGCCGATCACGGGTTCCTCTCTCCGAATAAAGCGGATGCTCTCTCCGAAATCGTCTTTTACTGTCTTCCACATACTCTCGGCAATCTCCCTCTTCGTAAAAGGAATCCGAATAAAAAGTTCCATCACCGCAGACAAAACAAAACACAGAATAGAAACCCACAGCACCGGTCCAAGCCCATAGGCGCTGTACAGCAGTCCTCCGAGAACCGGTCCCAGAAGAGCCGAAAAAGAGTTGATTATGTTAACCACAGAGTTGGCGGACATGAACTTCTCCCTGCTGACAAGAGCCGGAATGCTGGCCTGTACGGAAGGCTGATAGGCCCCCGCGATACCGTACAACAGCATCAATGTCACCGTGATCAACAGAACAAGATTTCCTGTCCCATACAACAGGGAAAATACCGTGATGACGCCCGCCGTAAAAAAGTCCAGCGCTACCATAATATTCCGTTTATTTACCCGGTCCGCAACAATACCTCCCACGGGCGACAATAAAATTGCCGGAACAAAGGCGCAGGCTGTGACGGCTCCATAGAGGGCGGAAGATCCTGTCTGGTTTAGAAGATACAGCGGCAGCGCAAACCTGATCGCCGCATTGCCGAAAAGGGAAATGATCTGCCCGATCACCACCAGCGTAAAATCTCTTGTAAATAATTTTCCTTCCATATGTTTGCTCCTCTTTTTCTTTTTCATACCGTCCGATGGTATGTATCATATTTAATATATAACTGCCCTTCTCAGGGCAGCCTTTCCATGCCTCATCATTTATTCTTTGTTTCCAGATAGATTGCCGCCAGCTCTCTCATCCGGCCAAGCAGCTCCTCATCCACGATATCCAGCCCGAATCCATCCAACATTTGCTTAAATACCATAAGTTTCCGATAATATTCTTCTATGGTATTGTTAAACACCATCGGGTTTGTCCAGATATTTGCGGCAAGGGCGACCAGTTCCGCCAGTTCTGTCGGATAGTCTGTCCGAATGGATCCGTCAGAAATTCCCTGCTGTATGATCGGCAAAATATAAAGCGGCACCACATCGTCCACCGTATCGCGAAACATACTGAAAAGCAGCCGCGGATTGTTGCCCAGATCCGGCGCGACCGTAAATATATAGTCCATATCGGATCTGCCCAGAGACTCCTTGAAAATAATTTTGAGTTTCTCTTTCCCGTTCAGACCTTTCCTGTCACGAATCTCTTCCAACATCTTATTGGACACTTCCGTCATCCTGTTCGTAACAGCAACAAGAATATCTTCCTTTGATTTAAAATGATGATAGATAGCGCCTTTGCTGAGCCCCCCCAGTTCGTTGATAATATCCTGAATGGACGTATGCTCATACCCCTTTTCCATAAAAAGGCGGGTGGCAACAGCCAGTATCAGATTGACTGTTTCCTCCGGATGCTTGTTTCTCGCCATATCCAGTTCCCCCACATAACCAATATCCACATGCTTCGCAAGTGATTTCATGCCAATATGCATACCGATGGTATGTATATATTATCATACCATCGGTATGTATGTCAATCCCTGCTCCTGCGTTTTCTCACAATACATCCAAAAGCTGACGGAACAATTCCTCCGCACAGTCATCTTCATATAACCTCAACTGCTGCCGTATTTGCGACAGACGCTCTTCCACATCGGCGGGCAGCTCGTGAAGAAGCATGGAATCCACTCTCTCCGCACACTCTCTGGAGCGAAAATGTTCCAGTTCCGAAAGCGCAGTGACTGCCTCGTTTCGTATCTCCTGCACCGACAAAGGGGGAAGCTTTTCAGCTTTGTTTTTCTCCGCCCTGCGCTGTTCCAGAAAACATCCGATATTCGCCAAAAGAGTCTCATACTCCGCAAAAAGCACCGGGAACTGTTCAGAGATAAAATTCTCATCTCCTCTCAGCGCCGCTTCCTCCTGCTCTCTGGCCATAGCCGAAACTTTCATCGCTCCGATATTGGCGGACGCGCTCTTAAGCCCGTGAACCTCTATCTGATAACGCGGAATATCCGACTCTGCAAATTCCTGCAAAAGTCTTGTCTTGCGCTTCCCATCCACACAGTAAAGTTCCAACAGTTCCACAAACCCGGCCTCATCTCCGGAATAGTACTGCATTGCGGCATCCATATCCACTCCCTCGATCCGGAAAGCCGCCTGATCGAAAGCGTTTGCTTCCTCTTCCTTTATCTTCTCCTGCCTGCTCTCCTCAGGCACCCAACGAAGCAAAAGCTGATTCAGTTCCATACGGTCAAGAGGTTTGGCTATAAAGTCCTGAAAACCACAGGCAAGAAAATGTTCCCTCATCCCCTCCATCGCATTGGCTGTGAGTGCGATTATAACCGCTGAAGCACCGTTCTCACCGCAGTCCCTGCGAATGATCTCCGCCGCCTCAATGCCGTCCATACCGGGCATCATGTGATCCATAAAAATTATATCGTACCGGTCTTTTTTTACCAGATCGATAGATTCCGGCCCGCTTCCCGCCTCGGCAAGATCAAATTCATAATTTTTCAAAAAGCCTCTGGCAACCTTTCGATTGACCACATTATCATCCACAATAAGCACCTTCACTCCGGGTGCAGTAAAAGTATCCGCAAGCCTCTGCCTCGTCTGCGTGATCTCCGGCATCTCCGAAACGGAACGTTCATCCATGATCTTTTGCGGAATCGTGATCGTAACGATCGTTCCTTTACCGTATGTGCTCTCCACATCGATCGTGCCCTGCATCAGCCCCACAAGAAGCTTCACGATCGCAAGTCCCAGTCCGGTGCCTTCCACACTGCGGTTTCGTCTGGAATCCACCTGACGGAAGTCCTCAAAAATATTCGCCAGATCCTCCTCCCTGATCCCGCAGCCCGTATCTTCCACACGGAAAGTAATCAGTTCTTCCTGCGCATTCTCACCACGTTTTCCGGTAATGTTCACACGGACATAACCTTCTGTGGTAAACTTGATGGCATTGCTCAAAATATTGATCAGGATCTGTTTGATCCGCCCCTCGTCTCCGCTGTAACAGCAGGGGATCGACTGGTCGCACTCATATTTTAAAATCAGCCCGCGCTGGGAGGCGGCCATATCCATCATTCCCATGATCTCGTCCGCCATAACTTTGATGTAATAATCCGTATACACCAATTCCATCTTGCCCGCTTCCACTTTGGAGAGGTCCAAAATATCGTTAATGATCGTCAGCAGATTTTTAGCCGCAGACCGAACGTCCTTTGCGTGGGCATATATTTCAGCATCACTGCATTCTTCCATGATAATATCATTCAATCCGATAATGGCATTCATCGGCGTGCGGATCTCATGGGACATATTAGCCAAAAATTCACTCTTTGCGATACTGGCCTTTTCCGCCTGCTGCCTCACACGCTTGATCTCCTCGATATAAGCCCTGATGTCCGTCATGTCCAGAAACAGGATAACAGACCCAAGCCTTTTGCCATTCTCATCTATGATGTGCTTGCTGTGGCTTTCATAATCCCTCTCATTGATGGAAAAGTTATAGGATATATCCTCGTTCAGCATTTCCTCCCGAAATCCTTCCAGCCCCCAGATACTCTCCCCCGGCTTGAGGCTGCGCAGCGCGGTAAAGATTCCTGCCGCCGCCTTGTTATAGCTGACCAGACGGACATGATCATCCAAAGCGATCACCCCATCCCTCAAACCTTCCAACACCTTCTCGGCAGCCAGATGGCGGAAATCAAAATTACGCTTACTCCACAGTACAATAACGACCAAGGACATGGAGATAGCCAATGTCACCGGAGTGAAATCAAATACCACCGAAAGCTTGCACACATAGGCAATCAGGACCACCACCGGCAGACTTGAAATACCGAGAATCGTCCAATACTGGCGATGAACCTCCTGATCCGTGCGCGTGTGGATCGCATGTACCAGCGTATACATACATAAAACATACGGAATAACGATACGGATCAGCATAAAGATCATATACAGAGGCCCATAAGTTATGTTGACATGATGAAATCCACCGGAAGTCTCCACCCACTGAAACTCCCTGTAAAAGAGACCATACCAGTTAAAAAATGCCGACGGCAGAGCAAAAAAGCTGAGGATTGCAATAAATCTCAAAAACTTTTTCGGCGGTCTGACATAACAATAAATATAAATAAACCAACAGTAACACAACGGCACAAAAGCAGAACCCAAATTCTCCACCTTAACCGCCGCTATAGCCGCCTCCACTGAAGACGCTGTCAATTCCAACAAGTAACCCACATTCTGCACAAGAGCGCCGCACATGATCATGATCAAGAGCTTTTGTTCCTTAGAGCCCTCCCCGTTGAGTAAAAGGAGCATCGCAACAAAAATCAGACCTATGCCAAAACATTCCAATCCAATCACAAAACTAACCATACTGCCTTCCTCGCCTGCGGCTTTTATCAGCCGTTTTTATTTTTGCAGCCGAGAGTCGAACGCCCTCGCAAGGGCGTTTGACTCCCGCTTTCGGATATTTGATACTAAAAATACAATAGTATATTCTCGCTGTTGTGTCAAGGAATGTCCTCATCTCCTGTCGCCCTGTATGACCGCATCTTCTGGCAATCCTGCAGACCGGGCTCTAAACCTCCGTCACATTCCGATCATGGAAGTAAAGTCCTTCATCATCTCGGAAATTTTGATCTGCTGGGGGCATACCTGCTCACAGCCTCTGCACCCGATACAGTTAGCCGGCCGCTTTTCTTCCTCCATACTTTCCACCGCCATAGGAGCGATAAAGCCGCCGCCTGAAATCTTATGTTCATTGTACAGGGCGATCAGCTCCGGTATGGGCAGCTTTTTCGGACAATGAGCGGTGCAGTAATGGCAAGCGGTACAAGGCAGGCCTCCCTTTTTGATCTCCTCATCCACAGCTTTCACCAGCGAATCAAACTCTTCCCTGCTCAAAGGCTCATCCGTCTCATATGTAGCAATATTTGCTTTTAACTGCTCCATATCGGACATGCCTGACAAAACCACGGTCACGCCCGGAATGCTCTGCAGAAAGCGGAACGCCCAGCCGGGCACCGTTTCCTCCTGCCGCATGGACTGCATCAGCGCAGCCGTCTCCCCGGAAGCCTTTGCAAGCTTTCCGCCCCGCAGCGGTTCCATCACCCAGATCGGAATGCCCGCCTCCTGTAAGATGGCCGCCTTTTTACAGGCATTCTGAAAATGCCAGTCCATGTAGTTGAGCTGAAGCTGGCCAAACTCCATATGTTTTCCGTAATCTCCCAGAAAGCGCCGCATCACCTCTTCGCTGCCGTGGGCCGAAAAACCTAGATGCCGGATGCGTCCCTTTTCCTTCTGCTTCAGCAAATACTCCAAAGTCCCATACCGGGGATCCAGATATGCGTCGATATTCCCCTCATAGACATTATGAAACAGATAGAAATCAAAGTATTCCGTACGACACTTTTCAAGCTGCTTTTCAAATATTTCCTCCGCCTTTCCCATGTTGGAAAGGTCATACCCCGGAAATTTACTGGCAAGATAATAGCTCTCTCTGGGATATTCCGATAAATACTTCCCTGCAATCAGCTCCGAATTGCCCTCATGGTACCCCCACGCGGTGTCAAAATAATTGATCCCGCTTTTGTAGGCATAATCGATCAGCTCCGCAGCCGCGGCTTCGTCCACCGCCCCGTCGTTGCCCTCCACTACAGGCAGACGCATCATGCCAAGCCCCAAACCGGACAATTCCAAATCTTTAAATTTTTTGTAAATCATTTTTTACGTATAATCCAATCATGTTAGGAAGTGATTGGATTTTCCTTTCTC
>ERZ777011.564-NODE-564-length-55599-cov-7.456503_pt1 | contig 55599 bp, 65 predicted proteins | sample MGYA00374964_ERZ777011 | MGnify/ENA primary metagenome ERZ777011 (study PRJEB29310, sample SAMD00008975) | mouse gut metagenome | study: EMG produced TPA metagenomics assembly of the Metagenome analysis of fecal microbiota from mouse which was promoted...
TATTGCCTCATCTCTACTATCAAACTTTTTCAATATATCTCTTACTTCTTTAAATACTTCAATAGCATTTTTAACTTCATTATTCATATTCTCATCTCACTTTCAAATTGTAATTTAAATTTCAACTCCATATAAGTTTAAGATATCTTCTTTATCATCAACAACACTAAAAGTACAGTCAAATAAAATATCCTCAATCTTATCCCATTCATTTTTTAAAATTATATTATCTATAGTTCGACTATTATATAATACATCTAATGATTCAAACTTAATTTCACCACTTTGTTCTTCTTTAATTCCACATCTTTGAAAAGTAATATAATTGTTATATTTAATAATCATATAAGTGTTTTTTTTATTCTTAAAATAAAATTCTATCTCAGGCTCTCTATTAGAATCTATATTATCAAATATTTCTTTAAACTTTATATATGAAATCATTTTTAATTGCCTCCATAAATTACTATTTGTGCAACACTTTAATAATCTAATTATACACCTTTTTAAAGTTTTTTAATAGTTATAAAGCACAAAAAAAGTAGGCTATGGAAAACTCCATAGCCCATAATATTTTTATAGTTCTAAACCATCATTATCCCTTTCATCCCATTCTGTGTATGGAACAGGAGCAACAATTAATTTCTTAGATTCTGGATCATATTTAATATACTTATTGATTCTTAATTCAAGTAAAACATCTTTTATCGTTTCTTTATCATTAGTACAAAATTTTTGAATATCAAATCCAATAATATCATCATTAAATAGAACAATACTCAAGAAACCTTTGGCATTTAAAGACAAGTTTTTATCTGTTAAATATTTTATCATTGTCTTATAAACATTAAATTGTCTCATTATTTTCACCATCCTTTCTTTTTGAACGGATGATTTATATACACAAAAAAATCTATCTTTCGATAGATTCATATATCAAACTCAGAAAAGTTCCGAGCAGATTCCTCAATGGAGCGAATGGCGTAGATATCTACAACCTTTTTCACCTTTTAACGATTTGATATATAAAATATCAATCACTAATAATATTTTAGCACAAATTTTCCCTTATGTCTCGTGAAATTTGTGGTATTATGGTAAAATACTAATTGGAAGTGGTTTAATTGATTAATATTAATGACAAAGCTTGGGATAAATTAAAAGTAAAAGATATTTACGAATTATTAAAAGAAGATGATGAAGAAACCTTTTTCTTTGAATATAAAAGTGACAAGGTGACCCCTAAAAAAATTATTGAAGAAATATCCGCATTTGCTAATACATATGGAGGATATATTTTATTAGGTGTAGAAGATGATAAAACTATTACAGGCTGCGATAGTTGGAATGAACAAAGAATTCATAATACTATACATAATTGCATTACTCCAATTCCTAGTTTTGATGTTAAAAAATTTAAAACTGAAGATACAAAAGTTATTTATATTATTAAAATTGATGAAGGAGTTTTACCACCATATATTACTAATACTGGCAAGATTTATGAAAGGGTTTCTTCTGGGTCTTTTCCTATAAATGACTCCGTTAAATTAACACAATTGTATTATCGGCGCGAAGATCAATTTAAAAAAATAGATAATAAAATTACAATTGAAGATTTTAATCTTCAAAATATACCAAATAACTTTTGCGGATATTTAGATTTAGGATTTTCTTTAACTATAAATGATTTATTAAAATTTCAAAAAAGTTTTTTTAATATTGATCTTGGAGAAATATCTAAAGTAATTAAAGAAAAAAATTCTGCGTATAGTATTTCGAGGGTTGGTTACTCTATAGTAATTAGTATAGGTTCTGCAGAATCAAAAATAAATGAAAAAGTTGTTTTATGTAATGCAGGACTTCATAATTTTATTGAAATAATGTGTGATGGTAGTATAAAGTGTAGAGTTGTATTATGTGCTAATAATGATAATAAAGTAAAAATTAATCAATTATTATTTATTCCTGAGGATTTTGCTAAAATATATGAATTAATTGTAGGAGAAAATTTTTACAAATCATTTGTAAATGCTTATAAATACGAAAAATTAACTGTATTTAAGCAATTTGTTCCTTATTTACATTTTGAAACTGAAGAAAATGATAAATATACTAAACTTCTTAATGAAGCTTCAAATAAACACATTGAAAAATATGGAAATAATCTTATTATTACTGGTAATAGAATACCTAAAAATGGATTTAATTGTATTGATAAAAAATATTTTAGTAATTATAAATTAGCTTTTAATAATAAAAATTTAATTCATGAATTATTTTATATTGAACATCTCTTTTTAGGTTTTATTGATAATATAACAAGTGAGGATGAATAATAGATAGCAAATCATCATATTGAAAGGACTGATAAAAATGGAAAAATTATTAATAATGGCTTACATGGGAACTGGGAAAACAGAGTTAGAGAATAGATATGAGAATGTGATTGATTTTGATTTTCAAGATTATAAATATATATATGATGAATCAATAAGACATCTGCCACTTGAACAAAGGAAGGGATCAACTAATTTAAGAACAGAGAATCCTAATTATCCTAAAAATTTTCTTACTGATGCGGTAAAACTCCTTAATGAAGGAAAGGTTGTCATCTCTCCTTTTATAGAACATGTATTTAGAGCTTATGACAGTTCTGATATTAAATTACAAATTAAAAATTTGAGAATCATATTAGTTTGTCCTACAAAAGATAATTTTGATGAATATGTAGAGCGATTTAAACAAAGAGGTAATAGTGATGAGTTCATTGCTAGAAGAGAAAAAGAATTTTCTAGTTTAGTTGATTTATTTGAACAAGCAGATAATTACGAGAAAATAATAATGAAATCTGGACAATATTTATCTGAAGCTTTAGAAGAGTATGGAATAAATTTGAACTCAAAAAGTTCTATATTGAAAAATTAGAAAAGGAGGAAATGATAATGAAAAATATTATTATAACAGGTGGAGATGATGGTTTAGGAAGAGCAATAGCAAAGTTATTAAGTGAAAAAGAAAATGTTATTACCATTTCAAAAACAGAAGAAAACGCTATGAGAATATCAAAAGAAATACCTAGAACAGAATGTTATACTTGTGATGTTACTAAACCTGAAGAGGTTAATAATACCATTAAAACGATTATTGAAAATCAAGGAGATATTGATATCTTAATTAATAATGCTGGTGTTTGGTTAGCGGGAGATTTAACTGAAAATACTTATGAGCAAATTAGTAATTGTATAGATGTTAATACTAAAGGACCTATTTATATGACAAAAGCAATATTACCAAATATGTATGGATCTGGGCATGGACTAATTATTAATGTTTGTTCACAAGCAAGTTTTGATAGTGATGACTTTTCAACTGTTTATAATGCTTCTAAGTGGGCTATGAGAGGATTTAACAGATCTATTCAAAAAGATGTTAGTAAAAAAGGAATTAAAGTTACTGGATTTTATCCTGGATTTATGCAAACAAATATTTTTAAAAAAGCAGGAAATGATTATGATACTTCAACGGGTTTAGAAGTAGAAAAAGTAGCAAAGGCAATTGAGTTTATTATTAATTGTGATGAAGATGTTATTATACCTGAATTTGGTATAAAGGATATTGAAAACTACTAAATAAAATCGAAAGCTAAATAAGTACTGAATCACGAAACATAAAATTATGAGGTGGAATATTATGGATAAAAATACAATTAATTCTAACAAAAGAAATAGTGTTAGAAAAAACTATGATTTGATTGCAAGACAATATGGTGAAGATTTTGGCACTTATATTGAAGATTTAGATATTTATGAAGAATTTGAAAAATATTTGTTAGAAAATGCTAAAATTTTAGATTTAGGTGCTGGGACAGGTCGAACTTATTCATATTTTAATGAAAAAGGATATTACTACATAGGATTAGACTTTTCCAATGAAATGAAAAATAAAGCTTATGAAATACATGGACAATTTCCTTATATAGTAGATGATATGGTTAACTTAAACACACATTTTTCTAAAGATTCAGTAGATGCTGTCTTTGCTGTTTATTCTTTATTTCATTTACCTAATAGCGATTTAAAAAAACTTTTTTCTGATGTATATGATATTTTAAAAATTAATGGTATATTTCTCTTTACATACCAAATAGGTCAAGGAGAAGAAATGGCAGATGAACCATATCTAAAAGAAAAAGGGAAAAAGGTTTTGTATATGAGTTATCAATCAAATGAAGAAATTAAAAATCTTTTAAATCAATTCTGTTTTGAAGAATTATTTTGCAAAGAAAAAGTGGAAACTTCTGATATGGCAATTAATACAAATGAAATTACTACTGCATTTGTATTAGTTAAGAAAATAAAATAAAAATTTCTTTAATATTTTGAGAGGTAAATTGACTAATTAAGCTAAAACCATTATAATATGTTGCAACAAAGGGGGATTTATATGGAAATGATGCAATATAAACCATGGGAGAAAAAAGAAGTTAATTCTTTAGTGTCTGAATCAAATAAAAGATTACCTATTTTAGATATTCAATTAGGTGGAGCATGTAATCTTAGTTGTATTTATTGCGATACTCCAAAATATGGATTGCCATGTTCTATTGATCTTTCATCAATTGAAAAACTAATGAATGATGGAGATATAAGATGGGTATATGTTTGTGGTCTTGGAGAGCCAACAGCACCTGCAAATTTAAGATATTTAAAACAAATTTTACAATGGTGCAAACAAAAAAATATAGGATTATCAATGTTTAGTAATATGTTAAATGTTGATAAAGAATTATTGGATTATATTGATGATGGCACATTACATGTATTATTTAAATTAGATACTTTTGATAAATCAAAAATGGCTTATTTATATGGTCAAGATAAAGGCAATATTATATTAAGAAACTATCAATCATTGAAAGAAGTTACACATGCTGAAAACGGAGTTACTAATCTAGGTGCTTCAATTGTTCCAACTAGTGTAAATTATGATGAACTATCATATATAATTAATTATTGTATGGAAAATGGTGTTTTTCCTTTAATTGGCCAATTAGAAGATGCAGGTAGTTGTTCAAAGATTTTTAAAGATTTAGAAGTAAAAGAAGAAGCTTTAGTTAAATTTAGAAATTATTTATCTCATACTTATGGTGTTGATTATGAAATGCCGACTTGTCCTGCTACTAGATCAGGTATTCATGTAACCAACACAAATAATATTATATTGGATAAAAGAACAGGTTTATCTTGTCCTTGGTTTTGGCTAGATGAACCTCAACTAGAAGTTATTGGCAATATCCAAAATATGAGTTATGATGAAATTGTTAATAAAATTTTAGAATACAGGGTTTCTAAAATTTCAGATGTTGAAGATATGGAAAAGCATGTTGAACTTTATCCTTTTGGTGGATGCGGAGGAAATGCTAAACAATTATTACGAACATATCTTAATATATCAAGAGGTAGAAAAATATAAAATTAAAAGATGATAAAGAGCATCAGTTATCGCTCAATATCATCTTTTTCTATTACTGATTTGTTTTTGTTATTTGCATTTTTGTCATCTTGAAGTAGTTTAAAATCTTCATTTTCTAAAGCACCATGCTCATATAATTCTTTAGCAAATTCCATATATTTTGCCTTATCTTTATTTCTATAAATTTTATCCATAAGAAATTTAACAAGATTATAAATTAAATTTTTAAAATGTTCTAAAGATGATTTTAATAAATGGTTTTCTTCTTTTAACTCATTGATTTCTTCATTTTTAGATTGGATTTCATCTTTTAAATCATTGACTTCAGAATTAAAATCTTCATTATTTTTTAATAATAGTTTAATTCTATCTCGGTTATTAAGAAGCTCACTTTCTATTTCTTTTAATGTAACAGTTAGTTCTTGAATATTTTCATATTCCATAATAGTTTTATCAATTAAATCGATAAAAACAATAGCTTTATCTCTATCAACTACATCTAAAACTAATTGATTTTTAATTAGACCTTTTGACTTTAAATTTTCAAGCATAGTTCTAATTTCTTTAGTCTTATTTTTTAAATTATTGTTTTTATCTTTTATTCTACTTAAGTTGTTTTGATGACTTTCAATATATTTTTTCATCTTTCGATAGTTTTCCATTTCGGTTATATGATAATCACGATTTCGACCTTTTAATTTGGGTTTTAATATATAATTTGTCTGGTATTCTTTGTTAAAAGATTCAATAGAAAGTAGTCTTATTTTATCTTGGATTTTGGTTAATGATTCTTTAGTAAAAACATCAGATTTACCAACTTGTTTAGACATACCATACTTATTTTTATATTTAATTGGAACACCAATTATATGAAGATGTGGACTTGTTTCATCATAATGAATGATAGCACTTGCAATCTTAAAATCAGGAACTAATTTTTCTAAATCTTTAACTTGCTCTTTAAATACATTTGTCATTTTCATTTTATAATTTATATCTTTTGTACCCCAAAATTTCATATCGCCAAGCTCAATAATTATCTCACAAGCTAGATCATTTTTAGTGTTATTACTGACATGAGTAAAGTAATCTTTTATCTTTCTGTCTTCACGAACTTGTCTATTATTATATTCAAGTCTTGCTTCTTCAAATTCATCTTTATATAATTTTTTTACATAATTAACAATGGAATTAGTACCTCTAATAATTTCATTATCATATTCTCTGTCATCATATTTTCTACAATTATGATTATCACATTTTGATAAACTCGCTGCATTTTGAATAGCATTATTACTCTTAGATGTTGTGCCACTTAAATTGGATTTAGCACTTGCTTTACTACTATTTTTCTTATTTTTATCATTACTTAAATGGAAAGAATAACCTAAACTAACTATATAAATCACATCTCCTTTCTTTTAGTGTTTTTAAGCTATATTTTGTTTTGACAAAATATTTAACTCCCTAGGCATTTTGTCATACTAACAAAATACGGGGGCTAAGGCTTGCCTTAGAATCCATGAATAAACTATGCTTCGCAGGTAGTTTCTTCGGTATTATATATTTCTTCATAAGTAATAGGTTTTACATCAATAGCGATAGGTTCTCTTGAACAAGTAACACTATCACAAACATCGGGGATATATTTAAAAACAACATCTTCATTTGCTTTATAAAGTTCATTATTTTTATTTACATATAAAACTCCATAAGTATGAATATCTTTTTTATTTTGAGCATCTATTTTTTTATAATCTTCCATAGGAAATACTCGAACAATATCTGATTTATTTTCATCTAAGTCAAATCGAAATACTTGATCTTGAACATAGTATTCAGCTTCATAAAACCTTACATCATAAAATTGTCTTAATCTAATGATATGTTCTGATATTTTATCAAAAGGAAGATACTCACTAAATCTCATATATCCAGCAAAGTTTCCAAACATCTGAATCTTCTTATCCAAGAATCCTTGATTTTCTAATTCAGTCATTGGCTTACAAATAGATTTTCTGAATTTAACAAATTTTACTTCATATTTGTTATTAACTTTATCAAGTTCTATTTCATCAATATATCTCATTATTAATTCGGATTTTTCTTCTCGAGTATAATCTTTCCAAAATTTATTAAAGTCATAATATTTATCAGGATATTTAAGTTTATTAATAAAATCTATATCTCTTTTTAACAGAATATCTTCAGAAGTAAAACTTAGTTCATCACTAACTTCGGTATCAGCAATTTTGTTTTCTAGATTTTCGATATTTTTATCAATATTCTTTTTCTCTTTTTTATAGTCTTCTAATACAAAGATTCCTTCAAGATATGCTTGTTTTAACCTATCATCTTTTGCTTTTAAATCTTTAATTTCTTTTTCTAATAGTTCTATTGGGTTTTCAACTTTTTGTTTAATCATAGGCAAGAAAAACTGATTTACTACGGAATCATATTCTACAATATCATCTATAAAATTTTTTATATAATTTTAAATTGTTTCTTCCTTAATATTACATTTACAATCAGTACAATAATAGTAGTAATAAACATTACCATTTTTCTTTTTAGTAGCCTTACCACCCATGATTCTATTACAATGAGGACACTTTAATTTTTGTAAGAATAAATAGGTTAAATTTCTTATATAACTACGAGAATTCTTTTTCTTTTGTACTTGGCATTCTTCCCATAGTTCACGAGATATAATAGGCTCAACAACATCTTTATAATAGATAGGATTCTTTGTTCTCTTACCATGTACAAAATCACCTTTATAGACTTCATTTTGTAATATAGTAGTAATGGTAGAATCACACCAATTTTCTTTTTCCAATACTTTTTCTTTATTAAATAAGTTACTAATTTTTTGATAGGACATACCGCTATGGTAAAGTTCAAATATTCTAATAACAATATCTTTTGTTAAAGGATCAGGAACGAGCATTTTATTTTCATACTTATAACCTAAACAAGCTCGATATGGTAAATGTCTACCACGTACATAATAGCACCAACTAAAAATATAGTAGATTTAATACACTATAAAGGTATGATAAACAATACTACAATTAACTTAAATTCAAAGTTATATAACGAAGATGATATTGGTTTTGAAATATATGTATCAGCTTTAAAATAAGTTATTCTGTTTCGTTCTAAAAAGTAGATACTAATAACTATATATCAAAAATATTATTATTTAAATTGAAATTAGCAGTTTAAGGTATGCAGATCAAAAAGCATATCTTTTTTAGTTGATAAAAAAGAAAGTGAGGAATGATAAATGAATTATGGAATATTTAGAAGTGAACCTATTATGACTTTAAATGATTTAGCACAAATAGGTTCTCATAACAAACGTGAAAAAAAAGCTTATAAAAGCAATCCTAATATTAAATTAGAATTAACTAAAAATAATGTAGAATTAGTACCTTTAAAAGAAAAATATGTAAAAGGATTTCATAATCTTACAAAGGAATATAGAAAACAACACGAAGAAAAGCAAAAAACAGAACGTGATGATAGGAAAAGAAGTTATAGTGAAATGTTAAATAAATCTAGAAGTGTTGTTGCTGATGAATTACTATTTACAGCAACTAATAAATTTTTCAAAGATAAAGACAAAGATTTTATTTTGGAATGGGCAAATACTTGTATGGATTTTGTTTATAATGATTTAGGTTATGCAAAAGAGCAAGTTTTACATGCTACTCTCCATTTAGATGAGGCAACACCACATATTCACTGTGTTGTAGTACCCTTAGTTAAAAAATTAGATAAAAGAACTAATACAGAAAGATACACTATTTCTAAGAAACAGTATATTAAAGATAAACTACACTTATCACAACTACAAGATATTTATAATGTTAGATTAAGAGAAAAAGGCTATAATCTAGAACGAGGTATTAAAGGTAGTAATGCTAAACATCAAAAAGTATGGGAGTTTAAGAAAACAACTAGATATTATGAAAATAAAGTTGAAATAATCAGCAAAAGATTAGATAGTGCTATGAATGATTTTGAAGAAAAAATGAAAACTACTAAAAATACTATCATTGATAAAGAGTATGTAAAGGTTAGAAAAGATACTTTTGATAGTATGCAAAATGTAATTATAGAAACAAAAAAAGTAATAGAATTTCAACCTAAACTAGAATCTCTATTTAATGAAGTTGATACTTATACTAAAAGTCATCAATCATTAGAAAAAGAAAATCAAAATATGCAAAGAGAAATAAAATCTTTAAAAACTAGAAATCATAATCTTACAGAAGAAAATAACAACTTAAAATCCTATATTAAAGCTATTTTAGAGGCAATTAAACACTTTTTTAGAGAATTACTACAAATTGGTAATGAACCCACAAAAGAAGCCACTACGAATGAAATAAAGGATTATTATGATAATCGAGATTTTGATATGTATGATGTTAAGGATATTTCTAAAGGCACAACTAAAGAAGATGAATTATTTGATTATGCTGATGTTCCTAGTTATTTTAAAACTAATAAGAAATCTCATAATGAAAGAGATAAAGACGATTTTGAAATAAGTTTATAGTAAAGTGTTTCAATAATGTATGTATTTTAGTATAATTATATAGAGATGGAGGGATTACAATGAAGTTTTATGTGGGATCAGGAATGAAAAATTGTGAATTAGTTAATCACTATGCCAAATTATTAAAAGAAAATGGTTGGGAGCAGACTTATGATTGGGTAAAAAATGTTAGTGATGATATATCTAGAGACGATATGATAAGATATGCAAGTTTAGAATCACAAGGCATTATTGATTCTGACGTTGTTATTATACTATTGCCTGCAGGAAGAGGAGCTCATATTGAATTAGGAATGGCAATGGCACTAAATAAAGAAATATTCTTGTGTTCTGTTACAGATGAAGAGTTTAATATTGAAAATACTGTCGCATTTTATGAATTATCAAAAGTTACTCAATTAGTTGGGAATGCTGATGATAATGTAAAAAAGATACTTAAGTTACATTAGGAGATGTTAGATGAAGAAAGTTGTAATTGCTGGTAGTGCTAAACTTCAAAAGGAAGTAACTAAATGGCTAAAAATTTTTGAAAGTCAAAACTGTGAAATATTAGATTATCCAAGAGCAATTGAAGAAGCAAAATTTATGGAATTATACCCCAATATCCATACTGAATTTTTAGAAAACATTACTAAGACTGACATTTTGTTTTTAATGAATGAAGATAAGAATGGTATAGTTGGATATATTGGATATGAAGCCTATGCTGAATTGCTTTTTGGATTATCTCAAAAGTTAATTTATAATAAAGATATTGAATTAGTAATTTTCAAAATCCCTAGTCAAAATGTTGGATGCTATGAAGAAATTGATTTATGGCTAAAACTTGGGTGGATAAAATTATATGAGGAGGAAAATTGAAATGAATGAAACTTTTAAATTTTTAAAGGAAAATACGCAAGTTAATTATGTGTCTACTATTAACAATGGAAAACCAAGCTGTAGACCATTTGGAGATCCAATTTTATATGATAACAAAATATACGTAATTACAAATAAACACAAAAATGTATCTAAACAAATTGAAAAAGATAATCATGTATGCATTGTTGCTTATGATGATAAAAATTGGATTAGAATTAACTGTGAACTCATAGATGATAACAATAATATAAAAGTTAAACAAGCAGTAATTGATGAATTTGATTGGGCTATTGAAGCAGGATATACACTTGATAATCCAGAATTCCAAGTATTATATATAGCAAATGCTGACTCTACTATTTATGATGAAGAAGGAGAAATCATTTCTCAATATAATTTTTAAAAATAAAATAGGAGGTAAATTATGAGAGAAGTTAGAATAAATGGTATTTATAAACATTTTAAAGGAGATTATTACTTAGTTATTGATATTGCAAATCATTCAGAAACAAAAGAAAAATATGTTGTTTATAGAAGATTATATGGTGATGGAAGTCTATGGATTAGACCAATGGATATGTTTTTAACTGAGGTAGATCACGAAAAGTATCCTAATGTTGAACAAAAATATAGATTTGAATTACAAAATATAGAAAGTGTTGCTAAATAGTATTGGAGGTATAGAAAAATGAGAGAATTAAAAATTAAGGGTGTTTATAAGCATTATAAGGGAGATTTATATATTGTTGAAGATATAATTTATCACAGTGAAACCTGTGAGAAAATGGTAGCTTATAGAGCTTTATATGGAGATAATAAACTATGGTGTAGACCTTATGATATGTTTATGGATGAAATAAATAAAAATGGACAAAAGTATAGATTTGAATTACAAGATATAAAAAGTTTAAATGAGGAATAATTTAAGCCAAAATCCAAAAGAAACTTTGTAACTAATGGATTTTGGCGATAAACCTACTTTATGACAAGTAGGTAACACACTACTAAGTCGGCAGAGCCAACTTAGATTTCGTGTGCCAAAGGTGATCCTTTGGAAACCCAATTAAGCAACATATTACAAAATTTCATAATGTAATATTGTTGCTCTTTTTATTTGTCTTACGACTTCATAAAAAGAAAAAAAGACTACCACTTTCATGAGTAAACTCACAAAACGTGATAGCTTTTTTCTTATGAAAATAACCTAATTGCTAATCTTACGAAAAGCAAAAAGGTTATTTTCTTTTATGGTTGTATTTCTTTTCTAATAATCTTGCAGTATCTCTTTTGGCTACATATATTGATAAGTAAGTAAATACCTCATAGATAATCATTACAATAAAGAAGCCAACTATGACATAAGGATTATTTATTATATCTTTTCTAATGCATTCTACACCTTGAATAACTAGATAGATAATACCAAAGAATACAGTTGATAAAGTTGTCGTATCATCAAAAGATCTTTGTATTATTTTTGATTCTTCTGTATCAGCATTTAATCCTCTTGCACTCCATTTTTTAATTACTAATAATACTAAAACCATCAAAAATGGTGTAATAACCCAATATAATCTATAACCATAATCATTTTTAAGCATTAAGACTAATACTAGACTTACTATCATAAAAATATTTAATAATACAATTCCAATATTTCTTATTAGAGTTTTATTTTTTTGCATTCTTATTTCTCTCCTTTACTTTTAAGCTTTGTATTAAATTTACAATTTCATTTGATGTAGTAATTTGATAATTGTTATCTTCAATTGTATGTAGCAGTAATTCTTTTTCACTTTGGGTTATGTCTTTACTTAGATTTTCTTCACACGACTTAACTAATTGCTTTAAATTAGTAATACTACCTAAAACATTGATTTCAGCTTCGTTTAATTCATCTAAATTCATTTTATTATAATAATCTTTAATAAATGGATTTAAAGGACTAACTTCCATACCTAACCCTATTTTATACATCATTTCATTGTAATTTACATTGATATGTTGACTTATCTTTCTAAGCATTTTAGGATTTGGGGTTTCAATTTCTCCTGACTCAATTTTAGATAACTGTGCATTACTAATACTAGCAATTTTAGCAAGTTGTCTTTGTGAAAGGTTTGCTTTTTCCCTAGCTTCAGCAATAATTTCACCAATCTTTTTTTCTTGCATAATGAACACCTCTTGCACTAATAATAGCATATATGTTAAATAAAATCAACATTTTAGATATATTTGTTTCGAAAAGTATTGACAAGATAGTAATTATTATGTATATTAGTGGTGTTAATTAAATTTAACACATTATTTTAAAATGTTAATCATTTAAAAGAAAGGAGGAAATCTATGAATGAATAAAAGACATCTAGAAGTACCACAGAAGATTTGGGAAGATAAAAGAATTCCAAAGGAAACCAAGTATATTTACTCTTATATCTATACCAAAGGATTTGACAGAATTATAACTGATATAAATATAGGAGAAATACAACAAACCATTAAAATTAAGAATAAGGGTTTGAAAAAGAGTTTAGATATATTAGAGCAATTAAAATATCTAGTATATCAAGAGTATGCAACAGGAATGTACACAATAACACTTAACTAAAATGTTTATAAGAACGTAGTTAAGTAAGGTACAGTAAGATGAAAGGCTTATGTTAGTACCTATTCTAGTAATAGAATGAATGAGTTTGAAATAAGACATATTTCAAAGAACGATTAAAAAGAAATATATATGTGTTATTTCAAATAATATAATCCAATGGGGACAGGATTTAAAATAAAGTTCCATGTTTCGTAATGCCTTTTTTAGAGTATTGGCTTGTAGATGATACAAGTTTTTTTGTTGCTTAAATTTTTAAAAGAAAGGAGAATGCCAATTGAGATTATTAAATAAAGAAGATATTTTAAAAAACAAAGTTGATACTATCTCACAATATCATATTTTAGATTATTTAAAGAAAAATCTAAATATAGATGAATTTAAAATCTATCTTGTCGATAGAGATAATATCAAAGTAATTGATAAAGAAGATAACCACTTATATTTTAACTATGATTCTTCTACCAAAGAAGTAAATTATAAAGATGAATTAAAGATTAAAGAATACGATTATGAAATAGGATTATAAGTCTATGGGGTGCATTGTATTAGATGATTCCATAGTTAAAAGTAATTCTATCAATTCAACAGATAAACTTGTATATGGAGTTATTAAAGCATTAACGAATAATTTAGGTTATTGTTATGCAAGTAATGATTATATTTCTCAAAAAGTAAATCTATCTAAAAGGACAATAACGAAATCTATTAGCAATTTAAGAAAAGCAAATTATATAAGAGTTGAAACAATTAACTATCAAAGAAACATCTATTTAACGAGTGTTGTATAGCAAAGCTCTTCTATACCCAATGGAAGAATACTACTATACCCCATAGCACGATACTTCTACTAAATATATAAGAATAATAAATAAGTATAATAGATAATATTTTAATTATATTTAAATTTATTTTAAGTAATTTAAATAACTAAAAAAATTAAATGAAAGGAATTGATAAATGAATGATATAAATTATAATGAAGTTTTAATATCAGGAGTAATCAACGTTATTACTGATACAAATGGTAAATATATAAAATTTGGATTAACCACAAATAAATATACCTTAAATGAAGATAAAAAAGTCTATGTTAGTTTAAATATTTCAAGAGAACTATTTAATACCTATCAAGACTTATTTTTTAAAGGTAATAAGGTATTTGTTAAAGGTTATCTAAATTCTTATATAGACCAAAATAAAAAAATACAAAGTTTCATTACAGTAACTGATATATCTAATAATCCAAGTGATATAACAAGTAGCAGAAAATCACCACATATTAGATATGATCCTGATGGTGTTATGGTATGGAATGGCAAAAGATGTGAATCTATTCCACCTACCAAAGAAGAACTTGCTGAAATGGAAAACCTACTAAAAGATTTTAAATAAACTATTTGCAAAAATATTAGAAAGGAATTTGAGATTAGTTATGAAAAAAATAGAATTAAAAACCTAAAATAGAAAGGAGAATGCTTATTGTATAAAGTGATTGAAGAAAAAGATACAAAAAATTTAAACCAAATAGAAATTGATAATATGATTGATGAATCGATTAACCTATCAATCATTTTTGATTTATTAAATTTAAACTTAATAACTGAAAAACAGTTTTATATACTAAAAGAAAAAATTAAATGTTTTTATTAAAATATCATGTAAATAAATTTTAAAATAAGATATAATGTTTGTAGAACGAAGCAGTAGTTCAAAATGAAAAAATAGAAATTAAAGAAAGTGAGGTATAAATGGCACAAGTTGAGATTATAGCTGCTAATCTCAAAGAAAAAAATAATAATATTACTATTGCAAATAAAAAGAAAAGAGTTTGTGCTTATGGAAGAGTAAGTACAGATGATGAAGAACAAATTACAAGTTATAATTCACAAATTAAATATTATACTGAAAAGATTAAATCGAATCCTGACTGGGAATTTGTAGGAATATATGCTGATGAGGGTATTAGTGGAACACAAGTTAAAAATAGGACTGAGTTCCAACGAATGATAGATGATGCCTTAAATGGCAAAATAGACATTATTCTAGCCAAGTCTATTTCAAGATTTGCTAGAAATACACTTGATACTCTTAAATATTGTAGAGAATTACGAGATAAGAAAGTTGATGTCTATTTTGAAAAAGAAAATATTCATACAATTGATTTAGATAGTGAAATGTTTTTAACTCTTTATAGTGCTTTTGCTCAAGCTGAAAGTGAATCGACTTCTCAAAATGTTAAATTAGGTTTAAAAGCTATGATGAAACGAGGAGAATATGTTGGAAGTCCTGATTGTTATGGTTATGATTGGAATAAAGAAACAAAACAATTAGAGATAAACGAAGAACAAGCAGAAGTTGTTAGAATGATTTTTAATTGGTATATTGAAGGACTTGGTTGTAGAAGAATTGCAAATAAACTTGAAGAAATGAAAATTCCTAGTTATACAGGTGCTAGGTGGTCTACTTCTTCTATTAGTAATATGATACATCAAGAAAAATACGTTGGTGATTTATTACAAAATAAGTCATATACAGTTAGTCCTATTACTCATAAAACTGTAAGAAATAAAGGTGAAAGAGAAAAATATTATGTTAAAGATCATCATACACCTATTATTTCAAGAGAGGTTTGGGATAAAGTACAAGAAATTTCTAAAAAAAGATATGAGGGTATAACCTTTAATAAGAACGATTATAAAAGTAGAGAAACAAGAAAATATGCTTTTAGTGGTAAAATCAAGTGTGCTTTTTGTGGAACTAATTTTTGTAGAAGACAAAGCTCTTATTCTAAAAAACGACCAACTTATAATTATTATTGGACTTGTTTTAAAAAGAGAGAGCATTCTGATGCTTGTCCTGATTCAGTAGGTATTAGTGAAACTAAATTAGAAGAAACCTTTGTTATGATTTATAATGACATTATCAAAAATAAGCATAAAACCAAACAAGCCTTAATTAAAGCCATTAAAGATGTTTTAAGTGATAATGATTATCAAGACAAATTAAACAACTTACTGAAAGAAAAGGAAACAACCCAGCAAAGACTATCAAAAATCATTGATATGGAACTTGATGATGACATTGATAGAAAAGAAATGTTTATTCAAAAAGAACGTGAATTATTAAATCAATTAAATGACATTAAAAGTAAAATAACTGAATATGAGAAAATCCTTGATGAAAATAAAGGTTTATCTAAACAAATAAAAGAAATAAATGGGTATTTTGATAACTATCCATCTACTTTAAAAAAATTCAATCGTGAGGCATTTGAAAATATGATAGAATGTATTATTGTTGGTGATTATGATGAGAATGGTAATAAACTACCTAGAGTAGCAAGATTTGTTCTAAAAACAGGCAAAGAATACAAATTTGAAATATCAAAAAACTCTAGTAATGATAAGGGCAATAGTGATAAAAATAGTGAGGTGTCATTATGCACGAGGAACGTGTCCTTTTTTGATTGCTCCAGCTAAACCAAACTTTGTTCTTTCTGATGTTCTTTCAATTTCAAGTTGAGCAAGTATAATAGTCATTCTCATAAAGAAGACCCCTGTTGAAGTTTCCGTATTTAACTCTTCACATTTACTTTCTAAACTACAATGATTTTCTTCTAATAACCTACAAATAGTTTCTAAGTCTTGAATCGAACGAGTAAGTCTATCAAGTTTATAAACAACAATTTTGTTTATCTTTCCATCTTTCAAATCTTGCATCATTTCTTGAAATTTAGGTCGTTTCATATTTTTGGCTGAAACTCCTTCTTCACGATAGATTTTATAAATTTTATAACCTTTATACTCACATAATTTCTTTAAACTTTCTTCTTGTTCATCAAGACTAAAACCTTCCCTGACTTGATCTTCCGTACTTACACGAGGGTACAAACCACAAATTACTTCTTTTTCATTCAATACAAATTCATCTCCTTTTCTTTTTTTTCTTACGACATTTCTTATGACAATTCTTACGGCATTTGTTACGACATTTTAAAAAAAGAGAAGTGAAGGTACTACGAAATATAATACTTTCACTTCTCATAACTACATTGTAAGACTATGGGATAACTTGCTATCCACTACATTAATTATACAACCTTTGTCTTAAAATGTCCATCCTGTGAAAGTCTAGTTCATAGTGTTTAAATAGTTTTCTAACTCTGATATTTGGATTTTATTTGCTAGATTTCTAATTTAAATATCAGTAGAATAATTAAATACAAGAAATGTAATACCTTTAATAATAACTCTATGAGGTTCAATAAAGTTTAAATTTGATTTATCAATCTTTCTAATACTACCATTAATGAATCTAGGTTTAGCTTTACAAAACTGACAAATAAACTCTAATCTTTGCTTTAAACTTTCTTCCATTTGAATTTCTTGTTTAATAATATTAATCATAAACACCATCCTTCCTTTAGGATGATTTCTTTGTAACAACAAAAAAACCAATCTTTCGATTGATTTCTATATATCAATGTCCGAAAAGTTCGAACAGATTCGTCAATGGAGCAAGTGAGGGTAGTCGAAACCCCGTCTCAACCTTGGCAAGGTTGCATTCTAGCCGTTGAACCACACCTGCATTTGTTTGCATAACTAATATAACAAATAATCTTGTTTAAATCAAGAGAAAATTTTATTGCGATTAAACTAATTAACTGATGGAATAATTGTATTAATTTTTTTAAGAGATAATATTATGGAAGAAATACAAGATAAGAAAAATTATGTTGAATTATATTTTCAATGCGATGAAGATAGATTAGGTGAAGAAGGAACTTTAGAACATTTTGCTTATTTAGACAAAACTGATGAAATTATTGCTAAATGTGAAGAGTTACTAGCGAAAACTTTTAAGTTGGCACACGAGAAAAAATACCTGTCGATTTTTTTACAATTAACAACCTACATAGTGTTTTAGCAACATCGGATTATGCTAAAAAGAGAATGGATTTTTCAGAAGAGTATTACAATTCAAAAAGGTTATATGATAGAGAAACAATAAATAAAGCATATGCTGCATTAATGGAAGAACTAAATGATAATGTTTCACGTGATTATGTTCCTGTTGAGTTTTTTCTTAATACTTTATTTTCAGGTTTAGATGATGATGATATAGATAAATATGCTTATCTCAATGAATAGACCTTTGTGAAATTGAGGAATGTAAGGTTACAGGTATAGTTAATTATCAGTTTTTTTTACGTAAAATGAAAAACTCTGGTTATAAAGTACAATTATCTACTCACAAGGCTTGAGAATGTGATGATATATCATTTGACAATTGGTAGAATTTTAAAGTCATTTGGTGCTGATACAAATATTGATATTATTTTTGATACAAGAAAGCCTAAACAAACAATGAAACAAAGGAGTTTTTATAAAAATAATTTTTAATTTATTTCATTATCTATAAAAATCAATTTATTTATGCTATAATATTTTATAGTGGAAGGTAAATTAATATGGCTAAATTAAATAATAAAATGAAGTCTTTTAGAAAAAAAATTAAAAACTTTGATTTTTCACGTTTTATGGCTAAGAATAAAAAAAATGTTACTACTTTTTTTAGGTATAACATTCAATTTATCTCATTTGTTTTGTTGTGCCTTTTAAGTTGTACTCTTCTTAGACATTTTACAATTAATAAGTTTTTTGATCTTGGCGGCACGTTATTTGATTTATCTGCAATACTTTTAATTGGTTCTTTTGCTTATCATTTGAAGCCTCGTAAACAATTTACTTACTTCTTTATAGTTATGTGTATTATTACATTAATGAATGTTGTAAATTCTATTTATTATTCTTTTTTTAGCTCATTTACATCATTCGGTTTACTTGCATCTCTTGGTCAAACAGGCGAAGTAACTGATGCTGTTTTTGAAAAACTAAAGATAACACATTTTATATATTTATTAATGCCGCTTATTTACTATTACGTTCATAAGGTACTTACTAAAAAAGATTATTTTAGTGTTGTTGAAAAAATAGAAGTAGGAAGAAAATTATTTTTTGAAGTAGCTATTCTTGGCGGTATTTGTCTTTCAATTAATATTGCAACTCTTACAGGAACAGATGTTTCTAGATTTTCTAAGCAATGGAACAGGGAATATATTGTTAAGAGATTTGGGATTATAGTTTATCAATTAAATGATGGAACTCAGACTATTATTAGTAAACTTAATTCTCTATTTGGTTATGAAGAAGCTGTTGAAAGATTTCTAACATACTATAAAGAACGTGATAACAGTCATGATAATAACGAATATACTGGTAAGTTTGAAGGGTACAATGTTATCGTGATGCATTTAGAAAGTATAATGTCATTTTTAATAGATTTAGAAATTAATGGTAAAGAAGTAACGCCAAATTTAAATAAATTAGTGAGTGAATCAATGTATTTTGATAATTTTTATCCACAAGTAAGTGCTGGTACCTCAAGTGATACAGAGTTTACCTTTTCATCAAGTTTAATGCCTGTTCAAAGTGGTACAGTATTTGTATCTTATTATAATAGAAGTTATATTACTTTACAGAATTTACTTGCAGAAAAAGGTTATTATACTTTTTCAATGCATGGTAATAAAGCAAGTATGTGGAATAGAAATAAAATGCATCCAAATCTTGGTTATATGGATTTTTATTCACAAGATTATTATACAATTGATGAAGAAGTCGGTTTGGGTCTTTCAGATCATTCTTTTTTTAAGCAAAGTGAATCGATTATTAAAGACATAAGCACAATGGTTAATGATACAAAAGATTATAATAATTTTATGGGTACAATGATAACTCTATCTAACCATACGCCTTTTATGAAAGATGATATCCCATTTTCGAATTTTGATGTTACTTATCACACTGGTAAAAAAGATTTATTAGGAAATGAAATAATATATGACTATTTAGAAGCAAAAGATATGAGTATGATGGGAAATTATATTAAAAGTGCTTATTATGCTGATAAATGTTTAGGTGAATTTTTAGATTACGTGAGGAATAGCAATGAATATGATAAGACTTTATTTGTCTTATATGGAGATCATGCAGCTCAGTTATCTAAAAATCAATTTGATAGTTATATTAATTATGATTTTTTAACTGGTGAACAAAAAAAAGAAGATGATCCGACATATGTTAATTATGATTATTATGAAAATGAATTATTTAAGAAAACTCCTTTAATATTTTGGACAAAAGATAAAAAAATTAAAGGAAAAGTCAGTTATCCTATGGGAATGATAGATTGTCTTCCAACTCTTTCTAATATGCTTAATATAGAGAATAAATATGCTCTTGGGCACGATATTTTTAATATAAAAGATGAGAATATAGTTGTTTTTCCGAATGGGAATTTTTTAACTAATAAAGTGTATTATAATAATTCTAAAAATGAAACTCGGATACTTTTTGAATCTGAAACATTGGATGATAAATATATAGAGAACAGAAAGAAATATGCCGAAGATATATTAACTATATCTAATGATATAATAGTGTATGATTTAATCGATAAAATTGTTTATAAAGAGAGTGGTAAGTTATGAGTAAAAGGGAAAAGAATAAAGTGTCTAAAAAAGAGAAGAAACAATTATCTGATACTAAAAGAGTAGTTTTATTCACAATTGTAATAATTGTTGTTGTTTCACTAATTGGTTTTTTAAGTATTTTGGTGTTAAAAGATAAAGATGAAAATGAGTCAACAGACACTGTAAAGAAAAATACGCATGAGATTTTAGGATATGGTATTACGGTTGATGATTTAGATTCGGAATATTATAAATTAGAGTTTGAAAAACTCAAGACTAATCTTCTAAGTGAAAATATTAATTATGATGAATATGCTGAAAGTGTGGCAAAACTATTTTTAATTGATTTATATACAATTAAGACTAAAATAAATAAGTATGATATTGGGGGATTAGAAGAAGTTATACCTGAAGCACGTGACAATTATGTAAACAATATTACAGATACTATTTATAAATATGTGGAAGATAATACTAATGGCAAGAGAACTCAAAGCCTTCCAGTAGTGTCCGAGGTATCAGTAAAAAATGTTAAAAAGTCTGAATATAAGATAGATAGTTTGAATACAAAAATACCATCATATGTATTTGAATTTGATATTAGTTATAGTAGTGATTTAGGTTATGATACTAAAGCGGAGGTAACAGTTGTAAATCGTGATAATTTTATGTATGTGGTTGAAAAGAATTAGTTTTAATTCTTTTTTTCATTTTTTTGTGATATTATAAAAAGTAAAAAAGAGATGATTATATGGATAATATTAGAAGTATATATGAAAAATATGACTTTAAAGATGTAACTTCTTATGGAAATTATATGGCTAAAGTGGGGGTAAGTGAAAGATTTGGCAAAGCTAAAGTAATACTAGTAACGGCAACAACACCGACTAAATATGGTGAGGGTAAAACAACTGTTGCGATTGGTTTAAATGATGCTCTTTCTATTATGGGCAAAAAAGCTATTGTTAATTTAAGAGAGCCATCTATGGGACCAGTATTCGGTCTTAAAGGTGGTGCTACGGGTGGAGGCGCTGCTAAGATATTACCCGAGAATGAAATCAATTTACATTTTACAGGCGATTTTCATGCAATTACCACTGCCAACAATTTAATTTCTGCTGTTATTGATAATGAAATATATCATGATAATAAATTAGATATTCAAACTGTTACTTTTAATAGGTGTATGGACATGAATGATCGAGCTTTAAGATATGTAAAGTTAAATGGAAGAGAAGAAAAATTTAATATAACTGCCGCAAGTGAAATTATGGCGGTATTTACACTGGCAAAAGATATTAGCGATTTAAGAAATCGTTTGGATGATATTATAATTGGCTATAATTCACGTTTAAATAGTATCCATTTAAGTGCTCTTGGCATAACAGATGCGTTGATTGGTATTTTAGAGGGGGCTTTTAAACCTAATATTGTCCAAACTAGTGGCGGTAATGCTTCTTTAGTTCATGGTGGACCTTTTGCCAATATTGCTCATGGCTGTTCCTCATTAGTTTCCTTAAAAACAGCAACTAATTATGCCGATTATGTAGTTACAGAAGCCGGTTTTGGAGCAGATGCAGGAGCATTTAAATTTATTGATATTTTAACTCGTGATAATAAGTTTGATTTAGCTTGTACGGTTTTAGTTACAACTGTAAGAGCTTTAAAAGAGTGTGGTAATGGAGTATTAGAAGAAGGAATATTTAATTTAAAAAACCATGTTAATAACTTATTACTTTTAAACAGTAATGTAATTGTGACAATAAATAAGTTTGATGATGATACAAAAGGAGATTTAGATTTTATTATTGATTATGCAAATGCTTTAGGAGTTAAATGTATTGTAAATGAAGTATTTGCTAAGGGAGGTTATGGTGCACTTGATTTAGCAAGAGAAATAGTTTCAAACGATAATAAAAATAAAATAAATTATTTATATGATTTAGAAGATGATTTATATTCTAAAATAAATAAGTATGTTAAAAATATATGTCATGCTAGTGGTTTATCTTGCTCTTTTGATGTAATGAATAAAATTAACTCTTTTGATAAATATAAATATCCAATATGTGTTGCTAAAACTCAATATAGTTTAAGTGACGATAAAAAATTAAAAGGCGATATTAGTAACCATAAAATGGTTTTAACTGATATAGCAGTAAATAATGGAGCTAAGTTAATTATATGTTATTTTGGCAATATATTAACGATGCCTGGGTTGAGTGAAAATCCAAGTGTTAAAGAAATAACTTACAAAGATGGAATTTTAACACTTCCGAGATAAATATTAGCAAATAAAATAAGGACCGTTAAGGTCCTTAATTTTTTTAGTCTTCATCTAAATGAGTAAATAGGATACCAACATTAATTAAACCTGTTAATCCTACAATTGAGTAAATAACTCTTGCGATTACAGATCCGGCACCAAATACAGCTTCAATTATATTGATGTCTAGTAAACCTATAAAACCCCAGTTAAGTGCTCCGATTATTGTAATTACTAAGCATGCTTTCTGTAATGTATTCATGTCTCAACCTCATTTCTACTATTATTGTTAACCGTATTATTGAATTTATACATAAATATTTACATTTCTTTTTGTCTTGTTTTTTTTATTTTTGTCGAATGTGTTTAATGACAATTTTATATTTAGTATAACTAACTTGGGTGATAAATATGTTGAAAATTAATATGGAATATAGAAAGGGTATTTTATTTGTTAGACTTAAAGGCAATTTAAATGCCAATACATCAAAAAAATTTTTAGAATATGCAATACCTATTATAAAGGATTATGGCATACGTTACATCGTTTATAATTTAGGAGAGCTTGTAAGTTTGGATGAGACGGGGGAGAAAGCTTTAACCAAAGCTGGAGAATGTGCTAAGGGAAACAACGGTAAAGTACTTATTGTAAATAATAAAATAAACTCATGTTTGGATTATGACAATGTATCAAATGAATTAGTGGCTTTAAATATTATTAGAGTATAATGGATGATGTCCTCCGTAGTCATGAATGGTTAGTAAGAAAAACAGCTCGCAGATTTTATAATGTAGAAAGTGAGGATTTATACCAAGCCGGACGTTTGGGACTAATTAAAGCATACAATAACTATAATGACCCTGAAGTTGTTTTTAGTGAATATGCTAAAAAATACGTTTTTGGGGAGATGTATGAGTTATCAGTTAAAAGTCGTAATATAAAGTTGAATAAGTACTATTTAAAAGTTTATAAATTGGTTAACTTAGCTGCGTCTACACTTACACAGGAGTTGGGTAAGTCACCAACACTTCAAGAGATAAGTGCTTATTTAGAAATAGAATTATCAGATATTGAATATGTAATTAATTTAATGGAAGATATGTTTAGTTTGGATGATGAATATGCAAATATTCAGGTTGGTGAAACTAATAATATTGATGATGAAATACTTATACGTGACTCAATAGCTCGTTTAGATCCATTATCATCTACAGTAATTGATTACCGTTATAATAAAGATTTAACACAAAGTGAGGTAGCAAAATTACTGGGAATTTCACAAGTTAAAGTGTCACGAATAGAAAGTAAGAGTAAAGATAAAATACTTGAATATATATCCTAAAGACTTCTAACAAACAAGTTAGAAGTTTTTTTGTATAAAGATTAATTGTTTGGTAATACTATAATTGGGTGATATAAATGTCTTATCAAGAATTAGTAGATAGTATTACGCCAAAGGAAAATAAGTGGAAAAATATAATTGTTGCATTTTTTTCTGGTGGTGTAGTAGGTCTTTTCAGTGAACTTTTTGTAAGTTTATTAGATGTAAATGTTATGCTTATAATATGGATTGTTATTGCTTCTATTCTTACAGGTATGGGAGTATTTGATGATTTTGTTGATAAGTTTAAAATGGGTGTTATTATCCCTATTACAGGTTTTTCTCATTCAATCACATCTTCATCAATTGATTATAAATCAGAAGGATTAATAACAGGTATTGGATCTAACTATATGAAACTAGCTGGCTCAGTTATACTTTATGGAATAGTTAGTGCTACTTTATTTGCTATTTTAAGAGGTTTATTATGATTACTCTAAAGTTTAATAATAGTTATATAAAGTCTTGGTATTCTATTGGTGGTGTTGATGAAGAAAAAGGAAACATTAAAGATGCTAATAAATATATGAGTGATTTGTACTATGGCGAAAAGACTCATGAAAAAGCCGAAATTAAAATGATAGAAGAAGTCATTAGAACAATGAAAAAGGACAATAAAGTAGATTTAATTGTTGGGGGTAATTTGTCTAATCAACTTGGTACTATGAATATGGCTCTTCGCGATATAAATACAAGTTTTCTAGGTCTTTATAGTGCTTGTGCAACATTTACTGAAAGCATTATTGCTTCTTCTTCACTTATTCAAAATAAAGCTATCTCTAATGCTTTAGTAATAACTAATTCACATTCTTTAACAAGCGAAAGACAGTTTAGATTTCCAGTTGAATATGGTAGTCTAAAGAACTGTTATACAACTAATACGATTACTGCAGCAGTGGGAGTTATTGTTTCAAATGAAAAAAGCCCTTATAAAGTTAGTGCCGCTACTATTGGTGGTGTTGTAGATTATGGAATAAAGGATGTTGCTAATATGGGTGCAATTATGGCTCCTGCCGCAGCTTTGGTTATTAAAGAGCATTTAAGTAATACTAAGACGACTCCTCTTGATTATGATTACATTTTAACAGGAGATTTAGGTAGTGTCGGCATAACTTTATTACAAAGTGTATTAAAAGATGATTATGGAATAATAACAGATAAGATAATTGATGCTGGTTCTATAATATACAAAAAAAGTCAAAATAAATGTGCTGGTGGTTCTGGGCCAACTTGCTTACCATTTGCTTTCTTTAATCGTTTTATTCAAGACAAAAAAATAAAAAGAGTTTTACTTGTGGGTACAGGGGCTTTACATAATCCAACTCTTGTAAATCAAAAAAATAGTATACCAAGTATCGCTCATTTAATAGAAATAGAGGTTAATCATGATGCTAATTAAATCATTTATTTTTACTGGTGTTATATGTGTTATTGCACAAATAATAAAAGATAACACGAAACTTACTAGTGGACACATTACATCTATATTTTGTTCTATTGGGGCTTTCTTAGGATTTTTAGGAGTTTATGATAAATTAGTAAAATGTTTTGGTGGTGGAGCATCTGTTGTTATTATGTCGTTTGGTAATGCTTTATATAAAGGAGCCGTAGAAAATGGTATTTTAATGATGTTAAGCAATGTTTCAGTGGGGATTGTAAGCGCTATACTTATGGGATTTTTGATGACTTTGATTTTTAAAGTAAAAGATTAGTATCTTGTAAACAAGTTAATTATCACTTATAATTATTATAGGTGGGAATATGAAGAAGTTAATTATACTTTTTATTGGGATAATAGTTGTCTTTATATTATTAAGTAGCTTTAGATTTTTAGAGCATGATAATAAAGACAATTTCCAAATGAAAGACATTGTTGAAAATGTAAACATTGAGGGGAAAAATTTAACTGTTAAATATAATTTAGGTAATATGATAGATGAAGAAATACCATATGGCAATAAAGTAACTAAAGTAATTGATTTAACAAATGAAAGTGATGAAGACACAACATTCGCGATTAAAATATCGGAAGTAACATTAAATGATGAATATTTAACTTATTCTGTTTTTTATAGTTATGGTGATGGTATTTATAAAAACTTAAATGAAGGAATTAGTTTAGTTAAAGATGATAATTTAGCTTATAACTTGGTTGTAGAAAAAAAATCAAGTTTATCCTTTAAAATTGAATTTTATGGTAATAACCAAATTAATTCGACTAAATTTACTGGTAAATTAAGTGTTATTAGTAATTTGAGTGAAAAAGATATTTATAGAAAAGATATTATAATGCTTCAAAGTAATATACTTGCTAATATTAAAGCTTTAAATGGTATAAATGAAAAAGGTTACTTTGTTGTTGATATAGAAACTCTAAAAACTGATAGATTAGCTGAATTTAAGGGTTATGTCTTAATAGATGCTACAGACTACAGTGATCTTAAATATCATTATTTTGTTCATAATGGACAATATATGTTAAATAATTATAACTTAATAGATAATGATGTTAATAAAACTAAGATTCAAGATATTGATGAAAATATTATTAATAAGTTTAGTTTTGATTATGTGTGTTCTACTTATAATAAAAAGATTTGTTTTAATTTTTCAAATTTAAGCTTTAATCCAAATGGGGGAAAAGAGAACTTTTATAAATCAAGTATGGAAGTAATAAATTCAGTTAAAGAGAATTTTAAGAATAAAGAAAAATCTGTATTTATTTATGATGTAACAAAAGATATAGATAATAAAACTAATGTTAGAGGCTATATCTTAGTTAATAATACGGTTGATAATCCAGAGTACTTTATTTATTTAACTAATGATTTATATATGGTTACAGGTTATAATTTAACTAAACTTGGTGATTATGCAGTTGATGGCAATACAATAAGAAGTTATGCTTCTTCGTCATTTAACTTATCAAGCGAGAATATTAGTAAAGTATGCTCATTTTCAGGTTTTAGTGAATGTCTAACTTTAACGGGTGAAAAAGTATAGAAATATACTTTTTTTTATATTATAATTAACTTATAGTAGAGGGGAATAAAATGAAAAAGAAAGTAGTTATTATTATATTAATATCATTAGTTTCTTTGGGTGGATTTTTTCTTATGATGAGCAATAATAAGAAAAGATATTTAGATGAGTATAGTAATAAGGTAAAAGGGGATATTGAACTATTAAGTAAGCTTGTTAATAAGCACCAAATAAAAAGACATGGAGTTGCCAAAATACAAGCAAATTATAAAGGGGCTCATGGAGAAAATTATCCTGCTCATTTTCAATATAATTATGAATTATCTGATAAATTATATTTTGAGAATGAAGAATATAATTTTATAGAAATACATGAGTCTTTTCTAAATATTATAAAATATTTAAGTAATTTAAATAGAATTGATACAAGGAAATATGCAAATTTAAAAGTTAATTTTTCAGCTTTAAAACTCACTTATGATGTATCTTATATAAATGAAATTCTTGGTTCAAATTTTAAAAGTGTTAAAGTATGCATTAAGATGAAGGGATTAATCAAAAAAATTGATTATATTGAGATATATGTTGATGACTTAATATTTAATATAAAAGATGGTGATATTAAAGTAAATTATAAAGGCAATGATATAAATATACGACTTTCTAACAATGCTTATTATTTTAATGTAGCCGACAATTTAAAGATGAATGTATTTACGAATAATAATTATTTATTTAGTATCGTCTTAAATAACAAGGTATACACAGTTGAACTTAAGGATGATGGAGCAAGTATTATTTTTAATAATGAAAGCGCAATTTACAACAGTGTTAAAATTGATTTAGATTACGAAGATATTACTTTAAATAAAAATAAAATAGATTCAAATTTTAGTGATAATCCTTTAATTAGATATTTGAGTGAGGCTGACTTAACAGTTTTAAAATAAAGTGAGGAAGAATATGAGAAGAAAGATGTTAATAATTGTACCCGTTATAATATTGCTTTTAGTAAGTGGTGGATTAAGTTTATATTTTTATAATGAAACTGAAAAAGTAAATAATTTTTTAATTGGTGATAAGTATACAGCTTTATATGAACAAGTTAGTAAACAAGAAGATATTAATGAGTTACTTGAAAGAGTTTCTAACGAAAAGAAATATACTTTTAAAGATGCGTATGTGGAAGTTAATCCATATAAAATTAGTCCTTTATCAGGAATCATAATATTTAACACTAATAAAAGTGAAGAGGTTAAAGTTTATATCAATGAAATATTTGTAACAACAATGGAAAGTGCAAACAAGCACATTATACCCATATATGGGTTAAGAGAAAATTTTGACAATAAGATTAAACTTGTAATGAATGATGAAGAAATGGTATATTCCATGAAAACAGAGGACAGTAAAATAGAGTTTCCTTTAACGGTTAATACACGAAGTGAGCTTTTAAATAATGAAGAACTCTACTTTACTGTTGCATCCTTTTCTACTTATCTTACTGGGTGGGATAGTTTAGGTAATTTAAGATTTTATTTAACTGTTGATAATCGTATGGATGTTGAATGGTTAGATAATGGACATTTTTTAATAGGAACATCGCAAGGGCAGTTTGCTGAAAATTTCATAGCTTTTGTGGAAATGGATTATTTAGGCAAAATATACAACTATTATGTTCCTTCTAATGGTTATTCTTTTGAATTTCAAAATTTAACTAATAATACTTTAATGTTGGCTGGTGGGAAAAATCCTGTTTATTTAGAAGAACAAGTGATTTATACGATAAATAAAAGTGATGGAAAAACCATTGATTTACTTAATTTATCAGAAGTTATTCTAAGTATTGATCCAGAATTTGATAAAACTTATTTAGGACAGAAGGCTATTAGAAATTCTTTCTATTATAATGAAACAACTGATGAGTTATTAGTATCTTTTAGAGGGCTAGATGCTATTCTTTCTTTTAATTTTCATGGTAAAACATTAAATTGGATTTATACTGATCCAAATAATGAGTTATTTTTACATGATGTGTGGAAAAGCTATTTAGTAAAAAGTAAAACAGGCATTTATCCAATGGGGCAACATTCTGTAATTTTTACGAATGATGGTAATATTGGAATATTTAATAATGGTTATAACAGATTACATGGATTTGAAAATGGTGGTAATGATTTAGTTAGCTATTATAAAGATAATTATTCAAGTGTTGATATACTTAAGATAGTAAAGAATGAAGCTACTTTAGTATGGCGATATGATGCTAATAAGACAATGTTTTCTCATCAATATGGATCTGTTAGAGAGACTAATTTGGGATATCTCTTGAATTTTGGCTATAATCTTAAAGATGAGTATCGAAATGATGAAAATGGTTCTTTGAGTAAAGCTGAAGCAACGCAAGAAAATATTTATTCAAGAATAATAGAAGTTGACAAAAATAAAAACATTTTATTTGATGCTACTTGCGAAGAAGGTAAATATCGAGCATTTAAACATAATATCTATAGTGAAAAATCGGAAAACGTAAAAGTGGACGCTTTAAATATATATGAAAACTTAAAAAAAGATGAGACTCGTGAAAGTACATATAAAGAAGAAAAAATAGTTGATGCTTCTGAATGGATTTATTCTTGTGATTTTACTAAGAATACTTTTGCTACTAATTATGAGATAACTAAATTTGATGATATGAAGTTTTTATTCGTTAACAAAACAGGTAAAATCTATGCATTTAACTATAAAGATCGTGATAATGAAGTATTAAATAAAATTTTTAATGTTAATTTGCCAAATGGGGAATATGCTCTGTATATTAATTTAAATGGGAATATATATAAGACAAATAAAGTGTATAAGTTTTAGAAAGTGTAGTAATACATTTTCTTTTTTTGTATAATTAGAGTGGTGATTTAGATGAGTATAATTGATGACATAAAGATTCGTGCTAAATATTTAAAAAAAGTAATTGTTTTACCAGAGAGTGAAGATGAAAGAATAGTTGCATCGGCAGTTAAAGCAACTCGTGAGGGCATTGCTGATATTATTCTAATTGGTAGTGAAGATAAAATAAAGGAAATTCATTCTTTTGATTTTGAAGATATTAAATTTATTGATCCTGAAAATTATGAGAAGACGAAAGAATTAATAGATGATTTTTATTTAATGCGAAAAGAAAAAGGATTAACATATGAAGAAGCAAGTAAGTTAGTAAAAGAAAATTATATTTATTTTGCTTGTATGTTAGTGAATAAGGGAATTGCTGATGGAGTTGTATCTGGGGCGAGTCACTCATCATCTGATACTTTAAGACCAGCTTTACAAATTTTAAAAACAAAAGAAAAAAATGATTTAGTATCGGCATTTTTCCTAATGGATGTTCCAAATACTAGTTATGGTGAAAATGGTGTGTTCGTATTTTCTGATGCTGGGTTAAATCAAAATCCAACTAGTGAAGAATTAGCGAGTATTGCCTTTTCTTCATCTAAATCATTTGAATTATTAACAGGACGTGTTTCCAAAGTTGCTTTTTTATCTCATTCAACTTATTCATCTGCCAATCATAGCGATGTAACAAAAGTCGAAAAGGCAGTTAAAATAGCTAAAGAGAAATATCAGAAAATGATTTGTGATGGGGAAATGCAATTAGATGCAGCAATAGACCAAAAAATTGCTAAGATTAAGTGTCCTAGTTCAATTGTGGCAGGTCGAGCAAACACTTTAATATTTCCCGATTTGGATGCGGGTAATATCGGATATAAATTAGTAGAAAGACTTGCTAATGCTCAGGCTTATGGTCCGATTACGCAAGGAATAAAAAAACCTGTGAATGATTTATCCAGAGGTTGTAGTGTTGATGACATAGTTGGTGTAATTGCCATAACTGTATTACAGTGTGAAGAAAAATAAATTAAATAAAAAGGCTGCAAATTAAGCAGCTTTTTTTAAAGTCTTCCATTCTTTAGCAGCTAAAGTAACTTTAACACCATCAATTCTTTTAGTTTGCATATTTGGTTTTTGTGTCATTTTAGTAGCTCTATTTGAATGACTTCTTCTGTTTCCAGTTAAAGGTTTTATATTACTTAAATTACTTTTTGTCATAGTTTTCCCTCCAATCACGAATTCCTTAAGATTATACCATTCAATAAACGCAAAGTCAACACAAATGAATATTTAGTTTTTCTATCATTTATAGTACATTTGTTGTATAATGAAGTTAGGTGAAGCTTATGTATACTCCTTTAGGCATAAAAACAGATTATTCGCTTTTAAAAAGTCTTATTAAAATAAAAGACTTAATTTCTTATGCTAAGAATAATGATTATAAGCTTCTTGGAATACTTGATAATAATTTAAATTCATCTTACGCATTTTATAACGCTTGTAAGGCAGCTGGAATAAAACCGATTATTGGTTTTGATACGGAAATAGATAATTATCAAATTTTCTTATATCCTTTGAATAGAAATGGACTTATTACTTTAAACAGGTATACTAAAGATAAAGTTTTACGTGTTTTATCAATAGCTGACTTAAATGATTACAGTGAAGATGTTATAATTGTCTTACCTTACTCATCTATTGAATTATATGATGTTGTAAAAGATATATTTAAAATAGTTTATTTAAGTTATACAAATGAAGATGAAAAGAAATCTGAATTAATAGTTTCTAAAAATGTCGTTTATATTAGTGAGATAAATAGTTTAAATGTTAATGATAGTAAATATGTTAACTATCTTTATATGATTGATAAGGGTTTAAAACTTGGAGATATTGAACTTGTTGATTATAAGAAAAATGTTTTAATGAAGATGAATGAAAATACAGATGCATTCACTGATTTAATTAATATTGAATTTGAAACAGGAGTAAGACATATACCACATTATGGAGAACTTTCTCTAAATTCAGAAGAGTATTTAAGAAATCTTGCAAGTAAAGGTTTAGCAAAGAGAATGGGTGGGAGTATCCCAAAGGAATATACAGAACGCTTAGATTATGAATTAAAAGTAATATCCGATATGGGGTTTACAGATTATTTTTTAATTGTTTTTGATTATGTGCGATTTTCTATTAAAAATAACATTATGGTTGGTGCTGGTAGGGGCTCAGCAGTCGGTTCGTTAGTTGCTTATTCCTTAGGGATTACTTGTTTAGATCCATTAAAATACGATTTGCTTTTTGAAAGATTTTTAAATCCTAATCGTATAACGATGCCAGATATAGATATAGATTTTGAAGATGAACGACGTGAAGAAGTAATTGAGTATGTCAGAAATTTATATGGTAGTGAGCGAGTTGCCAAAATAGTTGCTTATGCGACTATGACAACAAAAGAAGTATTAAGATGTGTTGCTAAAATTAATAATGTTGATGATTTGACTTTATCAAGTTTGTTTAAGAAAATTAATCCTAAAGATAATTTAAAGAAAAATAGAACTTCAGAAGTAGAAGAATTATTAAAAAGAAATTCAATGTTAAAAAAAGTTTATGATGAGTCCATTTATTTAGAAGGTATAAAGAAACATATTACAATTACGGCGGCAGGTGTTGTTATATCTAGTGTTCCATTAACTGATGTTATGCCATTAACAGAATCAAACGGAGAATTTTTGACAGGTTATGATAAAGACGAACTTGAGGGATTAGGTATTCTTAAGATGGATTTTTTATCAATTAGAAACCTTACAATAATGTCTAATGTTTTAAAGGATATTGAAAAAGAAACTGGTAAAAGAATAAATATTAATAATGTACCACTTGATGATGAAGCAGTTTATAAAATATTTAATAAAGCTGATACAGTTGGCGTATTTCAGTTTGAATCAACAGGGATGAAGAATTTTTTAAAAAAATTAAAACCAACATGTTTTGATGACTTAGTAATGGCTCTTGCCATTTATAGACCCGGGCCAATGGGATCAATTGATGAGTATTTAGATAGAAAAAATAATCATAAAAAAATAACTTATGTTGATGATTCTTTAGAAGAAATATTAAAGTCAACTTATGGAATATTAATTTATCAAGAGCAAGTTATGGAAATTTTAAGACGTATGGGTAATTTTAGTTATGCAGAAGCGGACATTATTAGGAGAGCTATAAGCAAAAGAAAATTAAGTGTTATGGAAGAAGCTCGAGATAAATTTATAAATAATGCAGTTGGACTTGGTTATAAAAAAGAAAGTGCCGAAACAGTTTATGAACTAATTGTAAAATTTGGTGATTTTGGTTTTAATAAATCTCATTCCGTTGCTTATGCTTTTATTGCTTATCAAATGGCTCATTTAAAAGTACACTATAAGGAGTACTATTACATTAATTTACTCAACATAAATATTGGTGGAGAAGCAAAAACAAGAGAATATTTAGATGAAGCTAAGCATGCGGGAATAAATATTTTAAAGCCCGATATTAATTTATCGAATAAAAAGTATTCAAAGGAAAATGATGGAATACGCTTGCCACTCCGAGTGATAAAAGGTGTAGGGATCGCTACAGGAGATAAAATATTTGAATTAAGAGGCGATAAACCATTTTTAGATTTTTATGATTTTATTGCAAGATGTTATGGTTTCAATGTTAATAGAAAAGTGTTAGAGTCATTAATTATGGCTGGTGTATTTGATGCATATGGATATAACCGTGCAACTTTGATGAAGAATATAAACTCGGCTATAACTTATGGAGAATTAATAAGAGATTTAGATTCTTCTTTAGTTAGTAAACCAATTATGGAAGAATATCCAGAATATTCTGAAATTGAACTTATGAATAGTGAACTTAATTTATTTGGTTATTATGTGTCAACGCATCCTTCTTCAAAATATTCATGTTTTAAGTTGATTAATATAGAGGCTTATTTTGATAAATTTGTTGAGTGTGTTGTTTTGGTGGAAAATATAAAAAGTATAAAGACAAAAAATAACAAAGATATGGCCTTTTTAACAGCTAGTGATGAAACTACTAGTGGTGAATTTACTTGTTTTGAATCAGTAATGCCAAGTCTTAATTTTATAAGTAAAGGTGACTTAGTAAGGATAAAAGGGAGAGTAGAAAAAAGACTTGATAAGTATAGTGTGATAGTGAAGCAAATTACGAAAATATAGATGAGGTAATTATGGAAACACTGGAAGTACTTAAAGAAATGGAAAGGGACGAATATCGCACTGGTATTGAGAAAATTGCTAATATCCTTGCAACAATTGATGATGCTTTAAAAGAGTATGAAATACGTTTATTTTATGATGGTCTTGGAATGGAAGATGTAAAAGATATAAAGGGTTATATAAATACTTTAAATGACTTGGATTATCAAATAAAAACACATATTCAAGATCATATTAGTAGTGAACATGATAAGAAACTTAGGTATTATGATGAAATAAGTTACCAAAAATATCTTCTTAGGTGTATTGGTTCAATTGGTTTTTGTTTATATAATATACTTACTAATTTAAAAAAAGAGTTAGGTTTATATAGTATAAAGGATTATATTAATGAAAACTCAAGTTTACTTCATTTAGTTTCAACTAATAATCATTCTAATCAGGCTATTAGGAAGATTTCGGATGATGCCTGTATGTATCGTTGTCAGTTTCATGAAGAAAGACGTTCATCAATGCGAGTAAATAATCATAAAAATAGATTATATTGTTATGGTTGTGGAGCTGATTTAGATATATTCCACTATTTAAGTGAATACGAAGGAATTAGTTTGGACGATGCTTTTTTCTTACTTTCGGAAATAAATAAAATATGTATACCAGAAAATCCTTTTAAAGCAAGTGATGAAATAGTAAGAAAGTATACATGTGCTTCTGCTTTAAGAAGATATGAGGCAAGACTTGATAGTTGTTTTCAAAGAATGAGACATAAAAATAAAACTTTTAATAATTACCTTGCTTTAGAAAAAATAAAACAAGAAAGAGAAACAATTAAGAGAATAAAAAGTAATGAATATATTGAAGTGCCACAAAAAAAGACAAGCAAGTCTTTAAGGTACATTAATCATTTAGAAGAAGGGAAACGAATATATGCCGAGTTATGAAGATTATTTAGAATATCAAGATTATTTAGGAAAGTTACCAGATGATTTAAATAAATATGTTGACTTATCTTTTATGTTGAGACTTAAAGGAATTACACTTTTATGTAGCATGATTAATGCAAGTAAACATATGTATAAATTTAATTTACCGAATATTACGCGATTTGATCATTCTTTAAATGATGCAAAAATTACTTGGAAGTTAACACAAAGTAGAGAAAAAACACTTGCTAGTTTATTTCATGATGTAGCGTCTCCAACATGGTGTCATGTTGTTGATTATTTAAATAATGATTTTGTTGCACAGGAAAGTACAGAAGAAAAAACGGAAGAAATATTAAGAAAATCGGATAAGTTACTGGAATATCTAGCTAGAGATGGAATAGATTTTTCAAAGATTGTTGATTTTAAAATTTACAGTGAAGCCGATTTACCAAGACCAAAGTTATGTGCAGATCGTGTTGAAAATACTATTTCTACTGCTTTTGCTTGGATGGGAAATATTACGGTAGATGAGGCTAAGTGTGTAATTGATTCGTTAAGACTTTATAAAAACGAAGATGGTGAAACGGAGATTGGTTTAAATAATTATGAAGCAGCACTTATGCTTGTTAACATTAATCGTGAAATTAATCGCTTAACGCATACTAAAGAAGATAATTTCATGATGCTTACAGCAAGTGAAATTTTAAAAAGACTGATTGATACAAAGGCCGTTTCTTATGATGATTTGTTTTTAATAACGGAAAGTGATTTAATCGATATAATTGAGGCAAGTCAAGATGAGGCTGTAAAGAAATTTTATCGGGAATATAAAACAGCTCAAACTATACCTGATATTTATGTACCAAAGATAAAAGAAATTGTTTTAAATCCTTTAGTTAAAGGAAAAAGATTTGGAGGATAATATGGAGTATAAGTGGAATTTACATATAATCTATGGAAATGATGAAGAATGGTTAAAAGGGAAAGAAGATTTACTTAAAGATATAGATGAGTTTAATCATATAATGTCATCTTTAACAAATTCTGTAGAGGATTTTTTAACAGTTACTAAATTAAAAGTCTTAATTGATGAGAAAATTGAAAGAGTTTATTGTTATCCTAGAAGATTTTTAGATTTGGATATTGAAGATAAACAACATAAAGAAGCATTCAATGAAGCATTAAATATATATCAAAGTATTTTAAAACATACGAGTGCATTTGAAAGTCTTGCAATTGAACATAAAAAGGAAATTGAAGAGTTTTTAAAAGATGAGAATGCTTCTTACTATAAAAGATATTATGAAATAATGTTTGCTAAATGTTTACATGTAAGCAGTAATGATGATTGGTTTAAAAATTATCAGATTATTCGGAATGAATATCAAAGCCTTATAAGTGAACTTGAATTTGGTAAAATAAATGTTAATGGAAAAGATATTGTAGTCAATAATGATGGATACTCTAACTTACTTTTAAATGAAGATAGAGGGGTAAGAAAATCTGCCTACAATGCTATAAATGAGGCTTATTTAAGTGTTGCTGATGAGATAACTAATCTTTTTCTAAGAAAGTTAAAAAATGATATTGAATCGACTAAAAATAAAGGATATGATTCTTTTATGAGTATGAAAATGTCCGAACTTGAACTTCCAAGAACATTAATTAACGATATTATTAATGTCATTAATAATAAATTAGGAATAATGCATGATTTTTTATCTTTAAAGAAGGATTTAAGTGGATTAGATGAATATTGTTTATATGATTCATCACTTCCCAAGTTAAGTACTAATTCTCATCATATTGAATTTGATGAAGCTATTAATATTGCAAGGGTAACCCTTTCGTTACTTGGAAGTGATTATTTGAGTCATGTTGATAGTTTAATTAACGAATCTATTGATGCATTTCCAAGTAAGGGAAAAAGAACGAATGATTTTACGGGTATTACTTATGCAGGTATTCCATATGTTTGTTTAAATTTTACAGGTAAAAAAGCAGGAGTAAGAGCTCTAATTCATGAACTTGGTCATGCAGTACATTTGTTATATTCTAAAGAAAATAATGATTTTACTTATTTTGAATTTAGTTTATTTTTAACTGAGGTTGTTGCTAAAGTAAATGAAGCTATATTTAACAACAGCGGTAATTTGGATGATGCTGATTTACTAAGTATCTTATCAACTCAGTTAAATTCAATATTTAATCAAATCATGTTTACGGAATTTGAAATGCGAATAGTTAATTTGCTGGAAAATAATGAACATGTAGATAAAGATATAATTAGTCATATTTATGAAGAATTATTAAAGAAATATAATGGTTCCGCTTTAACTATTGGTGAGTATGATAAATATGGTTGGTTAAGAATAAGCCACTTTATTATGCAAGAATCATTTTATTTGTATCAGTATTCTCTTGGAACAATACTAGCTAATAAAATATATCAAAATATAATTAGTGATGACGATTATAAAGATACATATATAAGTATGCTTGGAATTGGAAATAAAATGGATACAATTGATTCCCTTAAATCTATTGGAATAGATTTATTTGATAAAGCTATATTTGATGATGCATTCAATAATTTAGATGAAATGATAAAAAAGTTAAAAAAGAATCAACCGTAAAAAAATACTATTTTTGTCAAAAAATTACTCTATACAGTAATTTTTTTGACAAGTGAATAAAAAAAGATGATGATATTTATAAAAATATAATAGATTGGTTATTTGAAAATTAAAAGAAAGTAGCAAATTTGCTGCTTTTAAGATGTTAAAAATATTAATTGTTGTCTTCTAAAAAGTAATTAGCCATTTTTTCGTAGTTATCTTGGCTATTTAAACAAGTATCAATTAAATAACCTTTCTCATTATTTGTTTGATATTCTTTGATACCATGGATATAGAAATCTTTATTTCTTTCTTCAATGAAGAAAGGCATTATATCATTGTAAAGACATTCTCTAAATATAATCATTCTTCCTATACGTCCATTACCATCTTGAAATGGATGAATTTTCTCAAATCTAACATGAAATTCAATGATATCTTCTAATGTTTTATTATTTATTTTATTATACCATTCTAATAAATCTTTCATATCACTTGCTACATTATTTGGTAGAGAAGTTATGATATTATCGACAAAGTTCTTTTTATATTTACCAATATTAAACCATTCTTTTTCACTGTCAGTTTAAGTTCCATCTTTCAACATAAAATGGAATTTTTTTATCATATCTTCTGATAGTTTATAATGATAACTATTACACGCCCCAATATGATCCACCAATGAGTCCAATTAAATATTATGAATGATTGAATAATCTTAGGTATCCCTTTTGAGGTATCTTTTTTGTTATTTTGTAGAAATAAGTATGTTTATTTGATAGAATAATTAATTGAAGATGAGAAACTGTTAATTTCTTTACTTGATTATTTAAAATTTATATATTATTTGGTATAATTTAGTTATGTTAGAAAAAGGAATGTTTTTATGGATAATAATACAAATGTGAACAATGATAAAGGTAAAATAATGGTTTTAACATCATTAATTATTGCTGTTTCAATAATGTTAGTAATTTTTGTGTTTTTTGCTGTTATTGATATAACACATAAAGATGCATCATCTAAGTTAAAAACAACGACTAGAAGAACAGTTAATCCTGATGCAACAACTGGAATTCCTGATACTACTACAACAGAAGTACCAAGTGTTACAGAAGAACCAACAACAGGTATTAATACTACGACAACAAGGAAAGTTACCACTACTTCGAGAGTTACTACTACAGGTGAAAGAGTAACAACTAAACCTCAAGGTGAAACCGTAATACCATCTCATACGTATGAAGTTGTAACTGATGCAACTACATATCCAGATGCCTTAGATACTTGGGAATGGAATGTAATTAATCTTATTAATGAAGAGAGAAGACGTAATGGTTTAAACGAATTATTAGTTGCAAGAGAATTAAGAAATAAAGCTGAAGAAGCTGCTTATATGTACTATGCGAGCGGCTCGGAAAGTTTAAAACCTTACCTTAGTGGAATATCATATCTTTACATGCATAGTAATTTAGATATTGATGCTCATACTTTATATGAGAGTACACTAAATTCGACAAAAATAACTACTAATCCTGATTTAAGATATGTAGGAGCTGGAGTAATACTTAAAAATACTGGTTTAGATACTTACTTTTATGTAATTGTTTATGAATAGGGAGTGTTTATATGTTTGAATATATGGGAGATAGATTATCAAATGCCATTAAGAATATCAAAGGCATGGGTAGAATAACAGAAGAAAATATTGGAGATGCGATGCGTGAGATACGTATGGCTCTTTTAGAGGCAGATGTTAACTACGAAGTAGTAAAAGAGTTTATAAAAAATGTTAAAGAAAAAGCGTTAGGTTTAGAAGTTGAAAAAACATTAAAGCCAGAAGAATTATTTATTAAATTAGTTAAAGATGAATTAGTTTCACTACTTGGTGGAGATTACGTTGCTTTAGAGACAAGTAAAAATCCAACAATTATTATGATGGTTGGTCTTCAAGGTTCTGGTAAAACAACAACAAGTGGTAAGATTGCTAATTTAGTTCGTAAGAAGAATAAAAAGAATCCTTTACTTGTTGCTTGTGATGTTTATCGTCCAGCAGCAATAGATCAATTATGTGAAATAGGTGCTTCTTTAAATATACCTGTTTTTGAACGTGGTAAAGCAAAACCTTTAGATATCGTGAGTGAGGCTTTAGTGTATGCTAAAGAAAACAAACATGATTTTATAATTATTGATACGGCAGGGCGTTTACATATAGATGAAGAATTGATGGATGAACTTGTTTCTATTGAAGAGACTATAAAACCTCATGAAGTACTGTTAGTAATAGATGCCATGATGGGACAAGATGCTATAAATGTTATAAAAGGATTTAATGATAAACTCGGTCTTACAGGTGCGATATTAACAAAAATGGATGGAAATACTAAGGGTGGAGTTGCCTTATCAGTTAGACATTTAACTAACGTACCTATTAAGTTTATTGGAGATTCGGAAAAATTAGATGGTTTATCGGAGTTTTATCCAGAAAGAATGGCTGAACGTATCTTAGATATGGGAGACATTTTATCTATAGCCGAAAAAGTTGAAGGAATAGTATCAGAAGAAGAAGCAGGTGATTTAGCTAAGAAAATTAAAAGAGGAGACTACACTTTAGAAGATTTTCTTACTAATTTAAAACAAATAAAAAAACTTGGACCTTTAGAAAACATTTTGAAGATGCTTCCAGGTGCGAGAAAGATGGGAGTAGGGGACATAAACATTGATCCAAAAGACATGGCCCACGTTGAAGCGATAATATTATCAATGACTCCATATGAAAGAAACCATCCTGAAGTTTTAAAAAATAGTCGTAAACAAAGAATAAGTAAAGGTAGTGGCAGAAGCGTTGAAGAAATAAACCGTTTACTTAAACAATTTGAACAAATGAAAACAATGATGAAACAGTTTAGTAATGGTAATATGAAAATGCCATTTTAAATAAAATAGTAAGTAGAGTATTTAAATAAGATTATTATTAGTTAAGTACTTTACTTTTTTTATATGTTGATTTATAATGAATGAGTGCATTGTGAAGGAGGTATTTAATCATGGACTATAATGTGTTAGATGATTTGAGAGAACTTGATATTTTAATAAAAAAAAGATTATTCTTGATTGGTAAGAGAAATTGTGCTGATAAATCCCCAAGTCCTTTACAAGTTAAAATATTTAGATATCTTTATTTAAATAAGGACAAGGAAGTATCTCAAGCAGATTTAGTTAATGAATTAAGAGTCTCTAAGGTTGCTATTAGTGAAGCTATTTCGAAAATGGTAAATAATGGTAATATAAAAGTTGTTCCTAGCATGACTGATCATCGCAAAAATATTTTATCTTACACTGATCAAGGAATTAAAATAATGAACCAAATGGTTTTGGCGACTAATTTATTAAATAAAGAATTAATTCGGAATATCGATTTAAATGAATTGAATACTTTTATAAGTGTAGTGCAACAATTGAAAAAAAATATTAAGGAGGATGATTATGTTTAAAGTATTTAAAAATTTTACGAAAAAAGATATATTTATAATTTTAATTTGTATTTCTCTTATTGTTTTTCAAGTATTTTTGGATTTAAAGTTACCTGATTATATGAGTGAAATAACGAGACTTATACAAACAGAAGGAAGTAGCTTAGGTAGTATTTTAAAAGAAGGATCTTATATGCTTGCTTGTGCTTTTGGTAGTTTAGCAACCTCCATATTTGTTGGTTTCTTTGCTAGCAGGTTATCAGCTAATTTTTCTAAAACTTTAAGAAAGGAAATATTTGTTAAGGTAGAGAAATTTAGTATGGCTGAAGTGAAGAATTTTTCAACTAGCAGTTTAATTACGAGAACGACTAATGATGTTACACAGTTAGAGATGCTTATCGCGATGGGCTTACAAATGTTATGTAAAGCTCCAATTATGGTAGTGTGGGCTGTTTTAAAGATTGTTAACAAAAGTATGGAGTGGAGTTTATTAACAGCTGTTTTAGTAGTTGTACTGCTTGCAACTATAGGTTTTCTAATGATTATTGTGCTACCTAGATTTGAACGTGTCCAAAAGTTAATTGATAAAGTGAATGGAGTTACGCGCGAGAATTTAACAGGTATAAGAGTTATTAGAGCATTTAATGCTGAAGAGTTTATTCAAGATAGATTTGAGAGTGTTAATAAAGAACTTACAAGTACACAGTTATTTAATCAAAGGTGTTTTTCGATTCTAAATCCTGTTATGAATATGATTATGCATGCTTTAACATTAGGAATTTATTTTATTGGAGCATATTTGATAATGGAAGCATCTATGTTAGATAAGATAACATTATTTAGTGATATGGTCGTTTTTTCAAGTTATGGTATGCAAGTAATAATGTCATTTTTAATGCTTGCAATGATTTTTATGATGTGGCCACGTGCCCAAGTTTCAGCAAAACGTATTAATGAAGTATTAGAAACAGAAGAGTCTATTAAAGATGGCAAATTTGATGGTAAGACTAAAGAAGTTGGTACTGTTGAATTTAAGAATGTCAGTTTTAAATATCCTGATGCTTCGGAATATTTATTAAAAGATATTTCATTTAAAGTAAAAAAAGGAGAAACGATTGCCTTTATTGGTTCAACGGGTTCTGGTAAATCGACATTAATTAATCTTGTACCAAGATTTTATGATGCAACTGATGGTGAAGTATTAATTGATGGTGTAAATGTTAAAGATTATACGTTAGAAACTTTATATGAAAAGTTAGGTTATGTTTCCCAAAAAGCTTTCATGTTTACAGGTTCTGTTATGGATAATGTTAAATATGGTAAAAGTAAACATAAGAAAACAAGTGAAAAAGTAAAAGAAGCAATTCGTGTTGCTCAAGGGGAAGAGTTTGTTTTAAAAATGGATAAAGAGTATGATTCTCATATTGCTAGAGGTGGTACTAATGTCTCTGGTGGGCAAAAACAAAGACTATCAATTGCTCGTGCAATAGCAAGAGACCCGGAAATATATATTTTTGATGACTCTTTTTCGGCTCTTGATTATAAGACTGATTCTGTTTTGCGTAAAGAATTAAAAAAATATACGAAAGATGCAACTTCAATGATTGTTGCTCAAAGAATTGGTACAATTATGAATGCTGATAAAATAGTTGTTTTAGACAAAGGTAAATGTGTTGGAATTGGAACACATAATGAGCTATTAAAAAAATGTTCTGTTTATAAAGAAATAGCTTTATCGCAACTATCAAAGGAGGAGTTAGAAAATGCCTAGACCAATGAGAAAACCACCAGAGAAATCAAAAAATTTTCTTGGTTCAATAAAAAGAATTATTAAGAGTTTAAACAATTGGCGTTATTTACTTGTTTTTGCTCTTTTACTGGCGTTAGTAAGTTCCATACTGGCGATTATATCTCCAGATATTTTATCAGATTTAGCTGATACAATTACAGATGGTATGGCTCCAAGAGTTGAAAATATAAGCAAAGTAAGTGAAAAAATTACATCATCATTTAACGATGAAGATATGAGTAATAAAATAAAAAATGTAATGAATGATGAAAATATTAGTAAAGAAGATAAAGCAATTTTGATGGAAACTATCTATGACGTAGTTGATATTAAAACAGCATTATTATCTTTACCAGATAATGTCTTAGTGTATTTATTTAGCGACTTTGAATTTGAAGGAGTAACTATTTCTTCTTTAGATCAAGTTAAATTTATAAGAATTGCATCAAATATAGATGATCATAACAACAGTGAAGAGATGCTTAAGATGCTAGATAGCTTACCAAAATCTATTTATGAAGTAGTTGAGCCAAAAATGAATATGAAAAGAATAAAAAATATTGGTTTTGTACTAATAATAATATATTTAGTATCGGCTTTGTTTGGTTTCTTTCAATCATTTATAATGGCGACTGTTTCTAATAATTTTGCTAAATCTTTAAGAAGTAAAATATCAGTTAAGATTAATAAATTACCTCTCAAATATTTTGATTCGCATGAAACAGGAAATGTATTATCAATTGTTACAAATGATGTTGACACTATTGGTATGCAAATGAATCAAAGCTTAGCTACGTTAGTTTCTAGTTTAACTTTATTTATCGGTTCTTTGATTATGATGTTTATAACTAACTATATTATGGCTTTAACAGCTATTATTTCATCTCTTTTTGGCTTTGTTTTTATGTTTATTATACTTGGTAAATCACAGAAGTATTTTAATCAAAGACAAGCGGAACTTGGTAATATGAATGGATTTATTGAAGAGATGTACAGTGGACACAATGTTGTTAAAGTATATAATGGAACAGAAGAATCTATTGAGAAGTTTGATGAGTTAAATGATAAATTATATTGTTATAATCGTAAAAGTGCATTCTTATCTGGTTTGATGCAACCTATTATGGGCTTTGTTGGGAATTTCGGCTATGTTGCTGTATGTATATGTGGAGCATTACTTGTTATGAATGATGCGATTACTTTTGGTGTTATTGTGGCATTTATGATATATATTCGTTTGTTTACTAATCCACTTTCTCAAATAGCACAGGCTTTATCTAATTTACAATCATCAGTTGCTGCGGGTGAAAGGGTATTTGAATTTTTAGATGAAAAAGAGATGCTTAATGAAGATGATAAGAAAAAGAAATTAGTACGTAAAAATGTATTGGGCAACATTGAATTTAAAAATGTTAAATTCGGTTATGAAGATGATAGAATTATTATTAATGATTTTTCTGTTAAAGCTAAAAGTGGTAAAAAGATTGCAATTGTTGGACCAACTGGTGCTGGAAAAACTACAATGGTAAATTTACTTATGAAGTTTTATGAGATTAATGAGGGAGATATAATTATAGATGGTATATCAACAAGAGAGTTAACAAGAGAAAATATTCATGAGTTATTTATAATGGTTTTACAAGATACTTGGTTATTTGAGGGCACAATAAGAGAGAATATTCGTTTTAATAAGAAGAATGTATCTGATGAAGAAATATGGGAAGCTTTAAAAACTGTTGGGGTAGACCATTTTGTTAAAACTCTTCCTGGTGAACTAGATGCAATGGTTTCTGATAATGATCAAATAAGTCAAGGACAAAAGCAACTTTTAACTATAGCACGTGGTATGATTGAAGATGCACCATTTTTGATCTTAGATGAGGCGACAAGTAATGTTGATACAAGAACGGAAGAGTTAGTACAAAAAGCCATGGATAAATTAACAGAGGGACGTACATCATTTATTATTGCTCATAGATTATCAACTATAAAAAATGCTGATATGATTCTTGTTATGAAAGATGGAAATATAATTGAAATGGGTAATCATAAGGAATTAATGAGTAAAAATGGTTTTTATTCGGATCTTTATAATTCTCAGTTTAAAAAGTAAGAATTTTCTTGCTTTTTTTGTTATTAAGTAAATGCTTGTTTCTTAAACACATTGTTGTATAATTTAAATAGGTGGTATTATGAGGTTAAAGTATTTTTTTATTGGTTGTCTTATGACAATAATGCTATTTTTAATTGTTAATATATTCGTAGTTATTAACAATAGCGACACTGTTATAATTAAAAAATATGAAAATTTTCAAGAAAGTATTGATAAAATAGATAAAAAAATTAGTAAAGTTAAAGATGAGGAATGCAAGGCTTCTTTAGTTAAGATGTCTAATAATATAAAAAGAACTAACTTTAATGAAAATATTAGTGTAGATGATTATTATAAAGCTTATTTTTCTGAGGATGAGTTTTTAAATATATATAGTGAAGTAGAAGATAATTGTCATATAATTGAAGATAATTCTCGTTATGTTTTAGCATTATCTTCTTATACATTTCCTAGTTCTATTAAATTAAGATATAATTTAAAGCATGAAATTAGATTTAAAGATAGAAAATCTCGTAACGAGCTTGAAAAAAGTCAGGATGAAGTTGGTAGTTATACTTCAAAAGTCTTGGAGCTTAGAGTTATAAATGAATTGCTAGAAGGTATTAAAGCATGAAAAAACTATTATATTTAGCAGATATATTTAATTTATTTTTTGGAATACTTCTGTATGTTAATACATATATTATTTACGAAGTAAATCTTAATATTTTGCTTTCTTTTATTGGAATAATCATTTTTGAAGTTTCAATGCTAATAAGTTATTTGAATAGGTTTAAGGTAATTTCTTTTATAGATTATTTTATTAATGCAGTTTATTTTATCTTTATAATTAGTTATTTATTCTTTATTTTAATTTATCAAAATAATAATATGGAAGTTCTTAGTTTAGTTTATTATAGTAAGTTTTTATTTATACCGCATTTTCTTTATGCCATTATTGCAAATGGGAGTAACGTGACAAAATAGTTTGTTAGTGCTATAATATTCGCGAAAAAAGGTGATAGTTGTGGTTAAAAAATTAGAAGATGAAGTAATTAATACATATGATAATATTTTATCAGGGCTTAAGCATGTTTATTCTTTAAATCTCAAAGAGAAAAATGTTAAAAATATTTTGGAGTTTAGTGCAGCAAAAGATTACAGGTCAGATTCGGATATAACGGATGCTCATAAGAGATTCATTGGTGAAGTAGTTTTGACAGCTTTAAATGATGATATAGTTGGAATAAAACGTTTTATTTTACTTCCAGATTTTAGTGTTAAGACTTTTGTGCCTAATAGGGAATATTATTATGAAAGTTCATATTCATTGGAAAAAAGTGTCTTAATTGGGAAAAAGTCTGAATTAAATGTAATTATTAATCACCCTGACTTTACTGTGGGCACGAATAAAAATCAACTTGTACTAAGCATTGAAAGAGTAGAATTTTCTTTTGATATGGATTATTTCTTAATAAGTTTCAAAAAGGTTCCATCAGCAATATTTTATGATTATTACACTAGGATAGTTTTACCTTATAAAAAATATAGATTTTTAAGTAATGATGAGTACATGCGTATTAAGAGTTTAGCTATTAGAGATTCTTTAAATATCCTTGGCGATGTTGATGTCGTTATAGATGGAGAATTTTCTTTAAATAGTATTAATTATCCGCTTATTAAGGAATATCTAAAGAGTAAATATAATCTGGACTATCATGACGAATTTAAATCAGTAACGGGAGAAATAGTAAGTATTTGGAATAATCTTGGTGTAGAAAGATATGATAATCGAGCTTTAATGGAAGAACAAGGAGTAATAAAACCATTCCCACTTGCATATCAAAGAAACACTCAAAGAAGACATTAAAAAAGCGACTAATTAGTCGCCTTTTTTTGATTTAATAAACTATTGATATATCTATTATATTGTTCTTCAAGTTTACTGTCTTGGAAATTAGCTCCGTGTTTTTTTCTTAATTCAACCATTGCGTTAACTTCTGTAGTTACATCATCTTCAATTAGTTTTTCTGCTAAAGTTTCTTTTATACTATCGCTTAAATTTTCTAATGAATCTTTTTCTTTCTCATCTAATTTAACAATTAAATGATATCCATAAGTTGTTTTAACTGGTGAATCTGTATACCCACCTTTTTTTAGAGCAAAAGCAGCTTTTTCAAATTCTTCAACCATATCACCTTTATTAAAATAATCTAAATCTTGGAAAGTTACTTCTGAATTATCTTTATATTTTTCGAAAGCTTCAGTAGCACTTGTACCTTTTTTTATATCTTCTTTAATATCATTTAATATTTTTTCAGCTTTTTCTTTAGCTTCAGTATTACTTGCATTATCGGTTCCATTTGGTTTAACTAAAATATGTTTACAGTGGATATCTCCAGTAGCTTCATTTTTATAATAATCACTTACTTGTTTGTCTGTTATTTTGCTTTTAGCATAATCTTTAACAGCAAGGTCAGTTAAGTAAGTAACTTTTTGTTGATCAAGTAAAATGTCAATTGATGAATACCCACGACTTGCAAGCGCTTCATTCATAGCTTGTTCATCAAATTTACCATTATCATCAACATAGTTAGATTTTAAATAAGTTTCATAATTACTTAAATATTTATCTAAATCTTCTTTTTTGTCTTTGTATTCTTCTAAAAGAATTTTTTCGTCAATTTTAGTCAATAGAACAGATAAAGCATAGTTGTCTTTTACCTCATTCCATATTTCATCAACACTGTACATTGTTCCATCATCAAATTTTACGATAGCTTCCTCTCCATTTGATAATTTTGGAATTTTACCACAACCAGTTAATAAACCAATAGTAATAATCATTAGAATTAATTTCTTTTTCATATTGTCCTCCCTTACATTTAGTAATTATATCATGACTATTAAAAAAATAATAGTAAATCATGCACAAAATACGTAATTTAACCATACAATAAAGTGAGTAATGAAAAGGAGGGAAATAATCGTGAATAAGTGTGGAAATAATGTTTCAAGTGCTGCTTTCATCCTAGTATTATTTATATTATTAATTATTATAGTAGGGGCATTTATCTAATTTATTAGGAGGTGAATTGTCATGAATTGCTGTAAATCCCAATCCTCAAATAATGCTAATTCATATGGGAATTACTTCTTCATAATATTAGTATTATTTATTCTACTTGCAATTATTGTTAGTTCAATATATGCATACTAAGAGGTTAAATACCTCTTTTATTTTGTTTAAATTAGTAAAATAAATGATATAATAGAATTAATAGAGGTGATAATATGAATAAAATTATAAAATATATATTAGCAATATTTATGACATTATTAAGTGTTTATTTAGTTTTTATTATGAATTCTTTAGATGTTTTACCGATGAAATATATGTTAGTATTTGTTTTTATTATTGTTTTATTTAATATAATTGGACATTTGACATTGTTTGTAAAGAATATGTGGAGTAAAATAATAACTTGTATATGCTATAGTGTATTAGTCACTGTATCATTTTTAGGAATTAATTATGGGCTTAATACGTTAGATTTTTTAAATAAAGCTTTTAATAATAATGATGTAGAAGTAACAACATATAATTTAATTGTTTTAAATAATAAAGGTATTGATGATATTAAATCTTTGGAAGATAAAGATGTTGCTATAATGGATAATGATAATAATAGGGATGAAGTATTAAAGGAACTTAAAGGTAAAGTTAAAGTGGTAGAAAAAACATACACAGATATATATGATGTCTATAATGCTTTTTTAAATAGTAAAATTGTTGGTGCTTTTATAGATTCTTCTTTACTTGAGATAATAGATGAAGAACCATCAATGTGTGACTGTGAAGAAGTGCGATTCTTTAAAGATGATTATAAAGTACTTTATACTTATGAAATTGAGAATAAAAAAGAAAAAATTAAAGATAATGTTAAGTTAGAGCCTATGAATATTTATTTATCGGGATCTGATTCACGTAGTAATACTATTCAGAATAAGAGTAGAAGTGATGTTAATATGATATTAACAATTAATCCTGATACAAAAACAGTTTTAATGACTTCTATTCCAAGAGATTATTATGTTTCAGTTAATGGGAAAACAGGTTTAAAAGATAAACTTACGCATGCTGGTATTTATGGAATTGATACATCTAGAAAAACATTAGAAGATTTATTTGATATAGATATACCTTATTCTATTAAGATAAGTATGTCATCAGTTGTAGAAATTGTTGATTTGGTTGGTGGAGTTGATATAAATTCTGATACAGAGTTTAATAGTTATCATTATTCAGGATGGAGAGTTAAAAAGGGAATTAATCATATGGATGGAGCACATGCTCTTGCATATTCAAGAGAAAGATATGCTTATGCATCTGGAGATAGACATCGTATATTAAATCAACAACAAGTATTAGAAGCGGTTTTAAAGAAAATTGTTTCAGATAAAACAATTTTAACTAAGTATGATAAATTACTAGATTCTTTATCTAATATGTATAGAACTGATATACCATCTTCTTTGATAACTGATTTAGTTAAAAGACAAATTGATGATATGTCTGGGTGGAAATTTTTAAGTAATTCGGTAAGCGGGAGTGATGCATCAAGTGCAACTTACACAGCGCCTAATTCAAAAAGGTATGTAATGATACCATATGAACGTGATGTGAGTGGAGCCCATGAAAAAATAGAAGCAGTACTTAAAGGAACAAATTAGTTCCTTTTTTGTATGTTTAAATTAATTTTGCTTAAAATAAAAAAGGGTGATGCGTATGGCAAGAGTATTATTTATTGTAGGTTCAAGAAGAAAGGGAAACTGTTATCATTTAATGAAAAAGTTAAGTGATAGTTTAACTAAAGAACGTATTAGTACAGACACAATTGTTCCAGGAAATCAAAAAATTTATTTATGTACTGGTTGTATGGATTGTGATAAAAATGGAGTATGTGATTTTAATGATGATATGGAAGAAAATATAAAAAGAGTAAGGGAATCAGAAGTCTTAATTTTTATTACTCCAACAAGGTGGAATACTTTGTCGGGTGATTTAAAAATATTTATGGATAGATTAAATCCCCTTTATTCAACTAAAGAATTAAAAGGTAAAAAGATTATTGCAATAGCAGTTGGTTCTAAAAAGCATGATGAGTATTCAACTGATGGAGCATTAACTTCAATAGGTTCATTTATAGAAGGAGCAGAAGCAAAACTTATTTATAAAAATGAATTTGATAGGTGTCTTGATTTTACCGATATATTAAATCAAGAAGAAAAGGTTTACAAAGTAGCTCAGGATATAATTAAAGTTATTAATTAAATATGGTATACTAAATTTGGTGGTAGTATGGCATCGTCTTTAATTCATTTAGCAGTAGCTAAAAAAGTGCTTGAAAGTATTAATGTAGATAATGAAAAACATTATTATCTTGGGGCTATTGCACCAGATATAGCTAAGATGGTTGGGATAGGTAGAAATAGGAGTCACTTTATAAAAGATGGGGAGAATACTGATACTCCTAATGTTATTAGATTTTTAAATAAATATAAAAAATATTTAAATAATTCTTATGAACTTGGCTATTACATACATTTACTTACTGATGTTTTATGGTTTGATGAATTTTTACCTAACTTTGTTAAAGACGGATGTTTAGTCTCTAAGATGGGAGAATTAATTCATTTTGCGGAAGATGAACTTTTAGAAATACTTTATGATGATTATTCTAATTTAAATCCGCAATTAATTGAACATTATAATTTAGATCTTTCTTTATTTTATGAAAAGTTTGATTTTCCTAAAAGTTATATTACAGAAGTTAGTGAAGAATATTTTCAAGATGTTGTTGATAAATTAGGTGCTTATTGTATAAAGGAGTGTAATTCTAATTTTGTTTTGCAATTAGAGAATGTTATACATTTTATTGAATATGCGTGTGTTTATTGTTTAGATGAATTAGAGAAATTGAATTATCAGTATTAAGGGTATACAATAGTTTATTCTTTTTTTGAAGAATAATAATCAATATGTTTCTTAAAACAAGTTTTATACTAGACAAAAAGAACTCTTTTAATTAGTTTTTTTTTGTTTTATAATGGTATTAGTGATTTTTATGAAAAAATTAAGTGAAAAATTAATTAAAGACATATCTTTAAAAAAAGGTGAATCCAAATGGATGTTAGATTTTCGTCTTAAATCTTATGAAACTTTTAAAAGATTAGATAATCCTAAGTTTGGTCCTAAATTAGATATAGATTTTGGTTCAATAAATTATTATAAAAAAGTTGGTAATAATGAAACCGAATGGAAAAATGTTTCTTGTGATATTCGCAATAAATTTAAAGCTTTAGGAGTAATAGATGCAGAAGATAAACATTTAAGTGGTGTCACCAATCAATATGAAAGTGAAGTTATTTATCACAAAGGCAAAGAGGAGTTAGAAGATAAAGGCGTTATATTTTTATCTAGTGATGATGCTTTAAAAAAATATCCCGATTTATTTAAGGAATATTTTAATAATTTAGTTAAATATGATGAGAATAAATATACAGCACTTAATGGGGCATTATGGAGTGGTGGTTCGTTTATTTATATTCCTCCTCATACAAAACTTGATAGACCTTTGCAAAGTTATTTTAGAATTGATTCTATTGCTTTAGGTCAGTTTGAAAGAACCATTATTATTGTTGATGAAGGTGCAGAACTTTCTTATATCGAAGGATGTACAGCGGAAAGTCATTCAGCTAATTCACTTCATGCTGGTGTTGTTGAAATATATGTAAAAAAGCATGCTAAGTGTAAGTATTCAACTATTCAAAATTGGAGTGGAGATGTTTATAACTTAGTTACTAAAAGAGCGGTAGTCGAAGAGTCCGGTTTAATGGAATGGGTTGATGGTAATGTTGGATCTAAAGTTACTATGAAATATCCATCATGTATACTAAAGGGAGATTACGCAGTAGGTAATTCAATTTCTATTGCTTATGCTAAACATTCACAAGTTTTAGATGTTGGTGCTAAAATGATTCATATTGGAGCACATACAAAAAGTAATATAGTTTCTAAGTCGATTGTATCAGATGGTGGTATAGCAAATTATCGAGGTACTACAAAGATTTGCGAAAGTGCTAAAAACTCTGAAGCTAAAATTAAATGTGATACGATTATGTTAGATGATAATTCTGCAAGTGATACGATACCAAATAATATAGTTTTTAATGATTCAAGCATTTTAGAACATGAAGCGACTGTGTCGAAAATTAGCGAAGATAAGTTATTTTACTTAATGAGTAAAGGGCTAGATGAAGTACATGCTAAGGAGTTACTTGTTATGGGATTCATTGATGACTTTAAAAAAGAATTACCAATGGAGTATGCTGTTGAATTGAATAGACTTCTTAAAGAAATCTAAAATTTATAAAAAAAATTTTTTAAATATACAGATAATTTATATTTGTATATTTTTTTTATGAGATATTAAATATTTGTTAGTTTTTATATTAATTATGTTTAAAATTATTTAATATTTGTATTTTGTTAAAGAAAGAGTAAGTGTGTTAAGGTGATTGTGAAAGGAGGAAATACATGCATAACTTAGTCTATTTAATTGGAAGATTATGTGAAGACCCAGACATCAAACAATATGAAGATGGAAAAAGCATGCTAACAATTAATTTAGCAGTACAAAGAAGTTATAAAAATGAAAACGGAATTTATGAAACTGATTTCATAAGATGTATTTTATGGAATGGAATTGCTGCTCATACAAGTGAATATTGTAAAAAAGGCGATTTAGTTGGCGTAAAAGGAAGAATTCAAACAAGAAGTTATGAAGATAAAGAAACAAATGATAAAAAGTATATTACTGAAGTAATTGTTGATAAAGTATCTTTTTTAGCAAGTAAAAAAGATACAGAAGAAAAATTTGAAGATTCAGAGTAGAAGATTTCCCCAAAAACTATTTTATTATTTTCTCACTAAATAAGAGATTATTCTCTTATTTTTTCATTATTTTTATGTTTTTATGATATAATTATATTGGTGATAATATGGAAATCTTAAAAGCTATATTTTTTGGAATTATTGAAGGAATTACGGAATGGTTGCCCGTATCCTCAACAGGACATATGATTTTACTTGATGAGTTTATTCATTTAGATGTTAGTAGTGAGTTTTATAAACTATTTGAAGTAGTAATACAGCTTGGAGCAATACTTGCAGTGGTAATAATGTACTTTAAAACTATATTTCCTTTTGGTTTTGGTAAATCGAAACAAGATACAAAAGATACGTTTAATTTATGGGGAAAAATAATTGTTGCTTGTTTGCCAGCTGCCGTTATTGGCATTCTTTTTGATGATTGGTTAGATGCTCATCTTTATACTCCTTTAGTAGTTGCTTTAATGTTAATAATTTATGGTATTATCTTTATTGTGATTGAAACAATTGGTCTTGGGAAAAACACAACTGATGATATAAATAAGATTACTTATAAGCAAGCGTTGGGTGTTGGTGCTTTTCAATTACTTTCCCTTATTCCTGGAACAAGTAGAAGTGGTGCAACTATTATAGGTGGTTTAATACTTGGTTTAAAAAGAAGCGTTGCTGCTGAATTTACTTTCTTTTTAGCAATACCAGTTATGGCTGGCGCTTCCTTACTAAAACTATTAAAATATATAATGGATGTGGGATTTGTCTTTAAAGCTTCTGAATTAGTTATATTAGGTGTTGGTTCATTAGTTGCTTTTATAATAAGTGTTTTAGTTATTAAATTCTTAATTTCATATATTAGAAAGCATGATTTTAAAGTATTTGGTTATTATAGAATTATTTTAGGTATTTTGGTTATACTTTATTTTATGATGATAAAGTAGGTGCTTATGGAAAAGTATAGATTTAAAAGTACAGTTTATTTAGTTTTTTTACTTGTTAGTTTATTTGTTAACGGGCTCCTTTTATATATGTTAATTGTTGATAATCCTGTTAAAGAAAAAGAAGAAGAAAAAGAAGGTCCAAATATAAGCGAACTTGAGAGAAAAGCAAATGATATTTATAGAGAATCTTACAATATTATTAATCGAGAAAATAGTGATTTTTATATGTTATCAGATTATAAAAATAAATTGGAACTTTCTAATGTTTGTTATACAGTTGATTTAAATAGTCTAAGTGGAGTTTTTACTGATCGCTTACTAAAAGTTTTATCAAATGATTTGCTTCTTGATAATAATATCTTTTATGATTGTGATGAGGCTATGCATAAAAAGTTATTTACAAGTTTGTTTGGCGTAACTGATCAGGGTTTAAGAGAATTAAAATATGTAACTAGCAATGAAGATACCTTGTTACTAAGAGGAAAACTTGAGGGTAATGATTTTATAAAAGGTGATGATTACTATTTATATGTAATATTAAAATTGGAAAATGGAAAATATTTGATAGATAGTTTTGAGTAATGTCTAAAGCATTACTTTTTTTATTAAAAAAGTAAAAAAAATATACTTGACAAGACGATTAGGGGTTGCTAAAAAAAAAAAAAAAAATGCTATAATCAAAGTAGATAAGTCCGCTTAAAAACAGGACTTTAAAATAGATATATTGAGATAATATATAAGATTTGTTATAATATAACTGATATTAGCAACGGTCACGTTAGTTGTGCTAAAAAAATGGATAAAACATATTATTTTATAAGACGAATATATCAAAAGATTGTAGGTGTTTATGTATGAAGTATATAAAATTAATAATGGTAATGATATTAGTTGTAGTAAGTCCAGTATATGCCTTAGATTCAAATGGAGTAATATATGATAATAGTACAAGTGGATCAAATGCAACAAATGTTAATGATGCCTTAAATGATTTATATACCAAACTAAATGATAAA
>ERZ777011.565-NODE-565-length-55582-cov-6.133611_pt1 | contig 55582 bp, 41 predicted proteins | sample MGYA00374964_ERZ777011 | MGnify/ENA primary metagenome ERZ777011 (study PRJEB29310, sample SAMD00008975) | mouse gut metagenome | study: EMG produced TPA metagenomics assembly of the Metagenome analysis of fecal microbiota from mouse which was promoted...
AAACTACGAGAGAAACACCGTAGTTTTCTATTTACACAATCAGATAGATAGTCCCCACCTATAATTCCTCCTGAAATAAGCTGCTCGTCCCCGACTTTACCTGTTTGCAACATTTCCAATGTGCGTTCATCAACCTTACCATCGTAATACTTCTGTAAGGCATCAGAGAAAATATCGTTAGGACATATGTTGTCGAAAAGTGTCATCAATGAGCGGAACTTCAAGGCATCTATTCCACCTAAAATTTCCTCGGCAGATTTTCCGTCAATGGTAAGCATTGCCATTGTGATTTCATGGAGGTTTCTGCCTAACAGAGGATGGTGTAGAAACATTACCACTTCATCACGGTCTGCAATACCATAATATTCAGCATTGCGACTATGCCCAAGTCCTCGAAGCTGTGGAAATATAACCACATCCAATGCGATTGCTTCTCACTGGATCGAATCTCATTCAAAGCAGAGCTGTATATTTGACGATGCGCATCAACAAATCGCCTTAAATTGTATTTTGAAATATATTCTTTGTATCTTGCTGAGGTCATATCGTTAGTGTCTTAAATCTTTATACAAAGAAAGTGAATTTTCAAATCCAAATACTTTATTGTGTGATGGTTATTTGACTCTAAAGTAAAATACCACCCCAAAACAGGTGGTATCTACGTTAATTATTCAGTTATTGAATGAAGTAAATCTTTTGTATCGACTTCCAAACATCTTGCGATGGCGACTAAATCATCCAAACTTGGCTGAGTCGTATTCGTACACCATTTGGATATAGTGGCTTCATTTTTTCCTAATTGAGTTGCTAACCAACGATTAGTCCTTTTTTTCTCAGCCAATACAACTTTTAACCTATTGATTTCTTGTTTCATCTGTTTCCCTCAACTTTCTTTTTATATGTTATCCTCAAAACTCTTCTCGTATTGTCGATTTCAATATTTCCCAAACGCCCAAGGATTGATTGTCCTAACAAAAGCGGGGCTGTTTGATTATGTACTACAGAAGCACGTATATTGTTCAAATCTAATCCTCCGAAATTTACATTGCGGAGATTAATGACTGTACCTGCATTTATATCCCCATTAGCCATCATATAATTTTGTTTTCCTATGACATCAGATGATTTCAAATATCCGTTTTTCATCATAAAAGTTGCTTCAACATATGAAAGAGAAACATCTGATGCTCCCGTATCAAACACGAAATATAAAGGCAGGTCATTGATAGCACATTTTACCTTACAAACACCGTCTTCTTTTGTGATTGTACCTTCAGTTTTGCTACTAATGGAACCATTGCAGAATCTGCTACCTGCTGCATTAGATGAAATGCCTTATTGTCTCCGTCAATATCCAATGCTTTAATAATATCGTCAATTGCCTTGTCGTACTGTTTAAGACCAGCATAACTTTCGGCTCTGAATGAATATCCGAAAGAATAGTCTAACGACAATCTGGTCACATAATTGAATTGTTCAATAGCATCGTCATATCTTTTCTCTGCATTGGCATTTCGTCCGATACCCATATAGCCCATAACGCTGCCGGGATCAATAGATATGATTTTGCGATAATCCTTATCAGCCAAATCATATTTATCAAGATAGTAGTAAAGATTAGCTCGTTTTTCATATACATCTGCATCATCAGGAGTCTCCTTTATGGCAGCTGCGAAATCGGCAAGAGCCTTGTCTTTCTCATCAAGACCTATATAAACTTCTGCACGAACAATGTATGCAAATGCTCTGTATTGTTTATCCTTTTTGGGGATATGCTTGATTGCCAAATCCACAGCGGTTAGCGCACGACCATACTCTTTTTGATATTTGCGCACAGTTGCAATCCAAGCCAACGCATATCCGTTGTTAGGATTATCTTCCAGTTCTTTGTTCAAATATTCAAGAGCTTCTTCTGCATTGTTTTTTTGGATTGCCTCTACACCACGATTATAATTATATGTATCGGGGCGTTTGACATTTTGGGCAAAAGCTATTGAACAACAAAATAGCATTGCTACAATTAAATATTTTCTCATATCTTATGTTATCTATAATAAGATTCTATTGCACTAGAAATAATATATCAATGATGTTCCCAAAAACTTATCATCTAACGAATATTTATTATCAAGATCCTGCTTATAATACAAAGTAAGCCAATCCCAATGTTTCCATGCAAAACCAGCACCACCTCCTACGGAAAACTGATTTTCAAGTTCATCATTGCGAACGATATTATAAAATCCCAATCCAGCGACATACAATTTGGAACTTGCTCCTATATTGCATAGATTGATTTTTAACTTAGCATATACCGGAAGATGAAATTTCGTGTGAGTTTCATAATCACTGTCGTAATACGAATCGTCTTCATCTGCATAATTATAGAATATTAATCCTGGTTTAATTCCGATTTCAAATTGAACAGGTACTTTGTTATTACCAAATTTTACACTTGCTCCAATATTGTAGTATCCGACATTGAGATAACGATCGGGAGATATACCATTCCAGCCAAAATCCAATAGTTCAAGACCAAATTGGACATATCCACCATTCGCTTTTACTCTAGCTTTACGCATCTGTTTCTTGTGTTGTGAATATGCTCTTTTACTACTCTCAACGTACCTTTTTACCAAATTCTTTGTGGTCTCATCTTTCGCATATCCAAGAGCTTCATTAAAAGTTATATCTCCAGAATACATGGTAAACGATTTGGCTTTTGAAATAGCAATTCTGTTTGATATCTCATTAGAATATTTTCCAGAAGGGTATTTCCTAAGAAAAGAAAGCAACTTTTTCTCTGTAGAATAAGATGTTAGGTTGTTATAATCCCAATATTTTTGACATTCTTCAAATTTAGATTGATTTACTTGCTCCAAGACATACTTACCGCCTGCTTTATTAAATTCTTGATAGGCGTTAATCAAATCATTGGCTAAATAAAAATCTACGCCATTTAATTCGTGAATCCTTTTTTGGGCACTATCTATGCACGATGATTTGGGATAAGTCTTCATAAACATTTCTATTTCTGCTATGCTTTTTGAAGACTGAATAGACTTCCATTTATCAACAGATTGAAGTTCTGTGATAGCTTCGGTTGCTTTGTCCTTGAAACTTTTAAATTTGGAAGTGGATATATAATGATTATATGCTTCAACTGTGTTTGTTTTTACAGCTTCAAACCACAAATTATAGTCTTCTATCCTGTTTCTAACATCAACTGCATATTTCCCTTTGGGATATAACTTGATATACTCTTGAAAAGCATCAAGAGTTCCTTTTTTGCAGGCAGATTCATATCTTTGTTTTTCGACACGTTGCCGTTCTGCAACTTCTTTCTTTTTTTGTTGCTGATAATCAATAAGTGTTTGCGCCTGTAAGGTCGCACTTGAACAAATACAAATCACAGCGCATACTATTAACCTATACAATAATCTCATAATGCTTCAATAGTTTTCAGACATTTATTTAATTCATCTTTAAGTACGGTAAAATCGACTTTATGCTGATTCCCGTCAAACTCTTTTAGCTGTTTCTCTATAAGAGATATTTTGCCACCTAAATATGTGTCACTCCATTCTGGATAATTCTGATAAGACCGATAAAATGGTTTATTTTGGAATTGTAATTGGATGTCATTTGCATTTTTGACGAAAGGCCTTTGAAGCTCATTGTCTGCATATTCAATAAATAATAGAATATTTTCAATGTCTTTCCTATAATTACATAGTAACTCGTATTTTATATGATGCTCATTTCTTAATCTGTCATTCACAATAGCTTTGAAAGCAGGAATAGCAATCTTTTCTATACTATATGCTTCGTATGGAATGTACAGAAAGTTAGACGCAATATTAACGAGTCTTTTATCAGTCTCTCTTTGCGCTATATATAATCTAGTAGTGTCACTCTTTAGGTGATTAACATCGATTTCTAATTTGGATAATTTACTCTTATCTTTCTCACTTGTTACTTGTAATGTTTGATATTTTTCGTTAACAATTGAAAGTAGTGATTTCAAAGAGTCATTCTCTGATTTTAACGCATTTAAATCATCAATACTTATTGAAACTTGTATAGGACTTGTTTTAGAGATTGATGGAATCGTATCATTACCAGTCTGCGAAAAAACTGGCAATGATATTATCGTCAATAATACTGCTATCCAATATTTCATTATCGCCATATCAATAATTATTGTTGTTATAGTAATTAGATGCTTCATTGTAATATCCTCTAGCTCTATTCCATAGTACGTTTACGTCTTTTTTAGAACCATATAAAGCATTAGCCTTATTGTCATATTCAGTTATAGCAGCATCCACTTGTGGAACAAGGGTGTTTTCGTAATATTGTTGACCATAAAATCTGTACTCTGATAATTTTTCTACCTGTGCAGATATATAAGCATAGTGGGATTGTGCAATGTTAGTTTTTACATTGTTCAGCGCATTTCTTAAATCTGTGCATTTGGATATATATGTATCATTTGCATACTTTTTGGCTTGATTAATCGTGTTTTGAGCACTGGATACACTCCGATATGTAGTACTACGACAAATGTTCTTGGCTTGACGATAATTATTAATAATATTTTCGACTAAAGCTAAGGAATCAATAGTTGTTTTGTTTAAAACCTTACTTCCGTTTGAGTGTTTCACGGAATGTAATCGCTTGGAAACAATTAACATATAATCATGATCTAAGTCTTTCCAAACAGATTTGTCAAATGCAGAGAAGCATCTTTTGAGGAAGATAACTGAATAGCCATCAATTAACTTGTCTCTATGTTTATCGGATTCTGCTTGTGTAAGTCTGTTTTCTTTTTCAAATACGGAAATTCGATCAATAGCCTTAAGATAAATCATATATTCCTCACGAGCAGCACTAGCTTTCTTTAAGTCAGAATAGAGATGATTTAAGTCTTTTTCAAACTGATTTATTGGTTGAAATGCAACAGGAGGCTCAACGCGCGTTTTTGCATACACCATAACTCCGCCAATGGCAAGCGCTATTGACAACACTAAAATGAATATTTTTGCTGTAACTTTCATAACCGTAACTTTTTATATACCACCACGTATATTATCTTTTTTCTGACCATCAGATGCAGATTGCTCTTTTTTCCCCGAATCTGATTTAGTATTTTCTTTTTTCTTAGATTGTTTGGGAGTATTGCCCTTTGCTTTCTTTTGTACAGCCGAATGCGTTTCTGTAATCCAAGAAATGTAATTATTAATGTTTATCCCCAAATCTGTTGCGGAATTATACTTACCGTCATAATCTTCTTTCCCGATATATGGCTTTATATTATGTTCTTTGGATTGTCTTGCAGCACTAATCAATTTCTTTATCTGTTCTACTTCTTTTAACTCCGAAGACTCCAACTTAATTAGGTCTTCAATCTTGAATGAGTTCATATTATCAAACAAATCTTTTGTCAAATCGTACATAACCAGAGAATCTTTATGCCAAATTTCGTTAGAGCACAGATAGGTACATACCTTCTCTTTTAGTGAGTCTTTGGCTGCAATGGCTTTTTCTGATTCTAGCTCAGCATCCTTACTGGTTGTAAAATAAGTGATTTGTTTCTTTACTTCTGCGATTGGTGAGTCAAGTTGATCTACCCAACTATCTAAGGCTTCGTAACCAACCCACAATAGACCAAAGACGAAGACACTAACAACACCAATTGCAAACCATTTAATTTTAGTCATTAAATTATTCTCATACACAATATAACCATCATGATCTGAACGATAACCTTTTAATGGCATACCTGTATAACGATTACTCATTTTGATTGTGATGATAGCATCGGATTCTAAATCCTTTCCATCTTCAATGCGTAAGGTATATTCTTTACTGTATTGCTTGTCATCAAGTCTGATTTCGATGTTAGATGAAATTTGATTAATAATTTTTTCTTTTGGCTCATAACCTTGATGACTTACACGAATCCTTACTCCATCGCGCAATGCAACTTCGGTAATTTCTGTTATGTCAGAAGAGAAGGCCTTCCCATTAATAGAGATTTCTGCATCACTTAAATGATTGAATCTTTGATTTGTAATTTTAATCCATGAACGTTTAAACATAAGTTTACGTTCATTTTCTTGAATAATAAGACTTGATGCATTGCCACCTTTTAGTTCCTTTTCGATGTCGAAATATCCTTCTTTTTTCCAAACCACAGCCAACAAAGTATCTGCGGGAATTTCTATTGCATCAGTGAACGGGATTTCTTGATCCTTCGTCTTGATAAATGCAGTGAATCCATTATTGTCAATAGGGGCTTCTACCTTTATTGGTTCTTTCGGATCTGACTTAATTATTTCACCACCTATAGTAGACAAATTCAATGATTTATCCACAAAACATATACATTTATATTTTTTGTAGAAAGTCTGTGCTAATGAATCTCCAAGCAATTCATGCAAAGCATAGCCTGTACCAATTCCATAATATCGCCAACCTATACATCCTTCTGGATTGTACCCTCCGATGAATGCTAAAGCAGGATACTTTACATCCTTATTGGTATAGTCCTTTGTAAACAGCTTTTTTAATATAGCTGGATTGATGCCCATAGGAGCTGCTAGTTGTTCTTCAACATACATTATTACAGAATTCAGTTCGTTTCCTGTTATATTCATTTTAGCAGGAACATGAATCCAGGCTGTAGTGTTGTCATTGGGACGACCGCTCCCTTCTGGACGAGCTTTAACAACACCTATCAAATAGCCAAGACTGCCAAGTATCTTTGACACGATTACTGATTTACCGGAACCATCAAATCCTTCTAAATCTTTTATGAGTGAACGGGAATCAGCTGCAAATTTTGCCCATTCTTCTCCTTTGTTAATGCTGAAAACCTCTTGTTCACCAGCACTTGTTGACTTTATAATTAATCCTAATTTCATGATTTAACCTCTAAATATTTTTTCAAACATACCTCTTTTCCCACCTCTGAAACTTGCAGAACGCTGTAGAAGTAAACTTACTACATTTTCAGCAGGGCGAGAATTGAATCTACAATAATTTTGGAAGCATACTTCTCCGAGAGAGAAAGCTATTTTTTCAACTTTTCCCTTATTGATTTCGTTGTCTTTACATATTTGTTCTAGTCCATTATAAAATCCAAGATATTTATCATTGATGTAGTTTGTGAAAGTATCTTTTGTTGCATTTTTGACCTTATCCGCTTTGGATATCATTATGTAGATGGCATCTGTATCCTTTTTGAAAATACCGGTATTTTTTATATATGATACAGCACCTTCTAAGTAGACACGCTGCGGAAGACCTTCATAAAGTCTGTCTTCTGCACCATATTCAATGACAAAAATGTGCATCTTTCTACTTGTAGATCGATTATCAATGAGGACTTTTGTTAGTGTGTCTAACATAATCTCATCTGTTTCAGACATACTGTCTCCTGCATTGGCCTTATACATACATCGCATCAGTTCTCCTGCCATATCAATACAGGTAATGGGATGAATCTTACCTTCTTTGTCAACTAAGTCAAATCCCATTTCATAGAATGAGTCTACAGAAGTTCCTTCCATTAATGTTCCAATTTCACCATTCTGGAACAAGTTGATCAGTTTGGTCATATATCCATATCCTTGTGATTCCGTATCAGCATCCATCGAATATGCAACCTTGCCACTTGCTGCGACACTTAAAATTGCGCCAAGAGCACAACTCTTTCCTGATGAGGGAATTCCCCAAAAATAGATTTCTGTTGATTGTTTATGGATTTTATCTAATTTTTCTGGAGTTGAAAAACTCTGCGCACTTTCCCCATTGAACATCTTTTGAATAAAACGACGGTCAATATCAATGCTCATCAAATCTTCCACTGACAGTGTTCCTGAAGTTATAAGACGTTTAACCACACCTGAACTAACAAGATTATGGTCTTCTTTAATCTTATTCAAAAAATCAGATTTTCTAATTTTCTTCTCGCCAAGGAATTTTTCAATTATTGCAATCGTTTTGTTGTCACGTTGTTCTTGTGTTACGGCTGTTTTATCTGTAGGAACTTGATTGATTTGAGTAACCAAAGTCTCTATATCAACACCCATTATTTCATCCAACAGCAAAGAGTCAATAATTTTTTGTGCTTCATTGACATGCGTACTATTAGGGTATTTTTTTATAAATTCTCGTAATTCATTTTTGTTGGATTTGTCAACTAACGTCCAAGCATCGTCTGTAGTTGCTTGTAGATAACTTTCTTGAAGTTCGTTTTCAAGCTTATTCATCAAAGATCGAGCTTCTGCACGGAATTGACCATTAGGAAAGGTGTCAAGATAGTGCTGAACAGCTTCTATTGAATGCTGCGTTTTCACTTTATTCCATTCGTCAACATCGCCACTCTCTAACAATTGTTTTACTTCTCTTCTCTTTTCTACTGAAAATTCACCATCGGTGTCTTGGACTAATTCATCAAAAGTAACGACACCTGTCCGTATGTACTCTACAAGCTGATTTGCGGAATACTCTGTTACATTATCTAAAATCTTTTGTTTCATATTCAAGAATGATTATTTCGGGCTATTTCCATACTCGTTAGCAACTGTTTCCCCTTCAGCAAACAACATCCATAAACCGTAAAATGGAATAATCTGATACCAACCAGAATTACCTCTGTCGTGGCAACGTTTTGCTCCCTGTGCCCATATAAACCAACAATAGGGTACGAACATTATTAGATATAATATTAGTAATGCCGATGCTGCGTCTGATTCTGCAGCAGCCCCAACAATACCTTGCATAAATAAATTTATGACAAAGCAAATAATCATAGAGAGACCGTATTCAGTTCGACGTATTCGTCCGGAAAATGAAAACGGATTTCGGAACATACTCGGTTTTACCTCAATGTTGGTTTGAATTGTTTGTGGCTCCTCTTTTATTAGTGACGCCATTTCTTCTGCAATGGGTGAAATTTCAAGCTCATCAGGAATAGACATATCTTCTGTTGCAGAGGAATCTGATATAACAGATTCTTCTATTTTTGTTACATCTTCCTTATCGTTTTTTACAATAGGCATGTGGGCTTGTTCCAGAAGTTCCTTTACTCTCTTTTTAAGCAAGGGAGTAAAGGAACCTTCTGTATCTTTGCCTAATTCATACATGGAAACAACTCCAGTTCTTACCGCATCAGCAATTTCTTCTGGTGAGTAATTTGTAATGTTTTTAAGTATTTCTTTTTTGCTAACCATATTTATACTTATATTTTTACGAATTAAAAAGTTCCACCATAAATGTCATTACTATCTATATCGTTTGTTTGCTCTTTAGAATCAGTAGATATTTCTCGTTTTGTGTTTTTTCGCTGCTTCTCAATCTTTACTGTAGAGCTTTTTGATTTGAGAGGTATCAAGTAGTATAGACCAATTGCTCGTGTATTTCTCTTCTGCAAGCAATATGGGAACAAAAGCATCAGAAATAATAAAATGCCAGACCAGATAGTATTAAGTGAAATCCCGTGGGTATTCTTATAAGTGTCTTTTAAACTTTGCAAACCTTCAAGGGCTTGGTCGTAGGAATTTTGTTCACTGTTGAATAGTTGAATATTGTCAGGCTCATTGCTCATTTTAAATTCAGATACATAAATTAGTGTGTTATTCCATGATTTAATTGCATCTGAAATCTTATCAATATTTCCTATAAGGAAAGCATTCCAAACACTTGCTCCTTGGTTGGCACTTTCAATCCATTTCAACGCAAGAGTCTGCAAACTATCCGTGTTTTGAGATAATAATTGAAGTTGAAGAGTATGGATATAGTTCTCCTTTTGAAGTGCATCATTGTTTCCAGAGAACCCAGCATGTTTGTATTGTAAGGGATTTGTATTTCTATTATTGATAATAGTCGTTAAATGCTGACTATAATTGTTGATACGATTATTAGCATACGAATTATAATCAGTGAACATCGTTTTTGATTTTTCTATAGAGGTACTAAACATCTCTTCTATATGTGTTCGTTCTGAATACACATTCCAATAATGGTTGTATGGAATCATACTCCATATGAAGGCAATGGGACATAAACCAATCAATATCCTCTCGATAATTATTGAACGATTAAATTTACCATCTGTTCCTTTTAAAATTTGTGCTCCAATAAAAGTTATTAGTAAGATTGTATCTATAATGAATACTTTTATTGCAGCAGCTGAGAAGTCACCACCATTAGAATAAAAGTCACCCATGTAAGTAACATAACTGATGAAAATCAAAGCGACAAAGGCTATGATATGTCCCCACGAAAATTTTAAAGTTTCGTTCCACGAATAATTATTTGTACTCATATTATTGAATTTTCTTTTCTAAGTCATTTATTTTTTTATTCAATGCGTCACGCTGCTCTTTTAATTGTTTAAGCAAATCTTTCAATGCACTATAGTCATCTGTTGGATTCTTGATTTCAGTAGAATTTTGTTCCTTATTTTGGGACTGGTCTGTTGGAGCAATGTCATCATTGTGTTCTATAGATCCTGTATCCAATATTTGCGTCCATATTGGTTCTTCTGGTATATCACCATTCTTAACCGCAGTGAGAGCTTTATCTATAAGTACCATTGGCGGGATAAACTTGTCCAAGTCTTTTCCCGTTTTTTGGATAACAGCAATGCATTGTTTTACATTTATGTCCGGTTTGAGCGTTTTCATTAAAGCGATAGTTCCACTCATAATTGGGGCGGCCATACTTGTTCCGTCAAACATTTTGAAGGAGTTGGTAGGGTAAGCACTATATATTCCTTCTCCAGGTGCTGACACGTTTGTACCCAGTGAATAATTTGTAAAAACAGATGACTTATATTCAGGTGTACATGCTGCTACATTTACTGTATTATTTGTTAAACGACATTCTGGTAGAATTGCTGTCACAATATTATCATTTCCTGCTGCAAAAACTAAAATAACATTCTTTTCATTTGCAGTATTAATAATGTGCCTATACACTTTTTCTTCATTCTTAAAATACTGTTGAGCTACTTTAATCTGTTCTTCAATAGGTAATTGACTTAAACCTTGGAAACTAGGTCCGATTGAAATGTTGACAATGTTTGCTCCATTATGAATTGCATACATAATACCACTCGCAAGAGAAGAGAATGTGCACATTCCATTGTCAAACACTTGGACTGGCATAATCTTACAATTAGGGGCGACTCCAGCAGCTCCTTCAGAATAAAACTCAGTAGAACCTACAGCTAAACCGGCAACATGGGTTCCGTGACCTTGTCCAGGACTCAATGCTCTATTTTGAGTAAAAACATTGTATGCTTTAAAAAACCTGCCTTTAAACATACTATGATTTACATCAATTCCATCATCGATTATTGCAACAACAAGGTTGGGATCTCCCTTCGTTATATCCCAGCCCTCTTTTACACGTGCTACCTTTAAATGCCACCCTTTATTTGCAGTTGATTGACTTTTATTGCCATGTAGCACCATTATAGATTCATCTACAATGAAAAATTTTTGATCGGAAATTTTTAAAGGTAATTCCTCACGGATATTATCGCGTTGTCCTTCGGGTATTTGGATTTGAATCATTTTGACATTAGAATCATATCCAATAACTTGATAGTTGTCTGACGGATATATCTGTTTGAAATCTTGTACCCATTTGTTTAAGTCTGCATTTTTATCTTCAAAATAGATGTTTAGTCGATTATCTATTACATCTGGAGTACCAGGATTAGACACAATTGGTGGCATAATATCATCATTGCCAATTATGGGTGAAACTACACCATTTTCAGGTAAACGTCCATCACTGCCAACAATATTGTTTATACTTCCATTGTTGTCGTGAATTGTTCCGTCAGGTTTAGTTACTTGTTCTATCTTGTCTATCTTATCATTTGGCAAGACAGCATTTCCATTACGATCTACCAAAACATCGCCATCACAGCCTCGTAATAACCATGATAACAACCAAAGCAAAAGAATAATTAATAGCAGCCATAACAACCATTTTAGACAACCTTTACCTGAAAAAAATCCAGTAGTCCAAAGCCGCCATCTTTTGTACCAAGGTAGTATTTTCTCATATTGTGCAACGCAAACCCTATTATTGGTCAGAGATGCAAAAGGATCAACATCCCAACCTGCAAAACGATACCCCTTATTGGGTTTTACTATTGGAATTTCAGATACTAAGGGGGCAGCTCCCAATGGCTTTTTGATTACCTTATTACCTTGCAATGTTCCATGTTCGCCTGCCGAAAAATTACACTGGGCAAATTCCTGCTTGTATTCAGCTGTGAATAGAGTGTCATTATTTATAGGCTCGTTAATACTTGGTGACCATTGAGCAAATTTAAATCCGTTATTTCCAATAATACTGGGAATCTCTTCTATGCTTAAAATATGTCCTTTGGGGACTTTAATAGATGATTCTCCCTTCAAAATGCCGTTTTTCCCAGCATCAAAGATAATTGTTACCAATTCCTCCTTTTCTTCTTTCGTTGGAGTTGCTGCTTTTAACTTAGAGTATTGAGCTGTGAATATAATATCATCGAGAACTTCATGCCCAATCGGATTAGGAGTCCAACCAACAAAACAAAATCCTTCATCTGTAATAATAGAAGGTATGTCTTTTGTTGTGATAATATGTCCTTTGTCACGATTAATCACTGTAAGATATGGGGTTCCTGCTTTTGACATTGAAAGTTTTCCATGACCTGCTAAATCAAAAGATATTTTCTTTTTATCATACCTGACAGCGGTCTTGAACCACTTACCCTCACTTGTATGTTTGCTATCATCAAGACGCATACCCCAAGCAATGAGCACAATTTTTCCATCATAACAATATATAAATTCATCATTGATGTATTTTAGAGCCCCATTGAGAATCGAAAATTCCTCATGATTTAATTTTTTCAATGTTTCCTGATAATGTTTTAGAGTCTCATCCTTGATGGCGGTGTAGCGATCCTTTTCTACACCAGAAAGTTCAGTAAACTTTTGTGGTGCATCATTCCATTCATCTACATACCAAAAGATACTGCCATCTTCATAAAAAGGGCAAGAAAGGAAAGACTGGTATTGAGATAATATACGACTCTTTACAACACTTTCTACACTTTTATAGCGTTTATAAAGAGGATCAGAACCAATACCTTGATAATCGGTAAAATCTGTATCATCAATATGTCCAAGTAATCTTTTGTTATAAAATGTAGCTCTTGCCATAATTTTTATATGTTAGTATATAGCGTTTTACATTTATCTATAATGTCTTTTATATCAGCATTTGCAATTGGATCACTATGTGAAATATCCGCAGAATACAAAAGTCCAATAATTAAAAGATTCTTCCATCTTTGAAAATTATCCCAAAAAGGTAACTTCATCAATGTTCGGATTGAGACAGAAGTTGGGTCGGATGCATCATCAAATGCTTGTAATGCATCATACACGCTAATTTGTGTGTGTTTGATATCACTAGCCTCAGGCGATAAATCAATAGATAGATTGCATAACTGTGCCTTAGAGCGTATATTTTCAATATCTTCATTAGTCATATATGCTCGGCCTACAGAACTAACAAAATTATTCAATGTTAGTGATGCAAAATCAGCTATTGCATTTGGCAAATCCTTGTCAGGAAATACTCTTGAATACTGGTCTATCTTGGTAGATATTGTTTTCTGAACACCTAATTTTTTACACAGGCTTTGAAGCATAAAAGCAACTTCGTCAGAATGAGGAAGATATTTTTCAAGTCCTTTAACCTGTTTATTGATAAATACTGCCCAATAGTCTAAAATATTATTAGATACCACATCCGCAACTGTTGCAGCAATATTGCATTCATTTGAAATCACATCATCAACAGTGAATCCATTTTCAGCAAACTCTTTTTCTAAAGTTTCTATATCGCAAGCATAATAGTCGCATAATTTTTGAATATTAAGTTGTTTATCTTCATTTGGATTGACACCTGCTTGTGTCCTAATCAAAATAACTTCATTAAAGTCTTTAGGCGTTTCTGTCTTTAGGATAACGATGTCGTATGCAATTTGACGTAAATCTCCAACAGGTGCCATCAGTTGGTCAATAATATAGCCAAAGATTTCAGGTTTTTTGCCTATTTGAGAGTCCAGACGTCTGCGAATTTCTCCAACTATAGTCCGTGTCCTTGCATTATTCTCTTCTTTGTTTTCGGGTTCATAATATGTGTTTAGTTTGGCCAGCATTTCGTCTCTCATTGCCTTTAATTCGTTTAAATATTTTTCTCTTCTAGCTGCTTCTAATACGCTGGAGATAGCATCTAAATCACGAATAATTGCTTTTGAACCATCACAATTTAAAGAAGAGACCTCGTCCCAAGATTCCTTTGGATTGGCAAAATGTTTCTTAACAAATTCATTGTTAAGAAAACTCCGTTCTAGATTATCAAAATACTCGGGATAATCATTGTATATATGCCGTGCTACTTCTGGTGATTTGGTTTTGTCATTATAGCCATCGAATATTTGATTCTTCATTGACCAATAATAGTCACGAAGTAAATAAATACTTTGAAAAACCTCAGACCGGAACAGGCCACCACAAGTTACCCAATTATCAAACCAAGTAGCGGGCTTGATAATTTCAGATAAAACGGTTTTGAAACGCTTCCAGTGCTCAGATAGTAATTCTACATTAGAAGATGAATCGTTTTTTGTCCTTTCTAATTCAATATTGAATTTAGTTGCAATCAAAAATAACGGAGAAATTCCATTTGTTCGTGTTAAATCCTCAGTGCGTTCTTCTGGAGTCTTGCCTATATTGGTTTCTATCCAATCATTAATAGTCTCACCTAATGTCGGCTCATTTTTTTGGTCATTGTGATGGCAGAATAAAACTGAACTTATTCTTAATGATCGAGAATATTTATTAAAAAGATAAGCTACTTTACCACGACGTAGTATAGTCGGTAAGACTGTTCCGATTTCCTGTTCTTTGAATTTTTCACGAGAACGTGCCCCTGGAAAATCCAACAAATCAATTTTATTTAAAAAATGTCTATTCTCTGCAATCTGTTTAGGTAAAACAAATGTTAACTCTGCAATGAGTGCTGACAGGGTTGATTTGTTAAAATTGCTGCTCAATAGTTGCCCTTTCGCATTATATACGTCTGTAACCAATACATCGGTTTCTGTTTCGTGTTTTAATCTACAAACGGAATCCAACCATTCTATTTTTAGTAATGTACCTTTATCTCTGAGTACCGCATTGAATGGAACATAAATTTCAGTCTCAAACTGTATTTTCTTATATTCATTTACTAATAAGTTGAAAAGGTGGCTTAATTCGTCATTCTTATTCCATAAAATACTAAATATCTTAACCCAATGTTCGCTTGATACATACTGAATTTTGGGAGCGACTATCTTACGGAAGTTTGAATGGGTAATGTTTACCGCATTAGCACCCAAAACTTCTGCAATGTAGTCGCAAATATCTTTCACATCATCTTCTGTAAGAACAGTTTGAATAGGCGTTGTTTTATTTGCCCATAGATATTGAACATTTAATAACTCAGTATTGATAGAATCATGCAAAAGAATTTTATTGTTATCTATTTTAAGGTCGTTATAGTATGAGTCAATTAAAAGCATTAACAAATCTGCGATGGAAAGATTTTTAATTTTTATAAAATCTTTCATCGTTTCGTTGTTGTTATTGATAGTAAATCTTGTTATTACACCTGTAGACTCGGTTTTAGAAGTATTGCCTCCACTAGGGTTTAGATCATCAATAAAACTATATTCTTTGCCATTATTGACAATGACAAAAGGAGACTCTGCTGTCGACAACAGGCTACTCATTAGATAAGATTTTCCGACCTGACTTTCACCGTATGCCGCAGCGGAACAATTTTCAGCTAATGCGTTAGCTATTTTTTTTAGTCGTCTACGATATTCTTTTAGTTCTTCAACAGGAAAAGTGCTTTTATCAAATTTTTTAGCCCATGCAATTGAACGCTCAATTTCTGCTATTTGTGAATTTATATTCTGTATCATAATATATTTGCATTATTGAATATCAAAGACTCCGGTATCAAGCCAATAACGCTCGTCCGCTCCTAAACTTTGAATATTTATTTCAATGTTACTATCAGCTAATTCGTTACCTTTTTTGTCAACAATAGCTGTGATTATTAACTTTTCTTTATCATCTTCATCTCTTTCAATAGATAGTTGAAAGGGCATTCGTAAACGCAAGTCATCAATTATTTCTTTAACTTTAGCAAGAGCTTGTGTCTCATTTATAGAAGTACCTTCTTGAATGGCCTTACTCCTTATGCGTTCAAGCATCTTATGTTGATTAAAATCAATGACATATAATTTTCTTGACGGATAGGTATCTAATCCAATTTGCCTAACATTTAATGTCGTTGGTAAAGAACTAACCATCAATTCTCCCATATTTTTATCAGGAGTGATAAAGTATTCTATTGGCTGTCCTTCTCGTGAAGATTCTATGTAATTTATTACAGATTTTAGTTTCTTATCTAACCGGGATTTGTCAATTAAGAATTTGTCAAGATTGCCAAGAGATGTTGCATAATAACCGACTAGTGCTCCCATTGCAACAATGGTTTTTGCAGTCGCTTTTCCTGTATTATTCTTATTCGGATACCAATGTCCTACAAAATAATCGTTCAATAATATTAAACGATTTGGAGATACAGAATAGTATTTCAGGAAAATATTGCGAATTGGAGACAATGAAGATGGTCGTCCAGACAACAATACAATGTCGCAATTATAAGCGTACATTATAGTCGCTATTTTTTTCAATAAAGGTTCGAAAGCTCTTGATATAACATCAGAAACTACAAATTTGTTAAACTCCCATTCAAGGTCTTCTAAGTCAAAAGAGAAGTATTTCTTAAATCCTGTTTTTATTCGTTCATTGGGTGGGCAATCTTCGAATACATCTGAATAACGTATGGTACAATCCTTGATGTCATTGGCTAACATATCAAGGAAATAATGCATAAGGGGGATAGAATATTGTATATTAAAATCTCTACGCAATTTTCTATCTGCAATAGTCTGCCCTGTATAATCTGGTCCGAAAAAATTACGCATACGCTGACGATAATCCATTTCAGACAGACCTTTCATTTTCTTTCTAAAAGCACTATTTGATGAGAAGAACATTATTTTTCTTATAAGTTCATTGAGCATTTCGTCACCAGCATAATAAAAGCTATCGTAAAAAAGAGGTTCAGGAGTAATGGTTGTTACGTCTCCTTTTGTATAGGAGTAACGGCTAATCATTAGATCCGAAGTCCCAGCCCCAATATCCAGAGAACCAATTGTTAGTTCTGGTTGAATACTGTTTGGAGTTTTTTTTCCGTATAAATTAAAGAACTCTTGGCAAGACCCTTTATATTTCCAACCAATTTCACCGTATATATATACTAGTTGCGAGCAAGTTGCCTCATCGTAATACCATTTGCTTTCTGTGTCCTTAAATGTCGTAATAGCTGGTGCAATATCAACTCGATAATTTTCATTCTTAAAAAGGTTAAGTAACTTTACTGCATCACTAGCACACTTCACGAGGGCTTCTCTTTCAATCTTTGACATAGCAGTAGGGCAGGTAACAACCATACGTCGTATGCGACGTGGTAATGTCATATCACCACGATCTATTCGATATTGGTTGTTATTGATTTGCACTTGTGCTTGAACAAGCATTTCAAGAAAAGCAAAGGTCATAAGAGACCGTCTTGAGTAGTGATAAGACTGTCCCCCTGTTCCATTGATTGCTAACTGTCCATTACTTTGTAAGTGTTCTGATATACCAGGAATGTTTAATATGTGATTATCTTTTTCTCCATCAAGCACCATAAAGTTCCATTCATCTTTACTTTTATGTCCATCCCACAAGTATCTTTTTGGGCTTGACATAGTAGAAAGACTTTCTTTGTTTGAAACAGATTCTGTTGCACGGTGGATCAAATAATTCGCCTCCTTTCCGAGCCTTACAAAACTAGAATATACAAATTGCTTGCTACCTTGTACTCCAAAGTCTCCAAAATCCACTTTTCTAAATGCTAATCGCATATCAAAAGGTTCTTTATATGAATTTATGCTGATGCCGTTGGAATCGGATTTTACAAGATTTGTATAGTCTATTAACTCCAGCAGATTAACTTGATTGAAATTTGAATTATCTTCAACAAGCAGTGCTGTTGTTCGTGAGTTGCCTATATCAATAACCATATCGACATCTTTCACTAACGTATCTTTATCTTTAAACAAAGACACTTTGGGGAATAACTCATTTTGAGCGATATAATCAATTAGTAAATAATAAGATGCGATATAACTGAGTCTTTTGCCAGTTTTTATCTTACCGACACTGCTTATATTAGGATGAACCAAAGAAAATAAGTAGTCATTTATATATTCCCACTCTTGCTTGGGTGAACAAAAATCCATGAGATAAAACTCTTGTTTGCACACCTCAAATTTCATTTCAGTCATAAACTGATCTGGGAAAATAGGACATTCTTCATACTTACTACTCTGTTCTACAGTACGTGTGTCAAATGCTAAAACTACATTATAACGTCTATATTGTTCTGTAGAATCAATAGGTATAAGCATAAATCGACTCCAATTTAATGGACCAAATTTGAATTTGGTTTCACTACGTTTGAAGAAGTATGGTAGTGGCAGCCACTTGTTTTCAAAAAAAGTTAAAGTATTACCTTTATCAGAAAAGCTCATTTTGTAAATTTCGCCTGCACATTGCATGTCTTCATCAATCATCAAAGATGTTATTCCCTCGTCTGCTAATGAGCTAACATCAATATCTCCACTACCAGTAGCCTCTGATAAGAAACCGTATTCAGAAAGTTTTTTTTTCCTAAAAAAGTACCTATTGGTATCTGTTGTAACTTCATGGGCTAAATCAAGAATCCATTCACCATTTGTAGTGTCATACCACTCATGAAACCATAAACTGAACTTTTCCTTTGTTTTAATTTCCAAAGGAAAAGTTGTAATATGAATACCCGAATTTGCGATTAAAGAATATGCCATATTGTCAATCTTATATTAACTCTTACATAGAGTTAGTACAACTTGCCAAATCACTGAATTTACCACATTTAAGTAATAAGTTTGAGTAATTTCGTCAAACAATTCACCTGTGCTATAAAACTTCTGCAAATAAAAGCATACTGTCTGCAAATAAATTTGTAACTTTGCAGTATGTTAACTGCACTCTATGTAAGAGTGAGAACTTTTATCAAACAACCACATTTTACCACGAGATATTGCGACACAAGTAGTTAGCATTCAATGTTTTCCATATTGGATGCAGTTGAAATCTACTATAACTAAATTGTTATGTTACTTGTTTCTCTCCAAAAGATTCAAAATCTTATTATTAGCATTATCAATGACATTAGTCTGAATAGATGCAAGATAGATGCGTGTCGTCTCCTCATTATCATGTCCCATGCCAAGACTGATAGCCTGCATAGGCACATTTTTCGATTGGGCTATACTTGCCCAGGAGTGTCTTGCCACGTACATGGTTAGTGGGATAGGAATTTTTGCAAGTTCTGCAATCTTCTTCAAATACCTGTTGATTAACATCATTTTATTCAAATACTGCTTGCGTTCAGTTCCATCTTCCTTTGTGATAATAGGGAAAAGAAAAGGATTGTTTGAATCAAGATACTTATTGGCTATCGCTTCCATTTGTTTTTCCCATTTTACAACTAACTGTTGCCCTGTTTTACGTCTGTTATATACAACAAAGCCGTTTGAAAGGTTCTTCTTTTTCAGATATGCAATGTCAACGAAAGACATTCCACGCATATAAAAGGAGAATAGAAATATATCTCTTGCAAAATCAAGGGTTGGCGTTTGACTCAAATCCAAATCTTTAATCCTTTTGACTTCTTTCAGGCTGATGGCACGTTTGGAGGTTTTGTCTACTCCGGTATAAACCCGTTTGAAAGGATTGGTCTGTTCAGTAAGTCCATCATCTACCGCACGATTATAGATACTGCGGAAAACCCTTAAATAGAAAGAGGTCGTATTTCGGCATAAGCCGAATATGCGCATATGACTTTCATATTGACAAATCAATACCTCGTCAATTATGTCAAAAAACAAATCTTCTCCATTCCTAAACTTCATAAAGCTAAGAAGCATCTGCTTGTATGTCTCACTTGTCCGTTCTTTTCCTGTACTTTTTAATCTTTCTATTTGAATTTTGATATATTCAAAAACAGTCGTTTTATTAGAAGATTGGGCATTATATTCTCGTATGATTTCATCTACCGAAAAACATCTTCCTTTATTCTTAAATTGCTCAATGATTTTATTCAGTCTGTTTTTCTCCCATGCAATTTTCTCCCGAACAGATTTGATGGTTTTCACTCGGTTCGGAGCAATAAGCGATTGCATGACAATATCACTACGATATTCATCCCACTCGGATTCATATATCCGATAAGATGTTCCTATTTGTTTTACCACTCTTTCGTGGATAACTTGAAAATACAAAGTGCCCTCTTTTTCTGGGAGAGAGGACACTCTAAACTTTAATTTTACTGATGCCATTTGATTACATATTTATTTTACTTTATAGCAGTGTATCTCCTTACTCATAGTTTTAACATCTTCACCAACTGCGCGAAGTTGTTGTAGAATAGCATTTTCCTTCTTTTCTCTGTCCGATCAGTCTGTGACCGTTGACAGACGGAACTTTACTTTGATTGTAGTTATACATTTTATACAATTGGTTTACTGATTTAATTTATAGTAAACGATTCCGGAAAGCACTCCGGATTTCTCGACAAGGTTGCATAGTTGGTTGTAAGCCCTGCCGATTTCCGGTTTGAGGTCTCGGAACTCGTTTGCCAACGCATTATTAGGTTGCTCAAGACGCTGGTGGCGCAGGATTTCTCGGTTTTCGTTTTCGCCTTGTCCATTACTACCTTGCACCATATCATTACTGTAATCAAATTTCTTGTTTGCCACAACTCTTTGCTATCGTCTGATTAATGATTTCGGTTTCTTGCCAAATTTCTTAATGGCTGCACGGGCACACCTCCGGGCACGTTCCATTTCATCCTCGTCTTCATTCCGTCCCCAAGGCAAGTCATTGGAAGAACCGCCTCCGCCACCGGACGGAACAGCCGGAACGCTTATCATGCCGACAAACAGAGCCACGGCATAGTCAGTCAGTTCTTTATGATTCGCCGTTTCCCGATAGTCAAACTCGTCATCAAACAACTGCATGACCTTGTCGGGAATGTAGAAACGGTAGTTCTTATCCTCGTGTGCAAGGTCGTATCGGGACATACCATCTTTCCATAAGAAATAGGTGGAACAATCTACAACAGGTTTATCAGAAGCCGTTTCCGTCGTAACCGGACTTGTTACAGGCTTTGCATCAATATCGGAATGTCAGTGAGTGCTGCCGCAACTTCATCGGCATTCATCCTGTGGATGTCCATTGCCGTAGTCCATCCCCGTTGCCGTGCCACACGCTCCGCTGCATATTGTGTGCGAAGGTGTATGTTATGGTCGTTGTTCGTCCTGCCCTCGTTGTCCTTGCGGCATACCACAGTGTGCAGGTGAGGTATGCCACTGTCTGATTCAAGATGCAGCCACACACTGTAAATACTTCCTGCAAGGTTTGTCTTGCGGGAATAAACCTTACCATGCTTGTCCTTGAACTCCATGCTGTCGTACTCTCTGACAAAGTCGTCCCACAACTGTTCCCAATCCTTCATGGTGAAGTTTTCCGTGTGTTCCTTTGCTGGGCTGACTTCTATGCGGATTACATTCTTGCCTTTCGGGGCACGGGCTTTCATCATGTCCCACACACCCTGCGCATCAAGCCGGCACGGGAGCAGGTTGTCCTTGACGTGGTAGATGAGTTCGGGATTTTCCGGTACACGGTTCGGGGCGAAACAGCGGTCTATAATCCTTGTTATCGCTTCCGCCATCCTTCCGAGCAATTGTAATGCGCCAATCATCCATGGCTGGTTGCGGAACATCGCCCGGCGTTCATTCTGTGACATGCCGTTGAGCATGGACGTGTACCTTGAATAGTCGCTACGTATTGTAATGAGTTCATTGCGCACCGCCTCCTGCTCCGATGTCAGCCGTGACTTCGGGAGGTAGTTGTATGAACGTGCCAGCACATAGTCGCTGAGGGTCATGCTGCACTTGTCGGTCAGCCGCCCGATATGCTCCCGTTGCGTTCTGCTGACACGGAACGATATAGTGTTACATCGGGGTTCACGGACGGTTTTGGCTTGCTTGTCGTCCGATTCGGAATTACCGTTATTCTGGGGTGTATTCTGTTCTTTATCCATATAAGGGGAATTATAATGGTACAATAGGTTTGTTACGGTGCGAACCTGCGAGCGGCGTTCCCCCATTGGACTGTGGGACAATGGGGGAACGCCGTGTATGGAGCGACCGCCAGGAAGTGTAATACATCGGCATATCAGGCAATGGAACGCCATTCCCTACTTTCCAAAACGCACATCCGTAGCCGGTGGGTGTCCACAAATACCTTTCGGAATTTGTCGGTGGTATAAAAGGATATGGCTCGCGATAAATGACACCGGCTTTATTGCCGTCACTATTGGAAAAGAGTGTAATCGGAGTGCCAACATTTTTGTTTTCCTTATTTCGCAAAAGTTTACAGATATTGTTTCCGGTCTGCCGGACACCCCGATTACATTGCCATCAACCCCTGTTTGCCGTATTGTCAGGTTGCGGTTACAGGTGTTTTCTCGCTTCTTCCACCGCCTTGAAGTCCGATGAGATTTTCATCAGCGCGACACTGACACGGCACAGCTGACCGATGTTGACGAACTCCTTGACGGCTTCCATCAGTTTCTGCGCACGTTCCTGCCGGTGTCCCATCACCGTCCCACTGCTTGTTCCACTCTCTTTGGTAAGCCCGTGGTTGAGATAGCTCGGTTTGACTCCGATATACCGGGCCGCTTCGGTGGTGGTCATCAGATTGCGTTCATTTTCCATATCGCCTGTTCATTTATTGTTTCAATTGTCATTCAAATCCTGTTGCAACAGTACGGAACACGTTGGCATTTAGCCTTTTGTTGTCTTCCGTTTCGTTTGCAAAGCTACTTTGGACTTAAAGGGGCGCAATGTGGGGCGAATGGGGAAAGTACATAAAACGGCAGTGCGCCATACTGCTGGTATTCAACAGTATGGCGCACTGCCATGATTGGAAGAGGTTATCTCAAATGGGAAATTGGTGGGCGATTACGGGGGGGCTCAACCTCCTTGCGTTTTCGATGGCCTTGTCAACGGATTTGCGGTATTCCCGGTTCTCTTTTGTTGTGGCATTGCTGCAAACATCGCTGCGGTGCTTGCCGTAGTATGACTTGGATATGCCGCAACGTCAGGAACTCTTCCGCCCAAACCTTGCCACACTCGCACGGCCTGATGGTCTGCGAGACGGAGAACACCATGTAGCAGACACGCAGGTTTTCTTTCGGGCGCACGGTGACAGCCCGTCCGGTGGGCTTCAGGTTCATGAAATTCACAAAATCGCTGCCCGACACATACTCGAACTGGCAGTCGTTGCATACCTCATAGATGAACATACACAGGGCGAGATCCACGGTATCCATCCATGCGGATGTCTCTTGCAGCAGGTCGGCTCCGGTCATGGTTTGTCCTCCTGCATGTGGTTGATGTCGGCAATGATACTTCCATTGCCAACCCGGTTACCTCGCCTACAAGACTGTTCGTATCGCTGAAATCACGGTAGAACAGGGATAATGACAGGGCTTTTTCAAAAGAAAAATCTTCTTGCTTGCAATCGGTGAGAAGTGTGTTTATCTCACTTAACCGTTGGGTGATTTGCCGTATCATCATAGCCGTCAGGAATTAAAAAGGTCATCCATCGTCACCTCGCTGTGGACAATACTCTTATTCTTAGCATTGGCCACGCCATAGGTGGTTATAAAGGTATGAACCAAAGTCTTATTGATTTTTGCCAGCTCCTTGAACAAACCGGAGCGTTCGCGCAGACGGCGTTCGTATTCAGGTTTGATACGGTAAGTGTCAGTGCTGAATTTCATTTCACACAGATGTATAATCCTGTCTGCACGTTTGATTATCATGTCTATCTGTCCGCCGGGCGTTCCTTCTTCCTTGTCAGGCTTGATCTGCCATGTGGACAAAGATGTCGCCATGCCTTTTATGCCCAATGCCGATTTTATCTGTTTATGATGTTTCATACAGATCAGTTCAAAGCTGTTCCCCATCCAATCAAAGACGATTCCTGAATTGATGTGGTTGCTCCACCATTCATCGTCGTGGGAAAGGTTGTTTGCAAGAAACTTGAAATAAAACAGCGAAAAGAAATCCGTCAGCCTACAAACGGCATCGCGGCGTTTGTTGCCGTATTGGAGCCATTTCTCAATCATGTCGGAACTTTCAAGGTTCCTGATCGCCTTGGAAATATTGCTGCTTTTGGAGGGCCACCTGCCGATTAATAATATTTAACCTTAAAACCATGCGTGCGCCTACTTAAATTTAGTAGATTTGCGAAAAAGTAGTAGCTTGTAATTCAAAACAATAAAAACAATGGAAAGATTAACAGCACAAGAAGAAGACATCATGTTGTATATATGGAAATTGGGACCGTGTTTCATTCGTGACATATTGAACGAGATGCCTGAACCGAAACCGCCTTATACCAGTGTTGCATCGGTTGTGAGGAATCTCGAAAAAAAGAAATATGTCACACCGAAGAAATTCGGAACGATCACGCAATTTTTTCCAAAAGTAAAAGAGTCGGAATATAAACGCACCTTCATGTCTAAGGTCGTACAAAATTATTTTACCGGTTCATATAAGGAAATGGTTTCATTCTTCGTTCGCGACCGTAAATTATCTAAAAAGGATTTACAGGAATTGATGGACCAGATTGAAAAAGAAAAATAACTAATAACAAATATATCAATATGATAACTCCTACACTCATCTATTTTCTCAAGGTAAATCTGGCGTTGGCATTTTTATATATCTGTTATCGTCTTCTATTCCGTGAAGATACGTTTTTCCGGCTACGCAGAGGGGTGTTATTGTTAATTTATCTGATAGCATTCTTATATCCTTTGCCCGATTTAAGCGGTTGGTTATCCACTCAGACAAGCGTGGCGGACATAGTCGGATATTACTCAGGCTTACTACCTGAAGAAACAATCTTAGCGGCAAGTAATGAAATGGCCGCCTCCGATTGGAAAGAAGCCGGATTCAGGGCCATACAAATATTCTGGCTGACAGGAACCGGCTTGTTATTATTCAGATGCCTGGCAGAGTTATTCGTTGTTTTCCGCTTATACCGCAAATGCCGCAAAATCACTTTAAACGAAATGCGGGTTTGCCTTCTGCCGGAAGCGGAAGAGCCCTATTCGTTCTTTGGCTGGATATTTATTCCGTCCGGCCCTAAACAGCAGGGAAGGATCGACGACATCCTGATCCACGAACAAACACACGCCCGCCAATGGCATTCGATCGACATGATAGCAAGTGAAATCGTCTGTATTACCTGCTGGATCAATCCGTTTGCCTGGTGGCTGAGGAAAGAGATCCGTATAAACCATGAATTTATTGCAGATGAACAAGTTATTATTTCAGGATTTGATAAAAAAGAATACCAGTATCACTTGATCGGAATGGAACATCCCAATAGAACTATTGCAAATCTATATAATAATTTCAGTGTCTTACCACTTAAAAAGAGAATTACTATGTTAAACAAAAAAAGGACGAACAACGCCGGAAAAGTAAAGTATCTGGCACTGGTTCCAATGGCCGCAGGTCTGCTGTTGCTCAATAATATTGATGCAATGGCACGAGTATTGAATGAGAAAGTAACGGACGTTACCCGACTGCCGGCATCTCTCGCCACAACGACTGTCTCCGTTTCAGGAACTGCCGATCCGCTTCCACCGGACAAGGATAAAATTCATGAAATGTGTGATATCATGCCGGAATTTCCAGGTGGGACAAGCGCATTATTGCAGTTTCTTGCTAAAAGCATAAAATATCCGGCAGAAGCCCTGCAACAGGGAAAACAGGGAAAAGTAATCGTCACATTTGTTGTCGAAAAAGACGGAAGCATTACGAACGCCAAAGTGACACAGGCTTTATATCCCTCATTGGATGAAGAATCCTTACGGGTTGTCAGGTCAATGCCCAAATGGACTCCGGGAAAGATGAAAGACGGAAAAGTCGTTCGCGTACAATATGCCGTCCCCCTAACCTACCGGTTGCAATAGCCAAATAGTATTTCCCTTTTTGAGCAGGACACAAAAAGGCACGTAACCTTCAAAATGCTGCCAGGCGATAACGAAGATCACATGCCCCAGGTTCCCTCAAAAAGGGAAGTAAGATTTGCATCTTGAAAAAAGAAGCCATACCGCCTGATTCTTTCAAGAATATCAATTGATTCTTTTGTTTTTTATTCGATAATAGCCAAGCGTGCAAACTTCAAAAGCAGTTGCTTCTGGCCGAAATGGGCAAACGAAACTGTTGCCTTCGCATTACCGCCTTCGCCTTCAATGGCGGTCACCTCACCTTCCCCGAAGCGGTCGTGCCGGACTTTAGTCCCGACAGACAAACCCGGCAGATCGGAAGCAGAAGATGAAGAGGCCGTTTCCACCCGTGTCAGGCGAACCTGCCGTCCGACTGCCTGAGCGGCCGGAGAGACATAAGTGTCTTCCTCCATAGCTTTCGGTTGCCGGAGAGCAGAGGAAAAAGCCGAAGAACGGCGAGTGGCGGCAAATGAGCCGTCGGCTACGGTATCTGCCTGCGTATAAATATATTGGGCATCGATATCTTTCAAGAAACGGCTTGGCGAACACATCGCACTTTGCCCATTACGATAACGGCTTTTGGCGTATGTCAATACACAGTTTTCTTCCGCACGGGTAATTGCAACATAGAAGAGGCGGCGTTCTTCCTCCACCGCTCTCGGATTGTCTTTCGACATGGCTGAAGGAAACAAATCCTCTTCCAGCCCGACAATAAAAACATTCCGGAATTCCAAGCCTTTAGCCGCATGTACCGTCATCATCGTCACCTTGTTTGCCTGTTCTTCCTTATCGTTATCTTGATCTGTCAACAGCGATACTTCAGACAGGAAGTCGGCAAGCGAGACATGCTCCTCCCCTTCCTCGCGGCGTATCTCGCAAAACTCGGCAATACCTTTCAACAACTCCTGCAAGTTTTCCTGCTTGCTGATTCCTTCGACCGAACGATCTTGGAACAAGGCACTGACAATGCCGCTCTCCTTCACCACCGCCGAGGCAATTTCTTCGGCCGAAAGTCCGGCATTCCGTTCGATAAAACCGGAAATAAGTACCCGGAAATCGCCCAGTTTCTTTGCCGTTCCGTTATTAATCGGCAGGGCGTACCCGACAGGATCGTTCAACACGGTCCACAAACTGACATTATGTTCCGTGGCCGCGGCTATCAATTTATTCAAAGTCGTATCCCCTATCCCGCGGGCCGGATAGTTTATTACACGCTTGAAAGCCTCCTCGTCATGCGGATTAATAATCAGGCGAAGATAGGAAACAACATCCTTCACCTCCTTACGCTGGTAAAAGGATAAGCCACCATATATCTTATAAGGGATTCCCCTTTTACGCAAAGCCTCTTCCAAGATACGGGACTGCGCATTTGTCCGGTACAAGATGGCAAAATCGGCATAATCGTAATTGCGCATCCGCATATCGTTAATCTTGCCGGCAACGGCATAGCCCTCTTCATAATCGGAATAGGACGAACAAACGGACAACTTGCTACCCTCTTCCTTTTCCGAATAGACAGTTTTCCGGATCTGCTTCGTGTTCTTATGGATCAGGCTGTTCGCTGCATTTACGATGTTCTGCGTCGAACGGTAATTCCGCTCCAATTTGAAAATACGGCAACCCGGATACCGGTTTTTGAATTGCAGGATATTATCGATGTTGGCTCCCCGGAAAGAATAGATACTCTGCGCATCATCCCCTACCACGCAGATACGCCGGTGCACTTCGCACAAGCGCTGCACGATCAGATGCTGGGCAAAATTCGTATCCTGGTACTCGTCCACCAGCACAAACTGAAAAAAACTCCTGTATTTCTCCAACACGTCCGGATGATCGCGGAAAAGGATATTCGTTTGCAATAACAAGTCGTCAAAATCCATCGCCCCCGCTTGCAGGCAACGATTCTGATACCGCTTATATATTTCACGCAGCAAAGGGACTTTCGAATCCATATCATGTTGCACCAGCTCCTTGTTCTGCTCATACGCCTTATAGGTGATAAGCGCATTTTTGGCATTCGAGATACGGTTCTGTATCATTCCCGGCCGGTACACTTTGTCATCAAGTTGCATCTCCTTCATAATGGAACGAAGCAGGCTTTTGGTATCTGTCGCATCGTAAATGGTAAAATTGGACGGATAACCGATACGTTCCGCTTCGGAACGGAGAATACGGGAAAAGATGGAATGGAACGTCCCCATCCACAAGCGACGTGCCGTCCGTTCATCCGTCAATAAGGCGATACGCTCTTTCATCTCGCGTGCCGCCTTATTGGTAAAAGTAAGTGCCAGAATACTCTGGGGAGGCAACCCCTGCCTTAACAGATAAGCTATCTTGTAAGTCAACACACGTGTCTTTCCCGACCCGGCTCCGGCAACCACAAGCGAAGGCCCATCGGCATAGACAACCGCTTCGCGCTGACTTTCATTCAATTGTTTCAGATATTCTTCCACGTATCTTGTATTTTTAACAACCACAAAGATACGACTTTTTATTTACTTCCCGCCTCAGGCCGTCATTCTCACCAAGGCAACCGCACCAAAAATTGCTATCCGGAAGCACCCTCTCCTCCCATGAAAATTTCGCAAACCAACTATCATACTATCATATCTGGTTATTAACTCCTGTTTCACAGGATGTTATCATTTTTCACCATGATGGTTATGACAGATGAATGATAGTACAAAACAGCAACTATCATGCCATAACATATTGGTTTAAACCAATATACAGACAAATATGATAGTATGATAGTTGTTTTTTGCAAAAACATTTGTATGGTCAGTCCGTATCGGTGGCGAAATCACTTCTCCATCTTACAAAAGAATCGATCAAACGATCCCATACGCCTTCAACTTATTGTAAAGCGTCTTGCGGTCGATTCCCAACAACCGGGCTGCTCTAGTTTTATTGTTACCGGCTTCTTGCAGGGCGCGTTTAATCATTTCGCATTCGTGCGTTTCGTTTTTCAGTTGGATATTAACCGGAGCGGAAACGGGATTTGCAACCAGCTCTTCCGGGAGTTCGTTACGGGTAATATAGCGACCGGCCGTCAACAGGGTGGCATATTTGATGGCGTTCTTCATCTGGCGCAAATTCCCCGGCCAAGCATAAGACTGAAAAATCCGAATTACTTCATTATCAAAACCAATAATATCTTTGTGCAATTCCATATTGGCCTGGTCCAAGAAGTTATCAGCAAACAACAACAGATCTTCTTTCCGTTCTTTCAAATCGGGAATACGGACGGTGAACTCGTTGATACGATGATATAAATCTTCGCGGAAATCACCCTTGTCGATTGCTGTACGCAAGTTTTCGTTTGTCGCGGAAATAAGACGGACATTGATCGCTATCTCCTGATTGCTGCCGACTGGTTTTACCTTCCGCTCCTGTAAGGCACGAAGAAGCTGTACCTGCACTTCGTATGACAAGTTGCCGATCTCGTCCAAAAAAATCGTCCCCCCCTGGGCAGCGACAAAAGCACCTTCTTTATTATCAATAGCTCCAGTGAACGAACCTTTCACATGCCCGAAAAATTCGGACGCGGCCAAATCTTTTGGGATAGCCCCGCAGTCGACAGCAATAAAAGGGGCTTTCCTACGGTTGCTCTGTTCATGAATACGGCGGGCGACATATTCTTTTCCTGTACCACTCGAACCGGTAACCAATACAGACATATCCGTTGGAGCAACCAGGCGCACATGCTCGTAGAGTTGACGGGCGACCGGGCTTTTTCCTTCCACATAATACTGGCAATGCGTCCCTCCCGACGGTTCGGGGCGTTTGGCGGAACGCACAGGGCGAGACAACTCGGCTGCAGAAGCGACCGGACCGGCTTCCGCCTTTATCACATCATTGATTTTGCCTAAAAGTTCTTCCGGATTCAACGGTTTGGCAATATAATCGGATGCCCCTAACTTGATTGCTTGCACAGCGGTCTGTATCTCCGCATAGCTGGTCATCATAATCAGGGGGATTACAATATTGTTTTCTTTTATCCATTTCAACAGATCAATTCCATCCCCGTCCGGCAAACGCAAATCAGACAGGATCAAATCGAAGGAAGCATCCTCTATCCGGCTTCGCGCATCCGAAACCGATGAAACCGAACTGACTTCGAAGCCTTTCCTTCCAAGCCAGGTTTTCAGCATCAACGAGAACGTTATATCATCTTCTAAAATCAGAATAGACGGCATATTATTCTTTCTTGTTTTGGGTTCAAAGATAACTAAGAATTAACAACGGACAATTGACAATTTGAAAAAACGCCACGCCAATTCTTATTTTTTTAATTATTAAAAATCCATGTCGCCCTGCGCCATACCCCTTCGAACGGACCTTGCTTGAACTTCTTCAACCACCAATGACAAAAGCCTAACTGGAGAACGAACAGCAGGATGCCCACCCCGAAACTGGCCGTCGTTCCTAAAACATTATAGAGCGACAAGCCGTAGCCGAAATAGACGAACGACCCTATAATAGACTGTGTCAAATAGTTAGTCAGACTCATCTTCCCATACGGAACCAGACCGTGCAGCACTCCATGAACTGAAACTCGTTGCCACAGGAAAACAAAGCCGGCAACAAGCACGCACATGAAAGAGAAATTGCGGAAAGAGGAAACAACCGTGTTCATTGGGGTCAGCATCGCCTTGTTGGAAATCATATCCGGAAGAGAAGCTGTAATGAAGTACAACGGGACAAAGCTGATCGCACCGATAACCAGCGTCCGCATCCAGAACACGCGGTGCCCGGGCAGGTCGACAAACAGTTGCCTGCGCCCGATCAGCATTCCCAACAGGAACAAAGAGGCCGTCTGGAAAAAACGGCCGTACCCCCACGCCCACAACAAGCTGAACAACTGGCCGTCCCAAAGGTTGGACTTGACCATCGCCCAGAAATCCGGCTGCGAAAGGAACGGGTACATACGTTGGCTGTGAATACGCCAGACACCGGCAGCCGGAACATAATCGGGATTCATCATCGCATAGAAGAATTTACCGAGTTCGAGCGGTTGAAGCATCAGGATAACAGCGGCAACCAGGACTGCCCGGTCACTCCATTTACACACCAGTACCAACACCACACCGATTATAGAATAAAGGACCAATATGTCGCCGGGGAAAAACGCCCCGTTAAAACAGCCGATAATGAACAAAAGGAAAAGCCGCCACAGGAAACGCAAACGGAAGTCTTCGCCTTTTCTTGCTTGGTTATTATATTGGATAAAAAAACTAAAACCGAACAGCAAGGAGAAAATCGCGTATGCTTTCCCGGAAAAAAGGAAAAACAATGTTTCCCATATTCCCTTATCCATCGCCTGCATAAAGGCCGAAGAAGCTGCCGGGAAATCATAGAAATTAAAATGCTCGATGTTGTGCAGTAACATAATAGCCATAACGGCAAAACCGCGTAGTGCATCCACCACCTCGATACGAGGCGACTTAGCCAAAGGTGCGTTATTCATGATAATGATTTTTAATTTATGTTTTTATGATTTACGGAAGCAAAAATAGATAAAGAAGTCATACAAAACAAAAAAAGCACCTTTTTAGGCGCTCTTTTTGTTTGCAGACTTAAAAAAATACTCGAACATAGTAACTTTAAAACGGTTTAAATGTAGAAACGTCCATTTCCGCTTCCCAACATAGAAAGAGCGAATATTGTGCCAAACTCTGCCCGGCACATGGTATTTTTCCGTAAATACCTGTACTAAAACATATAAGGCACAAAGAATGTTTGACGAAGGTTTACTTTTACCACATCACGAATGGGGAATTGTGGACATATATGGGGAATTTTTCTACAAATACCGTTCCACAGCCTGGTTGACCACCACGGTCGCCTGACGGATCACATCGGACAGGAGACGTTTCCAGCCATCATTCGTCAATGCCTCGTCATTCTTTTCGAGAATCCTGAGCTGGGCAACCAGATCGGAAGCACCCAGCATGGTGAAAAGAGGGATCAACTTATGGGAAATTTTGGCCGCCGGAGCACGTCCGGTCTTTTCCAAGGCTTGTTGCAGCAACGAAATGCTCTTGTTCGTCTCCTCGGCAAACGTCCGGATAATGGAAGCGGAGGCATCTTTGTCTTCACCGGCAAAAGCAGTGAGCGAATCAAAATTGAATTCCGGCGACACCTCTGCCGGTATATCGGCCTGCAACAGATTATTCAACAAGGCAATCAACTGCTTTGCCGTAAAAGGCTTGTTCAGGAAGCCGGTAAAACCGGATTCCAAATAGTGGATATGCTCATTTTCCACACTGGCCGAGAGTGCAATGACGGGCACAGTGTCCGTTCCGGGGACACCCGACGACCGGATGACATCGAGCAGGCCGTAACCATCCATGCCCGGCATTTGTATATCGGTTATGATCGCATCGAAAGAGCTATCACGCAAAATATCGACCACGGCAAACGGATTCGAGCAACTGGCGACCTCCACATGGTTCCGTTTCAAAAATTCTTCCGTCAGTGCCAACTGCAACGGATCGTCATCGACCAGCAGACAATAGATCTCCCGCCCTTCGAATACCTCCTCTTCCGCCGCCGCCTCTACGGAAGGGACGGAAGACAATGTCTGTACTTCCGATTCCCGCAACGGCAGGATGATCGTAAAATCACTGCCTTTTCCCGGGACACTCTTCAATGACAACGTCCCCCCCATCAGTTCGGTCAGTTTGCGGGTGATGGATAGTCCGAGGCCGAAACCTTCTTCCTTTCCGGCTCCCGGCAAGCGTGCGAACTCACCGAAAATCTTTTCTTGCTCTTCTTCCGGGATTCCCGTTCCGGAATCGCTGACTACAATTGTCAACTGTCCATTATCCATTCCCAACTTAACCACCAGAACGACGCGTCCTTCATGCGTAAACTTGATTGCGTTGGACAGCAAATTACTGACCACCTGGCGGAGACGTATCGGATCACCGGAATAAATACGATCCATTCCCTCCTCCTTCATATTCAAGACAAAAGCCAATCCTTTCGCTTCGGCTATCGGACGGAAACTTCCGTATATCTCGTTAAAAAGCGTACGCACGCTGAAAAGCACGTTCTGTATCTCCATCTGCCCCGATTCCAACCGGTGAAAATCAAGCAAGCCGTTGACCAGCGAAAGGATATGATCGGCCGAGCCGGTCATGTTTTCCAAATAATAGCGTTGTCTTTCATCAGGATGTCGCCGTAGCAGGAGTTCGATATAACCGATTATGGACGATAGAGGCGCCCGGATATCATGGCTGATCGTCAGCATCAACTTCTCCCGGCTATGAAGTAAGTCTTCGGCATACTGCTTGGCTTTTTCCAATTGCTGCCGGTAATACTGGCTTCTGGAAATATCACGGGTGATGAGAATGACAAAAACAACCACGATAATCAGCGACAGGACGGCGATGCCGCCAATGAGATAAGAGGTTTCACGCAGCACTTCCTGTTTCTTCATGACACGCTCCACCGACGCGTTCACCTCCTCTTTCTCTATGTCACGCAACAGTTGGTTGATCCGGCTCGTAATGATACTGTTATTATAACGCAGGTTAGCAGCACGCTCCAAAAGCTGGCCTACAAGCTGTTTACGCTGGTCGGCCACACTGTCCTGCAAATTTTTCAGAACCGTCACGATCGTGTCTGCCGGGTTGAAAGAGTTAACCAGTGTGTCGGTCACAATCTGCCGGGTCGTATTCACAACAATGGCGGAATCGGCCACGGGCGGGGAAAAAACATCGGCAAGACGACGGAAAAAGCCACGGGGCCTACGAGGCTGCGGAGTCTTCACCGAATCCTGACGGACGATCACGCGCTCCTGAATTTCAACCTGACGAACCATCGTATCCTGCCGGGCAATCACCTTCTCGATATTTTGCGCATACAGGTTTTCCGCGTTCGTCTCGCGCCATGTTTCCAGCAGGCGGCGCGTATTCCGGCGCTTTTGCTCGATCAGCATGTCGACCGTATCAATTTTGGAATATAACACCGGATTCGAAACCAACGTACGCAAGGAATCCATATTCTGCAAAGCCTTGTTCAGCGTACGGTTGAAATGGTCGATCTCTCCTTGCGGACGCCCGATGACTTGTCCGAGCGCTTCGCTTTCATACAATAAAGACAACGTATTGGTCACAAGATACACTTTCTCGCGCGATTTACTGTTCGGATCGTCTTCATCGGCAAACTGTTTAATGATATTATATATGTAAACGACCGAATAAACCGCTATCAGGATCAATAACAAGTATCCCAATATGACCTTACTTGTAATATGCCCGTGCTGCGCGCTCACTCGTTCTTCTTATAATTCATTTTCCATTTGTCCAACATCACGAAATCCGCATTCTTCAAGCCGACTTTCCAAAACGGAACCGGTTCGTCGTGGTCGCCGAGATACATACGGTCGCGAATGGCAAAAGCCAGGTTCGTCAGTGCCAATGTGGAATCGGATACCGAAGTACGGACACCGGCAATGTCCAATACCGTATGGAACACACTGTTCGTACTGACCGGATAAGCGCTGTGAGACATTGCCGTCCGGTATTTCTCCGGGAAAATTCTCCGGTAATCGTCCGAAAACCAGATGATATATGGAATATGAAGCTGATAATAAGTCGGTATCGGCGAAGCATGCAGGTAACGGGCACGCGAATCATCAAAAATATCCTCCCCGTGGTCGCTTAGATAAAGCATCGACGAACAGGCATTCTTCTTTTTCAGCATATCGACGATTTCTCCCAACACATAGTCCGTATAACGGATCGAATTGTCGTATGAATTACGCAATTCCTTCTTATAAGACTGGCGGATGCCTTCGGCCTTATCTGGCGTATAAATCCGGAATTCGGCCGGATAACGCTCATAATAGTTGAAATGCGATCCGTAGGTGTGGAGAACGACAAACATATTATCGTCCGATTCATCCAGTTCCTTTTCCAGGTACGGCAAAAGGGCAGCATCGTGCAACGAGGTCAGGTAGGACCCGGTGTTGTTGAACGTGCTCATGTCGATAAACGTATCAGCCTCCCGATAGAAAGCCCCGATCATCGAGGTGGTCAGTTTCTGGTTGGCAATGACCAACGTACGGAAACCGGCCTCCTTGAAAGCGGAAACAATACTTTTTTCATCATATATCACGCCATAGTCTTCCGCACTGGCGGCAGACAGGATGATCGGAACACTTTTGTGCGTATTGTTGGACTGCGTCACGACATCCGTAAAATGAACCAGGCCGTCAAGTTCTCTCATCCGAGGAGTCGTATTGCGCTCATATCCATACAAACTCCACTCCATAGCCCGCGAAGTCTCTCCCACCACAAGCACGTAAATCTGCCGTTTTCCATCCGCCCGCCCCATACAAACCGAGTTAAATTTGAAGTCGGCAGATGAAACGGAATAGTTCGCATTCTTGTTCGACTTGGTAATCGCAAAATAGAGGTTATAAAGCGCATTGACCGGATAAACATCGTTCTTGAGCGAGAAACTGTGTTCTTGCCAAGAAGGCAGGAGACAAAGCACTCCTACCCCGAAAAGCCCCAGGCTTCTGAGTGCCCACTTCTTACGAAACTGTTCGGCCAGCCTGTCTTTCATACGAATCGAACGAGTAGCAAGCCATAAGGTTGGAAACGTATAAAAGAAAAAAACGCAAATGATAACAAGAAAAATATTCCCTAATAGTTCGCTTGCTTCAGAAGCGTTCGAACTTGTCAGGTTCAGGAACATATCCACTGCTATCACCGACTCGCCGAAAAGGTACAACAAGACCAACTGGCCTCCATCCAATATGATTTTCGGCAACAGAAACCAAACTACCACTCCCGGCTTACGTGCCAACAACAAGATTCCCATCCAGAATGCCAACGGCATGATGATGGAAGCAAGGCTGACCGAAACAGGAAGGGGTTCCGTAAACAGGAAGACACAGTTCGGTATGATAAATAAGAAACCGAACAAAAAATATAAGTGTTTCTGTGAAGATAACCCACGCAAAATGTCAGTAAAGTATTTCATTGATTTTTACCTAAAGATACCACCTAACCGCTGCACCTTTTCATTACATTGTACAAACAAATTTATAACTGACAAAAATAGGAGTAATCTTCCACATGCGGACATATCGGACATACAAAAAAAGTTATCAAAGAAAGAATATTCTCTTAGAGCGTGTTAAAGTTACAAATTGCAAATTATTTTCTTGTATATGACAATATCCCCCTACCAAAGCATTTTTCTATTTTGAATAAAATCTCGAACCACTTATACCTGACTTTTTTCTCTTTAAAACCGACAAAAACGAACAATTTGCAAAACAGAATTAGCAAGAAATCAAAAAAACAACTCTTTTTTATCAATAAAAAGCAAAGAATCCTGACATTATGAAAAAGCTAAACTCCCGGAGAATCGCCTGTAGCAAAACGAGTACGGCGTAGTTACCGAATATTCAAACAGGAATTTGCCGCTTTTTTGCAATGAGGACGGTCTTCATCGCCATGACGACCGTCCTCATCGGTAACGAAGACGGTCGTCATGGCGTATGAACTCCGACTTTACGGCAATGAAGACCGACTTCGCGATAAAAAACTGCATACCTGACGGCAAAAAACCTTTTTTTTCGATGAATAAACGGTTTTTGCTGTTACTCTTAAGGAATGAGTTCTATTGTTAAAGAAACAATAACATACAATAAGGGAGCAACCGGTTTCCGAACAGATATACGAAAATCCTCCCAGATACGGATGGATTTCGTCTGTTGGACTCTATTGGTTGATGACTGGTTGCCACGAAAGAACGAAAGGATTTTCCTTTGTACCTTGCACACCTTTGTTAGTAAACAAAAACGTCTCATCCGCCTTGTAGATACCACTGGTCTGTTGGCTATAGTACAGAAAGTAGACAGGTGCTGTTTCGCCTTTCCTGCCACGAATATCGAACTGAGACAACTGTTTCCCATCCGCTTCTACCAGCGTACCAACACCCCGGCACTCATCACCGACGAAGGCTGCCAACTGATCCGAAAACCTGGGTTCAAACGGCAGTTGTACGTTCAACGCTACCGTAACCGTCATTACCTCCGGATACTTGCCTACCTCTTCAAACGGCGGAACCATCGGTTCGGAGAGTTTCCCATACGATCCGTTCTGTTCAAATTCGAACAACTCGTTACATACATACAACTTCTTGTTTTTGGCACTGTAATATTTCAACGTAACCTTTTGTGTTTCCGAAGCGTTACCCCGGATATAAAGGAAGAACAATCGTTCTCCCTCATACATCTGCGATTTCACCATTCCCCGACATTCTTTGCCGATGAAAGCAGATATTTCGTCCGAATCATCTGCATACGCTTCAAGAAACTCAGATAGCCGAATCGTGCCCGTCATGCTGAATTGGAATACACCGCTTGCCGGTACTTCCTCTTCCCATTTCGGTTCCGGGTCATTTTCCTTCAAATCCAATTCCCATGTCGGTTTCTCCACCACTGTCGGCGTCAGTTCTTTGTCACCCTGACAGCCCCCCACACATGTGGAGGCTATCAAGATCATTATATAACATAGATAGTGTTTCATCTTACTTCTGTATTATCGTTTACTAAGTTTATAAACATGTTTTTTACCATTGATCACAACTACTGCCATGTAGACCCCTTTCGGCATATCGGTATTCATATCGATACGGTACTGTAGATAACTATCACTCGTAGTCTTCGTCTGATAGCGATGAAGCATTTGACCTGCCATTGTGTAAAGCATGATCTCTACACGGTCACCGGTATTTGTATGGAGCATGAAGTTCAGTTCCTGGTCGAACGGATTCGGGTAAACTGAAATCTCCAAGTCGTTCACGAAGTCGATAATCATCGGCTGGTTAATGTCACCTCTTACACTATTGGGCGCATAATCCAACATTGGAGAAGTCTCCGCAATCACCTCGCCACCCCGTTCAAGGGCAAATGAGATACCTTCGCTGCTTTCGCCCCCTACGCTGAGGAAGAAGAGTGGTTCGCCATCAGCCGGACGTTCCATTATCATCGCTTCACCTCTCAGTTCACCGTCTGCGTATGCCAACAAGCGGTCACCAATGCGGAGTGGCAAACTGCCCGCCACCGTAGCTACAACTGACATATTGCTTGCATACTGTCCGACAAGGCTCGAACTACCTTCCGTCTGTATAGCCATCGCACGGGTTGCCACGGCACTACGTGTCGTTGTTCCAGCAGTTACTTCCGGATAGGTCAAAGTTGTAGCCTTCTTACTGTTCAACATATAACCTTTGCCCGGTTCCATGTAAGTCAGGCTACCCAGCCAACCGGCTCCTTCGTTGTACATTGCGAAGCGGTCTTGCGATTTGATGATGTCTCCTTCCGTAGCCTCAAACCCCGCCAAAGCTTCTGTGATCGGCAAGTTTACAGTCGGCAAGTAGGCAATGTAGTTCCAGTTCGGACGGATATTCAATGTCAGGTTCTCCGTACCATGAATAGCAGAACCAGCCACGCTCAATTTCTGTACCATCGGCGATTCAAGCAAGAACATGTGCTGGTTGTCAAACTTCAACGTATTGTTCGGGTTATTGTTCACCCATTTTTTACGATTGCCGTCATATTCCATATAAACACCGTTTGTCTCATCCTTCACCTTTTCATCACCTTCGAAGAGAGCTTTGTTCAGGATGTTTGCCGGTGTGGCGAACAACTCGTTCTCTACATTATAGGAGATCCAGTTCCACCCCTTGATCAACTGGATATTTTGTACCACACGCTCTTCCGCATCGAAGATAACCGGAGCAGAAACTGTCCCTTTTACCACATCGCAATCAAAAGCGATCTCTTCGGTCGGATAGGCTGTATAAACCAAACCTGTGCTGGCATCCCATGCGCGGAACTCAATCTGGTTCGCATTCAGACGTTTCTCATTACTGTAAACCGTCAGGAAAGTGAACCACATATCCTTCGCCTTCAGATACTGGCTGTTCGCCACACCAATACAACGGCCGGTCATATCAAACGCAGCCAACATATCTTCAGCATCTGCCGAGAAAAGTTTGTTGATGCGGACACGTCCATAGATATTCATATTATACTTGAAATCCCCCGGATTGACCATCCAGTCCGGCTGTTCGTCAAATACTTTCAACGTGATAGGCAACGATTCTGCCACATTGTTGTCACCTTTGACGTAGATCACTTCGTCATAGCGGCCCACGTTCGTCCCTTCGTCTATCGTGAAGACGATCGTTGCACGTCCCTGCGGTTCGATGGTTCCGGATTCCGGCATGGCATCCAACCAAACAGGCAGGTCTTCGATCTTGAAGTTCTTGGCCGTTCCGCCCAAGTTCTCCACATCGACGGCAAATGTCATCGTCGCATTGAACTTTTTCTCTTTCATGACATACTTCTCGCTCCATTTCAACTGGTTGCGATCGATGTAGGCACTCCAGGTTACCGGGCTTTCCATCAGGTTTCCGTTCAAGTCGCTTACGTCTTTCACGGTAAAGTTGATAGTCGTCTTCTCGATGGCTTCAGGTGTGTCCATCAGATTGATAACCAAAGCATCCTTATTCACAACGAACGTGAATGGAATGGAAGTTTCAGGTTCCTTCTTGCATACAGGAGCCACTTCGCTGGTCGCCACGGCTTTCTCCAATGTGACCAAGGTCGAGTCTGTCACGAGGTCCTCCCCGCTGTAAACCAGTTCCTGGATGTTTGCGCTGTTTCTGATATATTTGCTGAAAGGCAAGAACATCATCAACCCCATTTCCGTGCCGTCCGGCGATATGTTGTAGTTGCTGGAGATCATAGAAGCCGGCAATGCCATGTTCCAGATACGCAATTCGTCGATTGCCCCGTCGAGGAACATATCCGTGTGGCTGACCATCTGTTCCGCTTCTGTCCAGCGGCGTGCGCCTGCATAGAGTTCGGCAGAACTGAACCCGCCTACATTCGAGGCGTCGAAATAGCTGTTCAGCACGCCGTCCATGAAGATCTGTGCATTGCCGGCCGTCCGGTTCACCGTCAATACGAAGTGATGCCATGCACCGTCGCGGAAGCTGCCCGGTACTTTTTGTTCATACCCATTGTTGCGGAACAAGAGTTCGTTGTCCACGAAGCCGACGAATACCTTGTCCGTATTTCCGTCAGCCTCTTCGCCGATCCCCTTTCCGTTGGCAATGAGCGTCGCGTCTTCTTTCTGTCCGGTTGCAGCCTTGAACCAGAACTCTAATGTGTAGTCACTCGTATTTGGCAAGGCAATTTTGGATGTTTTGACACTCATGATGGCGTCTTTCCCATTGAAAGCAATAGACTTGCCTTCCTGTGTGCTCCAGGTCGTGCCGTGCATATAGGCAGTTGCCCCTTGCGCTTTGTCGTTTGCTATGTCGCCCTTACCTTCATTCATCCGGTAGTAGGCCAGCAATCCGGATTCGCGTCCGGTGTAGATACGCAGCGAGTTGGCAATCAGGTCCGTCATACCGATCACTTTGGTCCAGAGACGTGCTTCGTGCATTTGTCCGGCAAAGAAGTTGCCGCCTCTCATGTTTCGTCCGAACAGGATCTCTCCGCTTCCGCTGTACGGAACAGTTTGTACGCCGGTGATCACCTCCTGCCCGTTATGGTAGGCAGACAACTGCTGGTTGGCAGCACGGTAGGTCATGGCGATGTGCGACCATTCGTTCTGTTTCAGGTTCAATACCTTGGAAGTATATTCCGACTCACCAATGCGGATTTTCAGACTGTTCTCCTTTGTCACGGCCAGTTCCAGCGCATTGGTGGTGTTGCCGTGGCTGAAGAGTGTCATGTCCTGTCCGCCGGCAGAAGGGTTGATCCACATTTCCACCGTTACGTCTTTAGCTTCGAGATTGCGGGTCACTTGCGTGGCAAGGTACGAACTGCGTCCGTCGAACGTCAGCGCGGTCGAGTGGTCGCCGTTGGAGCCGTTGCGGGTTCCGGTCACGCGGAAGTTCTTCACTTCCGTCATATAGCCCTCGGCGATCGGTTCGTTGAAGGTCAGGCGGATTTCGTCGCCTACGTTCAGAATACCGTCGGCCGGTTCGATATTCCCGAAGACGACCGGCCGTTTCGTGTCTTTCACTCCGGTAATGACCGGCGATTCCTTCGTCACGAACTCATTGCCCACCTTCGAGAAGGTCACAGCACGGATGTCGTAGTTCTGGTCTTCCGCCCCGGAGAAACGGGTCGTGATGGTCGGACCGTCAATGAACGCCTTTTCCCCGGACGCCTCTTTATAGAGAGCCGTGTCGGTGAAGAAACTGCAAATGTTGGTCCAGCGTGTGTCGGCTTCTGATGATGCCTTATACTGCACTTCGATATGGTGGAATCCTTGGAAGTTCACGTCGAACCCGTCGATGGTCAACGGCTGGCAGTACTTGCCGGTCGAGTCGGTCGGCGAGTTGGTGTTCAGTGTCCACTTGTCGGTCGGGCTCTTGATATTGATGTCCGAAGACGACGGGATGAAATAGGCGGAGATATAGACCGTGTCGGCAATGATCTCCTGGAAACCGGTCGGGTCGGCCTGGCATTGCGAACTGAGTACTACGGCCAGATCTTCGTAGTCATACTCCGTACCCCGGCGAATTTCCAGCGTCTTTTGCAGGATTTCTCCGTAATCGACCAAAATACCGCGCTTGTCTGCCAAGGGCACACCGTCTATCGAGAACTTCGCTCCCTTCTGGTTCGCTGCGTCTACAATCGAGAGGTTGAAGTAGCAACCTTCGGCCGCTTCCGATTCGTTGTAGAGGTTCAGCACAAACGTTGCGGCCTGATCGGAAGGTACATTGGAAACAACCGGCTTTTCGGTCGAGATCTTCGGGTTTTCAATACGCAGTGTGGGAGCGTTCAGTTGTGTGCCCGGATTGTAATATTCCGTCAGCAATTCGCCTTCATACGGGCAACTGGTCGCGCCACCCCGTGTACGGAACACGAAGCTGCCGTATTGTTTTCCCTTGATATATGTACCCAAATCACCGTTCCATTTGTTGTTAAACTCTTCGTTTTCCTCTCCCGGTGCTTTCACACGGAATACATCCACGCTCAGGTTATCATCGTCCCCTTCGTCGGCCAGCACGAAACCTGCCGCTCTCGAATCTTCGACCGAAGAGTTCGTCTCTTCGTCTTTCGTGCCATAGCCCATTTCTTCGATGGAAACGATTACACCGGCTCCTGCGACACGTAACCCCAAGTCGCCAAGCAAACCACCGCCGGCAATCAGGTTATAGGTATGTGTCTGTTCCGTAATGTGCGACATCGCTTCTGCATGTTCGATCAGCGCTCCGGCATGAAACGAGAAGTTTCGGACCAAGTCGTTTGCCTGCGCTTTCTCCCGTTCGTTTTGTTCGAGCAAGGATTCCCATTGTTGGATACTTTGGTTCAAGACATAAACAGAGTCAGACGTTCCGCTGAATTTTTCGGACGGCAGGACGACCGTGTAGCTGTCGCCATCGGAAGCATATCCGTTCTCCCCGACTCTCTGGTTGTTGGCCTTGTTGATCTTGTTGTTGTCGCCATATCCTTCTTCACCCGCTTTGCGGTGTGTGATGTAGATAGGCGTATGGTTGGTATTCGCCATTGCCTGTGCTTGCGGCAGGGTTGTTCCGTAAGGGGCGAACAGGGAGTTACGCACGGTACGTATATTGTCCAGCAAAACGTTCTTGATAAATACTTGCGGATAAGCAAAGAAAGTCTCGTGCTTCATGCCGACGCTGATAGCGATGGTTTTAGCTACGACATAGCCGTTTTGTTCCTGCAAGACATCGTATTGAGTCTCCCCGTAGAGGCCTCCTTTGTCTTTAGCATCGAGCAAGTCTTCATATTCCTTTCGCGTCAAGACCGTGATCTGGTCTGCCGGCCCGTACAGGATGTTGCTGGTCGTACCGAGGAATAAATCGCCGTCGGCACCTACATATATCGGATCGTCACTGGTCTGATAGCGCGTGGTCGTCGTGATGGTGTAGGTCTCGGCATTGCCATCACTACTGGAAACTTCATGCTCGCTCTTGATACCGACGGTGTTAACCGCTTCATTTTCCGTGAGGACTCCAAAGCCGGTTTGAAGTCCAGCGTCTTTTTGCCCTTGCTGACACCCGTTATGTCCGCTTCGTTCACGTTGATTTCCACTTCGACCGTCCCGTTCTCATCCAAAGTCGCACTGCCGGGTTCGCTGCTTGATTGCATTTTGTTGATGATTTTCAGTTCACCGCCTTGTGTCGGAACCATGTCTACCCGGACGTTTTCTACGTTTTTTTGATTGTTGTAGTAGTAATCCTCATGGCTCGCCACCTTGAAATAGTATTTCGCCGCGTGGAAAACCGGCAGGCCGAACAAGTAGCTTTTTTTCTCCGGGTCGTAGAGCCGGATTTCTTCGTTCTCACCCCGTTGTGTCATCATCTGGAATGTCTGGTCGCCGAAATAGTCAAGTGCCTTTCCGCCTTTTCTTTCCAGCTGTTCGTAGGTCAGTACCGGATTCACCCGATAACCGTAGTTGTATTGGGCGTTGTAGGTGAACCGATGGGTAGCACCTTTGCCGTCCGTATATTCCGATGTCTGCTCTTCGAAACAGTTTTCCAGATTAAGCGTCTGGCTTGAAGCCAACAAGTTGTCGTAACCGGTCACCCGGATTTCTTCTACCCTGTACTTTTCGGGGTAGAGCCAAGCGGTAAATTCGCCGGTGGTATTGTCGGCATGAATCAGGATTTCCGATTGCTTGTATTCGACATCGTTTGAGTGCGAACTGTCGTAATGTTCTATCTTTTCGGTCTTATCCTCGTTGCTCAGGTCGGCGGAAGCGTTTCCTTCCAACGTCAGTTTCAGACAGATGTTGTCGCCGAGGTTGTTTTTCGAGGTCGAGAAACCGAGCGGTTTGTTCTGCTCGACCGTACCGCCTGCCACGCGGCCGATCAATTTCACCTTCGTCTGGTCCCAGAAACGGACATCGGTCAAAGCGTCCTGGTAGTTGATGTTGGCGCCATTACTGCCCAATAAGCGGCCGTCGTTTTCGAACGTATGGTTTTTCTTTTCGACTCTTACCGTGTGCGTTCCGGAGGAAACCGTAAAGGTGAATTTCCCGTCTTTGCCGGACTTCACCGGTGCGCCGCTTCCATCGGTCACGAGCGTCCCGTCAACCGTGAAAGTCGCGTCCTGCACCGGAACGGAGCTGTTTTGGTAGAATACATATCCGCTGACCGTAATGCTGGAATTGTCCTCGAAGTCGACCGAGTTGACCACCGGTTGGCTGGAACCGAGTGTCGCGTTGATACTTGTCGGGGTGAATTGATGTCCCGGGTAGCGGGGTGTGACCATATATATGCTTGAAGTGCCGACGTAGGACAACCCGCTGATCTGGTAGTTCCCGTTCGGACCCGTAAAGGCGCGGAAACCCAATTGGTCGTTTGTCGGATATTCGTCGACAGGGGTCGCATTCGTCAGGATGATACGGTTCTTATGGTAGTTCGTACCCGTGTAGGCAAGGTCGTATGCCTCGTCCGATATCGGGTCGTTCAAGCGCCAGTAACCAGTCAGCCCCTCTTCGTTCCCTTCGAGGATGCGGTTGTAGGTGTTGGAGACCTCTTTTTGGTCTTCATCCAATGCTTTCGACCAAACGCGCACTTCGTCGATCAGGCCGGCGAAGCCTTTGCCGATTGTCGCTTTTGCTTTCTCACCTTTCATTTGGACATTGCCGGAAGCCGGTATGTCAAGAACCTTTTCGCCGTCGATATAGAGCCAAAGCTTCTGGTCGGTGTCGAACACGGCTGTCAGTTGCGTGAACTTATTGGTGGGCAATGCCGCATTTGCCTTATGCCACGACGTTCCGCCGTTGGCGCTGATTGCCGCCTTGCCGTCTTGAATGCCGATGGCATAGCGGTCCCATTTGAAGAGCATCACGTTTTGCCCGGTGCTTCTTGGTTTGACGAAGAGCTGGAGGGAAGCGTCTTCCGGCACGTCCATTTCGCTACGTGTTTCCATGTAGCTGCTCGAGTTTCCGGCAAACGAAAGGCTTTGCCCGGCCTTGAGTTGGGGGTCTTTCGGTACTGCCAATACTTCTGCACCTACCACGGCGTCGCCATACTTGAAGAGGATCTGTCCGGCAATCGTACCGGTCGGGCTGCGGAAACCGCGTTCGATCTTGGAGTATTCCCTGATGGTCTCATCGACGCATTTCAAGGTGGCGACGATGCGGTATTCATACATGATTCCGGGGTGTCCCAGTTCGTGGTTGTAGATATAGGACGCTTGCGAGCTACCGGTTACGGTTTGGAGCATTATCCAATTGTCATTCTCGTTTTGTCCGGCCTTGTATTCCCGGCCGAGGATTTCAAAATTCTCGATCGGGTTCCCATCTGTCTCCCATTGCACGGTGGTGCGGTTGGGGTAGTAGCCTTTGGAGGCGACGATGGAGGTGATCTTGCCTATTTGCGATGGCAAGATCGGTTCGCCTTTGATAGTGGCGGTCACCTCTTTTTGTGCCGTGTAGTTGTTGTTGCCCGGCTTGACATAAACGGTGTAGGTGTAGTTGACGCATGACACGTTCAGGTCGTCAATCATATAGCCGTTTCGGAGGTCTTCCTCCATGGCCGGAATTTCCTCTGTTCTGGTGTTGTTTCTGCCATAGTCCATTGTCCGCTTGACGATTACTTGTGCGCCATCTGTCCAAACTTTGTTGGTTGTTTTCTCGTCCAGCGTCCAGGAAATCTTGGCTTGCTGGCTCGAATCCCAGTTCAGGCGTTGGGCTATGGCGGAGACGACGTTTTGATGGGAGATGTTTTTCGTGATGTTGCACGTTTCGGATAATCCCCAGTTCCAAGCCGGTTGTTTGGTACGACGGATGCGGTAATAGGTCGAACCGTTTATATTTAGGTTCCCGGTCCGGTCTATGAATTCATACGCAGTTTTTGTTCGATCGAAAGAAACTTGCCCGATTGTTGTGGGAGAGGAATACTCTTTATTATCTGCCCGTTGAATCTCGAAAGCGTCTCCGGTTTGGCAATTACTTTCGTTGTTGGCAATATTCCAAGTCAGCTTGGTATCTCCGTTCTCGATATCCGTAGGCTTGAAGTTCTGGGCTTGGTGGAATGCCGGGAGCGTTTTTGTTACGGAGTATTCTTTACTCTTGTAATATTTGTTGAGTTGGTATTTGACTTTAAATGTATAGTCTCCTTTCGTGTTTTGGGTCTTTGTAAACAACGTGCCGCTTGTGGCAGTCGAGCTACTCCAACTGCCGCTAACGCTATTCCAGATCTGGATTGGAGCAGTTGTTGTTGAATAGGTCATTTGATATTTCCCGACTTCCGTGGGGGAAAAAGCAGGATCGCTTAATGTCGGATTAGAAAATGAACGTGCATTTGCAGTTCCAATCTGTCGATTGAACTGCTGGTTATCTTGATTATTCACCCAAATTTTGGAGTCGATAATGAATTTCATTTCTTCTCCTTCACATTCGGAAGGATAATACCAATCGAAAGTCAAATAGGTCAAGTATTCTCCTTCACGTCTGAACCAGTATTCATGTGAACCTGTACCTCCTCCTTGGTCCCCGGTCTCAGTTTTGAAGACGGCAAAACCTTTATTCAGTCTCATGATGGCTTTTGCTCTTGGAACATCTGAGCCTCTGGTCGGGCTACCATAGGTCAAGAGTTCTTCCTCGGCTTTATTCCCTATCTTGATTTTTAGTTTACCATCTCCTTCTCTTATGTATTCGTTGTCACCGTCATCGTCATAGAATAAGATTTTGATAGTGACGTATCCATTTTGCTGGTTATTGGTAACAATATAGTAGTTGGGATCTGTCAAATTCCAGTCTGCTGCCCACATCTGCTGCCCAATCGCCAGCAGCACCATCCAGAGCAGCCAAACCCCGAACCTAAGGCGCATCCGCCTCTTTTCGGGTTTTCTTTTAAATTGTAAATCAGTATTCATTTATTTGTTTTTAAATTAGATGTATTTGTTTTTTGTCTCACGCAATATGTACGCCAGCCCTGACGTACATGCTACGTCAACGGTGACGCACCACCAGCGTCAGGGGTGACGTCGTACATGCGTCAGCAACTGCGGGTAGTTACAATTCTCCCGGGCGTTCCTCTTCGCCACCTCCGGAGGCCGGTTTGCCACCGATCCAAATTTGGGCAGAGGCGCTTCGGGGGGATTTCAGGGAGACATTTCCCTTGCTGTATTGAGTCGTGACGGTTAGTGTATATTCGCCATCTGCAAGCGAGGCAGGCAGGAGCAGTGTCAGTTCGGACGGCTTGTTGATGGCAATGTCGTCGTCGTCGATCTTCGTCACTTCGCCCTTGTCGTCGGTGAGGGTGACGCCTACCGACGGGTCGTCGCCCATGACCTTGAGCATCGCGCCACGCACGAAGAAGTTTTTGCCTGCCGTCGCACTGCCGTCCTTGAGTTTCGTCTTGCGGTCTTCGGTTTCGAGGATGTACATCACGTTCGCCTTCTCGCCGAGGATCGAAATGGCGGTCTCGGCGATTCCTTCGCGCATCTCCTGTCCTTGCGTGAGGGCTACGTAGACGGAGTTCTTATCCGGATTCCACTTGCCCCCTCCGATCACGCCGACGAATTTCGCCACGCCGTAGAACAGCCCGGTGTTGACCTGCACGCCTTCGAGCAGGGCGTCGAGCACGATGCGGTGGTAGATCGACCACGTGGCGAAGCGTTTCGGGCTGAAGCCCCGTGTTGGCGCTGAACATCTTTTCGAGAATGTCCTCTTTGTTCATCGCGCCTGCCGATTCGAGCAGCAGGATCTTGTCTGTCTTGTTGTCGGTGGTGACGGCATTGTCCGCCAGCCAGCCTTTTAACATGTGTTTCATACTAACGATATAATTATGTGAATTAATAAATATTTTGTTTTTTCATTTGCAGTTGTAAAAATCGTGAAAGCGCTTGGAACGAATGTGACAAATAATCCCTTAGGGTGATAAATATTCCCTCTAATCACGTTTTTACGGGTTCAGGGACTATTTGTCATGACATCCATGACAATTTGTGCCTACCAGACCGACGTAAGGTTGACGGATGAAGAAACGTTTGTATTCCTTTGTAGGCAGATACGGATTACATTATAAATAACAGGTCGCTTATGGATTTGATACGGATAACGGCGGGCAAAGTGATTCCCGAAACGGTCAGCTTGAATGCGGATGAAGTTCTGCTGGTCGTGATTGTGTTTTTGGTCTTGGTCAATATCATCTTCCTCCTGGTGATGAAATACAAATATACCGTCGGGTTGAAAAACCGCAAGCTGCGTGAGTTCATCGAGAAGTTGATGCTGAAAAAAGAGGAGAAGAGGGAAAGGTGATGGAAAAACTATTACTACATTTGTGCTCACAAAAATAAAGGCTTCACAGCGATTCCGTGGAAGCTCCAAATAGAATAGAACATGAAACTTAGAACTTTATATACATTTATAATAATGACATTAGCATTAGCCTTCTTGCCGATCAAGAAGGCTAATGCTGTACCGGTACAATCCGAAACATTTAACGCCGACAGTTTACTGACGGTCAATGCAATACGTTCAATCGCCCTGACAGATCCCGACCAAGCATTGTCACTGTTAGACTTGGCGGAAGAGAGAAATTCGTTCCCACAATTCCAAATCGACTGGACACGGGCACAGATCTACGGAGGTCCCAAGCGTATGGAACGCATGGCAGCAAAGTGGGGAAAGCGGGTACTGGAAAACGATTCGGTGCGCAACAATCCCCAATACTACTTCAATATGTGCAAGAACCTGATCGAGTCGATGATCGCCACCCGCAACTATGAAGAAGCGATGCAATATGCCCGCTCGATGATCGACGTGATTGAGCATTCGGGTAATTCGACTTCCAACCATCATAATGCCTATTGGGCGATGGCGCGTGTTTACCGGGCGATGGGCGATCCGAGCGAGGCCTACACTTATATGAACGAGGCGATCCGCTTCTGCCGTGAACAGATAGACGTCAAACGGAAACGGGAACATCCGATCGTCTCGGACGAATTAAAGCTACTGCTTTACGAACAGAACCTCGCGGACTGGCAGCAGGAAGACGGTCAGTCGGCAGACGCCTTGAAAACAGTCTTGTCCATGCAGGAGGGGATCGAACGGCTGCGTCCGTTGAAAGGCGGCGCATTCCCGCATAAGATACCCGATGCGTCTTTCCTGGCAAAGGAAGGGATTGTGGCCGGGGAGCTGGCTTGCCTCTACGCGCAGGAGGGACAGGCCGCCAAAGGGCGGGAATGGTTTGGGAGGTTGTTGGAGAACCCGTTGGCGGGTAAGAATCCGGACCTGGTCCGCCAAGAAATCGAATATTACAAGCATACGCACGAATATGGCAAACTGATCGGGAAAGCCCGGCGGCTGGCCGATCCGGTGGCATACGAAGACAGTATCCACGAACAACGCAAGGAGGCGTGCCTGATGTTGGCGGATGCCTACCGCCATTTAGGGAAGGAAGGCGAAGCGATCGCCTTCTATGAGACTGCCTTGTTGCTGGCAGACAGCCTGAACCGGCGGAACAATGAGAACGACGCTCTCGAAATGGCGACTCTTTTGGAAACCCGTGATAAGGAACGGCAGATCGAACGACAGGCGGAAGAACTGAAATGGCACAGAGTCGTGACAACCGTGGTAGGAAGTACGCTTTTTTTTATCTGTATTATTTTCTTATTGGTCGTCCGCCATTCCCGTATTGTAGGTCGCAAGAACAAGCTGATGGCGCAACAAATCGAGTTGTATCTCTCCTACCGGACGAAGTTAGATACGGCACAGTTACGAATCAACCAATTGGAAGAGATGTTGGCTAAACAAACCAAGGTAAATACGGACAGCAAAGAAGAGAAAAAAGAAGAAGAAAAATCTGCCGCCATACCTTCCGGGGATATAAACGAGGCCGACAGGCTTTCTTTCGAAGGATTGGACCTGAAAATCCGTAATGAACAGCTTTTCCTGGATCCGAATTTTTCGAGGGATATACTTCTTCAGTTGACACCGGTTGGCAAAAATCGTATCTCATCATTGTTACAAACGTTCACTGGAGAGAACTTCAATGGATATATCAATAGTTTGAGGCTTGAATACTCTCTATCCTTGCTGAAAAAATTCAACCATTATACGATCGAAGCAATCGCAATGGATTCCGGTTTCAATAATGTCCGTACTTACCAACGCCTTTTCCGGGATAAATATGGAATGACGCCGGCTGAGTACAAGAAGAGTTTGCAAGCGGAATGATAATTTTTGTACTCTCGTGCAGTGATATTAAAAAGGGAGTCCCACCTGTTTTGGAAGAGTTAAGAAAATAGGTAGCAAGACATTAATATATCATAGTTAATCCGGACAATTTATAGTATAAGCGATTTAATGCGTATGGTGGAAGATAGTACCCGAAGGCGGTATGCTGATTGTTGAGAATCCAGAAGCCCACCTTCATGCCAAGGCTCAATCAAATATGGGTTACTTTCTTGCACGGATGGCTGCTGCAGGTGTACGTGTCATCATAGAAACTCACAGCGAACACATCGTTAATGGCATTCGCAGAATGATTGTTGAGGGTCGCACTGGAATGTCAGCGGATGACATGAGCATTTATTTCTTTCAAGACAAGAATGGCGATAAGAAAAATCATGCAAAAGCTTTCAATAATCTTGCAACATGCCAATAACAAGAACTTAGAACTTCCGACTGTCGTTTTTTCTCTTTAACTTCGGGGACCGAAAAGAGGAATTATTCAAAATCAACAATAATCAAATAAAAGAAATGAAAAGACAAATCATGCTGCTATCGGCTTGTACGGTTGCTTTGCTGAATGCTTGTTCATCGAACACACGCATCACAAGCGAAGTATACGCCCCTGCTGCCAAAAACGAATTGAGGGCACCGGCGACACCGCTGGTAACGATCGACCCCTACACCAGCGCTTGGTCATTTGCCGACCGTTTGAACGAAGAAAGCGTACGCCATTGGACCGGACGTAATTTCCCGCTGCTGGGAAGTCTGCGCGTCGACGGAGTTTCATACCGGTTCATGGGAACGGATAAAGTAGAAGTAACACCTATTATCGGCACGGCAGCTTCCGGCCTGTGGGAAGGTGCTTACACATTCGGACAACCGGAAGGGGAATGGACAGCGGTTACTTACGAAGCGAAAGGCTGGAAAACCGGAAAAGCGGCATTTGGGACGGACGACAACCCATATCGTTCCACTCCCTGGAAAGACGGAGACATCTGGGTACGCCGCTCGTTCGATTGGCCCGAAGGGACAGACAAGGAAGACCTGTTCCTGCAATATTCGCACGACGACAACATCGAGTTGTACATCAACGGGCAACCCGTTGCCCAAACCGGTAACGGATTGGATTACGACCTGTTGAAAGAAATTCCGCAGGAAGTGGCAAACACGCTCAAACCGACCGGAAACATCCTGGCCGCACATTGCCGCAACAACGGCGGGGGCGCATACGTGGACATGGGCATCATGAAGAAGACAAAACGGGGAGACACGTTTGATAATAAAGCAGTACAGAAATCTACCACCGTCATGCCGACACAGACATATTATACGTTCGAATGCGGCCCTGTCGAACTGGATCTGATCTTCACGGCCCCAATGCTGATGGATGATTTGGAAACCATGACCGTTCCATATAATTATATCACGTATCAGGCTCGTTCGTTAGATGGCCAGACACACGAAGTCCAATTATACTTGGAAGCAACCCCGCAATGGGCCGTCAACACGACGGATCAGCCTGTCACCTTCGAAAAGATCGAAAAAGACGGGTATGTCTACTTAAAGACTGGTTCTGTCAACCAGGAAATCTTAGGTAAGAAAGGAGACGACCTCCGGATCGACTGGGGTTATTTCTATCTTTCAGCCTCACAATCTCCGGATGTTACAGTTGCCATAGACGAATATTATGCTGCCAAAAAAGCATTCATGACCGATGGCAGATTATCCGGCAAAGCAGACAACGTGTCTCCGGATATGGAAAAACAGATGACGGTCCTCGCTTACTCCGACAACTTAGGCAAGGTAAATGAAAAGACCGTATCCGGGCATTTATTGATCGGATATGACGATTTGTATGCCATCCAGTATTTCAATGAAAACCGGATGGCATACTGGAAGCACAACGGACTAACAGATATTTTCGATGTCTTCGTCAAAGGCCAGAAAGAGTATGTCCGAATGATGAAACGATGTGCTGACTTTGACGGGAAACTGATGCGGGAAACGGTAAGCGCCGGCGGACAAAAATATGCCGAATTGTGCGCCCTGGCCTATCGCCAGGCTATTTCTGCCCATAAATTAGTGACAGACAAGGAAGGCAACCTGTTATTCCTGTCTAAAGAGAATTTCAGCAACGGCTCGATCGGGACTGTCGATATAACCTATCCTTCGGCGCCATTGTTCTTATGCTATAATCCTGAACTACTGAAAGGCATGATGAACCCGATCTTCCACTATAGTGAAAGTGGCAAATGGAACAAACCTTTTCCTGCGCATGATGTCGGCACTTATCCACAGGCCAACGGACAGACTTACGGTGGCGATATGCCGGTTGAAGAATCCGGCAATATGCTTATCCTCGCAACGGCTATCGCAACAATCGAAGGAAATGCGGATTACGCAGCCAAACATTGGAATGTATTGACTACCTGGGCCGATTATCTGAAAAAAGAGGGGCTGGATCCGACCAACCAGTTATGTACGGACGACTTTGCCGGCCACTTCGCCCATAATACCAACCTCTCCATCAAAGCGATCATGGGTATAGCCGGCTACGGCAAGATGGCCGGAATGCTGGGAAAGAAAGAGGTTGCGGATTCTTATCTGGCGACAGCTCGTGAAATGGCTGATAAATGGATCTCGATGGCAAAAGACGGGGATCACTACAAACTGACCTTCGACAAGTCCGGCACATGGAGCCAGAAATATAACTTGGTTTGGGACCGCTTGTTAGGACTGAATATTTTCCCTTCGGAAATAGCAGAAACAGAAACTGCTTATTACAAGACCAAACAAAACAAATACGGCCTGCCGCTGGACAACCGCGAAGACTATACCAAATCCGATTGGATTCTGTGGAGCGCCTGCCTGACCGGTAATGCCGATGATTTCAAAGCATTGATGCATCCTGTCTGGAAGTATGCCGACGAAACGACCTCACGCGTACCGTTGAGCGACTGGCATTATACTTCCGATGGAACACAACGTGGATTCCAGGCCCGTTCGGTCGTCGGTGGCTATTATATGAAACTATTGGAAAACCGTTTAAAATAATGTGTCAATGAAATAATGTGCCAATAATTAAGAATGTAACCTTAATTGGCACATTATTTTTACGCTTGCGCGACCTTTTTGACAATATCGACAAACTCTTCATTTGTCATCCGGATGTTGAGTTCCTTATAATTTACGTAATCTTCAAAATAATCGCTGGCGATATCCGCCACAATCTCAGAACCTTCCAGTCCGAAAGAACTCACCAACTTTTCCACCTTACCACGAATCTGTCGGATCACCTGCAGGCGATCTTGATAACGGTCCGGTTTCTCCTGCTCCGTCACATGCTCATTACGGGCAATCAGATAAACGGTTATATAAAACTTGTCCACATCTCCGAAAGTCGGGACAAACAACGCTTTCTTTTCTTCTGGCAACATAGCCAATGTTTCCTGAATTTTTGTCATTATCGGATCTATTTTAATTTGGTCAGCGAAGATAGCACATTCCGTTCATAGATAAGATCTATCCCACATAAATAATATATATTTTATCCTATGAACAAATTTCAAGCAAGGCATGTTAGAATAATAGAAACAACATAAAACAGATTGATCATGCTTACATTATGTCTCAGTTTATTATTGTTGACAACAAACATTAGTGATAATAGTCAAATAACAGATAAAAAAGAAAAAGTTATGAAATTTGAATTAATCCAGTTACCCTATGCAGCCGATGCGCTGGAACCGGTTATAAGTAAAGAAACGATAGAGTTCCATCATGGTAAACATTTGCAGACTTATGTAAATAACCTGAACAACCTGATTCAGGGGACCAAGTTTGAAAATGCTACTATAGAACAGATCGTGGCTGAGTCCGACGGTGCTATTTTTAACAATGCCGGGCAAACGCTTAACCATAATCTGTATTTCACACAGTTCTCTCCGTATGGCGGCGGCAGACCGACCGGAGCTCTCGCCAAAGCGATCGACACAACCTGGGGATCGTTCGAAAACTTCCAAAAAGAATTCCAGACTGCAGGAACAGGCCTGTTTGGTTCAGGCTGGATATGGCTGTCCAAAGACAAAGACGGGAAACTCTCGATTACTAAAGAAGCAAACGGTAGCAACCCAATTGTTCACGGCTTAAAGCCGATCCTTGGATTCGACGTCTGGGAACATGCCTACTACATAGACTACCGGAATCGCCGTCCCGACCATTTGAATGCCTTGTGGAAAATCATCGATTGGGATGCCGTCGGCAAAAGATATTAATCCGAAAGCTATAGCAATATTGGCAATTATAAGGAAAAATACCCAACTACGGAATGGTATGAATAACATAACTGTTATACATACTAATTAATAAACAGAATATAAATCTCAATCAACAAGGGAATAAATATGAAAGTACAAGAATTGACAAAAACGGAATTTCTGAAAAAAATAGCGAACTATGAAGCAAGCCCCGACAAATGGGTATATGAAAACGACAAACCTTGCATCGTGGATTTCTATGCAACTTGGTGCGGACCTTGCAAAATGCTTGCTCCTATTCTGGAAGAATTAGCAAAAGAATATGTCGGAAAAATCGACATTTATAAGGTCGATACGGAAAAAGAAGAAGAACTGGCTACCTCTTTTGGTATCAGAAGTATTCCTTCACTTCTGTTTTGCCCGATGGAAGGACCGCCGCAGATGGCAAAAGGAGCAATGGGAAAGGCGGACCTAAAAAAGGCTATAAATGAAGTACTTTTGAAAAAATAATAACAATTCCCTTTAGATAAATAAAAAAAGTTCTCCGAATTTCTAACAGAGTTCGGAGAACTTTTTGAAAAAATAGCACCTATTTATCTTGCATAATTAAAAATAATGCGTACCTTTGCAACCGCAATCGAGAGAGATTGATACTGACAAAAACAAATGCCTCTTTAGCTCAGTTGGCCAGAGCACGTGATTTGTAATCTCGGGGTCGTT